>Ga0182747_1000177_pt1 | contig 68835 bp, 51 predicted proteins | sample eDN3rd30CBELigBY_FD_128526 | JGI IMG/M metagenome (GOLD analysis project Ga0182747, IMG submission 128526) | Enriched backyard soil microbial communities from Emeryville, California, USA - eDNA 3rd pass 30_C BE-Lig BY (version 2) (version 2) | ecosystem: Environmental > Terrestrial > Soil >... | reverse complement strand
CGCCATGAGCAATTATTTCCAGCCGTCATGACTCGGTATCGGGCTACCAGCGCCTGGCGTTGGGGAGCCTGTCCAGCGGTCCGCAGTAGCGCCAGCGACCAAGCGGATCAGTCGTTAGAACCGTTGCCACCGGTCTCTCACTCTGCTGGTCTTCTGACCACCGCAACGTTGCCGGCTGGCTGTCAGCTCCGCTAAACTGCGGCAATTCGAGACGCAAGTGGCAAAGCATCCGCATACGCCCCATCGATCCTGAGCCAAGCGTCTCAGTTCAACGCACAATCTATCCGTCCGAGTACAGACGGATAGATTGTTATTCGTTTTTTTTCGCCGCCAGTACTCACATGAAGCGTAATTCTGACCGATACTCCGAATTCGTCGATCATCCACGGTTCGGGCGACGTCCCAACATTACTGGGCTGAACCCAGAAACGGGATATGGAGGCAGCACGTTCATTCACTGGCACTCACCTAAAGAATGTCGCATTCCGAACACTGCAATTCCTGCTGACCTCAAACGGCAAACCCCCGCAACCGTTCCGATCACTCACTACTATGACGTAATTCGGCAGTGTCGTGATTGCGGTCGATCGTTTATATTCTTTGCCGAGGAACAAAAGCACTGGTACGAAGATTTGGGCTTCAGTCTTGATTCCAACTGTGTGCGATGTGTTCCATGCCGCAAGAGGCAACAGGGAGTTGCGAGACAACGTGAACGATACGAAGAACTGTTCCACGTTCCGGATAGAACGGCAGCCGAGACCCTCGAAATGGCTGACTGTTGCCTTTCGCTTATCGAAACAGGAACGTTTTCGTCGCGTCAAACCAAACGTGTGCGAATGCTGCTAAACGGGCTTGTTGAGAACGTCGACGCCGAAGTCGTTGCGCGATGCGACGTGATTCGCACTCGCCTCAGACCACTCGAAGAATCAAGCGGCGAACAAAGCGGACCGTTACCCGACTGAACCAAGACAGGAAGAGCATCGTTGCGATTTGAGTGGGATCCGAACAAGGACGCTGCCAATCGGTCAAAACACGGCATCGCATTTGACGAGGCTGCCTCGGTGCTCCAAGATCCCCGCTCACGCACCGTCCACGACCCGAGGCACAGCGACGGCGAGGATCGCTACCTGACGCTCGGTTTCTCCGACCGTGGTAGACTACTGGTCGTCTGGCACACCGACCGCAATGACGCTATCCGAATCATCGGAGCACGCCTGCCGGACAGACGCGAACGCGAAGGGTATCCAAATGACTGATCGTGATCCTAATCTGGATGAGATGCCGACGGAGGTTGATTTCAGCAATGCTGCCAACCCCACAATCGGCAAGTATGCCGACCAATTCAAGGCTGAGGTAAGGATGGTTGTCTTGGACCAGGACGTCGCCGCCCATTTCCCTGACTCGGCCGCGGTCAACGATGCACTACGTTCCTACCTTTCCAATACACCGACGCAAATGGACGGATAACCAATAAGGCTTTGACTTCGCGAGGAACGAGCCGAACGTCAGGGCCTCTGCTCAAGGAGCCCGCATGAGGGAAAAGCCTTGCCCCATTCGGTTGCAAGTAACGGTCTGGCAGCTCTTGCCCTGAGAACGCTGGAAGCGCCGCCGATTGAGCCTCGATCGCCTATGGTTTCACGCCGGAGCCAGTTGGCATCGACATTTGACAGGGCGACTGGCTCTTAAATGATTTGGAAACGCGATCGATCATTTGAACCGCTGTCGTGATCGCGGCACGGTCCTTCAGCGCTCAGCGTTATGTCGGCGCTGATCAATGGCATCCAGGTCAGTGGGTTGACTTGCAACATGGCCATCAACTGCTGTCCAAGTAGGCACTACTAAACCCGACGAGCGTGCGCACGTCATGCAGCACGAACGTCACGCGTCGCATCGCTCCGCCACAGGCAGGACAACTCGGCGGTTGACCGTACGAGTTTTCGATGTACTGGTGCCCGATGGGGCATATGAGAACATCACCGACGAAGCATCGACTGCTAAGATTCGCTGGTCACTGATCGCCACGCGATGCACGTACGGAGCGAGGTATTTCAGCACGGCTTGCCCATCGCCGACCGGCAACCAGCGCAAAATCAACTTTTCCACCGCAGCAGCGTTATGGCAGGAAACTCATATCCGCGCGCTTGCCACGTTTCCATTCGTAAAGCGCAATCGCTGTCGCGGTGGCTGCGTTGAGTGATTCGACCTCGGGGCTGATTGGAATGGAAAGAGCGTAGCTTCTTAGATGTGCCGGCACGCCGGGACCTTCGATTCCAGCGATCAGAGCAAATGTTTTAGGAAAGCTAAATTTCGCTAGAGGGCGGCCTTCGCCCGAAAGCGAAACAAAAGGCATATGATTAAAAGACAAGTCATTGATGCTGGGGCCGCGCTGGAGTTTGATTTTAAACAGAGCGGGGCCAGCAGCTCTGGTCGACTTGGGGTGAAAAGGATGGGCAGCTTCCTTCAGTAAGACAACTCGCTCGACACCAAAGGCAGCGGCCGTGCGAATCACAGCGCCGCAGTTATCCGGGTTTTGAAAGGGAATGAACAGCGTACAACCGAGCGGCCATGGTTTTTCTTCGTCATACATTGCGAACTCAGGAACGGAAACGACGATTAGGGGCTTACCCGTTCCAAAAACATCAAGTTCAGCAAAGAGCGGTTTCGCTAACCGGTACCACTGCGGTATCGCCGCTGGCGGCCGCGTGTCATCCACCGTGATCCAAGCCGTTACACGGCCAAGGTGATTCTCAATAATTTCACGCGTAAATTTTTCACCGCTCACTAGGGCGCTTCGATTTTTTTGCATTCCTTTACCGGCAACGAGGCTGGAAAGTCCTTTGAACGTGCGGTTTGCAGAACTGTTGATTTCTTGCGCTCGGCCGGTCATCAAAATGCTCAGGTCAATTCGAAGTAAAAAACATTTGTATTGCTGCCGTTTTCGAGGAGTCATTTTCACATCGGTGCTGCCATGCCTGTCTCACAGACATCACCGCTCCGACGCAGACAAACAAATGCTGAGTCTCGCTCTAAGCAGGTCGACACAAAAACTTCGGCACAACAAAAAGTAGCCGCATCGCGTTAGCGAGGATTGGCAGGAACCGGGGCTAACGCCCAACGGCTAATGATACCGAGAGACTTGTTCCGACCTGCTTAGAATAACAAAATCCTCCGAACTCGTGAAGAAGGTCCCAGCAAGAAGAGTGAGAAGCCTGGCAATCTTATTGATCGTGGATAAGCAGGTCTGGATAAGTCTTTCGGTCAAATCGGGTGCCGCTGTGCGGCACATTGCTCGTGAGAACCGGACGCCAACGCGTGCCGGCTGATTGAATTTCATGTCCTGTGCTGCCTAACAAGCTAAATTTCGATCGGAAAGTGAACATAGCCGCATTTCAATTTGATGACAGCGGATTGTGATATCCTCTTGCACCGCATGCGATTGCTGTCGACGCCATAGACACTGGCATCCCGATCAATTACGACGGCCTGGCACGTGCCTAATGTTTCGCTTTTCACTACGCACGCTGCTGATTCTCACTTTGCTGTTCGCAGTGCTGCTCGCGTTGCCGACACGTCGAGCCATCACGCAGAAACGCGGGCGTGATTGGGTCGCGGCGCAAGGCGGCTACGTCACGTTTGCACACCAATACGATCGCGTAAGCGGCGAATATGATCAGGACGCCGAACTTCAAGCACCGGCATGGTTGATCGACTTGCTCGGCATCGACTTCTTTGACTCCGTCCACACGGTCGTTTTGGATAATACGATGGTCGCAGACTTGCAGCCCATCGCGGACCTGCGCGACTTGCGACGCCTAGCGATCATCATCGAGATTGACGATCAACTCGATTTTGCTCCGCTTGCCGACTTGCCACGTTTGCGAGATCTTCATCTGGACTACACTCAGATCAGCGCTCAGCGGCTAGCGAGTGTGCGTGCCCAGCTCCCCCAGGTGCGAGTGGACGCGACCAACCATCCTCCGCCAGAGGCAGTGGAATAGGCCAGCAAATGCCTCGGCAGTGATGCTGACCGGCTGATCGAATCCTGCCGCAACTCACATCATGCCCCATTTTATTAAGAGTATTCATATGCCGAATGTTTTCTTCAAAATTGCTGCCACCGCGATCGCGCTGCTTTTTACCGGAGAAAATCCGCTGCGAGCTCAGACGCCTGCCCAGATTTGGGCGATGGACAGCGACGGCCAAAACGCTCGGAGGGTAGCTCACGTACCCGATTTTCCGATCATCAACTCACCTGAAGTTTCAGCCGATGGCAGGTTCGTGGCGGTTGACGGCTGGAATGCTACGGAAGATCTTACGGCTGCGCAGCTATTCATTATCGATCTGCAAACGGGCAACGTCGAAAATTTAGGCTATGGCGCGATGCCGAATTGGTCGCCCGATGGCAACTGGATCGCATTCTGCAAATACTCCAATAAACGCGGTGTTCATCTCCGCTCACGCGATGGTGAGATCGAGCGGCACATCGATCCCGATGGATGGGGCATTCAGTGGTCGCCTGACGGTTGGAAGGTGGCCTACACACGTGGAGCCAAATGGGTGATCTATCACTTTATCAGTGCCCAAAGTCGAGAAGCCGTCCCCGCAGGATGGGACTATACTCGAATCTACTGGAATCCGACTTGGTCGCCTGACTCGACAGAGGTCTGCTTCAAAGCCAGACATAGTCAGGGGCACGACGAGTTTGTGATCATGAACGTGGAGGGCCAGGTTCCGAGCATCCGCCATCGGATCAGGGCCGATGGATTCCAGGAGGATATCGCTTGGCATCCGGACGGAACCCGCATCCTGATCCCCAAAGCAGCGGCAAATGGTGTCGTTGGCCAGATTTACGCATACGAACCGGGCAGCGACGAGGAACCAACTTTGCTGGCAGGTCAACCGACCGACCGCCACAATGCTGGCATGTGCTGGTCTCGAGATGGCAAAACGCTCTACTTCATTAGCCGCGCCGCCGATTAGCCGCCGTCTGGCCATTACTCAACCACCACCCCTAGGCGTCGAAATAAGTCTTTTGATCGGATTGCTCGCCGCTGTTTAGCCCATGGTCTGTGAGAGCCGAGGGCGATCGGCTTCAGAGGCCCACGCCCATCGCTGGGGCTCTGGGGGTGGCACCCAAAACGATTGCGATACCCAAGCCAGCCATTTCTGCCTACGCTGAGGGAATGTCAAAGCCAACTCCTTCATTGTTTGCCCAGGCCGAAGCCGAAGCTCGGCGGCAGGTCCAACCGCTGGCCGCGCGGATGCGTCCGCGGCGGCTGAGCGAATATGTCGGCCAACGCCACATTCTCGGTCCGGGGGGGCAATTGTCGCGGATGATTCAGGCCGAACGGCTCGGATCGATCGTGCTGCATGGGCCACCGGGATCGGGTAAAACAACGCTCGCGCGGCTGCTGGCGGTCGAAACCAACAGCCAGATGCGGAGCCTCAGCGCCGTGACTTCAGGTGTGAAGGATATTCGTGAGGCAATCGCCTGGGCCGGTGACCTGGTCTCCGCAGGCGACCCACCGCCGCTGCTGTTCGTCGATGAGATCCACCGTTTCAACCGCTCGCAGCAGGACGCGTTGCTGCCAGATGTCGAGGCGGGCGTGATTTCGCTCGTTGGCGCCACCACCAGCAATCCGTACTTCGCGATCAACGGGGCGCTGCTGTCGCGGAGCCAACTGTTTGCCCTGCGGCCGCTGGCGACCGACGAGATCGCGGAGCTGATCCGCCGCGCGCTGAGCGACCGGGAGCGCGGCCTGGGCAAGTACGTGGTCGAGGCAGACGAGGAGGCGATTAAGTTTCTCGCGACAGCCTGTGAAGGTGACGCGCGGCGGGCGCTGTCAGCGCTGGAAATTGCCGTGCTCAGCGCCGCCGGAACTGAGTCGCAATCGAGCTCTGAAAAGCCGATGCAGCTCGACCTGGAGGCGGCGCGGCAATCGTACGGCGATCAACAAGTCGGCTATGACGCGACCGGCGACGATCATTATGACCTCGCCAGTGCGCTGATCAAAAGCATTCGTGGCAGCGATGTCGACGCAGCGGTTTATTGGTTGGCCCGGATGTTAGAGGGTGGTGAAGATATCCGCTTCCTCTGCCGCCGACTGGTGATTTTGGCGAGCGAAGACGTCGGCAATGCGGATCCTCAGGCCTTGCCCATGGCGGTCGCCGCGATGCAGGCTTGTGAGTTCATCGGCTTGCCCGAATGTCAATTAACGCTCAGCCAAACGGTTGCCTATCTGGCATTGGCCCCCAAGAGCAACGCGGCGACGTTGGCGATCGGAGCGGCGCGGAAGGATGTGCGAGAAAACCGTGTGCTGCCAGTGCCGATTCATTTGCGGGACGCCCACTACCGCGGCGCCGAAAAACTGGGCCACGGCGTCGATTACCAGTACAGCCACGATGATCCCAGCGGTGTTGCAGCGCAAGATTACCTGGGTGTGGACCGCGAATACTATCAGCCGGTGTCGCGCGGGTTTGAGAGCGAATTGAGCCAGCGACTCGAGCAACTCCGCGGCATCCTGCGTCAAAGCCGCCAGCCACCACCAATGCGACAGTCGTCCAAAGACTGATAATAGCAGGTAGGTCGATAAGGTTTGTGAGAACGGGACGCTAACGCGTTCCGGCTGATTGAGTTCTGCGAACCTGACACCCTACTTCATTTGTGGACGTGCTCGCATGTCTACACGTGAGGCTCGCGCTTGCGGCCTGTTACAGGTAAATTTTTCTGGTCGGTAAGGCCGGGGGCTGGCGCCCTGCCGTTACAATGTTAAGGCAACGGCGCGAGCCGTGCGGCCTCCCACCCTAAATGGATGCTTAACCATACGACTAGCCGAGACATTCAAAGTCGGTGAGAGTTATTCATAAAGTTTGAATAGCCCCGAATGATCGAGTTCGCCCAAACCACGCTGCTCCACGAGTTCCTCCCAGCGTTGCAGCGAATTAGCAAGTGTCGGTGAATCGAGTCCAACCTCTGCGGCGAGTTCACCGATTAGCCGCACATCTTTGAGCTGCAGCACGGCGCGGCCGCCGGCGACGAAATTGCGGTGCACGATGCGGTCGCCATGCAGATCGAGGATGCGGCTGTCAGCGAACCCGCCGAGCATCGCCTGCCGCGCCGCCGCCGCATCGACACCGGCCAGTTCTGCCAGCCGCAGCGCTTGCGCGACGGCATCGATCGTCTGGGCCACGATCAACTGATTGGCCAGTTTCGTGACTTGGCCAGAACCTGCCGGTCCAAGGTGGGTGACCCTTTTTCCGACCGTCTCAAGGATCGGCCGAGCGCGCTGCACGTCCGTGTCGCTGCCGCCGACCATGATCGATAGCGTCGCCGCCGAGGCTCCGACTTGACCGCCCGACACGGGAGCGTCAACCCAGTGGACCTGCTGGGCAAAGCGGCGAGTGGCGGGGACGCCGGTCGTCCCGAAATCGATGATCAGCGCGTCCGCGTCGAGCCGCTCGTGCAGGCCTCCCGCACCGAACACCAACGTCTCGACCACATCGGTGTGCGTGACATTGATGCAAACCTCGCCCGCGCCAACGCGCTCCGCCAATTCTGGCAAACTGCTGGCAGCTTGCATGCCCTCAGCGACGGCGGCTTGGGCCGGACCAGGACTGCGATTCCATACGATCACCTCGGCGCCCGCTTGATGCAGGTGACGGGCCATCGGTGCCCCCATGTTCCCGAGCCCAATAAAGCCGATACGATGGCCGTCCAGACGTTTGCTCATGCGTTGTTTTCTCCCTAGCGGTTTGATGTTGCGGTCAGCACGCTCGCTGCATTGCCGCATCCTACTCAACTTATCGCGCGATCGACATGAAGATTGTCATTACCGGCGGCGGCGGATTCCTCGGCAGCATGCTCTGCGCCAGCCTACTGCAGCGCGGCGCGCTGACTGACGCGGCAGGAAGCAGTCAGCCAATCGAACAGATCGTGCTGTTTGATGGAGTGTTTCACCAAGCAGCCGAAGATCCCCGGGTCACACAAGTCACCGGCGACATCAGCGATCGCGAGGCGGTGTTTTCAGTCGTCGGATCGCAGGCCGATGTGTCGATCTTTCACTTGGCTTCGATGGTCAGCGGCGAGTGCGAACTGCGGTTCGATGATGCGCTGCGTGTGAACCTTGATGGCGGCCGCAACGTGTTTGAGGCCGCGCGGACGGCGGCCGGTCGACCGCGGGTGGTATTCGCCAGCAGCATCGCGTGCTTTGGCGGCGATCCGATGCCGGAGACCTTTTCGGATACATCAAAACGACTGCCGCAAACGACCTATGGAATGACCAAGGTGATTGGCGAGTTGATGGTCAATGATTATTCGCGCAAAGGTTTCTTTGATGGCCGCTCGGCGCGGTTGCCCACCGTGATCATCCGCCCAGGACAACCGAACGCGGCGGCATCGAGTTGGGCCAGCGGGATGTTCCGCGAGCCGCTGGCGGGCGACGATTGTCTGCTGCCGGTCCGCCGTGACCAGCGGCACCCGATGACCGGTTACCGTACAGTGATCGAGTCGTTGATCTTGCTGCATGAGCTCAGCGGCGACCGCTTGGGCAGCGACCGGGCCGTTGGACTCCCTGCGCATCAGGTCACGCCCCAATTGGCCGAAGCGGTCGTTGCGCAGGTGGCCCAGCAGCGTGGTCTGGCGATTGGCAAGCTTGTAGATGCGTTTGACGGGCGGATTCAGGGGATTGTCGATGGCTGGGCGACGGCGATCGATGGCAGGCGAGCGGTTGCGCTCGGACTCCCCGAGCCGCCGGAGTTGGCGCAGATCGTTGAACAGTATTTGGATGATTTTTCGGCGCCGCGGTGATTCGAATGTCGCACCCCGTTGGGGTTCAGGGCGATACGTGTTTTCATTCCCCGGGGTGCGCTGCGCGACCCCGGGCTGTATTGTGTGACGCCTTTGGCGTGAGGTTGGTGCCGGAAATTGTCTAGCAGCCCCCGTATAATTGGCCTGACCACTACAATGGGGCAGCACAGATGTGATGAGTCCAACTTACGGGCAATCCGGAGGAATGATCATGTCGCAGTCTCTTGCGCAGATTTATCTTCACGTGGTGTTTTCGACCAAGCTGCGTCGTCAATTCCTGAATCACCGGCCGCTTCTCGAGCGTTTACATGCTTACATGGCAGGAATCTGCAAGGGATTGGATTGCCCCGCCATTGTTATCGGTGGCGTTGCAGACCACGTCCATATTGCCTGCCGGCTCGGACGCACTATTGATGTTGCTACGTTGGTCCGTGACCTGAAACGCGAAAGTTCCAAGTGGATTAAATGTGAAGAGCAGCATCTCAAGGCTTTTCAATGGCAAGCAGGATACGGTGCGTTTTCGGTCAGCCCGGGTCATCTCGAAGCACTGAAGCAGTACATTTTGCATCAGGAAGCACACCACCATCGCGAATCATTCCAAGACGAGTTCCGAAGATTATGTCGGAAGTACAATATTGAGTTAGATGAGCGGTACGCGTGGGATTGACGCCTCATGTGTGGTGCGGAACGCATGTTGTCGAACCCCGTTGGGGTTCAGGGGAATTGACGCTTCAATTCCCGGGGTGCGCTGCGCGACCCCGGGCTGTGTTGTGTGACGCCTTTGGCGTGAGCAGCGCGTCGCGACCCCGCAGGGGTCAAACAACTCAGCCCAGGGTCGCCGGCTCGGCGGCGCACCCTGGGTAACAGAACCAACCATGCACCGCCCCCAACGGGGTCGAACAATCAGCCAAGATTGTCGAACCCCGTTGGGGTTCAGGGCGAATTGACGCTTCAATTCCCGGGGTGCGCTGCGCGACCCCGGGCTTCGTTGTGGGACGCCTTTGGCGTGAGCAGCGCGTCGCGACCCCGCAGGGGTCCAACAACATAGCCCAGGGTCGCCGGCTTGGCGGCGCACCCTGGGTAACAGAGCCAACCAAGCACCGACCCCAACGGGGTCGAACAATCAGCCAAGATTTTCGAACCCCGTCGGGGGTCATGGGATGTGCAAATTCATCCCCGGGGTGCGCTGCGCGACCCCGGGCTGTGTTGTGGGACGCCGGTGGCGTGGGGAGAGCATTGCGCCACGCCCCGATAGGGGAACACACATAGCCCACGGTCGCCGCCTTGGCGGCGCACCCTGGGTAAACTTATCGCCCCTTGGGCGGCTCGTTCGGCGGTGGGTTTTGAAACACGGGGCGGCTGCTGCTGCGAAGCAACCGGCGTTTGATCGGACTCAGCGCTAAGGTCGCCTGATGAGCCACTTCGGCCATCAACGCATCGACGCGGTTGCGAAAGATTGCAAACGCGGCCAAGGCGGGGATGGCGATCAGCAGCCCGCCGACGGTCGTGACCAGCGCTTGATAGATCCCTTCCGCTAAGTCGCCCGCACCGGCGCCGCCTTGTGAAATCGCCACCTGTTGGAAGGCAATGATCATCCCGGTGACCGTTCCCAACAGCCCAACCATCGGGGCGATGTTGCCGATCACGCTGAGGTATTCGATCCGTCGCATCAGCCGCGCCGATTGTTCGGCCATCGCATCTTCAACCGCCTTCTCGACCTGCTGCCAATTGGTGTCGCTCTCGGCCAAGCCGCTCAACAGCGCATAGGCCAGTACACTCGGGGTGCGCTGACAGGCCGCATCGGCGTCGTCGATGCTACCGCGCTGCAACGCGTGACGCACCGCGTCGGACAGCCGGTCGGGCAGAATCTCGCGCCGCCGCAGTGTCATCGCTTGGTCAAACACCAGATAGGCCGCAGCGACGCTGAGCCCCAACAGGACGATCAGAATCAGCGCGCCGATCACGCCGCCGCTGAACACGATTTCCCAAAATCCCGCGGGCACTGCAGCCGGATCGGCTTGCGCCAACAACGTCGGTACCGCAGCACCGGTCATCGCCGAGCCTCCTGGATCAGCGCAGACTGTTGCAGATCGGCACCGACCGAGAGCAGGAACTCGGCGTCGGCCAGCAGCGGGTCGTCCCACCGCAGGCGAAGCACGCGTGCCTGCTGCAACCGCGAGATCGCTTGGGCGTGGGCTTCGCGGATCCGCGATTCAGCTCGATCGATCCGCCAGCGCCCCTGGGCCCAACTGATCATGAACATCGCGAAGATCGCGGTCGGCAAGATCGACAGCAGCAAGCTGGTGAGCAGCATCGCCGCTTCGGGCCGCGGAAAGGCCTGCAAGTCACCGGACAGACTGCGCAGCGTCGCAAAGCTGGCGTCGACGTAACCGCGGTAGAGCGCCACGATCGGCCCGGACATCAGCAGCCAGAAGATGGTTGTCCCCACAGCGGCCGTGATCAAGGCAAAGCGACCGCTGACCGCAACGCGCTGCACTTCCTGATCCACGATCTGCTGCGATTCTTCCTGCAACGCATCGATGCCGGCCAGGTCGGCCGCGACGAATTGACCAGGCGATCCGGCCAGCGGCTGATCGTCTTCGGCTGCGCCGGTCGCCAGCGGTTCGCCAGCGGTGCGGCCGTGCAGGCGCTTCAGTTCGCTGCGAAAACGCGTCGTTAGCGGCCCGAGCCGGTCGGCCACAACCGCGGCGGCCCGCTGCTTGAGCCCGTCGCGGATGGCGCGATTGCCGCTGGCTTCGGCCGAAACGTTCTTCGCACTGACCCAAGCGGCACCGATCAGCGAGGGAAGTGAGCCCGCCAGCGACAGGACCACCCGGTCCCAAGCTCCGCTGGTCAAACTGAGCAAGCCCAACAGTGAGCGGTAGGGGAACCAGATCGCGGCGGTGTCGGTCAGCAAGTTGGCTCGCAGCCGCGACCGCACGGCGGCGCGAAGCGCGGGGCCGCCGCCGACGAGCGACTCGGCGATTTCCGTCGGTAGTGCATCCGCGGCATCGCGCAAGCGATTGACGGCGATGGTCAGCGACGGCAGTTCGTCGCTCAGCAGCCGGTGCAGGGCGCCCTGAAACCGAGCATCCAGCGCGGCCAGACGCGGACCGTGGCGGGAGTCGGTCCCACCGCTGCTGTCCAGTTGGGTGCGGATGCGTTCACCGATTTGCTCCAGCGCCGCGCTGGCGACCTGTGATTCGTCGTGTTCGTCCAGAGCAAAATCGTCGACCAACACGGCCGCAGCGATCACACTGCTGGGGGCCGAACGGCGGATTCGGGCGACCAGTTCATCGACATCGGCCTGGACCGCTTCATCGCGTCGGCGGACGGCGTTGATCACCGGGATCACGATCGCCCCTTCGCTGGCGACGGCCAACGCGTCAAGACTGCTGCTGCGCAGTTGGTCGTGCCGCACGACGAGGATCAGCACGTCGGCCATCGACAGCACCTGCTCGGCAAGTTCCGCGATCCGCGGCCGCTCGTCGGTCGCTCCCGGAGCGTCGACCAACCAATAAGGGACGCCCAGCGAAAACATCTGATCGAGATCGCAGTGCAAATACAATTCGTGGCGATGGTCCAGCTCCGCCGGCGGGCTCGGCCCGACCCACGTCAGCCGCTCGGTGGCCTGGTCGAGATTGTTGCCGCTGCGGATCGCCGCGACGGTCCGCGGGCAGCGGACGAATTGGCGGAGCAGCCACGACTTGCCTTGACCGGTCGCTCCGACGACCGCGATCACCATTTCGCCAGCCGTACGATCGGTGGTCAAACTTTGGCGTGCGGTTTCGTGAGCATCGCACAAGCCGCGAACGGCGCGGCCGACTTCGCTGTCGCCCAACACGCTCAGCGCCGCCCGGCGGACACGTCCGAGAAACACTTCGCCGGGGTCAGGAAGGCGGTAGCTCGAAGCGGTGGCCCTGGACGCTGGAACGAAATTGCGGTTCACGACGTATTTACCACAACGAGGAGAAAGACCGACGATCGGTCGCCAGCAGAGCATACTTCAAAACCGGACGCTGCCCCAGACACGGCGGCGCGGCCGCGGAGGGTTGGGCACAGAAAAACTACCCAGCCACCGCCGCGCGTGTACAATTGAGTACATGCTGGCTGACAACCCGATCATGTGTAGGAGAGGTGGTGTGCACGGCTGATCCGCACGGCTGAGTCGACTCCCGCTATTCGGATTCCTTTTCGTCGCTTCGTTGGGACATTCCATGGCAGACCTGCTCGATGAGATTGCCCCTGAGATCGCTCAGGAGGACTCGGATGAGCTGTTAGACGAGGCGAATCCCCAACGGCACTTCATCCTCTTCCAAGCCCTGCCAGCCTGGGTGATCAGCCTGTTGGTACACATGCTGGTCCTGCTGGTGCTGGGGCTGCTGAGCGTCGCCGATCCGGTCCAGATCGTCAACGTGCTGTCGGCGTCCCACTCAGGGGACGAAGGTCCCGAGATCGAAAAATTCACGATCAGCGAACTCGATCTCGGTGACATCGCGCAAGCGGAGGAGCCTGCCGAACCGGTGGTGGACCTGCCGGAGCGTTTTGACGTCAGCGAACCGCTGAGCGTTGACGTGCCGATGGAGATGGCGGCGGTGCCGATTGACATGACCGACTTGGTCACCGAAATGGCCCCCAGCGCAGCGACCTTGCAATCGCTCTCCTCGATGAGGAGCCAGTCGTTCGACAGCCGGAGCGATTCGATGAAAAAGAAGTTGCTGCGGCAGTACGGCGGCAGCGCCAGCAGCGAAGCGGCAGTGGCCAAAGCGCTGAAATGGATTGCCAAACATCAGATGCCCAACGGAGCCTGGACGTTTCAGCACAATGTGGTCCGCCGCGATTCGGGCGGGGACCCCGGCGACCCACAGCGAGCCCGGGCCTTCAACGCAGCGACGGCGCTGGCGCTGCTGCCGTTCCTCGGTGCCGGCCAAACCCACATGACCGGCGAGTACAAAGACACTGTCCGCCGCGGCCTGCTGTTCTTGGTCGCCAACGGCAAACCCAAAGTGATTGGCGGGATGCCGACGCTCGACTTCAGTGAATCCGGCGGTTCGCTGTATTCCCATGGGCTGGTCACGATCCTATTGACCGAAGCGTTCGCGATGACCGAAGACCCGGCCTTGCTCGGCCCGGCACAGGCCGCTTTGAACTTCAGCTTTTATGCCCAGAACGCCGATGGCGGCTGGCGCTACAGTCCACGATCACTCGACAGCGATACTTCGGTTACCGGCTGGTACGTCATGGCGATGAAGAGCGGCTACATGGCGCACCTGACTGTCCCACCGCTCGCCGTCCGCGGCTCGGTCGCCTTTCTTGACCGCGTCCAGACCGACGACGGGGCGATGTACCGCTATACCGAACGGTCGAGCGATCTGCGACCAGCCGGCTGCACGGCGATCGGGTTGCTCTGCCGCATGTATACCGGCTGGGACAAAAATCACCCCAGTATCAAACGCGGCGTCGAGTATCTGGGCAAGGTTGGCGTCGATAAGACAGACATCTATTACAACTATTACGCCGCCCAGGTGCTGCGCCACCATGGCGGGCCCGAGTGGGACAAGTTCAACGTTGAATTGCGGGACTGGCTGGTCGCGGAACAGAACGATTCGGGCGGTGCCGCGGGAAGTTGGCACTTCCCCAACAGCAGACAGCATCGCGGACCGCTGGAAGGCGGCCGGCTCTGTTCGACGGCGTTTGCCACGATGATTCTGGAAGTCTACTACCGGCACATGCCGCTGTACTCCAGCAGTGCGGCCGAGGACGAGTTTCCACTGTAATCCGATCGGTGGCTGGAGCCCGAATGTTTCGGTGGTTTGAGCCGCCGCGTGCCGCTGGGCAAGCTACACTGAAGCAACCACTTCAGCGTTGTCTTTACACCCGTCACCCGCATGACCGCTACCGATCCGCCTCGCGAGCCACCCGCTCGGCCGACGCCAGCGGCGGAGCCAGCCGCAGCAGAGGCTGCAGAAAATCGGGAACCGCTTGCAGCCACTGGATCGTTTTGGCAATCCGACGGGCTGGCGTCGTGGCTGAGCAGTCTGGTGCTGCACACCCTGCTGCTGATCCTGCTGATGCTCTGGCAGCTACCTCTCGGTGACTCGGGCTGGCAAATCACCTTCTTGCAGTCGGATGCGGTCGATTCCGCGGCCGAGCCGCTGGAACAGCTCGTCTTGCCACAGGATCCGCAGCCACAGGCGGCCGCCGAGAATGCCGCCGAGGAACAGGTGGTTGAACTCAGCAACGCGGCGGCGGCACTGGCGATCGAGGCGCCGCAACTGGATCTGACGTCCGACCTGCTCACCGAGCGCAGCGACACGGGCGGCCGCGAGCAACTTGAGGCAATGCTCTCGGCGAGCTCATCGCAATCAGGGACCGAATTCCTGCTCGGGCTACCCTCGGGCGGCATGGCACCGCGGACCGCCGCCAGTCGCGCCGAGTTGGGCGCCCGCTATGGGGCGACGCCCGAGAGCGAGAATGCGGTCGAGCTGGCGCTGGCGTGGTTGGCGGAACACCAGCAGCGCGACGGTTCTTGGAGCTTCGATCTGACCGTCGATCCCTGCCGGGGCCGTTGTTCTCACTCGCGCGCTGCCGGCGACAATGCCACCCCGGCGACAGCAGCCACCGGCCTCGCACTGCTGGCGTTTATGGGCGCGGGGTACACGCAGCACGAGGGCCCGTACATCGACAACGTCCGCCGCGGCCTGTATTACCTCCGCGACGCGGCGCGGCCGACCCAGGTCGGCTTCGACCTGCAGGCCGGCAGCATGTATGGCCACGGGATCGCCACGCTGGCGCTGACCGAGGCGTTAGCGATCGATCGCTACTTTGGAAAAGAGGAAGCCGACCTGAGGGAACTGGCCGAGGGGGCGGTGCTGTTCACGCTCGTTGCGCAGCACGAACGGGGCGGCTGGCGGTACGTGCCGGGCAGCCCCGGAGACATGACTGTGACGGGCTGGCAAATCCTGTCGCTCGTCTCGGCCCAGCATGCCGGCATCAAGCTGCGAACCACCACCCTCGCCGACGCCCGCGCGTTTGTGATGAGCCTGTCGGCGGAAGATGCCTTCGCGTTCGGATACACCTCCCAGCGACCGCAGCCGAGCACCACGGCGATCGGCCTGTGCATGCTGCTGTACCTCGGCCAATCGCCGCGGCACACCCACTTCATGTACGCGCTGGAAAGGATGGCTGCGCGGGGCCCCAACGGCAGCGACCTGTACCACGACTACTACGCCACGCTCGCGCTGCACAATGCGCGTCACCGGTCATGGGACGCTTGGCACCAACCGCTCCGCGATCACTTGGTGCGAACGCAGGCCCAGAGCGGCCATGAGCGCGGCAGTTGGCACTTCAAGGACATCCACGGCGACGTGGGCGGTCGGCTCTACACGACCGCGATGGCAACACTGATTCTGGAAGTCTACTACCGCCATCTGCCGTTGTACCAAGGCCGCGACGAGTTCGAACTGCAGTAACGTCTGACCGCCCTCTCTCATCGACCGCAGCGGCGGGAAGTCAGGTTGATCGCGGCGGCGACCAGGCCGATCAGCAGCCCTGGAGCTGCTTGACTTCCAGCGGCCGCTGCTACGCCCTACTGCCACCCCCTCTACTGGCAGCCATTCCCGAACGAGTGCGATCGGCAAGCTGGCGCTCGCCGGCCGTCAGCCCGCCTGACGCCCGAATTGCACTCAGCGCCTCCTCTCCAGGACTAATCCTCCGCGAAATCGTGGCTGCGCGACGCAAAAAACTGTGGATCCGGGGCTGCAGGTACTCGACTGCCAGCAAAACCTAGCCCTCCCGCAACAGGACACTTGGTTTCTGCACAACTCGCCACTGCTCAAAAACCAGGCAGGTCGCGACTGCCTGGCAACAGGCAGCCGTGCCCAGAAGTTGTGCAGCGGTTGCAAATGCGCCTAAGTTCTTTTGCTAGCGTGGTTTTCGCGGTTCCCCTTGCCGGTTCGGCAGGATGCCAGCGTGAGCCGACGCAGCGACGCGATTCGTCGTTGCGGCGGCCTTTGCATCTGCTCGCAACCGACGACGCCTGAAGGACCGCACTATGCCGTTGAACCCCCATACACCTGCTCACGCCGCCGACGACCGCCTCCAGGGTGACCACGCCCCAGCCGCTACTGCGGAGCAGCAAGCCGCTGCGACCGACACCGACCGCGCCGGCAGTCCGCACGCTGCACCGACCGTCGGCCTCGCCCAGACGGGCTTGGCGCAAGCCGACACCCCCGCCGACGCGACCGCCGTGCGCGCGCTCAAGATTCCGAAAGTCAAAGCAGGGCTGCCACTGCGGAAGCGGCCTCACGAAGCCCGCCGCATCGCGATCGAAGTCTTTCCCCAGTCGGATAGCTGGGTCGTGTTCTACCGCGAGATCCTGGGCGTCGACGGTATCGTCCGCCAGTTGTTCCAGACCGTCGAGGAAATCCGTCACTGGGAGTCGTCCGAGGAGTTTCTCGAAGTCCAGGAAATGTTGACCGCGCTTCGCAGCAGCGATTCTGGCAAGGGCGAGTCGGTCGAACCCCAGCGAATGATCACCGTCCGCCTGCCGACCAGCGTCCATGAGACACTCAAGGTGGAGGCCGAAGAGCATCAGACGAGCATGAACAAGCTCTGTCTGAGCAAGTTGATGATGAACATCGGCGACCGCTTCATCCCGGTGGAGTCCGGTCGCATCCGCGGTCGCAAACCAGGACCGCAGGGCAAACGCAAGCCGACGGCAGAGCCGATCGAACTGGTCGTCGCGGAGCAGCCCCCGGCCAATGAACAGCCCTAAGACTCGTCTTCCTCGTCGTCGTCATGACGATGCGCCAAGGGCGTAGGCTTCCGCTTGACCATGGTGATCTCGTTGCCGCTGGCATTGTGACGCACGTAATCCATGAACGAGTGGATCAGCAGCAGCCCGCGGCCACCGGCCCGCTCGAGGTTCGCCGGGTCGGTCGGATCAGGCAGATTCGAGGCATCAAAACCTTGACCAGCATCGCGAACGACGAACGTCGCCTCCTGCGGTGTGGCTCGCAAGGAGATCTGCACGGTCCGGTCGCGGTAGGGTGGCTGCTGCTTTCGCTGGGCGACCAAATCGAAAAATGCATTGCCGCCATCAACCTGACGAAGCTCGCTGGCGACCTCCAAGTTCCCGTGGAAGATCGCGTTGACGATCGCTTCGTCCAACGCCATCGCCATCTGCATCCACTCCATTTCATCGCAGAACGAGAGTTCGACGAGCAGTTTTTCCATCCGCGCGATGATGCTCGGCACGAGCGCCTCGGAGTTCCCGATCTCGAAGTGGACTTCGGAGCGAATGATGTTGGCGGCGACCGCCTGCAGATCGCTGGCGGCGCGGATCACGTCGAGCACCTGGCGGACCGTTTCTGAGAGCATCTCGCCCAGGTCGCGTTTGGGGACATAGCTGGTCGCCCCGAGGTGCAGCGCCTGGGCAGCGATCGACTCGCTGCCGACCGCCGTGGTCAAGATCACCGGCAGCGCGGGGTAGCGTGACTTGATTTCGCTGACCAGTTCCAGCCCATTCATCTCCGGCATCTGCAGGTCGGTGACGACGATATCGGGCATCTGCTCGGCGATCACGGCGAGCGCCTCCAGACCATTGGCCGCCACCATCACCTGGTAGCCATCGTTCTCCAACAGCATCTGGATCTGCAACTGCTGCGTCGGACTGTCGTCTACGACAAGGACCTTGAAGGTCGTGGACATGAGTTTCCTTCACCGTAGATACGAAGCCGACGGAATGACTCCGGATAATCAATAACCGGCCGGGCCACTGGCGGCGACCTCCAGCCGAGGCAGCCCGAGCGCGGAGCGGCACTCCTCGAGCATCTCCTGGGTGCGACTGGCTCCCACGCGACTGACGCCCAACTGCCGGACCTGCAGCAACGTCGCCAGGTCGCGCACGCCGCCAGCCGCCTTCACCTGAACATGCTCGGGCGAATACCGCCGCATCAGCTCGAGATCCTGCAGGGTCGCCCCGCCGGTCCCATAGCCGGTCGAGGTCTTCACCCAGTCGGCGCGGAGCTCGCCGCAGATCTCGCACAGCCGCTTCTTATGATCGTCCTGCAGGTAGCAGTTCTCGAAGATCACTTTGACTTTCTGGCCAGCCGTATGCGCTACGTCGATCACACCGCGGATGTCGTCCTGGACGTACCGCCAGTCACCGCTGAGCACCTTGGAAAGATTGACGACCATGTCCAGCTCGCGGCAACCATCGGCCAGCGCCTGCTGAGCCTCGGCAACCTTGACGGCCGAAGTATGACCGCCATGCGGAAAACCGATCGTCGTACTCGGTAGCACCGTGCTGCCTTCGAGCAGTTCCGCACACCGCCGCACAGCGTACGGCATGATGCAGACACTCGCGGTGTCATAGGCCAAGGCCAGCGCGATCCCCGCCTCCAAATCGCTGCTCGTGAGCGTCGGATTGAGCAGCGAATGATCGATCATCTTCGAGATGTCACTGTACTGAAAGTCGGAGCTCATGGTCATTCGGCGTGCGATAAGAGATTCAAGCAGACAGTGAACAATAGGTTACCGAGCCGCGCCAGCTCACGCCCGTGGGACAAAATTGCGAAGGTAATCGCAGGATTGTTTCAGCGCCAGGCGGCGCGACGCAGCGGAGCCTTCGTAGCTGCGATCCTCGACTTCCACACACACCGGCCCGCGATAGCCGGTATCACCGAGCACCGAGAAGAACAGGCCCCAATCGACGTCGCCAAGCCCCGGCAACTTCGGACAATGATAATCATTCGGATACGCCAGCGTACCGACCTGATCCAAACGATGGCGATCGACGCGCACGTCTTTGGCATGCACATGAAAAATCCGCTCGGCAAAATCTCGCAGGGGCGCGAGATAATCCATCTGCTGAAACACCAGGTGGGACGGGTCGTAGTTGAGCCCCAAGCAGTCGCTGGGGATCGCGTCGAACATCTTTCGCCAGATCGCCGGGCTATGCGCCAAGTTCTTGCCGCCTGGCCACTCGTCGGCCGTGAACAGCATCGGGCAGTTTTCGATCCCGATCTTCACCTGCTGCGACTGAGCCCATTCGATCAACGGCTGCCAGGTGCTGACAAACCGCGGCCAGTTCGCTTCCACCGACTGGAGGTGGTTGCGGCCGATGAAGGTGTTCACGCGGCCCACGCCGAGTACCGCCGCCGCGGCGATGACTTTGCGCAGGTGTTCCACCGCGCGATCGGCCTCGTCCTGATCGGCTGACAGCGGATTGGGATAGTAGCCCAACCCACTGATCGCGACGCCGTACCGCGCGGCTAAGTCATTGATCTCACCGGCCTGCTGATCGCCAAAAGCTTCGACATCGATGTGCGTCACCCCGGCATACCGGCGAGCCGCTTTGCCCTGCGGCCAACACATCACCTCGACGCAGTCGTAGCCCAGTTCCGCCGCGGTCGCGAGCACCGATTCGAGCGAATCGTCCGGCAAAATCGCACTGACAAACCCTAACTGCATCATCACCGTGCCCCTCCAAGATTCGTGCTAGCCCCGCTTCAGTATCCTGCCAGCCGCGCGCAGCCACAACTCGACCACACGCCCGCTCGATGGCGGCGGTTCGATCGCGACCGCTATGGCGGCTATCGACGCTATCGTCGCCGCAAAAACGCTAGCATTCAACCCCGCAAGTGGCCGCGGCGGCGGTTGGAAACACCGAGCTTGGAGAACGCTCGGTTTAAGGGATCAGCCCTTGGATGCAAATCGCCTTTCTGCCGCGATAGGCGCCGGGGCGTGCGAGGAATTTAGCGGTTCCCTGCACCGCCAATTCCAGCGGCGCGGAAACTTCTTGCTCGGTCGTGATCACGTCGCCGACAGCGAGGTCGAGCAGTTCGGCCGTGCGGATTTTCGACCGCGCCAAGGTGACGGTCAGTTCGACCGCAGCGTGGTCGACGTGGCTGGCGATCGCCTGGCGGGTCACGTCGGTGGGTTGAGCTTCGGTCACCTCAGGCCGGCCCTGGCCTGACAAGCGGCGTTCCATTCCCGCCACACTTGCCGCAGGAATACAGAGGTTCATCAGCCCAGAATTGCGCCCCAGCGTGACCTCCAGTGCGATGGCGATGACGCCATCGCTCGGCGGAACGATCAGCGCCAACTGTGGGTCACTCTCGTCTCGGTCGACCGCCAGTTCCAACGGCGCAACCGTTTGCCAGGCCTGTGAGACTTCGACGAGAAACCGATTGGTCCATCGCTGCAGCAGACGACTTTCGATCTCGGTCAGCTCGCGACGCAGCGCATAGCCTGGCTCGGCATCGCCACCCAACAGCCGATCGACGACGGCAAACGCCAGCGGCGGCGTGACATCCAGCAACCAGGCTCCCGGGAGCGGCTCAGCCGTCAGCACCTGCAGGCAGCTCGGGTTCTCCAGCCCAGTGATGAATTCGCCATAGCTCACCTGAGCGATCTTCAGCAGCTTGCACTGGACCACGCAGCGGAGCAGCGCGGAGGCAGCGCCACCGAATTGATGAGCGATCGTCTCATGCAGCGCGCGGATGCTCTGCATCTGGTCGGGGCTGACGCGCTGGCGTTGTTTGAAGTCATACGGAGCAACCACCGCAGTGGGTTGCTCTGCCGCAGCCGCCAGCGCAGCGGTACCGGAACACCGGGCGTCGGTAGCCGCCGCCTCCGCATCCTTACTGGGCGCCGAGCCTGCTCCGGCTTGCATCGCGCGGAGCAAACTTTCGACTTGGCTGTGCGACATGCTGTCGTCGGACATTTCCCTTGTCCCCCGGAATCGATTGCAAACGCCGTCACCGTTGCTATTGGCGAATATGGCCATTGCCGCGGACGATGTACTTGTAGGTCGTCAGTTCCTTCAGCCCACACGGGCCGCGGGCATGAAACTTGTCGGTCGAAATCCCGATCTCAGCACCCAACCCGAACACACCGCCATCGTTGAACCGCGTGCTGGCATTGACCATCACGGCGCTGCTGTCGACGCGCTGTGTAAACGCTTCCGCGGCGGCGATGTCATCAGTCACGATCGCATCGCTGTGGTGCGACCCGAAGTGATTGATGTGGTCGCACGCCTGTTGCAGCGAATCGACGACGGCAACCGAGATGATCGGTCCCAGGAACTCGGCGCGATGGTCTGCTTCGGTCGCTGCCACCGCATCGGGGATCGACTTGACCGCGCGCTCGTCGGCGCGGATCTCGATCCCCTGCTTGCGCAGTGCCGCGGCGATCTGCGGCAGAAACTCGGCCGCGATCTCCTGGTGCACGAGCAACGACTCACAAGCATTGCAGACCCCCATCCGCTGACACTTGGCATTGATGACGATCTGGATCGCCATCTCGAAGTCAGCTTTGCGATCGACATACACATGGCAGTTGCCGTCAAAATGCTTGATGACCGGCATCGTCGCTTCGCTGGCGACGCGGCGGATCAGCGACTCGCCGCCGCGCGGGATGGTGACATCGATGCAGTCATTCATCCTCAGAAAGTGGCCGACAGCGTCGCGGTCGGTCGTCTCGACCAGTTGCACCGCCGCGGCGGGCAACCCGCAGGCGAGCGCCGTTTCGGACATTAGTTCGACGATCTTGCGGCTGCTATGGATCGCCTCTTTGCCACCGCGCAAAATCACCGCATTGCCGCTCTTGACGCAGATCGCCGCGGCATCGGCGGTCACATTCGGGCGGCTCTCATAGATGAAGAACACGACGCCCAGCGGCACGCGGCGTTTAAGAATCTGCAGGCCGCCCGGCCGCGTGAACCCTTCGATCACTTCGCCCACCGGATCGCGCAAGTGCGCGATCTCGGTCAATCCAACGGCGATCGCATCGATCCGCGCCTGGTCGAGCCGCAGCCGATCGATCGCCGCGTCGCTGAGCCCATAGCCGGGAGCCGCCTGCAAGTCTTGTTCGTTGGCGGCGATGATCGCCGGAGTCTCCTGCCGCAAGCGGGCAGCCGACTCGATCAACCAGCGATCCTTCACCGCGGTGTCCAAAACCGCCAGATCGGCTGAAGCGGCGCGTGCGGCCTCGCCTACGGAGCGGCAATATTCGGCTAGCGTCGGTTGTGGACTCGTTTCGCTCATCAATTCGGGCATCATCTCTCACGATCGGTAGGGGGCCGCTCAAGTGTCGTCAGATTGCGAGCGGAGGTCAATGTTGATAGCTCCCGTGCGCGGTGCAATCGGGAGCGATTCGGGGTGCTGCGCCAGCTACCGGATCAGCCAGTAGAGCGCCGCGGCGATTAGGTCGGCGGTCGTGCCGGGGTTGCGACGGTTGCCAGCGGCGCGGAGCCAGCGGTCGAGCGACTCGCGCTGCGGCCGGTCGCCGCCTTGCTCGCCAACGCAGGCCGCCGCGCGCCGGCAGACTTCCGCCGCCACGGAGGGACCGCATTTCCGCAGAATCAATGAATCCGGCTCCGCCGCCAACAGTTTTAACTGAGCGCGGACGATCGCTTCGCCGATGTCGTCGATCGCGGTGAGCTCTGCCTGGACCACTGGCAGCACGTTGTCAAAGAAGTCACCAAAGTCATCGGCATACTGCCGCGCGATCCGGTCGCGATCGCGTGCCAGGCGCATGGCAGCGATCAAATCGATGGTCGCAGGCGCGGCGGTCGCGACATCCCATCGCGGATCGACCGGGTCACTGTCCAGTCCGCCGGCTCCGGCGAGGGCGATCGCTCGGTAGACCTTCGCTCCGTCCTCGGGCGTTAATTCGGCAAGCACGCGGCGCACGTCGCCGCGGTCGCGGGCCATCGCCAGCGGAGCGATCAACAGCACGATCCCAAGATTGACATTCGCCGCCGTCACGGCGTGCGTCGCCCGGATCGCGGCCAACACGCGGTCGCCAAGCGGCGGCGAGCTAACGTTCGTGGGCCGAGCCTGCTCCGCCGGTGGCTCGCTGCTGGCTCCCGCGAGAACGGGCGCAATCGCGCTGGCCGCTTGGCAAAAATCGGCATAATCGCAGTCCGCAAACGCCGCGGTCGGATGCACATTGCCGACCTTCGCGGCGGTCGCTTCCCAGACACAAGCCAAACGAATCGCTTCGGCGTGACCGGTCACCCGCTGGCGAAGTTGCACCAGTGCCGGCGCGTTCTCCGCTGCCTCGCGGCGCTCAGGCTCGTCCACGCTCAGCCTTTAACGTGAGCAGGAAGGCTGCGATCGCATCGAGCGTTGCGGCCGGATCGTCCTCAATCACATAGTGCCCCGCGTCGGCTAATCGCACCGCGGTCGCATCGGGCCAATGCGTTAAAAATCGCTCCAGACACTCGGGCCGAAAACACCAATCCTGCATCCCCCAGACCAACAACTTCGGCAGGTGCGAAAGTAACGACAGGTCGCTCTCGAGCTGCTCCAACACCGCATACGTCGGATGCTCGGGCGTCATCGGGATGTCCTTGACAAACGCGTCGATGGCGACGCGATCGTGCCAATTGCCATAAGGATCAAGCAGCCCTTGGGCCACTGGCGGATCGAGCCGATGCTTGCTCATCGCCATCGTCACCGCGGCCTTGGCAAACAGGTTGGCCCCGCGAACTCCCAGAGTTCCCAGCAGCGGAATCCGACAGGCCGCGATCCGCCGCGGCAAGTACGGCGGCGGAAAGGCGCCGGTATTGAGCAACATGATCCCGGCCATCCGCTCCGCTCGGGCCACCGCCGCTGAGAGCCCGATCGCGCCGCCCCAGTCGTGAGCCAACAGGATCACGCGGCGGAGATCGAGTTCATCGATCAACCGCACGAGGTTGTCGCGGTGCGCGGCCAGCGAATAATTGAACTCACTTTGGGAAGGTTTATCGCTCAGCCCACAGCCGATGTGATCAACCGCAATCACGCGGTGCGTGTTGGCAAACCGCTCAAACACGCGCCGCCAATAAAAGCTCCAGGTCGGATTGCCGTGCACGCACAGGATCACCGGCTTTTCAGAGCTTTCCGGCGAGGGCGCCGCGTCGGTCGGTGCTGCCGTGCCGGGAGCCGATTCGCTGTCGAGAAAGTGATAGCGCCAGCCGCTCAACGTGAGGCTGCGACTGCAGTTGGGATAGAGCGATCGCCAGGAGTCCGCTGGATGGGAGATTGCCTTTGTCATGCTCGAAATCGTCGCCCAAACTCTGCTCGTCGGGAAGGGCGGTAAACGCAGTTTGGGGGCAGCCAGAAGCCTGGTCGGCTATCATGCTGTGGTCCACCCCCTTGTCACCCATGGTCGTTATGAATTGCTCGCCGCTGACCACTGTTGCTGTCGCCGTTCTGCTGCTAGCGCCGGAACAGCCGACCGCTGCGCAGCCACCCGCCGCACAACCAGCGGCACCGCCGCCCGCGCCGGCTGCCTACAGCGAAGAAGTCGTCGCCAAAGCCGATAAGATTTTGGCCGACGCGGGGATCCGGCGGAGCGGCAAAACCCTGCTGGCGACCGGCAGCAGTGAACTCAACCGCAGCATGGCGAACCTGGCCAAGTCGCGCAAAGCGATCAAACAATTGGTCGACGCCCGCAAGCTGACCGAGGAGCAGTTGGAGCTGACGCGGCAGCAGTTTCGCCTGCTCGACGCTCAAAACGGTGAACTCAACCTCCGCCTGACCCGCCCCTTGCCAGCGGCGACCAACAATCAATTGGTCGGCCAAATCAACGCCAACAACGTCAGGCTGCGACAACTCGCTGAACAGCGCGGCCAGTTGCAGGAAAAGCTCGCTGGCGACCGCCGAGCCGTCAACGAAGCCGAAGCCCAATACGCCGAGCAGGTGCTGACGCTGCGGCGTGACTTCACGGTACTGCAGCAGAGCTTGCAGGCGGCGCTAGCTGAACCCAACCTGCAGATCGCGCTGCAGGTCTTCCACGTGAACTTTCAGACGCCCAAGGCGATCGACATCGCGGTCCTGCTGGGGGCCACCGACCGCCGCATCAAACAGATCGAACGCGAGATTTTCAGTGAGTCCATCGCGCTGCATGTCAGTCCGGACGGCAGTCTCTCAGTCCATGTCACTGTCGGCGAAACCAGCGTCGACATGGTGCTCGACAGCGGTGCGGCGCTGATCTGCCTGCCAGCGGAAACTGCGACCCAGCTCGGCATCAGCGTCCCAGCGGACGCGCCGCCGATGCGGCTGGTGCTGGCCGATGGCCGCACGATCGCCGCTCGCGGCGTGGTCATCCCCAAAGTCCGCATCGGTCAGTTTGCAGCCGAAAACGTCGACGCCGCGGTGCTGGATGCCTCGGCCATTCATGCCGAACCGCTGCTGGGGATGAGTTTTCTCAGCAACTTCCGCTTCGAAATCGACACTTCCAGCCGCACGCTGAAGCTGCTCCGCATCGGCGAGGAGCCACAGTAGACGACTAAGGGGCCACCGATGAAGAGGTCGCTGCGGGCGTCCCCAAGCCGACCACTTCCAGCAGCCGCAGCGCATTGGTTGTCGGTGAAACGCCCTGCCGCATGCGATAGTCGAACGTCATCTGGTCACGTCCCTGCTCGTCGCGGAGGATCAGCTCGCGGAAGTGCACGGTGTGAGCGATCGATTGCAACTGCGGATCGTCGGCCAGTTCCAGATCGTGCGTGCTGATGGCGCCGATCGCGCCGCGGTCGATCAGATGCCGCAGCACGTGGGCGACCGCGATTTGCCGCTCGCGGCTGTTGGTCCCCTGCAGGATCTCATCGAGCAGGTACAGCAGCGTAGTCGATTCTTGCGTGTCCCCTAGCGAGCGGCGCCGCTCATCAAGCGCCTCGGCATGGCGGACCACGCGCGCCAGCGACTTTAGCTCGGCCATGTAGAACGAGACCCCTTCGTCCAGGTTGTCGCGCACGCGGATGCTGGTCGCCAGTTCAACATCGGGCAGCGAAAACGCCGCAGCGCAAACCGGTCCGCCCGCCCCGGCCAGCAGCACGTTCAGTCCAACGCTCCGCAGCAACGTGCTCTTGCCCGACATGTTCGAGCCGGTCACCAGCAGCAGCGTCCCCTGGGGACCGATCTGCACATCGTTGCAGACGCGCACTGAATCGGTCAGCAGCGGGTGGCCCAACTGAGTGGCACTGAGCACGTGCTCGTGACGCGTTTGGCCGTTGCCGGTGAGCCACTGAGGCGACGCCCAGGCCGGGTTTTCATCCATCAACGCCGCCAACGATGCCGCGGCTTCGAGTTCTCCCAGCGCGTCAAACCAGTTGCCTGCATCGGCGGCATGTTCGCGCTGCCAACCTTCCAGCCGCCGCAGCACGTGCAGATCCCACAGCCCGCTCATCTGCAACAGCAGGTAGATCAAGAACAAACCGCCGCTGTGCTTGAGCGAGGCGGCATAGGAAATCCGCCGCAGCGACCGCATCGCCACCGCGGCGCCAGTGCGCGGATCGGTGAGCGTCTGCTTCACCTGCTGGAGCAGTTCACTTTCACCGCTGGGAAGCGACTCACAGAGCGCAAACATCTGCTGGTAGCCGTCGATGTCGCCGCGGCCAGAAACCGCCGAAGCGAAAATGTCGTGGACGTCGCCGAGCAGGAACGTTGAGATCAGCAGGTTGAGCCCGACGACCGCTGCGATCGCGGCGCCGAGTCCCCGAATGGTCCCATCGGAAAAATCAAATGCCGTGACCCCGAGCAGGATCGTGGTCACCAGGGCGATGAACAGCAGCGGCGAGACGAGCGACCAGGTGGCGAGGACCGAGTGCCGCTGCAGCCACGATGGCGAGGTGATCCAGCGCAGAAAGCGATCGGGGTCGGCGGTGCCGGCCGCTGCCCGACGGGCCTGGGTATAGAAATCGATTCGCCACTGCCGCAGCCCCGCCAGTTCGCGCCCCGCGGCGTGACGACGCACCGCAGTCGCCCGCCTGGCCGGTCCGATCAGCCAGGTTGCCAGTCGCCGCAAACCGGGCCCGAGCGAGGCCATCGACACGAGTTGGAACAACGAACCGCGGCCAAACACATCCAGGTCGTCGGCGACTGCCACCGGGTCGCCGCCGCTGCCCGCCGTGTCCCCCGGCTCGCGCGCTAACTGGCCCTCACCAATCTTCGGATTCCACAGTGGCAAGCGATCCCAGTTCCGCTCCGTCCGCGCGATCAAGCGGCGGATCACCGATCGCCGCATCCGCTGCGCTTCGAGCACATCGCGCAACCGCTCGTGCAACGACACGGCGACTAGAAAAGCGAGCACCAACGCCCAGCCGAACAGCGCCAGCCAGGTGTTTTCGACCAAGTAGTGGCCGAGCAGCAACATCCCGCCAGCGACGAGAAACAGCAACGTCCGGGCGAGGTTCCAGCGGCGGTCGCTCTGCAACAACCCACGGCGCGTCTGCTCGATTTCGGCGAGCAAAGCTCGGTACTGAGTGACGGCTTGGCTCATACTTTGGATTCGGGCTAGACCAGATCTTGGGCGAGTTTGGCACGGCGAGCCGATGCCGACCGGCCCGCGTCAACCACTTTGGAGGCCACACGGTCCTCTAGGTTGGGACGAAAGATAGTCAACAGCAACAGCGGAAGGAACCACGCCAAGTACAGCCCACCGCCGTAGGCATGCCAAAACTGGGCCGCAACCATCAGCGCCGCAGAATACGCGATCAGCGTCCCGAAGTTCTTCTGGGCTGGCCAGGCGGCAAAAAAACCGCTCAACAGCAGAAACGCGACGAGGATCGGCAACCGATAAATCGGCTCCCATCCTAATCCCCAGACTCCGCGCAGTCCCTGCATCACCGGCATCATCAACCCGTACATCCGCATCAGATGCCGGCTCAGCGGCTCCGAACCATCGACGACCAGCAGCGACATCATCACCAGCAGCGAGATCGCAACGCCGCCGATGAACCGCCGCACGCCCGACAACCAGTAGAAACTGATCCACAGCGGCAACAGAAACAGCGGGTAATACACCAGCCCCGCCGCCGCTCCCAAGAACAACCCGGCAAACAACGGCCGCCGGTAGCTGAGCAGCGCCCAGATCAACAGCGCCGCCGGCAACGCATGATCGACCCGGCCGGTCATCTGCGCCGTGTACGGCATCAGCAAATACAGCGTCGCACAGCCGATCCCTGCACGCGGATTACCGAAATGGCGATACCCGATGATGACAATCCCGACGATGATCGCCAGATGAGCGGCAACCGCGAGCACCTGGGCCAAGACGACGTACAGCCGCCGCGGCGACGTTGCGCTTTCGACCGCCGCGGCCGGCAGCGTCGCGGCCGCCCCGCCAATCGCCTGATTCTCAGCCAATAAGTCGTAGACCGGACGCGTCGGCAGCGCTGGCAACATGTTCATCAGCGCGTAACCGGGACCCAACTGTGGCCCATGCTCGACTTGGATTCGCGGCGTGCTGGTGATCACGTTGGCGGTCATGAAGATGAACAGCCAGACGCTCAGGAACGTCAGCCCGCCGGCCGTGAGGTTCGGATCCAGCAGCGGGCGCCGGATCATCAGCGGGTCCAGCAGCAACCGAGTCAGGATCAGCACCTGCACTGAGAGCAACCAGATGAAACCGTAGCGTTCCAGATCGCGTGAGCCCACCCCTAGCCCGTCATCTAGCCCGTCATCGCCCTCGTCTTCGGCCAGCGGAGCCGCGTCGGCCGCTGCAGTCTCGGAGGGTGGCGCTCCCGTCGGCGATTGCGCCATCGCTCCTGCGGCTCCTCCGCCTGTCGTCTGATCGCCGCTGGCCGCAGGAAGTCGCCCGGGCTCTGCGCTGGTGTCCGTTGAAAGTTGCCCCGTCACCGCCAGCACCGGTTGCGACTGTTCCAGCAACGCCGCCCGGACCGTCGCTTCCTCCCACTCGATCAATTGGCGGCGGCGGCCTTCGTGAACGATCAACAGGCCTGGCGCAAGCAGGATCAGCAGCACCAAGTCGAGGTTGCGCATACTCCAGAAGCGGTGGAATACGAAAAATAGACCGATCGATAGAAACGACGACAGGTAAACCCAGGTCGTCGGATCGGGTCGCTTGTAATGCAGCAGAATTTCGCTCATCAAACTACCGCCGCGCCGTGCACGACCGCGCGGGAAACCCGCCGCGCGGCAGCCGGTGGGTCCCTCCGCACCAGCCCTCTCACCCCAAAATACGGGCCTGCAACGATTTTAGCTAGCGGTTGAGGCTGACTTCACCGCCTCACACACCGATATCCTCGTCCCACAACGCCGCCTCGCGGGCGATGAACTCGCGCATCAGCGAAACGCACCGCGGGTCATCGACGACCTGAATCTCCAGCCCACGGCTGCGCAAGTAGGCTTCGGGACCTTGAAACGTCATGCTCTCACCGATGATGAGCCGCGGGATCTTGTACAGCAGCGCCATGCCGCTGCACATCTCGCACGGGGAGAGCGTCGTGTACAGTGTGGCGCGGGCGTACTCCGCTGCTGGCAACCGTCCAGCGTTCTCGATCGCATCCATTTCGGCATGCAGGATCGCGCTGCCCTGTTGCACCCGGCGATTGTGTCCGCGGCCAACGATTTGGTCGTCGATCACCAGCACCGCGCCGATCGGGATCCCGCCTTCATCGCGCCCGGCGATCGCTTCTTCGATGGCGGCGTCGAGGAACTGAAGCTGTTGCGGCTGGAGCGGCATTGCACATCCTGTTGGTTGAAAGGCTCATGGGACTGACACCAAGGCTGCCCGCGTTCAACCCGTTCTCCGGGCCAGCCCACGGCGAGGACGAAGTACTGTAGACCCAACCATTGGAAGTTCAACCGGCAGCCGACACAGCACCGGGCGCACCGCCTCATCAAACGCCCCTCCGCGTGGAGCATTGCATGCCGCCCGGGCGCGCGTAAAATGAAGGCGGCGAGGAACTGCCGATCCAACCACATGGATGCGCTGTCCAAACCGAGGGCCATCCCATGTCTGACGCCGCCTTGCGTGCTGGCATTGATCAGGCTGTCGTCTTTGAAGACGAATCCACCATCCTCCGTCAGCGTCGCCAAGTCGCTGGACTGCCGAGCGAAAAGTTTGAACATGGGTGGTTTGAAAAATCACCGGCGGGCGCGGTTGAAGCGAGTGGTAGTGCGCGTCAGCTCGGAATCGACCGTCCTCCGCTAGCCGACGCTGACCCGGTCGGCTTGGCCTTGTCCGGCGGCGGCGTCCGCTCGGCCGCCTTTGCCCTGGGCATCATTCAGGCGTTCCATCGGTTTGGTCTGATGCGCTATGTCGATTACCTCTCGGCGGTTTCCGGCGGGACCTACGCCGCCGGGATGTTCATCCAGTCGGTCAAGAAAAATCACCCTTACGGCGAACAGAACTGCGACCTAGCGCCCGATCGATCGGGACAAAGTTCGGAGTTCGTCCAACGCGTCAGCTCCCGCGGGAACTACTTGTTTCGCAGCGATCTGTTTCTGGCGCGATTCATCCCCGGCTTCGTTCTGAACCTGGCCCCCCAGCTATGCCTGCTGATCGCCATCGGCTCCGGACTGGCCCTCCTGTGGCGATGCTTGGATTTTCACCGAGTCCGAGATCATCTCGGGGTATTCGCCATAGATGATTTAGGCGCAGCCTTTCTACCCGCCATCCTGCTTGGGATGCTGTGGCTGCTGAGCTACGTCGCCGGTCTGGTTGCTGCCAGCCAACCTTTGAAGCGTATATCAACCTGGATGCTGGCCGCAACCTGCGTAAGTCTGTTGATCGGTGCCGCCATTGTCATCGGCAATGGTGATGTCACCTTCAATACCCCGCCACCGTCGAAGCCCGGAGAGGAACCGAGGATAACGTGGCTCAACAACTTGTGGACTCCACTGGTTTCCGTCGTTGCCCTGGGGTGTATTCCGCTGCTGATGCCCAAGAAGCTGCTTCGCAGCGGGACGCAGCCGCGGGGCTGGTTCGACTCCTGGATCTTCTACTACGTTTCTCTGGCGTTATTCATTGGCGTTCCGTTGATATCCGTCGGCTACTTCGCCAAAGAGAATATCTCAAGATTTAACAACACCCGCGGCCCGACCTTCCTTCCGGCTGACATCAAAGACCCACGGCTGCTCGCAAACCTCCTAGATCCAACCGATCCAAAGCAACTTGTATTGCAGCTAGATGACCCTGACCTCCGCATTACACTTGCGGCCCCAGCTACAGATGCCACAGCAATATTAGCACTGCAACTTAAAGAGCTTTCTAAGTTGGCGGACGCCCGACACGACGTCGATCTCGATCTTCGTAAGATCAAGCAGTACCCGACTCCAATGCGAGCGAATGGCACCTCGGCAGAGCGTGTCTCTTGGTATCGCTGGCGTTACTTGTCAAATTTTGAATTGGGCCCGACCGAGTTCATCGCATATTGGTTAGGCAGCGGAGGCGAAAAATATAAGGAACATCTGCGGATCGAGAGGCAAGAGCGAGATCTCAGTCAAATAGTTGTAAAAAACCTGACCGCTCTCGCCAACAAGCAACCGCTATTTTCTTTTTCAGTCCTACCGCGTTCACAAGGCACTTCGTCGCTGGCTCGAAGTGCGCCGCAATTGTCTCCACCCACAACAATCACCTTACTTGCTAAAGATCTCCCAAATGATCTTAAAGAGCAGCTACTCAGAATCAGGAGCGAATTGAGTTCCAGGGCATCACCACCCGGTGTGGTACACGCCCAAGCGAACGCAACACAGACCGGCAAACTTCCACCGTTACCAGTTCACACTTATGCCTCGCTCAATCGCAACCTATTGGAAGCCGCGCTTCCAAATGTGATTCGCAACCGCAGCGAACTGCGGCGAACCAATCTAATCGGATACGACCAGTACCACCGTCTGATTTGGTTTGTGGGTAGTTTGACAGCCGCCATCATTCTCGGCTGGTGTATCAATCCCAACCAGACCGGCCTGCATGGCTACTACCGCGACCGCCTAGCCGGCACCTATTTGAATCGCGGTAAAAACCAGGTGGGCACCGTCTTTCCCGAGCTGGATACCGATCCGCTATCAGATGTCAGCGCCCATGAACAGGGCGCGGCGTACCCGTTGTTTCAGACCTCGGTGTTGACACGGCAGGCCTGGGAACATGCCGATCAACTGCAACGACCATTCCGCCCGTTCGTGCTCTCGCCGGCGTACTGCGGTAACCGTCACCTGAAATATGTTGATACCAGGTCGCTTGGAAAGCACCAACCGTCCGTCGCTGACACGATCGCGATCTCCGGCGGCGCCATCGATCCGGCGTTCTTCGTGCATCACATCCTCGCCTTCCTCGTCAATGCGATGAACTGGCGGATGGGGCAGTTGTTCCCCAATCCGCAGGCAACCCACTGGCAGCGCCCCAACATGCTGCAGGTGCTCGTCGATACGCTGCGGCAGAGCCTCTCCTCATCCGAAGGGCAAATCACTGCCAATGTGCTGCTGACCGACGGCGGCCACTCCGAGAACCTCGGCATCGAACCGCTGCTGTGTCGCCGCTGCCGGCTGATCATCGTCTCCGACGCCGGCTATGACCCCGACCATGTGCTCGACGACTTAGCGAAGGTGGTGCGGCGCCTGGAAAGCTCGGAGGGAATCCGGCTGGTCGATGTTCTGCCCAGCCATACCGATTCCAGTCCCGCCGACGGCCAGCCGCTGCGCATTCCAGGCAACATGGCTGCCCCCATGGACGCCAATCAGTGCGATGCCTCGATCCGCGCACGGCACGAACTCGTTGACCGACTGTTCAAAAGGCTTTCGCAGCAGACGGAGAAACGGCATTTCTTTGTGGCCAAGATCCTGTATCCCGAATGCGGTGCCGCCGATTCTGATGGGAATTGCGAACACCCTGAGTTTGAAGGCCGCATGATTTATATCAAACCCTGCCTAACCGGCGACGAAGGACTGCAGCTTTGCAACTATGCCTTCCGACACAGCGAGTTCCCGCACGAATCGACGCTCGACCAAGCGTTTGACGAAGCGCAGTTCGAGGCGTACCGCCGCCTAGGCTTCCATTCGGGCGTGGACCTGTGCCGTGACTTGCCCGACCCGCAGGGCGTCGACCGCAAGGACCGCGAGTCCTCGTTGTGGTCCACCGACAAACCTTGGAATCTCAACAAGGTCTGCGACCGCCTGCTGGGGCGAGACAATTTCGGCGCGACGGCGATTCACAATCGGGTCCGCAGTCAAATCGAAGAGGTGATCAAGCGTTGGAGCACTGAGGCCGATGCTCTCAAAATCGTGCAGGAACTTCAAAGCCTTGGCAATGATTTGAGCCTCGCTGCCGATCTGCTCGTTCAATTGCCGGCTCATGATGGCCCATTTCCGCTGAACGTGGTGGAAGAACACCTGGATCAGCGAGCGGTCGCGCCGCTGGCGAATCTGCTCGACAAACGGGCCCAGGCCGCGGACCAAAATGATGTGATTCAACGGGCAATCCAGTGGTTGGATCAGCTCGCCCGCTGGGATGATCAAATCGACTTGCAGCGCGCCATCAGCCCGCTGGCGGAAGTGGCCCGCTGGACACACAACCCGACCACCGGCTGCTCCGCAATTGCCTTACTGAAATTGATCGCAGCAACGTCGGCGGAGCGCAAACCCGAAGTGCTCCGCGGGCTACGAACAGCGATCAAGAATCAGTCGACTGAAGAAGTGCGTGTTGCCGCACGCACGGCGATCACAACGCTGCAACAGCGGCCACCTGAAACGCCGCCGGATCCAACAAGCAATGGCAGAGCCAAATCCGACAGGGAAACCACCTATCAAGCTGAGACACGACCAATCAGACGGAGGCGATGAAGCAGCCCCCATTGCTCAGCAATGACAAAGCTACCCCGCTAGGACTCGAACCTAGAATGACTGAACCAAAATCAGTAGTGTTGCCAATTACACCACGGGGTAGAGCTGACCGGTGTGCTCGGGAATGTAGCAAAACGAACTGCATTGCCCAAGAGGCCCCGAGACGGATTTTGCATTTTCTCATTTAACCGATTGGCGGGCGGCAGAAGATGCCGGTTTTCCGGTTTCTACGGCTGTTTCGGGCCCGGCCCGGTTTCGCTGGGCAGGGCCGGGGGCTCAGCATCTCCGCCCGCAGGTACCACGAGCCGCGAGACCGTGAACGCCAACCTCTGCATCTCGCTGGCCAAGTCGACGTTCACCAGCCCGACCGCTTTGGGCAACTTCAGCGAGATCGGCGAAAAGTTGAGGATCCCGCTGATCCCCGCCTCGGCCAGTTCCGCCGCAACCTCCGCCGCCGCTTCCGCCGGCACCGCCAGGATCGCTAGCTGTGGCCGCAGCCGTCGTACGTAGGCAGCCATCTCCGTGGCGGGACGGATTTCGACGCCACCGACCGCCGTGCCGGCCAACGCCGGGTCAGCGTCGAATGCCGCCACGACCCGAAATCCCTGTCGCTCCAGCCCGCGGTAGCGGAGCAGCGCATGGCCTAGCGAGCCCGCTCCGACCAACACGACATTCCAGTGGATTTCTGCCCCCAACGTCGCACCGATCCGCTCCATCAAGGCCGCGATCGGGTAGCCCAACCCGCGGCGTCCGACCGCTCCGATGGCCGCTAAGTCCTTGCGCACGACCGCGGGTGACACGTCCAAGACCCGTCCCAACTCCGCGCTGCTGACGGAGGTCACCCCGGCCTCGGCCAGCCGCTGCGACTCGCGCAGGTAGAGGCTCATCCGGCCGACGGCGGCGGTTGGGAGGCTGACTGATACCGCGGGAGAGTTCATCCAAGTTCCAGGGGTGATCCACGGTTTTGGAGAGTACCGCAGCGGCAGACCGGCCTCTTGCAGCGCCGGCCATCTTAACGAGCCGGAATAATCGTTACCAGCGGAACGCACAGTCATCCCCAACTACCCAAATGACGCTTTTTCACTTTGAGGCCCGAATTGCGTGATCAACATTTCAACCGCAGACGATTTACACCGTGCACCACTAATCTTTTTCCTCATCCTCACGCCTTAACACGCTCTTTGTGCGAGCGCGGTGAGTGTCCAGGGGAGGCGAAGAGCATCGGTGACAGCGGCCGCCCGTGGGGGGTAGTGCCGGTTGCTGCGTCCTATCAATCCAACGTACGAAAAACTTCGGAGAAAAGAGCATGAAAAGGCTGTGGATGATTCCCGCCTTGGCGATCACCGCGATCGCCGCGGGGGCAAAGCCCGCCGACGCTGCGTATTGCGGCGCGATCAGCTATCAAGGCTGTTGTGGCGGATCGGTGGTAGCAGAAGGCGAAGGCGCTGCGGTCGAAGGCAACGTGGAAGGCTCCAGCGAAGCTGGTTGCGGAGCCTACACGGTAATGCGGACGATTCGCGAGACGGTCTACGAGCAGCAGCAGCAGACTCGGTACCGCAAGCGGATGGAAACGTATTACGAAGACCAAGTGGTCAATCGCACCCGCTGCGTCCCCGAGACCCAGACCCGCGAAGTCCAGTACACGGTGATGGTCCCGCACGTCGAACAAAAGACGCGCGAGATCAACTACACCGTAATGAAGCCGGTCTATGAAACCAAGACCAAGGTGATCAACTACACCGTCCAGAAGCCGGTGTACGAGACCAAGCAGAAGACGATCAACTACACCGTGATGAAACCGGTGTACGAGCAGAAGCAGCGGGTGATCAATTACACCGTCCAAAAGCCGGTGTACGAGCAGAAGACCCGTGAGATCAACTACACGGTGATGAAGCCGGTGTACGAGACCAAAACTCGGGAGATCAACTACACCGTCATGAAGCCGGTGTACGAGACCAAGACCCGTGAGATCAACTACACGGTTTACAACAAGGTCCAAGAGCAGAAGACTCGTACCGAGCACTACACCGTCACCAAGCCGGTGCAGTACACCAAGACGATCCAGGTCAAAGGCGGCCACTGGGAAACCGTGACCGAAGAAGTGCCTGGTCCGGTCATCCGCCGGACGGTTCGCGAGCCGGGCAAGTGGGTCTTCGACCCCTGCACTTGCCGCTGCGTGTACTGCCCCGGTGAGTGCCGCGTCGAGTGCGTGCAGTGCCCGCCCAAGACGATCTGCAAGAAGGTTTGGGTTCCGACCTGCGAAACGAAGGAAATCGTCTGCACCAAGTACGTCACCGAGTGCTGCACTCGTGAAGTCCCGTACACCGTGTGCAAGCTGGTTCCCGAAGTTCGCACCAAGACCTGCACCTACACCGTGTGCCACATGGTCCCCGAGTGCCGCACCAAGACCTGCACCTACACCGTGTGCAAGATGGTCCCCGAGTGCCGCACGAAGGTCGTGAACTACACGGTTTGCCGGATGGAAACCGAGTGCCGTCAGAAGGTGTGCAACTACACCGTCTGCCGCATGGTTCCCGAGTGCCGCACGAAGGTGGTGAACTACACGGTTTGCCGGATGGAAACCGAGTGCCGTCAGAAGACCTGCACCTACACGGTCTGCAAGATGGTTCCCGAATGCCGCACCAAGACCGTCTGCTACAACGTTTGCACGATGGTTCCCGAAGTCCGCACCAAGACGGTTTGCCACACGGTTTACCGCCAAGAGTGCTACCAAGAGACCATCAAGGTCAAGAAGTGCCGTGAAGTTTGCGAACCGTACTGCGTCACCGTCTGCGTACCCAAGGTGATCTGCCGCGAAGTGCCGGTCAAAGTGTGCGCTCCGGTTTGCAACCCCTGCTGCCCAGCTCCGGCCGCTCGCGGTTGCGGCTGCTAAGCACGCACTCGGTGAACGATCCAGGCCGGTTCCCCACAGGGCCGGCCTGAGACGGTCCGAACTGATTCCGAACGAGGATTGCAGGACGCGTTGATAGGGGAGGGTGGCAGCCAGGTTTCTGGATGCCACCCTCTTTTCGTTTCCCCCACCGCGTCGCCTCGCCTGGCAGGTGGCTGCTCGCCACAGTGCTTCCTGAAGCCACGGCGTTTCTTCGCTGGCAATCCGGTTCGCCTAGCGTGGCGGCCAGCGTCTTGATCGCTCGCCGCGCAGGGGCCTCTCGTCTCACCTGGACGCTGAAGAGCTCATTTCGCAAGCGGTATCCTCGCGATCGCTACCGCCGGTAATGCTTGCGGAACTTCAACAAATTTTTAGCGAGAAAACTTTGCGCACTTTACCTATATGGTAGGATTGCGCATCTGCATCTCGACCCTGCTGCGCGCGGCTTCCTGACGCTCGCAGCACGCCCCGAGCCCGTTCCGGAGCTCGCTAGTCGGCATGCCGTTTGCTCACTGCTGAGCGTTTATGATGAGCTGGAACCAGCTTGAACAAGAGGGTTTCCTTGCTGCTCAAGCGGTGCGTGTTTTAGCCGGTTTGGTTCAGCGTCGTTTTTGCCCCTTCTTTATCCCTGTCGGTGTGTGCTTGCCCTGGGGGAATCGTGTCGCGGCCGTTCCACACGCCGCGGGGCGATCCTGGCAGCATAACCATAGCGAGTAACTTTCATCATGAGCCGCCTGCTTTGCATCCCGGTCCTGTGCGTCACGGCACTGTTTGCCGATTCCGCAGCCGCCGATTGGTCCGACGCGCTGTTTCCGGTCAAACGTCACGATTTCGGAACGGTCGCCGTCGCGGCGAAGACCGAGTTCCGCTTCCCGGTCCAAAACACGACCGCTAAACCGCTGCACATTCAAAGCGTGCGGACCAGTTGCGGCTGCACCACGGCGACCATCGAGACGCCTTACGTCGAACCAGGCAAGACCGGCTGGATCGTCGCCCGCTACAACACCGACACCCACCGCGGCCGCAAAGGGGCCACGATTACCGTGGTGATCGATCAGCCGTTCTATACCGAGGCCCGCCTGCGAGTCGATGGCTACATTCGCCAGGACATGGTTTTTCATCCCGGGGCGATCGAGTTCGGCACCCAAAGCCTCGGGCAAGAACTGACCCGCTCGGCAAAAATCCTCTACGCCGGCCGCAGCGACTGGGCGGTGATCGACGTGCTCAGCAACAAACCGTGGATGACCGCTGACGTCAAACAAGAGAGCCGCAGCGGTGGCAACGCCACCTACCTGCTGACGGTCACGCTCGCTCCATCGGCTCCGGCGGGCTTCTTCCAAGATGAACTGATCGTGGTCACCAACGACCGGGCGATGCCCCGCGTGCCGCTGCGGGTCAGCGGCGAACTGGAAAGTGAACTGACGATCTCGCCGCAATCGATCGCCATCGGCTCGGTGCAGCCGGGTGAAGTGATCGAAAAACGCTTGGTGATCCGTGGCAAAGAGCCGTTCGTGATCGACGCGATTCAGGTCAAGGGTTGGCAGGTGTCGTTCGACCCGATCACCGAACCGAAGACCACGCACGTTGTCCGAGTGCTGTTCCAACCCGATGGCGAAACGACTGGCCAGTTGACTGGGCGAGTCATCGTCACGACCAGCGGTGCGATCAGCGGCTCCGCTTCCGCGACGCTGACGGCAATCGTCCGCACCCCCTAGTGGCGTCCGGACCTCAATCACCTCCGGACTCAACCCGCCCAGCAGTCGCTGCTGGGCGGTGTTGCTAGCCTAGGCGAACTCTGCTGAATCGCCAGGTCGAACCTATTCTGCCTGCCGGACCGCCGCCGCGACGTCATTTCGTCGCGGCAGCGAGATTTCTACTCGGTTTTTCAGCAAATCGGCCGATGTCTACTCAAGACATTGATTACCAGCGGTAGATCCCCAGCGGTCCCGCGGTCACTTCGCCAAGCGATTCAGCCATCGCCGCAGCGAACTTTGACATCGTGATGCAGAGGAAGCCGAGTTTTGAAAAATGTTTTACTCACCACAGCCGCCTGCGGATTGAGCGTCGGAATCGGCGGCATCACGCTGGCCGATGTTGGCAGCTCGTACGTTCCGCCGCCCCAGTGGAACAATTTCAACGTTCCCGCCACCGCGACGGAGCCCCAGCCGGTCGAGCCGGCCTTACCGCTGACTGAATTTGGTAGTTCCCTGCTCAGCGGCGAGGTCAACCTGTTGCCGCTACCGCAGGAAATTGCGGCCGAGGCATCCAGTTTGCTGCCCAGCACGCCGATTTGGGATATGTCCAGCGTCTATGGCAGCGGTGTATCGCCGAACGGTTCGCCCAACAGCAGGCCGGAGGCACACCGATTTTCACCGGAGCCTGCCTGTGCCACGCTGTTTCCCTGGTTTGGCAGCACCGATCTGCTGTTCTACTCGCTCGCGGGTGGGACCGATCGCCGGCTGCTGCTCGATGCCGCGGCGCCAGCGACGACCGTCCTGAGTTCACGCGACGTCGACCCCGGCAGCGGCTTGGGATACGACCTGATGTTCGGCCGGTACCTCGAAAACGGCGAGCATGCGTTTTCGGTCAACTACCTGCACTTTGATCCGGGCAGCGAAACCGCTCAGGTAACGGCCCCGGTCGCAGGTGATTGGTTCGCCGCGGTCCCCGCCTGGGACGAGATCGGCTACTACGATGATCCGGCCGATCTAGCGTCGGATTTCGAGGACCTGCGAAGCATCTTTGCTGCGATGACCGATTTCGAGGTCCGCCGCGACCTCCGCTTCCAGGGGCTCGAGCTGAACTTCTGGTCCTTTGGACTCGGCGGCGGCCGCAGGATCAGCCCGCCACCGGGCAGCGAATTGAACCGGGGCTGGACACAGCGCGCCCTCGGTACGTTGAGCCCCATCTTCCGCCGGTACGGGTTTGGCGGTTTTGGCGGCGCGCTTGAAGTCCCGACCTCCGGTATCCACCAGTTCGCGGTCGCGCACGGTTTCCGCTGGCTGCAGATCCGCGACGACTTCCACTTGTTGGCAAGCGGCCACGTTCCAGCCCCCGGAGACCCGCTGCGCAGCGACCAGTTGTACGCCAGCGAGGCCCGCAACGACCTATTCGGCTATCAACTTGGCGGCCGCTGGAACTACCGCGCCACCGCCCGGTTCAACCTCGGCGCGGCACTCAAGGCCGGCATCTATGCCAACAGTGTCGAAGTGGACCATCGCATTGGCGATGCCGCAGCGCCGGCGCAGTACCGCAATGACCTCGACGTTGCCGGCCGGCTCGGTGTTGACGATCGCAGCAAGCGAACGGTGCTCGCGACCATGGCCGAAATCGACTTGGGGGCCGGTTACCGCTTGAGCGACGCCTGGACGGTTCGCGGCGGTTATCGCCTCACCGGCATTTCTGGAGTCGCGACAACCCCCAGCCTGCTTGGCCAAGAAATGTATTCACCGAGCCTCTCGGCCCGCGACGCCGCCAACGACAGCTTGATTTTGCACGGGGCGTACTTGGGGACGGAGTTCAATTGGTAACCCGCCGCGGTCGCCCGAGGGAATACTTCTTCGCGTGATCGCCTGACAAAGTTGACGGACCGACGGAGCGACTGGATCCAGCGGAACTTTTGACCGCGACGCTTGCAGTTAGGTCGAACCAAACACCTCTGAATCGCGCCAGCGATTCAGGGGTGTTTGCGTTTTAACGGGCTAGTGGAGCGTCAATGGAAGAAGTTGGGGTTACGGCTGCCTGGCGTGATTGGATTTCTTCTTTGCCCCCGGCAGAACAGGCTAAAGCCTGGACTCCAACACTTTGCGCCCGGCAGAGCAGACTAAAGCCTGAACTCCAACGCGTCAGCGACTCAGGGAGCGATCGCTGTGATTTCGGCAAGCAGTTCGTCGCTCAGAGGCCCGGCCGCCGCCGTTTCACGGATCTGCTCAGGCGATTTTGCGCCCACCAGAGCCCCAGTCACACCCGGCTGGGATAATGCCCAACCGATCGCCAACCGCGCCACGGTCGTATCGAAACGCTGAGCAATGTTCTCCAGCAGATCGATCACATCGTGCGCCCGCCGCCGCTGCTCGCCCTGGAAGATCGCATAGCCAGGACGGCTGTCAGCAGCATCGAATTGATGATCGCGGCTGATCTGGCCCGCCAGCAAGCCCTTCATCAGCGTCCAATAGACAAAGCACTCAGCGCCGAGCGACTGCGCCGTGCGGATCAGCGGATCAAGCGAATGCCGCTGCAGTAGATTCAGCGGACACTGAATCGCAGCGCAGTCGACGTACTGCGCGAACTGCGTCAGCTCTTCCGCATTGACGTTGCAGATCCCCAAGGCATCGGCCAATCCACGGCGTTGCAGTTGAAGCAGCGCCTCGGCGGACCGCATCAGATCGACTTTGGGATCGATCGCGTGCAGCAACAACCAGTCGAACTTCTCGATTCCCAGACGGCGCAGCGATTCCTCAGCGTCGAGCGTCAATTGCTTCGGGGTGCCGTCGGTGTAGCGTTTTTTGTCGCCGCTCCAGCGCTGGCCGACCTTGCCGATCACCCGCAGCGGCCGATTGTCCGCGGCCGCCTGCCCCCGACGGGCGCGCAGCACCTCGCCGAGCAGGCGCTCGCTTTCGCCCTCATACCCATAGCTGAATGCGGAATCGAACGTATCGATCCCCGCGTCAATTGCGGCGTGAATCGTCTGCCGCGCCGTTTCTGGGTCGACGGCGCCTGACGTAATGCCGGCCAGCGGCCAGACACCGAGAATAATCGATGACATGAACTATAAGACTTTCGCTTGATAGGCTGACGCCCGGGCGGCACGTCCCTGAGGAACCCGGGTGGCACGTCCCTGAGGAACGAAGGGCGTGCGCAACGGGAACTGCGCGGCGATCGCCGAATGTGCCGCGCGGTGAACGTCTTTGATCGGGCCGCGCACACCCGTCGCCGGGACTCTGAGTGTGTCACCCACGGGTTTTACCCACCGGGCAACTTGCCAAAAAACTTGTAGAAAAACGGATTAACTGACGGCTTCGAGCCGGCGTGCCGCCTCGGCGATCGGGTCGACCGCTGGCGTCGCTGCCCGCACGGTCATCTGCACCGACCAGCGCCCCGACGCGTCGCCCTGGACGCTCCAGTGCGGCAACACGCAGACACTTTGCTGAACGCGTTCGAAACCCGTCTCGCCAGGGCCGAACGTCTGCACCGGAAACGCCCAGATTCCTCCGCGGCGGTTGGTCTGCAGTTCAATCTCTAAACCCAGCCGCTGATCGACCAGCCCCAGCCGGTCGACATCGACGCAATCGATTACTTGGCCCAGATGCCCCAACCGCTCGCCGCCGGCTCCGGTGAAAAAGCGATCATCCGCTCCGGCGGGTAGGCCCGCAAAGTTCATCTCGATGCCGAAATGAAAGTTGCGGTGCGGCGGCAGGTTTTCCAGTAAATAGGTGATCCCAATCTCGTCGCTGCCGGCAAACAGCGTGACCGCTTTGGTGATCGTTACGGGCATACCCCAAGCATGCCCATCGCGGCGCATCTGCAACTGCACGCGATCGCTGGCTCGCCGGACCTTCGCCGTAAAGGGTTGATCGACGAAGTCACCGCGCTGTAACGCCCGACCGGCTGCCACCTCTGCCAGTGTCACATCGTCATCGAAGAAATGATCCATCATCGACTTGCGCGGGTACCGGTCGTAAGCAACCTGAGCCGCATCGGCAACATGGCGGTGATCCGCCTCCGGACGTCGCTGCATCGTGGCCAGCAGGTTGTGTGCGATCGATCGCACATCCCACTGGTACAGCCGGCCGCCGTGGCTGGGGTCCAGCCAGAGCGTGAACTGATTGCTCGCCAAACGGACTTCATGAGCTAAATCGAAGTCGAAATCCTCGACCTTCGCCTGGACGAACTTGTCTCCGTAAGGCAGCGTTTCGCCGATCGCGGCAAACACGCGGTCCAGCAGCGTGTCGGCCTGGATCAGTTCGCGGTAGACGGCGCTGCGCAACTGCGGCGAATAAATGCCTGCCGACCTGGCAGGCCAGTACGCGTCGTGGCACTGGCTGCGGTACAGGTGGTCGCGAACAACGGCCAATTCGCCACGGTCGCCCCCGGCCGCCTGTGCCTGCTGCAAACGTCGCGAGACGTGCAGCATGTGCGCGTACATCTCGCCGGCTTCGGCATACATGACCTGAAAGTTTCGCCAGGAACCGCCTCGGACGAACGGTTGCGGGTCAGCCCACTGCGAGGCCGTCCGCAGCGCGGCGGTCGCTGCTTCGCAGGCGAGCTGGCGACTGACCGGCAGCGACCGTTGGGACAGTTCACGACTGCTGCCACCAGGCAGGTGCACTTTGCCGACAGGTCGCGTCTTCCGCACCGCTTCGGCCAGAGTGACCATGTGCAGCCAGCGGGCGTTGGCGGTCAAGGCATCGAAGAACGATCGCAGCCAAGCTTGGTCAAACCCACACTGTGGGGTGCCCACCCTAGCGACCAAATTTTCACCCTCATCGCCGAGCGTCAGTACCGACCCGGGACGCGACTGAGCGATTTGCCAACAATAGTCGATGGATTCTTGAACAGGGGCGCCAGGAACCAACTGGCGCAGCCGCCCCGAGTTGGGAAAAACACGCAGCACCGCACCTTCGTCTTCGGTCAAAAAGCAGCCGGTCAACTGCTCATCAATCAGTCCGGCGGCCTGGAATTGAACATCATCGAGCACGGTGTAATCGATTCCCGCGGCTGTCAAGTCGCCCGTCAGACGCGGCTCCCACACGCTCTCGGGGGCCCACATGCCGGTGACCCTCGTTCCCAGCGTCCGCTCGATCCAAGCGGAAAAGGAGCGGACTTGGCCGATGCGGTCGCGCTGCGGCAACATCGTCAGGATCGGCTCGTACTGCGGCCCGCCGAGGATTTCGACCCGTCCCGCCTCGATCAACATCCGCAAGCGGTCCACGTACTCTGGATGCCGCTCGGCCAGCCACATCAGCAGCGGCCCGCTGGTGTGCAGCGAAATCGCCAGCCGCGAATAGGGCTCGAACACGTCGAGAAACGGCAGGTAACTCTCCTGGTACGCCTGCTCGAAAGCCTCTTCGAAGGTGCCAATCGGCTGATGATTGTGCAGAACCAGACAGAGGTGAATGCAGGGAGTCATAGCGGCGAGCATCGACAAATAGGGAGCTGACAGAAGGGTTGCCGCAACCCTTGGTCGGCCAGTCCGCTGGCGGATTACCTTCCAGGATCGCTACAACGCGTACAGCTTCTATCGGTCGGCAGCCGGAGACGGCTGAACTTTTCGCCGGTGGATTCTCTGGCTCAGCTACGCAGCGGGTTCTCTTGGACCGCGATGCGATGGAGTTTCTCAGCAGCGACTTCGGGCAACATCGGGTTGATCGTGCAGTCGCAACTCCACTCAAACCCCGCGGTCTGCGTCAACCGCGGGAACAATTCAAACGACCAGTGATAGGAATCATGGCCTTCCACGCCGGGCGGGCAGGTGTGAATCAGGAAGTTGTAGGCGACTTCAGGGAACAACGTCCGCAGCCAACCGATGCTGCGACGAATCAGTCGGGCCAATTCATCGAGTTCCTGATCGCTGAGATCTTCGAACCGTTCCACGTGGCGGCGCGTCGTGACCCGCATCAACATCGGCAAGTGGCTGGCAAACGGGCAATAGGCGACGAGCGAATCGGTCACGGCCACGATCCGCTGTTTGGCCTTCAATTCCGCTCGCAACACGTCGCATTGCAGGCAACATCCGGTGTGCGCTTGGTGCAGCCGCATGCGGTCAGCGATCGCTTTGACCGAGGGCGGCAGGTCACTCAAGGCGATCAACTGACTGTGTGGATGGTGCAGCGACGCGCCAGCGGCAGGCCCCACGTTCTTGAACAACGAGACGTACTGGATTGCCGGGTTGTCACGCCAGTGGTTCAGTCGCGACTGGTAGACCTTTAACAGCGAGACCACATGCGACAAATCGAGATCGGCCAGCGTGGCAAAATGTTCAGGCGATTCGATGAAGACTTCGTGTCCGCCGAGGGTCCGCCGGCAACGAAACAGCGGCGAATCAAACCCTTCGGTCAACTGCGCGGCACGCAGTGGGACGCCGGTCCGGAAATGGACGCCCTGCATGCCACCAAAGCCATCGGCGTCGCTGCAGCCCGGTGGCACCGGATCGACCGCCGGGTATTTGTTGGGGATCACGCGGATGCCCCAACCCTTGGCACAGTCGAGCGAGGCATCGTTCTGGTCGAGATCGCCAGCGACGACGAGCACCGGCTCGGGCGTTTCCTTTTCGTTGCCTTCGCAAAACGGGCAATGCTGAATGGCTCGGCTCGATGACGATGAGGTCACAAACTCGTTAGGCCGGCCGTTGCGGCTGGAGGCAAACAGCGTCCACCGCCCGGAGATCGCGTCCATCCGCGAATGCGTCTCCTCCAGATCAGCTTGCGGGTCCGGTGGACTCACCTCCGCCGAGACCGTCGACACACCGGGCTCCGGCTGCTTAAGCGACTCCAGATGCCTGCCGTGCTCAGGGGGCACTTCCGAGACAACGGCGGTGGGAAATGATCTCATAGCGACTTCAAACACGGGTGCCTTGAGTTGTCCGTTACCGCGTTGCGTTTTTGGCGTGGTTGTCCACTGCCAAAGTCGTTCACGTTGTTGCACGCTGTAGGCCCTGAATGACCGTTCAGCTCTGAATCGAAGCCAGCGACCGCTGCCATTTAGCCGCAGCCGGCAACAACCGTTGCCTCATCAGAACGTCGGCATGGTACACAATCATCCCCCCGAAATGACGCGTCAATCTGTCATTTTTTCCCGAATTTCGCATAATCGTGCCGTGCCAATCGCCTGCGATTTGCATCCCCAGGTGGGGTAAGGGGAATTGTCGCAGCATAGAGTTTCTCGTATTGGGCGGCGCTCTTCCCCCAAGACCAATCCTGCCGCATCCCGCTCTCGACCAAAGTTCGCCAATTTTTTTTGTCGTGAAACCGCATTTGCAGTGCCAACCCGAGTGTCCTGTCCAGTTCAGCGGCCGAAAACTCGCGGACGTGAAACCCGGTAGCGGTCCCTGCAGCGAGGTTTTCCGGAGTGGCATCGACGACGGTGTCGACCAGCCCGCCTGTCGCCGTCACCACCGGAACAGTCCCATACCGCAAACTGTACAACTGATTCAAACCGCAGGGCTCATACCGGCTAGGCATCACGAAAATGTCGGCAGCCGCTTCGATCTGATGCGCGAGCTCATCCGAAAACCCGAGCTTCAAACCGAACCGCTCCGGATAGATCGACGCCAGCGCCGTGAGCTGCTCGTGGTACCGCGGCTCGCCTGTCCCCAGAATCACCCACTGCGTCGGCCGCGTCTGCTCCAAATGTCCACGAAGCACCTCAATGATCAAATCCCACCCCTTCTGACCAGCCAGCCGCCCGACCAAACCGATCAGCGGCAGCTCGGGGTCAACCCTCAGATCAAACGCTTCCTGCAACCGCCGCTTCTGGATCGCCTTACCGACTTCCCACGTGTCGACATCGTAATTCCCACTGCCGCCGGGCTCGCTGGAGCTTGGCGCGGGAGGCAGTCCGCGCTGATGCGGCAGCCGCAAGTATTTGTCGGTCGCCGGATTCCAGATTTCGTCGTCGATCCCATTGGTAATCCCATGCAACACGTCGCTGCGACTGCGCAGCAGCGGGTCGAGCCCACAGCCGTGCAGTTCGGACTGGATTTCCTTCGCATAGGTCGGACTCACGGTCGTGATTTTGTCCGCATAGACGATCCCGGTTTTAAGCATGTTGAGATGGCCGTAGAACTCCAGGCCTTCGGGGCGGAAATGCTTCCAGTCCAGCCCGGTCAACGGATAATCCCAGTGCCAGAAATGTCCCTGATAAGCCAGGTTGTGGATCGTCAACACGCTGCGGGCCCGCTTCATCCACGGTCGCCGTGTTTCCTCCAGCGTCATGTAGGCCGGCACCAGTCCGGTTTGCCAGTCGTTGCAGTGCACGATGTCGACCGGACGCCCCAACCGCTCAATCGCATGCACCGCGCCGCGGCAAAAAAACGCAAATCGCTCGCAATTGTCCGGATAGTCGCCCGACGCATCGCCGTACAAGCTCGGCCGGTCGTAGTATTGCGGTTGGTCGATGAAATACACCTCGACCGGATTGTCGTCACCGCCGGGCAATTCCGCCTTGAGCAACCGTGCGCCGACGACCGACCCGCGCATCGGCAGCGCGAAACTGATCTCCGTCGGTTCGATGGGGATGCCGCTGGCATAGATCGACCGGAACGCCGGCATGATCAGCGAGACTTGGTGGCCGCGCCGCGCCAGTTGAGTCGGCAAGGCGCCACAAACATCGGCCAGCCCGCCGGTTTTGGCCAACGGTACGGCTTCGGTCGATAGAAAGACAATGTTCAAGGTTGTTTCCTCCACGCTGCGCCGAATCAGGAGCGACGATGCTGCTCAATAGTTTACCGAGAGAGCCACGATGCTGACATCAGAGTCGGCCCTGGAGTTATTCTGCGGCATCGGCGGATTCGCTGCCGCTTGCACCAGGCTCGGCCATGACGGTATTGGCCGGATCACGGCGGTTGATATCGATCGCACGGCGCTTGCGGTGCACGCGCACAACTTTCCGCAGCAGCAGCGCAGGGTGGCAGAACTGGCGAGCTTCGATACCCGCCGCGTCGAGGCCGGGTTTTGGTGGCTCAGCCCGCCGTGCTTGCCGTTCACCCGCAAGGGATTGCAGCGCGACCTGGCCGACCGCCGCACGCAGCCGCTGTTGCACCTGATCGGGCAACTGAATTCGCACGGCTCCGGCCCACGGGCACTGGCGATCGAAAACGTGCCGCCGTTTGCCGAGTCACAAACCGCTGCGTGGGTCATCGAGCATTTGCAGCAGGCCGGTTTTGAAACCGCCTGGGAACTCCGCTGCCCGAGCGAACTCGGTTGGCCGATGCGACGCCAACGCGCGTACCTGCTGGCCAGCCGCTCCGGGCTGCGCGACTTGCCACCCGCCGTTTTCAAGCCGCTGCGCCTGACCGAACTGCTCGATCCTACCGGTTTCACCGAACCGGTGCCCGAGGAACTCCGCGTTCCCGCTGCCTGGCTGGAGCGGTACGCCGATGCGATCGACATCGTCGACCCCGCCGATCCCGATTGCCAGGCCGCCTGTTTCACCAGCAGCTATGGCCGCTCGCCGGTCCGCAGCGGATCGTACCTGCGGCTCAAAGCGGGCGTCGTTCGGTTCTTCACGCCGACAGAAATCTTGCGTTGCCTCGGGTTTCCTGATTCGTTCCAGTGGCCGGCAGACGTTTCGCTGCAGCGGCGGTGGGAGCTGGCAGGCAACAGCCTCAGCCTGCCGGTCGTCCGCTGGGTGCTACAGCGCGTTGGCATCGGCTGACGAGCGGCTTGCACACTCGCCGTTCACTTTGCTTGGGGCCGAAAGGCGACGAGCCGCTCCGGGTTCGTTTCCAACCTGGCGCCACCGATCAAGTCGAGGCAGTAGGGGATCGCCGGGAAAACCGCGTCGAGGCATTCGGCGATCGCCTTGGGCTGACCCGGTAAGTTGACAATCAACGTCTGCCCGATAATCCCCGCCGTCTGCCGCGAGAGAATCGCCGTCGGCACCTTTTCCAACGAGACCTTGCGCATCAGTTCGCCGAAGCCCGGCATCAGCTTGCTGCACACCTGCTCGGTCGCTTCGGGAGTCACATCCCGCGGCGCCGGTCCGGTGCCGCCGGTCGTGATCACCAGCGAACAGCCTTCTTCGGCAAGCTGTCGCAGGCTGTCCGCGATCGCCTGCACGTCATCGGGAACCACGTGGGCCATCGACGTCCAAGGCGAGCAGAGCACCTGTCCTAGGTATTCCACAATCGCCGGCCCGCCACGATCCTCGTACTCACCGCTGGACGCACGATCGGAAACCGTGACGATCCCGATGCGCGCTGTTTCATGATTGGAACGGCTCATTTCAACGACTGGCTTTCATCCTCACACGGCGGAACTCAACGCTGTCGGACCCCCAACTGTGCAGCGCCACGGTCCCGCGGGTAAAACGCTCATCGACGGCCGACAAATCTTCTTGGCCATCGACATACACCGTGATCCGCGGGCCGTCGAGTGCGATTTTCACCTGCTGCCAAGTTCCCTTCTGATAGGCCTCACTCTTCTTTGCCAGTACACGGAACTGATCGCCGTCTTTGACCGCCAGAATGCGGAACTTTCGTTGCAGGTCGGTCGCCCACAAGTAGTGCTGGTTCTCGTCTTGGACGCGAAACGCCACGCCGAGGCCGTCGTCATCACCGCTGCGCAATTCGAGTTCGATCTCGCCGTCACCAAAATCGGCTGCCGCATTGTAAATCCTGAGTGTCCCGTAACGTTCCTGCTCGGGAGCGGTACCGGAGGCGCTGCCGAGGTAAATGTTCGAGCGTTGGTGGACGACATCGCCGATGACCGCCCAGTCGCTCGGTGCCGCGCTGACCTGGCCCGCAACGTCCCACACCCGCCAATGCTCATCCCCGAGCGGCAACACATTGGGGTCAACCACGAAATCGCCACTGGCCGCGGCGCTGACTTGACCGTCCTCCGTAAAGGCGCGAGCCCGGATCCGGCCACTTTCGGGCAGCCGCAGCGGCTGGCTGTAAACCAGCGACTGACTCGTCGGCGCGGTACCGTCGAGCGTATAACGAATCGTTGCCTGGCGGTCTTCATGCAACAGCCGAACTTCGACCGCGTCGCTGAATGCGCCACCGGGCGGCTGGATGCTCGGCGGCCGCACGCCAACCGGTTCCAGCGCCACCCAGGCTTGATTGAGGTAGCTGCAAACACAACCAGCCGACGCGTCGGGGATCAGCACCAAGCCGCCGACCGGCAGCGCGTTGATCCAGCAGCCCGGCCGCATCCCGCCATAATTCTCGGTCCGCTCGTTCTTGAGCAGGTCAAAGTAACCGAGTGTCGCCGAGCGATAAACCATCATGTATCGCGACCCCGCCAGCACGCCGCAGCCGTACGACCGGCTGAAGTTGAACGGCCGTTCCTCACCGCTGAGCAGGTCCCAGGCTCCGCCTTGGGCATACACCGTGTAGTCATTGATCAGCGGCCGGCTGGCATAGCGGGCCTGCTTTTCCCATGTGAGTTGACCGCTATCGGTGGAGAAGGCTGCCAACCGCCCGCCGACTTCCGACGCCAACGCAAACCGCGTCGGCTGGTAACTCATCAGCAATTGGCGGTACTGGGCGCTCAGCGACAGCGTCGTGCCGTCGATCTGCTGCGAGTTGCGCCACCGCGGCTCACCGGTCTTGGCGTCCAGCGCGACCAGCACACCGCTCGGTTGCTGCTCCGTCGCTTTGCCGGTCGTGCGATCGAACATCGCTAGCGGTCGATCGATCAAAAACACTTGGTCGTCCCCGACTGCAATCGCATTGTGCCGGATCGAATCGGTCGCGTTATAGCGCCAATTCAAATCGCCGCTGAGCGGGTCCAGTGCGAACAGGGTCATCGATTCGGTCAGTTGCTCGGCCATGTTGCCAGTCGTAGCGCGATAACGGAACGTCACCAGATGTTCACGATTGGCCAGTGAGCCGAACAGTTGACCGTGTTCCAGCGACAGGTAACCCCACGTTCCGACTTGACCATCGGGCTGCAGCGGCGCGGTGAACTTGCCCAGCACCTTGCCACTGCGCCGATCGAGTCGCAGGCAGTGGTCATCCCGGCGAATGTAGACGCCCGACTCGCCGATGCAGTAGTTGCTGCCGGTTCCTGAAACGCCCATCAACTCATCGCCATCATAAGCTTTCAAAATTCCTGGCAAAGGATGTCGCCACTGTTCGGTACCGTTATAAGCATCAACACAGACAAGCTCATCGATGCCTTCATGATACAGCAAACCATCATAAAACAGCGGCGCAGGTGCCCGCCCGTGTCGCTGAGGGACATCAATATCGATGTCGCGGTACCACAACATCCCCAGCGGCCCTTGCAGCCGCACATCGGTGGAACACAGTTCATTGGCGGCGCTGCCGTACTGATGCGTCCACTGGCCCGCCCCTTCCAGCGCACCGCGGACTTCCTGCCGCATGTTTCCAGCGGGCCCGAACCGTGCGACACCCCCATAAGGTCGCTGCGAGGATTGCCAGCCGCTTTGCAAGAATTCCGCATCGGGCTCAGTCACGCTGCGGCCGGAGACGATCACGTTGGCGAAGTAGTTGGGATATCCGACCGCCGCCAAATCCTCGACGTGATGAACGGTCACGCGGGAACCATACAGCCCGGCCGCGCGCAGACGCTGTCGCGCGTGGGCAACGTCTTCGGCATCGTCGTCGACGCAGTAGATTTGCCAGCCGCTGCGGAGCGCCAACTGATACGCCAGTTCTCCGTCACCACAGCCGAAATCGAGGCAGTACCCGGCGGTCGATTCGGTATGGCGGATGATCTCTTCCGCGGCCGCGGCCACCGCCGAATCGCCTGGCCCCAGGTCGTTAGCCGATCGCTGCCGGTGCTCAACCGGCTCGGATGCAACCTCGCCAGCCGGAGCAAAACAGTAGATTTTTCCGTTGTCGGTACTGGCCAGCACGCGTCCATCCGAGACCGACAAACCATAGACTCCCCCTGCGACGCTCAGCCTCTGCCGAACGGTCCCCGCCGCTCGATCGATCAACGTCAGCATGCCTTCGCCCGCAGCGATAACCGTTTGGTCAGCTACGATCAACGCGGTTCCGCCATCGATCTGGTCGACCGTCCACAACGGTTCCAGTGCCCACACCTGTGAGGTGCGTCCGCGGCGGTCGGCCTTTTCCTGCTGCACCCAGCGATAAGCGACGACCTGTTTTTCAGTGCTGCGCACCAGGCCACCGGGAAAGGCCGCCATCGGTCCAGCGCCGAGCGTTTCTGCTGCGGTGCCGCTGGCAGCATCAAACGCGATCCCGCTGTTGAAGAACATCGGTCCCACAGCCATCGTTGCAAACCCGCCGCGCTGGCCATATTGCTGCAAATGAAAGTACTGAAACTCGCCGGTGTGCAAGTCAAAGGATGCCGGCACGGCGCGCCCGGTCGGCACCAGTAACCGAGCACTGGCAAGCTCGTCACCGCGCTCATCCTGGGGGAAAGCAACATTGGAGCCCGCGGAGCTGGAAACGACGAGGTAGCCTTGCGCCGACACGCCGCTTTCGGCATCGGCTCCGCCGTGCGGCTGCGGCATCTGCAGTCCGCCGGAGTCGTCGTTGCCCCACAGCGGCTGGCCGCTGTGGCAGTCGAGCGCTTGCACAAAGATTTCGTCGGTTGGCCAGATCCCCGCGGCGTAATAAACGATCTCTCCGACCACCGCCGGAGCGCCGCGAGCAGGCCATTTGGAAATCAGCTTCTCATTGCCCAGGCGGCGCGCATGACTGGGCCCCCCGCGATGCTTCCAAACCACCTGCCCGTCAAAGGTCAAGCAATACAAATGGCCGTCATCGCTGACCAGGAACAGGCGATCCTGCCAGACCGTCGGTGCAAACCGCAACGGTCCATCGCTGACAAAAAATAGTGTCGCCGCGGCCCGTCCTCAGATCCAAACGATACAGCGCATGGTCCGTCGAGTTTGCGAAGAACACCTGCTGGCCAGCGACCACACAGTGGAAAGCGCGATCAAACGGCATCCGGCCCGAACGTGGCCAAGCCGGAGTCGGAGCCCCTGCGTCGTAGCTCCAGGCCAGCGTCAGTTCGCCCTCCAGCGGTTCAGCCGTGAAGCCGGTGCGGGCGGCGTCGGCGCGGTACGTCGGCCAGTCGCCGTGCACCTCGCCCGCCAACCCCAGCACGATCAACGAACAGACGACGACGGCAACGGTCACAGGATGACGACAATCGCCAAGCCGTGTCTCGATCGACTGTCGACAAGGTGTGAAGGACGGCATGGGTCTTCCTTTGGGGCAAGCGAAGGAGCCGGCGAACGCTTGCGTGGCAGTCGTTGCGTCGCCGCAGGCGGAGGCGTCAGTCTACCACCCTGGGGACGGCCTTTGTGCCACTTGATCGATAATTCACATTGTCTGGGGCAAAAGGGTCAACCCGGCCCCGTTGCCGCGGTCCGCCGGACTGCCGATACTGCCCGCACCTCGGTTCATCCTTTCTGACCAACAGCCACGCGTGCCACCATGACTGCATTTCCTGACGTCCCGAAGATTCAGTACGAAGGCCCCCGCAGCGACAACCCCCTTGCGTTCCGCTGGTACAACCCCGACGAGTTGATCGAGGGTAAGTCGATGCGCGAGCACCTGCGGTTCTCGGTCGTCTATTGGCATACGTTCCGAGGCACTGGCAGCGATCCGTTTGGGCCCGGAACCGCGGTCCGCCCTTGGGACGATGGCAGCGACAGCGTTGACAATGCGCAGCGCCGCGCCCGGGTCGCCTTCGAACTGTTCGAAAAGCTCCAAGCCCCCTATTACGCCTTCCACGACCGCGACGTCGCTCCCGAAGGCGAGAACCTGCGTCAGACCCACGCCCATTTTGACGCGGTCGCCGATGTCCTGGAACAAGAGCAGCAGCGCAGCGGCGTTAAGCTGCTGTGGGGTACCGCGAACATGTTCAGCCATCCGCGGTTCATGCACGGCGCAGCGACCAGTTGCAACGCCGATGTGTTTGCTTATGCCGCCGCTCAGGTCAAGAAGGCGTTGGAAGTGACCCATCGGCTCGGCGGTGAGAATTATGTTTTCTGGGGTGGGCGTGAAGGCTATCAGAATCTTTACAACACCGACATGAAGCGCGAACTCGATCACCTCGCCCGCTTCTTTCACATGGCTGTCGACTATGCGAAAGAAATTGGTTTCAAAGGCCAGTTCCTGATCGAACCCAAACCGAAAGAACCTACCAAGCACCAGTATGACAGCGACGCGGCGGCCTGCATCAACTTCCTTCGCCAATATGATTTGCTGGAGCATTTCAAGCTCAATATCGAGACGAACCATGCCACGCTGGCAGGTCATACCATGATGCATGAACTTGATTATGCCGGCATTCAGAACGCGCTGGGCAGCATCGACGCCAATACCGGCGATCTCCTGCTGGGCTGGGACACCGACCAGTTCCCAACCGATTATTACCTGACCACCCAGACGATGCTGATGATTCTCAAGCACGGTGGCATCGCTCCGGGCGGCGTCAACTTCGACGCTAAGGTGCGCCGCGAATCCTTTGAGCCGATCGATCTGTTCTACGCCCACATCGGCGGCATGGATGCGTTTGCTAAAGGGCTGAAGATTGCCGCGGCGATCCGCGCCGACGGAGCCTTGGAAAAATTCGTCAGCGATCGTTACCGCAGTTGGGACAGCGGGATCGGTGCCCAGATCGAAGCTGGAGAAATGACGTTCCGCGAGCTGGAAAACTACATGCTCGAGCAGGGCGAAGTCACCGCCAACGTCAGCGGCCGGCAAGAGATGCTCGAAGCGCTGATCAACCGCTACTTGGACCGTGTCTAAACCTACTGGGCCGAGTTTCGCATCTTCAAACGCGCCCGGCTCAACACCGGGCCAATGCTGTTCTCGTTGATTCCCATCGCGCGGCTGATCTGCTGGTACGACATCCCTTCCAAGTGGTACATCCGCACCATTTGAGCTTCCGCAGGCTCCAACTGACTCATCAACTGTGACACCTCGTCGGCATTGTCAAGCCGCGCGATCTCCCCGTCCTGGCGAGCATGGTTGTCCAGCGCCAGCCCGCTGTGAACGTGCCGCCGTGCGGCTGACAACTGGCGAATGATGACACGCCGAGCGATGACGGTCAGGTAGGTTGCCAGCGAACAATTGCGCTGAAACCGGCGCAACACCACGTGATCTCGCGCGACGATTTCCGTGAACACATCGCTGACCAGATCCTCGCGCTGCACGTCGTTGAGCTGCAGCCCCCGCGCAGCCGCTGTGTGGTTGGCGACATGAATCACTAAGCCGAGAAACCGATCGACAAAGTCCTTCCACGCCAGCGGCGAATGGGCCAGGCAGCGGTCGAGAAGTTGCCGGTCGATATCGGAGAGGCTCACGCGGACACGCTCACTGAAGAAACGGAAGCACGGCGGGCGGTTAGCAACGCGGCAGGCTGACACCGCAAAAGCAACGTCTGTCAACCCCTCAACCATCGTAAACCGGTGCGATAGCAATCGCAAGCGCGAAGTCCAAGTTGCGCGGTGAATCATGGGCGTGAACCGCTCGTAACCAACTGCCCTGCCGCCATTCAACCGCGGCGGTCACGCGGCGGCGGCCGGCGAAAATCGGCGCTGACGGGTTCCGAACGGATCGCCGGAGCGGTATGGTGACGGTGTCATGGTCAACGCTGACCGAACGACATTCATGCCGTCACAACAGAGGAGCTTTGTATCGCCATGGCCTATTCCCTTCCGCAATTGCCCTACGCCTATGACGCCCTCGAGCCGAGCATCGATGCTCGGACGATGGAAATCCACCACACCAAGCACCACCAGGCCTACATCGACAAGGTCAACGCAGCGGTGCAAGGCACAGCGCTTGAAAACAAGTCGATCGAAGAACTGATCTCCGACTTGTCGGCGGTCCCCGAGGACAAACGCGGCGCGGTGCGTAACAACGGCGGCGGCCACGCCAACCACTCGTTGTTCTGGACGGTGATGGGCCCCAACAAAGGCGGCTCGCCCAGCGGACAACTCGCCTCGGCGATCAACTCGGCGTTCGGTTCACTGGACGAAATGAAGGCCAAGTTCGCCGACGCCGCGGCAACCCGCTTCGGCAGCGGCTGGGCGTGGCTGTACGTCAACGGCGGCGAACTGAAGATCGGCAGCACCGCCAACCAAGACTCACCGCTGATGGGCGCGGCGATCGCCGGCATCGGTGGCACGCCGCTCTTGGGCCTGGACGTTTGGGAACACGCGTACTATCTCAACTACCAGAACCGCCGCCCGGACTACATCACCGCGTTCTGGAACGTTGTCGACTGGGATGCCGTCACCACCCGCTTCCAAGCGGCGCGGTAGTTCCCTAGTGTCGCTTGGCATGAATACATTCCTTCGTGCCTTGGCCGTATTGGTGATTGCCGCCGCGGTGGTCCGCGGCGGCGGCCTGCTGCGATTTGCTGCCGACCGCGCCCCCAACGGCCGAGACGCCCTCGATTTGCGGCAACTGCTCAGCTTGCCGCCTGACCACCGCATCAGCGGCCTGATCGCCAGTGAGGACCTACCTCACTCAACCGGCATTCTGTGGTGGGATGGTTCGGCATCCGCCACGGCAATTCTCGCCGACGCAAACGGCCGGTTGCGGATCGGCCATCCTCAGATCGACGCTACGCAGGCCGATCCGTCGCTGCTAACCCAGCTCGATCCGAGTCTGTGGCCAGAACTTCCGCCACAGTGGCAGCAGCTCACCGTCCACTACTGGGACGCAGCCGCCGCCGTGTACGTCACCGCCGGACCGGACGACCTGCCGGGGATCGCTGGCATTGATGATGATGGCAACGGCAGCGTCGACGATCTGGCAGAACTCGGGGCCACCGGTTCGGATGACTTCGTCGTTGCACCGGGGCAACACGGATACGAGCAGGCCGCCGGCAGTGAGTTCCTAGCCCGGTTGATTAGCCGCGGTGCCCTCGTGCCGCTTGACGGCGAACTCCAACTACCTCCACAGCGTCCCTTGCTCCCGAACGAGACGCTGCCAGAAGTCTGGCTCGAATTCTCCGGCGCCCCCAGCGTCCCCCCGCAGCGGATCGTCCTCCACGGCGACATCTAATCGGTAGATGACGTCGCCCCTGAGCTCCGGCAGAACTCAACTAACCGGCACAGGTTAGCTTCCGGTTCTCACGAACTCTCCGCCGCCATAGTATACTGAGCCGCCCGAGCGGACTGAGTCCTTGGTCAGTCCGCGCTTGCATCTCTTCTGCCCGTGGAAGCCAACCTCGATGATCGTTCGCGCCCTCGCCATCGGTATCTGTTTCATTAGCCTCGCTGGACTTTCGCCTGGCGAGCAAGTGGCCGCCGCGCATGACCAGGCGGCCATCACTGATTCAGTCAACCATCCGCCTGATCGCTGGCAGCTTAAAAAGCCGTTTTGGCAGTCCTCTGTCGTCCACGGCGAAAGCGTCCTGTTCGTCCAAGCGACTGACGGCGAGCGTCCCTGGGCAAACCTACTGCTAACGCCCGCTCGCGTCACCGAAGTCAGCTTAGCCAATGGCGGTCAGACGTTTGAGGAAGGCAAAGATTTTGAAGTCAACCTCGCTGTAGGTCGGCTTGAACTGACCGAGGGATCACGCATCCCATTTCTTACAGCCGAAGAACTTTTCCCACGTGCAAACAGCCCCCGGGGCATCAACCATAAGTTGAATGACGCCAACCGCCAGGTGCTGTTCGATAACCAGCGGTGGTTTCACGATCAACAGGTGGAAATCACTTATGTCACTGCTGAAAATTGGCAGGGATACAAACCGGAACTAGCGGAGGTGGCGCTCAGTCGCACGCTTGGAAAACTTCGCAATGGTGAACCGCTGACGATTGCAGTGACCGGAGACAGCATCACCTATGGGCTGAATGCATCGAAACTTGGCAATGCTGATCCCCAAATGCCCGCTTATCCCGAACTGGTTGCCAGCAGCTTAGAGTCGAGCTACCGCAGCGAAGTGAAGCTGATCAACAACGCCGTCAGCGGATGGCGACTGGAGCAGGGTTTAGAACACTTAGATGGCTTGTTGGCCTCCAAGCCTGATTTAATGATCATTGCGTTTGGGATGAATCATTTTGGCAGCCGCGACGTCGAAGGTTTTAAGAAATTGTTGGCGTCGATGCTCGAGCGCGTGCGCAGCGCCGATCCCAATATCGAACTGATCCTAGTGACTCCGATGCATGGCAACCCTGACTGGGTGCACACGCCTGCGGACCAGTTTGCCCCTCACCGTGATGCGATCGCCTCGTTCGTCGGGCCCAAAGTTGCACTGGCCGATCTGACGACACTGTGGGGACAAATGTTACAAAGAAAGCGTTTTGTCGATCTCACCGGCAACGGTGTGAATCATCCCAACGACTTTGGACATCGCGTTTATGCATCGGTTGTGCTGGGACTACTGTCCTTGCCGCTCGATACTGAGAAATCGGATGCACTGCCGATGCCTCCTGAAGAAGTGGTTCGCACCGCCGTTCTGCCCGAAGGGTTCGAACTGACGGTGTTTGCCGCCGAACCCGACGTGCAAAATCCGATTGCGATTTGCACGGATGAGCGCGGGCGGTTATGGGTCGCTGAAAACAACACCTGGGCCGGCGCGTCACTGGGTCATTTTCGCGACGACCTGAAGGACCGGATTATCATCCTCGAAGATGCCGATGGTAATGGCCGTCACGATCGACGCACGGTTTTCTGGGAAAGCGCGACGAAGTTGACGAGCATCGAAGTCGGCCGCGGCGGGGTCTGGGCATTGACACCTCCCCATCTGGTCTTCATTCCCGACGCCGATCGCGATGACGTACCTGATGGTGAACCGATCATCATGCTCGATGGATTCGATGCGCATGCGGTCAGCCACACAATTGCCAACGGCTTGCGCTGGGGGCCAGATGGCTGGCTCTATGGGCGACATGGCATTTTGGCGACCAGCCGCCTCGGAGCCCCCGGTGCGGCCGATTCACAACGAGTCGCGATCAACACCGGCGTGTGGCGCTATCATCCGGCCAGCGGTGTGGTGCAGGATGTGATGCACGGCATGACGAACCCCTGGGGGTTTGATTACGACCGTCATGGCGAGATGTTTTGTATCAATACCGTGATCGGTCATTTGTGGCATGTTGTGCCCGGTGCGCGAACCCAGCGCATGTTCGGGATCGATCGGAATCCCCATGCTTATCAACTGCTTGAACAAGTGGCTGACCACGTGCACTGGGACACCGGTGAGGCCTGGAGTGATGTGCGCGACGGCATCAGCGATACAACGTCTGCGGCCGGCGGAGGCCACGCCCATATTGGTTTGATGATCTATCAGGGCGACCGCTGGCCGTCAGAGTACCGCGACAAGGTTTATACGCTTAACCTGCACGGCCGGCGAATCAACTGCGAACGCTTAGAACGCCAAGGCTCGCATTTTGTTGCTAAGCACGAGCCCGATTTCGTCACCTTTGCCGATCCCTTCTTTCGCGGCATGGACCTGCTCATGACCGCCGACGGTGGCGTGCTGATCGCCGACTGGAGCGACACCGGGGAGTGCCATGACCATGATGGCGTGCACCGTAGCAGCGGCCGAATCTATAAATTGAATTATGGTAAGCCCGAGCCTGCAGCGGCGATTGATCTGGGGACTGCAAGTGATGAAGCCTTACTTGAGGCGCTGACCTCTCCCAACGTTTGGTGGGCCAGGCAGGCGATTCGGATTCTGCATGACCGTGCCAACCCGATGCTGATCACGACGCGAACCGAGCCTGCGGCTGATCCCACGCAATCAGTATCGAGCCCGTCGCCAGCCGACTTGCAGGCCGCACTTCAAAAGCTGGTAGTCGCAGGCGAGGATACGGCGCAGCGCGTGCGCGCCGCTTGGGCACTGCATGCGATTGGAAGTCTTGATATCGCAACCCTATTGAACGCTCCGGACGAACCGTTGCGTGTATGGGGAATTCGCTTGCTGATCGATGACTTGGCGATTAGCAGCTCGCCCGACCCGCAGCGGGCCACAGCTCAACTATTGGATTTAGCGCAGCGCGATTCGAGTGGACGGGTATCCTTATACCTGGCGTCCGCACTGCAAAGGCTGCCCGCCGAATCGCGCTGGGAAATTGCGTTGGAATTGGCCCAACGCTCTGAATTATCTGCCGACCTTCCGTTCTCGATCATGCTGTGGCTAGGCATTGAGCCGGCGGTGCCACTGATGCCCGAGCGGGCAGTCGAGCTCGCGAAAGTCGCTCACATCCCACTCCTAACGCAGAATATCGCCCGCCACTTGACCGTGGAGATTGAAAGCGATCCACAGAGCGTCGATCGCCTGCTGGCGCTGACCGAGGGCGAGGAATTGCGCTATCCCGAAGAGATCGTGACCGGGATGGCGCTGGCGCTGAAGGGCTGGCGGAGCGCACCGGCGCCTCAGAACTGGACCGTTGCGGCGGCCAAGTTCGCCAAGAGCGATTCCACACAGGTGCGGAGTTATGTGCAAGAGCTGAGCGTGGTGTTTGGCGATGGACGTGCCATCGACGAACTGCGAGCGCTGGTGGTCGATGGCGGGGCGGATCCTGATTCGCGCCGACAGGCGCTGCGGGCGATCCTCGCCTCGCGTCCTGACGGATTTGCCTCGGTGCTGCATGCGTTGCTCGGCGACCGGGCTGTTTCCTTGGAGGCGATCCGCGGATTGGCGCTCTATGACGCTCCCGACACTTCGGCCCACCTGCTCAATGCGTCCGGCGTTTACAGCCCCGAGGCAAGAGCAGAAATGATCAATACCCTCGCTTCGCGGCCGGCCTACGCCAAGTTTCTGTTGCAGGCAACTCGTCAAGGACGTATCCAACCGAGTGAGATCTCAGCGTTTCACGCCCGACAGATCGAAGCTTTCGGCGACGAAACGCTGCGCAGCGACTTGATCGCAGTGTGGGGTGCCGTTCGCGCAACGGATGCCGAGAAGAAGGCTCAAATCGAGCAGCTCAAGCAAACCCTCCAGGGTCAGCCGTTTTCGGCAGCAGAGCTTAGCCAAGGTCGGGCGGTCTTCAACCAAGTCTGTGCGAGTTGTCACGTGCTGTATGGGCAGGGCAGCAATATTGGCCCTGATTTAACCGGGTCCAATCGCAAGCAACTCGATTATCTGCTGGAAAACATCATCGATCCGAGCGCAAGCGTGGGTGCTGACTTTCGGGCGGTGCTGTTTTCGATTGATGATGGCCGGATTTTGAGTGGCGTCGTGCGTGAGCAGAGCGAACGCACCCTGACGATTCAGACCGCACAAGAAATCATCACGCTGGAACGCGACCAGATCCTCGAGTCGAAGCCGACCACGACATCGCTGATGCCCGACGGCCTCTTGCAGAATCTCAGCGACGAGCAGATCCGCCATTTGATCGGCTACCTTGGGTCAAGCGAACAAGCTCCCCTGCCCTAATGCATCTTTGGCTCAGTCAGTCGGCGAAAGCCGACCGGGGAGATTATGCTGGCACTTCATCGGGGCTCGCCACCTCACCGGCGAGCACCGTTGCCTGGCGGCGAACAAGCGGATGGGGTGGGATTCGAACCCACGATAGCCTTTCGACTACGCCGGTTTTCAAGACCGGTGCCTTCAACCGCTCGGCCACCCATCCGTTGCAAGTCGGCTTGTCGGCCGCATTCTAGCCGCACCGCGCGATCGGCGAAACCGCGGCTAGCAGAAAACACTTCCCGCTGTTCGTTCGCCCTCGGGGGATGGTTCCGCGGTAACTCTACGGGATTACAATCTCCGCATGACTACAATGCAAACCGCTCTGGAACAAGCTTGGCGGACGCATCAGGCTGGGGAGGTCGCCGCTGCCGAAGCGGTCTACCGCCAGGTGCTCGCACGGCAACCGCAACACGCCGCCGCGCATGTCTACCTAGGCATCGCCTTGTTCGACCAACGCCGATTTCTCGAGTCGGCTGCGGCCTATCGCACGGCGCTGGCGATCACGCCGCAGTTTCCGATTGCCTGGAACAACCTCGGCAACACGTTGCGAATGCTCGGCGATGTCGAGCAGGCTGACGCCTGCTTTCAAAAAGCCTTGGACTTGCAACCCGGTTATCTCTCGCCGCTGAAGAACCGGGGGACGCTGTGGGTTTGGGCCGGCGAGATCGAGCGCGGGCTGGCGTCGTATCGCCAAGCACTGCAACTGGTGCCGGACGACCCGGAACTGCATCGCAACTTAGGGGTCATCTATCTGCTGCAAGAACGCTACGCCGAAGGTTGGCCCGAGTACCGCTGGCGTTGGCAGTGCTTGCCCGGCGGTCGCCCCACGCATCCCTGCCCGCTGTGGCAAGGCGAGGATCCGCAGGGCAAAACGTTCCTACTGTATCCTGAGCAGGGGATCGGTGACGCGATCCAGTTTGTTCGCGTCTGCCAGACGCTCCGCGACGCCGGAGCCCGAACGATCCTGCGGTGCGGCGGGCACCTCATCCCGCTGCTTTCCTCCGTTCCCGGAATCGACCTACTGATTCCCGACAACGTGCCGCTGGCACAACTGGCGACCGGGCCGATCGATTACCACGCGTCGCTGATCGATGTTGTCGATGCTTGGTACGGCCGAACCGGAGAGTTACCGACGTCGGCTGGAAAGGCCGACGTCAACGTTCACGGCTACCTCAGCGTCTCGGAATCGTTAGTCGATTATTGGCGGCGGGCGCTGGAGGCGTCATTACCACGCGCGGCCGGCCGGCGACGGATCGGAATCTGCTGGCAAGGCAATCCGCAACATCACGCCGACGTTTATCGCTCGATCCCGCTGGCCGAGTTCCAGCCGCTGACCGAGCTCGCCGATGTGTCGCTGATCAGTCTGCAACATGGAGCCGGCAGCGAGCAACTGGGGCGAGTCGAGTTTGGCCGCCTGATCGCCCGGTTGCCCGAATCGATCGATCAGTCCGGCGGCGCGTTTCTCGACACCGCGGCGATCATCCGTAACCTCGACCTGGTGATCACCATCGACACCTCAACAGCGCACTTAGCTGGGGCCCTGGGCGTACCGGTGTGGGTTTTGTTGGGGCGTGTGCCAGATTGGCGGTGGCTTCAGTCCGGCGAAACGACGCCGTGGTATCCGAGCATGCGCTTGTTTCGTCAGTCGCAGATCGGACGCTGGTCCGACGTGTTTGAACGGGTTGCCAGCGAACTGCGAGCCACTTCCGCCGCGTCACGGCGCGGCCATCAGTAAAGGGACAGCCATGATTCCGCCGTCGGCGGCGGGATGGCTTCGACAAGCTTTAAGGCTGTGTCAAACCTTGCGGCCTGCCATCCCAGCCCCACTGCGCGTCGATCGCGATGCCGAGATGGGTTGCGGCGGTGGCGACCGCGTCGACGATTTCGACCGGTGAGGGCAACGGCCCTGCGGTCACGCTCGTTCCCGAAACGATCAACATGCTGTTGAGGATATCCGGATTGTTCTGCCCGTTGCTGTGGGTGAAGCCCGTCCCACCGTGATCGCTGGTAACGATGATCAGCCAATCCTCGTCGGCCCGTGTTGCTCGGGCGTTCAGCGTGTCGAGCATGCGGCCGACGAGTCGATCGGCGCGTTCGATGGCGGCGATGTACTCGGGCACGGTCGGGTGAAAGCCTTTGGCGTGCCCGGTTTCATCCACTTGGCCGATGTAGAAGAACACGAAGTCGTCATCGGCCGCCGCTAAGCGTTCGGCAGCCGCTTGAGCACACTGCTCGTCCGCCGCCGCATAGTCTTTGTTCTCCGCGATAAAGGCCTGGGAAACAGTGGCCCCGGCGGTGATCTGCGTCTCAATCGGCTCCCAGGTCACGAACGACGCGGTCGACAGTTCAGGGCGAACCGACTTAAGCCGCACAAACGCATGCGGGTACTGGTCATACTGCTTGCCGCGAAAACTGTTGTCGTGCACGCCGTGCTTGTCGGCCCAGACGCCGGTCAGGATGCTCGACCAACCTGGGCCGCTGATGGTGTCGTTCTCGCGGTAACGCGTGCCGAGGATTTGAGCGGCTGACGAATAGGCTCCGCCGGCGATCAGTTGGCCAAGATGCGGCGCATCGGCTTTGCGGAGTGCATCAAAGCGGCAACCATCGATGCCGATCAGCAACACCTTCTTGACCTTGGCCGGGCCGTCTGCCGCCGGTTCTTGGGCGGCCGCGCGAAACGGCTCATTAAAAACCCCACTCACGACAAGCGAGCAAATTGCCAGGGTCAAACGCAGCGCCGATCGAAACATCTCAGTTGCCTCCACAGTTACCAGAACCACACGACGAGCCACCGCAGCCGCCACGCAGTGTAACCGGTGCGAGCGCCGGGAGGGTGATCGGCAGCGTGGCCGCATCGAGATCAGCACGGTTGGTAGAAGTGTCCGCGTCGCTGCGGACGCCGCCGGTGACTTCAAAACCGAGGTCGCGGATCATCTGATAATCCTGCTCAGGGGGTTGGCCGCCGGTGGTCAGGTAATCGCCGACGAACATGCTGTTAGCGGCGTACAGCCCCAGCGGCTGCAAGGTCCGTAGGTGCAATTCGCGCCCGCCGGAGATCCGCAGTTCGCTGGTCGGATTCACCAAACGGAACATCGCCAAGGCGCGGAGACAGTCCTGCGGAGTCAGGTGGGTCGTTTGCTGCAGCGGTGTGCCGTCGATCGAATTGAGGAAGTTGACCGGAATCGATTCGGCCTTGAGTTCGCGAAGCTGCATCGCCATCGCCACGATGTCGTCTTGGGTTTCGCCCATGCCGATGATCCCACCGCTGCAGATTTCCAGCCCGGCATCGCGGACATGGTGCAGCGTCTGCACCCGATCGGCATGGGTGTGGGTGGTGCAGATCTTGGCGTAGTACTCTTCGCTGGTATTGAGGTTGTGATTGACGCGGTCAACGCCGGCGGCTTTTAAGCGCCGAGCCTGATCCGCGGTCAGCAGTCCCAGGCAGGCGCAGATATCGAGGCCGTATTTGGCTTTGATTTCCGGCACGATCTCTTCGACCGCCTTCATCTCCCGCTCGTTGGGCCCGCGAGCGCTGATCACCAAGCAGTACGTTTTGGCTTGTCGCTGCGCCGCCAGTTCGGCGGCGGCCATCAATTGATCGCGCTGCAGGATGTTGTATTTGGGCACCGGCGCCGACGAGACCTTGGATTGGCTGCAGTAGTTGCAATCCTCGGGACACAACCCGCTCTTGGCGTTCATCAAGAAGTACAACTGGACGCTGAGGCCGAAATGGGCTCGACGGACGCGAAACGCCGCGTCCAGCACCGCCAGCAGTTCATCGTTCGGCGACCGCAGGATCGCCAACGCCTCGGCATGGGTCACCTGATGCCCGGCCAGCACCGCATCGGCCAATTGTCGATAATCCAACGAGCACTGAGCCTCAAGACTGGCGGCGGTGGGAGAGTTTGTCGGTTCCGAAAAGGCCGTTGACATGAGTATGATGGGAGGAGCTGGAGTTTCGGTGTTCAGCCCACCGCTGTCGCGTCGAATCCCTGGCAGCGGAGCACAGGCGGATCGAAGCTCAGCCGAGGCCGTCGTATCCCGACACGCCCGTTGCGTGTCACAGGGGTGATCGTCGCCGCGCCGCGGACGTGTGACAAGCCGTCTTCTGCCGAAGCCTTCCTGATCCTGCCCGCCACCGCCGACCAGCCAACGGGTTGGGAATTTCTACAGCCGCTCAGTGGTAACCATTCAGCATGCAGTTTTTTTTCGTTCGCATCGGTAACTGGGGAGAAATCTCTCGCTGCCGCGTCGGTGGCGGCGGCCCTTATCGCCGCGGCACGCGCGTCGTTTGTCGCACTGGCCGAGGTCTGGAAGTCGGTCAAGTGACGGCTGAGGCCGCAGCGGTCGACGACCAGAACGCGGATTCCGAGGCCGCGAGCGAATCGGTGACCGCTACGCTGGCCGCGCCGACGCCGACCGAATTAGCTGGCATGCCGACGATCTTGCGGGCGACCACGGCCGAAGATGAACTGCTGATCGCACGGTTGGAACGCTACCGCCGCGACGCGATGGAAGATTGCCGCCGCTGCCTCGCCGCAGCAGGTTCTTCGGCGGTGCTGCTGGAGGTTGACCAAGTGTTCGACGCCGGCACGCTGATCTTTTATTTTCTCACCGATCCCGCCCCAAGCGACCAGCAGATCGTGCAACAACTCGCCGAACGCTACGAATCCAAGGTCCGCAGCGGTCACTTCGCCAAGCTGCTAGCCAAAGGCTGTGGGCCGAGCTGCGGCACCAAGGACTGCGGCGATGAAGGTGGCAATGCGGGCTGCAGCGGAACGTGCGCGGTCTGCGTCGTGGCGGCCGCGCGGAAGCGGTGAAGGTAGTTGTAAGTGATGAGGCGTTGTCCCCAAAAGTCACTACGCAGTCAGCTTATAGCTAAAATCAATTTCCACGACGCTCATGACTGCTCCGCATTCTACCTCCGTGCCTCCGTGAGAGATTTAACCACTTCCCCGCCCCCAGCTTTCATCGCACGCCACGCCGCCACGGTGCGAACTTGCCCGTAAGCAGAAGTGGACCATCAAAGGCATGGTCAAACTCTACTTCCTCGTACGGCGGTTATGGTGGAGGCGGTGGAGGAAACCCGCCTGGCGTGTCGGAACCCGTGACATCCTGGTGGGGCGTCGCGTCGGCTGGATTTAACAGAATCGATTTTCGCGAGGAGTACGGCATTCATGAAACCGCAGAGTGCGAGGTCGTCGAGGTTCTTGATGTCCTGCCATCTGGAAGTGATTCACCTGACATGGCATTCATGAAAACTTCCCGCCAATCTACCGATGGCGCGCAACTGCCTCGGCCGGTGCGTCTCGAGACGGCAGAACCTACAGAGCGATAGAAGACCGCTACGACTGGCTATCCTGGGTGGGATGAGCATCGAAATCGCGGTAGGCTCCAGTTGGCGATGACGGTAGCCGGGTTACCGCAGGGATGGTGGCGTCTTACGGCTTGGGCACAGCGGCGAACTCTGCGGCCGTGACCTCGTTGACCGTACCGTCGCTCAGCAGGATCCAACCGCCAGCGGTTTCGGCGTCCTTGGCATAACCCAACAGTTTGGGCGGATCGGATTGATCCAGCGTACCTCCGGCATAGACAATTTTCCCGGCCGGCAACAGCACCCCGGCAACCGGGAACAGCACATCATGGCGAGCGAACTCAGCAGCCGTCTTGGGCGGCGTGATCGATTGGTCGTTGAAGTGCTTGAACATATCGGCCATTTCCAACAGACCGGATCGAGCGTCAGCCAAACCGTCGTCTTCATCCACCTGCGCGACGGGGTCGACCGCTCCCGAACCTCCGAAGCAGCCTGATGCGCAGAGCGGGAAACAGACCAAGAGGCATCGCAATAGCAAGGCAGCGGGCTGAGGCATGTTGGGCAAGCCAATCAAGAACAAGGTGAGAATCGAGAACAAATCGCACACGTTCAGCAGGTGCGTTTTTCGGGCGAAATTGTGGTGATTGAAGGGACTATTGTTCGCTGACTGTTTCACCGCCAGCGCGGCTACCGATCGCTTGCCAAACCGCAAAGTCGATACTTTCCGACGTGAAAGATGTTGACCCGTCGGCTCGGCAAACCAACGTTCCGCCAGGATGGTAGCTCGAGGCGGCGATGTGAGCGTTGACGAATGCACTATCCCCACAGTTATAACGGCGATTGGGCGTGACGGCTTTCTTGTTCCAGTTTACGGGAAGGGTGTGGGTGTAGGCGAATGTGTACGGGATCGCTGCGCGATAGTACTGTTGCCCCACGTAGCGAATGGCGCCGGTCCCAGTGTCCCAACCACCATCGAGGCAATTGGGTTCGGTCCGTCCGTCTTCGAGCGAGATCAGGGTGCCGCCGGTGTGAACTGTAGTTTCATCATACGATCCGGCTACCGAGGTACCTCGTTTGACTTCGGCGAACATCGCGGTGTTGCTGGTGCCATCGGTGATTGTAGCGAAAGTGTTGCCTTTCATAACGGTACCGGCCGATGGGTTGGGCTGCGCAAAGACACCATCAATTGAGCTTCCGCCCAAGAACCGGGCACCACCGATGCTGGCGTAGTAATTCAGCCGCCCGGCACCGCCTTGCTTGTTGGATGACGGGTCGGAAGGGCAGAGGAAGAACGCCACCTCGGTGACTCGCGCCACCGCATTGGCTCCGGTTTTGGCCGGAATGCTGGCATGAATCGGGACGTCGCTGTTGACATTATAGTCCAGATCCCACAAATCCCGCAGCGCCGCTTGCTCGACGTAGGGCAGCAACATCACCTGCGGAGTGGCGTCCGAATATGCGGTGACCTTCACGCCGCTGGTTTCAAATACTTTGCTGTGCCGACGAGCCGGGAGCGCCTTGTGCGTGCTTTCAAAGTTGTGGGCAGCCAACCCAATCTGTTTCAAGTTATTGGAACATTGCATCCGCCGCGCCGCTTCGCGCGCCGCCTGGACGGCCGGTAGCAGCAGCCCGACCATCACGCCGATGATGGCGATCACGACCAACAACTCCACCAGGGTAAAGCCGAACCTGGACATCTGACGTCGCATGACAACCTCTGCCGAGCAAACGATGATTTGGTAAGAAGAAGAGCCGCCATCTGACCGATTGCGGAACGCCCATTGTAGGCAAGGGGGCGAGCGTGACTACAGAGGTGGTCAATGATTTTTCCAACTGCTTTGGTCAACGCGTAGCCTGTGCGGGTTGTGCGGGCAGCCCGCTGGCACCAGCTGCGAGTGAAAAATCGAAAAATCGAAATAAAAAAATCGAAACAAATCGAAAGGTGCCAGCCACTTAACGGGCGGAGCTACGGGGGGCGCTAGGTGCCACCCACCTACTTAGGAGGCGATAGGTGCCACCCACCTATTTAGGAGCGCTAGGTGCCGCCCACCTATTCGTTGACGTGGATTGATGTTCGGCGTAAGCTGGAGCGATCGGTTTCGTTACCGGAGGTGCTTGACATGGGTAGGCCTGCTCGCGCTGAACAGTTTCATGCGTCGGAGATCGGCATCGTGCACGCCGTGCAGCGGTGTGTCCGGCGAGCATTT
>Ga0182747_1000176_pt1 | contig 68931 bp, 67 predicted proteins | sample eDN3rd30CBELigBY_FD_128526 | JGI IMG/M metagenome (GOLD analysis project Ga0182747, IMG submission 128526) | Enriched backyard soil microbial communities from Emeryville, California, USA - eDNA 3rd pass 30_C BE-Lig BY (version 2) (version 2) | ecosystem: Environmental > Terrestrial > Soil >... | reverse complement strand
CGCCGTGATCGTCAACGGGACCAGCAGCGGGCTGAGGACGAGGGCCAAGACGGCGACCACCGCAGCCGACGTGCCGATCGCCACCCGGGCGCTTCGGCGCACCAGGGCGACCACGCCCACGGCGACGGCCGTGAGCTGGAGGGCCAAGGAGCGGGCGCCGTAGTCCACCGCCTCCTCGAGCTGGAGGTCGGCGGCCACCGTGGCGCCGGAGCGGTGCCAGGTCTCGGCCGACACCGCCGAGGCCGCCACCAGCATCGATGCCACCGCACCGAGCAGCGGCAGGACCGCCACGCCCCCGATGACGCCCGCGGTGATCACGGGTGCGCCGCGCCACTCCGTCGGGGCCTGACGGCCAGCCAGCATGACGAGGGCGGCGGCGACGGCCACGAGCCCGAGAGCGGTCTGCGAACCGACCGCATCGACCGACCCGAACCACATCGCCGCCAGCCCGAGCGCCGTTGCGCTGACGAGGGAGAGGGTCCGGATCTCGTCAGACTCCGCTCGGAGCCAGGCGACGTGTCCGGCCAGCAGCGCCGCCGCGGCCAGACACAGCCCCGTCGGCCCGCGGTGGAGGTCGGCCACCGCGTCCGTGAAGAGGCGACCGACGGTCGAGTCCAGGGTCGTGGCGGCCGTGAACAGCGCGGCGATGGTCACCGCCCATGCCGCTGCCACCCGCCGGACCCAGCGCCCGACCTCGACGCGGTCGGTCACCACGAGCACCGCGAAGGCCTGGGCCACGACCGCCAGCTGCGCCTGCCACACCGTCGCGTCGACCGCGTCGAGCAGGCACAGCACGGGGAGCTGAGCGAGCAACCCGGCAGCGACCCGAGGACCGCGGATCCCGGCGCCGGCTCCGAGCGACTGCGCCAGCAGGGCGACGACGGCGAAGCCGCCCGCCCAGAACGACGCGGGGTCGGCGGCCGGGGCCAGCCCGACCCGGACCGCGTGGACGTCGGCGAGCGCCATCAGCACGGCCACCGCTCCGACCGCCTCGGCCGTCGACGGCATGTCCCGCCGGACCGCTCCAGCGGCAGCAGCACCGGCGACGATCGTGAGCGCCACCAGGATCAGTCCCTGCAGGCTCGCATCGAGCTGGCTCCAGTTGACGGCGGTGAAGACGACGACCGAGACGGCCACCAGGGCGGTACCGAGGCCGAGCAGCAGGTTCTGCAGGCCGACCGGCCGCCGCGACGGCTCGAACGGGTCCGGCGGCGTCGGAACCCACGAGCCCGGGCCGCTTGGGACACCCCCGCCGGGCGCACCGGGATGAGCGGCTGCACCTCCAGGCCAGTCGGTGGGCGGAGCGGGCGGGAACGGCGATCCGGGCCTGGTCTGCGAAGGCGGGACCCACTCGGACGGGGCGGGCGGCGGAGCCGGGCGGTCCCAACCCGGGTCTGGCGGCGGGGGCAGGTGCGGGATCGACGGCGGCGCCGGGGGTGGCGTCGGGGGCGGCGGCCCCCAGCCGGGATCGTGGGCGGCCGGGTTCGGCCAGGGCGAGCGGGCAGGGGTGGGGGTCATGCCGCCATGGTCCGCCCGACCCCGCCTCCCCGCCCTGGGCGCTCGCCCCCAGAACCCCCTGGGGGAACCCCCCAATCGGTGCACCCGGCGTCATGACCGGCGCCCGGCGCGCCTTCGTCGCCGTCCGCCAGCGGCGGCCCGGGGCAACCGGCCTCAGGCCAGGTAGCGGCTCAGGGCCTCGACCACGCACACCGGCTTGTCGCCGCCCTCTCGCTCGACGGTGATGATCATCGTCGTGTCGATCCCCGTGACCGCGCCGTCGCGCTCGACGTCGTCGACGGCCACCAGCTCGACACCGCCGCGCAGGCGGGAGCCGACCGGGACCGGCGCCGGGAAGCGGATCTTGCCGGTGCCGCGGTTGAGGCCGGCCGAGATGTTCCGCACCTCGACCACCTGCGGCAGGAAGAGGTTGGTGAGCGAGACCGTGAGGTAGCCGTGGGCGATGGGCCCGCCGAAGGGCGACTCGGCGTTGGCCCGCTCGACGTCGACGTGGATCCACTGGAAGTCCCCGGTGGCCTCGGCGAACGTGTTCACCTGCTCCTGGGTGACGGTCGTCCAGTCGCTGTACCCGAGGTGGGTGCCGGCCGCGGCGCGGACCGCGTCGATGCCGTCGAAGGTGGTCGCAGCCATGTCGTCGTCCTCGTTCGTGGTGCCGGTGGGCGGGGTCAGGGGTGCTGGGAGCTGGCGGAGATGATCTCGCCGGTGAGGTAGCTCGAGTAGTCGCTGGCGAGGAAGACCATCACGTTGGCGATCTCCCACGGTTCGGCGTAGCGGCCGAAGGCCTCGCGCTCGGTCAGCTCGGCGAGCAGCTCGTCGGTGGTGACCTTGGCGAGGAACGGGTGCATGGCCAGGCTCGGGGCGACGGCGTTGATGCGCACGCCGTGCGGCGCGGCCTCGATGGCGGCGCAGCGGGTGAAGGCCATGACCCCGGCCTTGGCCGCGGCGTAGTGCGCCTGTTCGGCCTGCGCCCGCCAGCCGAGGACCGAGGCGTTGTTGACGATGACGCCGCTCCCCTGCTCGTACATCTGCTTGAGGACGGCTCGGGTGCAGCGGAAGGTGCCGGTGAGGGTGACGTCGAGGACCGTCGTCCACTGCTCGTCGGTCATCTCGACGATGGGGGCCGACCCACCGAGCCCCGCGTTGTTGATCATGACGTCGAGGCGCCCGAGGCGGTCCACCGCCGCGTCGACCAGGGCCTGGACCTGGGCCTCGTCGGTGACGTTGCAGGCCTGGGTGTCGGGCCGGGTGCCGGTCTCGTCGGCCAGACGGTCGGCGGTCTCGCCGAGGCGGCGCTCGTGGAAGTCCGAGATCATCACCGTGGCGCCCTCTTCGATGGCCTTGCGGGCCACGGCGGAGCCGATGCCCGTGCCCGCCGCGGCGGTGACGACGACGGTCTTGCCGGCGAGGAGCCCGTGGCCCCCCACGTACTCGGGTGCAGGCTGGGTCATGCGGGCTCCTTGGGCAGGCCGAGCGCGCGCTCGCCGATGATGTTGCGCTGGATCTCGTTGGACCCGGCGTAGATGGTGTCCGAGCGGGTGAAGAGGAAGAGCCGCTGCAGGGCGGTGAGCTCGTAGCCCTCGCCCGGCGCCACCGACGGATCGCCCAGCAGGGCCTCGGGGCCGAGGACGTCCATGGCCAGCTCGCCCAGATCGCGGTGCCAGTTGGCCCAGTACAGCTTGGTGACCATGGCGGCAGGGGGCACGCGGGCGGCGTCGTCGGGACCGGAGAGCACCCGGAGGGTGTTCCACCGCATGATGTCGAGCCCGCTCTGGGCGGCGGCGAGGCGCTGGCGCACGACGGGATCGCCGGCCTTCCCGTTGCGCTTGGCGATGGCGATGATCTGGTCCAGCTCGTTGCGGAACGCCATCTGCTGGCCCAGCGTCGACGCACCCCGCTCGAAGGCGAGGGTGCCCATCGCCGTCCGCCAGCCGTTGTTCACGCCGCCGACGACGTCGACGCCCTTGGCCAGGGCGCTGTCGAAGAAGACCTCGTTGAACTCGCTGGTGCCGGTGACCTGGCGGATCGGCCGGATCTCGATGCCCTCCTGGCGCAGCGGCATCAAGAAGTAGGTGATGCCGCGGTGCTTGGGCTGGGCATCTCGGTCCGTGCGGGCGAGGACGAACACCCAGTCGGACCAGTGGGCCAGCGAGGTCCACACCTTCTGGCCGGTGATGCGCCAGTCGTCGCCGTCGGGCTCGGCCCGGGTCGCCACGTTGGCCAGGTCCGAGCCGGCGTTGGGCTCGCTGTAGCCCTGGGCCCACAGCTCGGTGCCGGCGACGATGGGCGGGAGGCACCGGGCCTGCTGGTCGGCGTTGCCGAAGTGCATGATCGTGGGACCGGCCAGGCCCTCACCGATGTGGCCGAGGCGGCCGGGCCCGCCCGCCCGGGCGTACTCCTCGAACCAGATGACCTGCTGGTGGAGGCTGAGGCCGCGCCCCCCGTGCTCCTTCGGCCAGCCCACGCAGTTCCATCCGCTGGCGCCGAGGTGCTGCTCCCACGCCAGGCGCTCGTCGAACAGGGCGTGCTCGTCGCCGGGGCCGCCACGCCCCTTGACGTTGGCGAAGTCTCCGTCGAGCTGCTCGGTCAGCCAGCTCCGGGCTTCGGAGCGGAAGGCCTCGTCCTCGTCCGAGAAGCGCAGATCCATGGGCGCACCGTACTGCGACCTGACGGCCCGTCAGAAACCGAGCGAGGCCTGTTCCGCAGCCAGCTCGATCGGCCGGAGGAACGCCTGGGCCTGCGCTCGCCGGTCCGGGTCGTACCCCGCCCACTTCGCCCGGGGGATCTCGTCGTGTGCCACCCGAACGAAGCTCTTGCGCTCGAAGAAGGCGGCCGCGGCGTCGGACACGGTGACGGCGAACACAGCCCGGAGCCCGAGGGCGGACGCCTGCCCGACGAGGCCGTCGATCAGCTGGGCGCCGGCACCAGCCCCCGAGAATCGGCTCACCGTGTAGAGGCAGGCGACCTCGCCCAGGCCATGGCCTCGGTAGGTCTCGGCGTCGAGGCTGACGATGCCGGCCAGGTGCCCGCTGCCGACCACCCGAGCGCCGAGGCCACCCACCGCGAGCCGGGCGACCTCGGTCCGGGTGCGCGGGCGCAAGAGACCGTCGGCGGTGCCCTGGGCCACCAGCCGCTCGACCGCCGGGAGGTCGTCGACCCGGAGCCGGTCGAGCTCGATGTAGCTCCCGCTCGTGAACAGCGTGCCGGCACCGTCGAACGTGAACAGCTCGTGGTCGATGTCGTCGGGGCGGCAGAGGTTGACGTTGACGACCCCGCCGTCGAGCGCGGCTTGGAGGGCGGCCACGACGGCGCCGTCTTGGCGATCGGCGAGCTGCGTGCGGAACGCCTCGGCATGGGTCTCGATGTCGGCGAAGCTCCGCGGCGGGCGGCCCCAGCCGCCCCGCTCGTCGGTGAGCACCAGCTTGCGGGCGCGGACGGCGACGGCCAGCCGAGCGCCGACGGTGGACCCCTGGCCCGGGTCGGCGCCGACCACGACCTCCTGCCGATCGGTGATGGCGAGCCACAGGTCAGCCAGCCAGCGGGCGCCCAGCTCGCCGGCGGGCGCATCCAGCACGACCGGCTCCGAGGGGAGCACGGCGCGCACCGCGGCCTCGTCGGCCACCGTCCGGTCGACCACGAGCAGCAGCCGGCCCCGCCCCTCCGCCAGCGAGCGCGCCGCCCGACGCACCGCAGCGAGCGTGGCGGGGCTGGGAGCGCCGATGGCCGCCACGATCGTCTCGCCCGCGAACTCGTCGACGTAGAACGCCCGCTCCGACGCCGGGACGTGGTCTCCGTCGCTCAGGCCGCCCGAGGACGCGGGTGGTGGGGTCGGTTCGGTCATGGGACGACAAGTCTGACCGATGCACTCCGAAGGACTCGAACGGGTCGTTCGGACCTGGCCACGGCCTCGCGACCTGGCGGTTGCGGCCCGAGGGCACCGCCGCGCAGCCAGTAGGGTCCCGCCCATGAAGTTGAGGGCACTGTTGATCATCGCCGCCGCCACCGTCGCCACCGCCGGCTGCGGCAACAGCGAGCCGGCCATCCCCGTGAGCCAAGCGGGCACCGCCACCACCGCGGCCAGCAGCGCCGGCGGCCCGGACCTCTCGGCGGAGGCCTTCACCGACCTCACGGGCCGGTCCGCCGTCGCCGTCCAGGCCCGCGACAACACGTTCGTCGAGCCCTACATCGAGGTCACCGCCGGCACCGAGGTCGACTTCACCAACAAGGGCCGCAACCAGCACGACGTCGTGCCCGTGGTCGACGGCGCCTTCGCCGAGATCCCCGTCGACGACTTCCAGCCGAAAGACAGCGGCGCGATCACCTTCACCGTGCCAGGCGACTACGCCTACTACTGCTCGCTCCACGGCACGCCCACCAAGGGCATGATCGGCGCCATCCGCGTCCTCCAGTAGCGGATCCGCCCTGGGCCCACCGGACCGAGCAAGCACCCCGAACCTTCCCGAACTTCGTAGGCGGGAACGACCAAACCGGCGCTCTGACCTACGAAGTTCGGCTCGGTGGGACGGGTCGGGGTCAGTTGGCGCGGTCGGCCTTCGACCCGTTCGCCTCGTCGGCGGCTTCGGCCTCGGCCTTGGTGGGGAGCGGGCCGGAGGCGAAGAGGTCCTCCTCCTCGCGGTTCGAGGCCAGGTCGCACACGACGCCGCGCTTGATGCAGCCGTCGATCTCGCGCTTCAGGCCGGCCGGGTCCCAGGCGTTCAGGAAGTCGCCGTGGGCGGAGTAGATGTTCCCCGACGCCAGCTTCAGGTCGTGCCCGCCGTTCCAGATCGGGAAGCGGATCGACGTCGTCAGCTGCGGGATGTGCACCGGGTGGGTCGTCGGGCACTCGCCGCCCTTCGAGTAGGCGACGTGGGACCGGTGGTCCGCGCTGTCGAGGTACTGGCCGTCCCAGCAGTCCTGGAAGGTGAGCACGAGGTGCAGCGGCGCCGACGGCGTGCAGGTGGGCGGGTCGTCGTGCAGGTCGGTGCGCGAGCCGCAGGTCCACCCGGTGGCATCACCCGCCTGGGGCGTGGTGGCGGTCATGTCGCCGGCGATGAGCGCGAGGCCGAAGGGGAACGGCTCCACGTCCTGCGGGTCCACGCCGGGCGCGGCGCGGTAGTAGGCGTGGAGGTCCATCGGCTCGACCACCTCGTCGTGGTCGTAGAGGGTCGGCTGCCAGTAGGCGGCGTCGTCGACCTTCTTGTCGCACGTGGTGTCGCCCTTGGCCATCTTCTCCGGCGTCGAGTCCTCGTCGGTGCTCACCGAACCGTAGAAGTCGTGGCGGTGCGACATCCCCGCCATCCCGAAGTGGACGATCGGGTCGTTCGAACCCGAGTGGCTGTAGTCGCAGCCGACCACGAACTGACCGGTCCTGCCCTGCGGACCCGTCCACCGCTCGGGATCGACCGGGGTCGCCGGACCGGCGGGCTTGATCGCCCGCTCGATCCAGGGCCCGGCGTCCGTCGCGGAGGTCGAGGTGCCGCCCGAGCCACCGCGGGCGAGCGCCGCCGAGACCGCCGTCACCACGACGACGACCCCGGCCGCCGCGACCAGCGCCCGGCGGCGGCCCGTGCTCAATTGCTGGGCTTGGTCGGCACCTTGATGGCGTCGACGTCGGGCTTCTCCGGGCCCTGGAAGATGGGAGCGGGCGCCGTCTTGGCGTTCGGCATGTTCTCCTGCGTCCCGGGCTCCGGGGTGGACTTGTAGGTGTCCTTCGGCGGGGCGGGAGCCTGCTCGTTGATCAGCACGAGGAGGTCGAGGCCGTCCTTCTCGAAGTCGCCGCCGTTCCCCTCGCCCTCGCAGGGAGCCAGCCCCTCGAGGTCGGCCGGGGCGCTGCTGGTGAACACGTTGTCGGAGAAGCAGTTGTCGAGGTCGGCCGTGGTGGCGGACTTGTCGTCGAGGGCGATGGTGCCCGAGGCGAGGTCAGCGAGGCCCGAGCCCGAGACGTCGTTGCCCACGATGGAGTTGCCCGTCGCGTTCCACATCACGATGTCGGGGACGTCCCCCTCGGCGGGAAGCTCGTCGTCCTTGGTCTCCTCGCAGGGGGTCTTCAGCTCGCTGGCCGGCGGCACGACGTCGCTCGCGTCCTCTTCGGGGAACGGCACGGCGGCGATGCCGGTCCGGTCGTGGTCGTAGACGAGGTTGCGCTCGATCGTGTTGTTGATGCTGCCCGCGATCAAGATGCCGTTGCCCTGGGCCAGGAGGGCGACGTCGATGGCTGGGGCGTCGTCGTTGTTGTTGTCGTAGACGGTGTTGCCGACGATGGTGTTGGAGCGGCCCGGGTAGCAGAGCTCGTAGGAACCGGAGTTCGGCACGACACCGGCCCGGTTGTACCGGAACGTCGAGTTGATGATGTAGAGCTCACCGCCCGAGTTGGTGCCGGAGTAGCCGAGGCCGTTGTGCTCGGACACGACGGTGTCGATCACCGCGTCGCACTCGTAGCACTCACCGATGTAGAAGCCGGCGTCCGGGCTGCCCGACCCGAGGCTGTGGTCGAGCTGGCCGTGGTACGCGTCGAAGGCGTAGATGCCGTAGTCGCCGTTGCGGTAGGCCGTGAGGTACGAGCCGTGGTAGCGGTCCGATCCCGTCCAGAAGAACCCGTTCGACACGTAGTTCTTGGCCGTCATGTTCTGGACCGTCACCCCGTCCGTGTCGAGGACGCGGATGCCGTTCTCGAGCTCGAAGCCACCGTCGAGGATCACCTTGTTGCGGTCGACGCCGCGGATGGTGATGTCCGGGGTGGTGACGTCGACGGCCTCCTTGTAGGTGCCCTCGCTGATGAGGACGAGGTCGCCCTTCTTCGCCGCGTCCACCGCCTCCTGGATCGTCTTGTAGTCGCCGGGAACGGTGATCGTCGATCCCCCGTCGCCGCCGGACTCGGCCTTGGTCGTGGAGGAGCTGGCGCTCGAGTTCCCGTCGCTTCCGCAGCCGACCGCGGCGGTGGTGAGGGCCACGAAGGCCGCAGCGGCGCCGAGCAGGCGCCAGGTCCGGGTGTGCATGTCATTTCCCCCTTGCAGGCGAACCACTGGTGTCGCCAAAGAACACAGTCGGCAGCATCCTGCCACAGCGAGAGCGCCACCCCGCTCGTGAGCGGCAGCGGCGGGCTGCGCCAGGACCAGGGTGGATGGCCGGGCGCCGGACGGTCACCCGGCCGAAGCGCGGTCCGTTCCCCCTCGATCGGCCACGCATCGTGAGGGAATTGTCCGGGACCCGGCTTGACATGCTGCGGAGCGTGATATCAAAGTGGTCGATCTCACCTCACGTGGTTGAATGACCGCGAGCTGTGGGGAGGGCTCGTCGGAGGGGCGAGCTGGGGAGGAAGACCTCGTGATCAGCCATCGACGTCCGCGGCGGAACGCGGTCCGTGGGACCGCTGCCGCGCTCGCCGCCCTGCTCGTCGTCGCCGCCGTCGCGGTCTCCATCGGGACCGACCCCGCCGCCGTCGCCGTGCTCGTCATCGTCGGCGCCGCCGTCGGCGCCATCGTCAGCGCCGTGGATCGGGCCTCTGCCCTGGTCTCGCTCCGCCACCAGGTCCTCGAGGTGCTCGACTCGTTCACCGCCGCGCTCGGCACGGCCGTCGTCGACGGCGATCTCCACCGGACGCTCCTGGAGCAGATGGGAGACCGGCTGCACGCGGAGACCGCCTGGATCCAGTCCGCCGATCGGCCCGACGAGCGGATCGTCTGGCACGCCGACGGCCAGCCGCTGCGCGCCGACGAGCTCGCCGACGCGGATGACGGCCGTGAGCGCGGCGACGCGATCATCGGCACGGTGCGCGTGGGCGACGCCCGCCTCCTCGTCGCCGTCGAGCACCGCGCCGGCAGCGTGCGGGCGTTTGACGGCGAAGACCGGCGGTTGTTCGATCTGCTCGTCGCCCACGCCGGCATCGCCCTCCAGAACGTGCGGCTCGTCGACCAGCTCCGCCACGAGGCGCGGCTCAACGAGGAGCTGGCGACCCGTGACCAGCTCACCGGGCTCCCCAACCGCACCAAGTTCCTCCGGGACCTGGATCGCCTGCCGCCGACTGGCCCGGTCGGGGTGCTGCTCCTCGGGGTCGACCGGTTCCAGGAGGTCAACGACACCCTCGGCCACCAACGTGGCGACGAGCTGCTGATCGAGGTGGGCAAGCGCCTCCTCGCGGCGGTCGATGGCGAGGCCTCGATCGCCCGGCTCGCCGGTGACGAGTTCGCTGTGCGGTGGCCCACCGCCGACGCCCACGAGCTGCTGCGCCGGTCCCGCAGCGTGCTCAGCGCGGTCAACGGCCTCTACGAGCTCGCCGGCATGGAGCTCGACGTCTCCCTCACGGGCGGTCTCGCCGTCCGCTCCGAACGGTCGACCGAGCCGGTCACGCTCCTGCGCCAGGCCGACGTGGCGATGTACCTCGCCAAGTCCGACCGGCAGCCGCTGCTGATCTACTCCGCCGACCGGGACACGGCGAACGCCGCTCGGCTGGCGATGGCAGGCCGGTTGCGGCAGGCGATCAGCACCCGGGAGCTCACCCTCGACTACCAACCCCAGATCGATCTGGCCACAGACCGGGTCATCGGCGTGGAGGCGCTCGCGCGCTGGAGGCCACCCGGCCAGGAGCGCCCCGTCCCACCCATCGAGTTCATCGACGTGGCCGAGCGCACCGGCCTCATCCACTCGCTGACCCGGCTCGTGCTGGATCAGGCGCTCGAGCAGGCGGCCGCCTGGGCCGCCGCCGGCCTCCACCTCCGCGTCTCGGCCAACCTCTCGGCCCGCAACCTGGAGGACCCCCGCCTCGCCGACGACCTCCACCGCCTCCTCGCCGTGCACGGCGTCGACCCCCGCCGGTTCGAGATCGAGGTCACCGAGACGTCGGTGATGATCGACCCGCCGGCCGCCATCGAGACGCTGCGCCGCATCCACGACCTGGGCGTGGCCATCAGCATCGACGACTTCGGGACCGGCCACTCCTCGCTCTCGTACCTGACCCAGCTTCCGGTCGACCAGCTCAAGATCGACCGTTCGTTCGTCAGGGACCTGACGGCACCGGGCAACGGCGCCGCCGTCGTGAACGCCATCATCGACCTCGGCCACCACCTCGGCCTGGAGATCGTGGCCGAAGGCGTCGAGACCCCGGCCCACGTCGAGCTGCTCACGTCGATGGGAGCCGACGTCGGCCAGGGCTACGTGTTCGCCCGGCCGCTGCCAGCCGATGAGGTGCCCGAGCTCGTGAGGCGGCTCCACGCCGCGACGCGGGCAGACGCGGAGGACGCCGACGAGGTGCCGCTGGCACCGGTCATCGGCTTGGTGCGGCCGGACCGGTCGGTGGCGCTCGCCGACTGAGCGCCCTCGCGCCGAGACAGAGCGGGTACCGGGTCAGCCGCCGGCCGACCCGGCCGCGCCGACGTCCTAGTAGCGGAGGCCGGGCGCCTTCGTGAAGAAGACGTCGGTGGCCAGCTGCTGGCCGAGCTTCCCGGCGTCCCAGCGCGTGCCCTTGTTGTTGATGGTCGGGCCGTCGGCCCAGCCCTTCATCAAGATGATGTTCTCGGCGACAGCCCGGATGATCTGGCCGGTCACGTGCTGCGACTCGTCCGACGCGAGCCAGGCCACGAGCGGCGACGACACCGACGGATCCATGCGGTTCCACTCGCCATCGGGCACGTCGTCCGCCTCGATCACCTCCGGGGCGCCGGGCATGGTGCCGGTGATCCGCGTGGCGGCGGCGGGGCCGACGCAGTTGACCGTGACACCGAGCTTGTACAGCTCCAGGCTGAGCGTCTGGGTCATGCCGGCGATCCCCGCCTTGGCGGTGGCGTAGTTGGTCTGGCCGAAGTTGCCGACCAGGCCGGCGCCCGAGGTGGTGTTGATCACCCGGCCGGTGAACGCCTCGCCCGCCTTGTTGCGGTCGCGCCAGTGGCGAGCCGCCCAGTGGCAGGGCGCCCACGTGCCCTTGACGTGCACGTTGAGCACAGCGTCGAAGTCGGTTTCGGACATGTTCCAGATGGCGGAGTCCCGCACGATGCCGGCGTTGTTCACGAGCACGTCGAGCTGGCCGTAGGCGTCGATGGCCTGCTGGACCATCCGGCCGGCACCCTCGTAGTCGGCGACGTTCTCGTAGTTGGCGACGGCCTCGCCGCCGCGCTCCTTGATGATGTCGACGGTGAGGTCGGCATCTTTGCCCTGGCCCTCGCCCTTCACCGACACGCCGAGGTCGTTCACCACGACCTTGGCGCCGTGCTTGGCCAGCTCCAGCGCATGACCGCGGCCGATGCCGTGGCCGGCTCCCGTGACGATCGCAACCTTGCCGTCGAGCATGCCCATGGGTGTCCCTGCCTCCGCTGTTCTGGTGTTCCGAGATGTGGTCCGAAGATCGGCCCGTCGTTTCTGACGAGGCGTCAGATCCTAGGAGAACTGCCTCGTCCGGCCCACATCCGCAACCCAGCCCGCCAAGGGTCGATCCGGCCCGGTCGGCGGGTTCACTCGTCGACCGGCTCGCCGACGGTCGCGAAGCTCCCCGACCCGCTGTCGCCGCCCGTGCTGTCGTCCTGGCACGAGACCGAGGCACCGTCGCTGGCCCAGAGACCGTCGGTTTGGTTCGCCTGCTCGGTCCGCACGACCAGGCCGTCCTCGTCGAGCCAGCCCCACAGGATCGCGGTGTCGCTCTCGTCCAGCACGACCGCGTCCTCGGCATCCTTGTAGCCGGCGAGGACGTCATCGGGGTCCTCGACGCCGTCCTCCTCGTACTCGACGGTGCCGTCCCCGCGGATCGCCTCACCGACCTTCTGGAACTTGGCCTGGGTGGCGCACGCCCACGTCGGTGGCAGGTCGGGGCAGTTCCGTGCCGACCAGACGATGGCCTCGTCGTACACGCCGAACAGCTTCTGCGCCTCGGCGTCGTCCAACGGCGGCTCGCCGGCCGCCTCGGCCTCGACGGCATCGATGAGCGCGGCCCACCGTTCCGCCATCTCGGGCGGCAGCTGCTTGCCGATGGAGCGGGAGACCGCCATCTCCTCGTCCAGGCTCATCGAGTCGCTCCCGGGGATCGGGTCACCGCCGTCTTCCTCGGACAGCTGGACGGGCGGGATCAAGGAGTCCCCCAAGAGGCCGCAGTCGGGGCCGTCTGCCTCGGTCGCGTCGGACGTCGTCTCGGTCGCGTCGGACGCCGCCTCGGTGGTCGTCGTGTCGTCGGGTCCATCGCCCTTCGTGGTCGGTGCCGAGTCGTCGAGCCCGGAGATGTCGACCTTCCCCGCACCGTCATCGGACGAGCCGCAGGCGCCGAGCCCGAGAGCCGCCACCACCACCAGCACCACCGCGATCGGGGCTCGCCCGCCGCGCTCGAACCGCCCTGTGCCTCGCCGATGCCCCATGGGTGTCCATCGGCCACCCGGGCCCGATCCTGAAGGCAATCGATGGCGGTTCCTGGCCGAGGCGCTCCTAACGTCGGGCGGATGGCCGATCCTGCGCCGCACCTCGCGATCCCGCTGTCCGACGATCCCCCGCTGCGGGACCTCTGGCGGTTCGCCAAGCCGCACCGGGCGAAGGTCTTCTTCGCTTCCACCTTCTCCGTGCTGAACAAGGCGTTCGACGTGGCGCCCGAGCTGCTGATCGGCGCCGCCGTCGACGTGGTGGCCCAGGGCGAGGACTCGCTGGTCGCGTCGGTCCTCGGCGTGGACGACAAGTTCACCCAGCTCACCATCCTGGTGGTGCTCACCGTCGTGATCTGGATCTTCGAGAGCATCACGGAGTACGTGGCCGTGGTGACGTGGCGGAACCTGGCCCAGGCGCTCGAGCACGAGGCCCGGATGGACACCTACCGCCACGTCCAGGACCTGGAGATGGCGTACTTCGAGGACCGCACCTCCGGCGGGCTGATGGCGGTGCTCAACGACGACGTGAACCAGCTCGAGCGGTTCTTGGACCTCGGCCCGCACAAGCTCATCGCCACGGGCGCCAACGTCGTGTTCGTCGGCATCGTCTTCTTCGCCGTCTCGCCGCTGCTCGCGCTCTTCGCGTTCCTGCCGATCCCCATCATCGTGGCCGGCTCGCTCTGGTACCAGACCCGGCTCCAGTCCAAGTACGCCAAGGTCCGCGCCGCGGCCGGGGCCATCAGCGACACCCTCACCAACGCCATCGGCGGCATGGCCACCATCAAGGCGTTCAGCGGCGAGGCCCGTGAGGCCGAGCTGGTCGGCTCGGAGAGCCGGTCCTACGCGGAGGCCAACCGGCTGGCCATCCGCTCGTCGACGGCGTTCAACCCCCTCATCCGCATGGCCGTGCTCTCCGGCTTCGCCATGACGCTGCTCGTGGGCGGGCGCATGGCGCTGCGGGGGCAGATGGAGATCGGCGTCTTCTCGATGCTCGTCTACATGACCCAGCGCCTCCTCTGGCCGCTCACCGCGCTGGGCGAGATCTTCGACCTGTACCAGCGGGCCATGGCGTCGTGCCGGCGCATCTTCGGCCTGCTCCAGACCGAGCCGACCATCCACCCCGGCGCCGGTGCGCTCCCCCTCCCGGTGCGGGGCCACGTGGCGTTCGACGACGTCCGCTTCTCCTACGTCGACGGCGGGCCTCCGGTGCTGCGGGGCCTGTCGATCGACGTGCCCGCCGGCGAGACCCACGCCATCGTCGGCGCCACCGGCTCGGGCAAGTCCACCGTGGTGAAGCTGCTCCTGCGGCTCTACGAGCCCACCGCCGGGACGATCTCGGTCGACGAGGTCCCGATCGAGGACCTGACGTTCGAGTCGCTCCGGCGGGCCACCGGGTTCGTGGCCCAGGACGTGTTCCTCTTCCACGGCACCATCCGCGACAACCTCACCTACGGCCGGCTCGACGCCACCGACGACGAGGTGCGCAAGGCCGCCGAGCTGGCCGAGGCGGCGACGTTCATCGAGGGCCTGGCGAACGGCTACGACACCCTGGTCGGCGAGCGGGGCCACAAGCTCTCGGGCGGCCAGCGCCAACGGCTCACGCTGGCCCGGGCCATCTTGCGGGACCCGGCGATCCTGGTCCTCGACGAGGCCACCTCTGCCGTCGACAACGAGACCGAGGCCGCCATCCAGCGCTCGATGGACAAGGTGTCGGTGGGGCGCACCACCATCGTCATCGCCCACCGCCTCTCCACGGTCCGCCACGCCCACCGGATCCACGTGATGGAGGCCGGCCGGGTCGTCGAGGCCGGCACCCACGAAGAGCTGGTGGCCCACGGCGGGCTCTACGCCGCCCTCTGGCGCGTCCAGACCGGCGAGACCGCCGCTGACCCGCCTGGTTCGGTGGGAGCGGTCCTCGCCGACGGGGTCTGACCCCAGGACCATCGCACCACAATCACTAGATTTCTATTGATTTGCCGCCTCTTTCGTCAGAGAAACACACATTTTTACTGTTCTCTCCTGAATCTCCTGGACCTTCGGCACGGAAATCAGTACTTTGTTGCGCATGACGGGCAGGACGGGCAGGACGGGCGTTCGAGGATCCAGCGCACGCACGGTCGCGACAACCCACCGCACCACCGCCGAGTGGGAGCGCCGCGTCGGCGAGCAGCTGCGCGAGCTCCGCCGAAGGCACCAGCTCACGCAGGCGGAGCTCGCCCGGCGGGCCTCGGTCAGCACCGGCACCATCCGCCACCTCGAGACCGGCGCGGGGTCGAGCCTGGCCACCCTCATCCAGGTGGCGAAGGCGCTCGATCACACCGAGTGGCTCGATGCCATCGTCCCCGCGGTGGCCGTCAGCCCGATGGATGCGCTGCGCCAGCGCAAGGGGGCGGTCCGAACCCGCTGGTCGACGCGGCCGGAACCATGACCTTCCAGCACGCCGACCTCGTCGAGGTGGTGGCGTGGGGCCGCACCGTCGGGGCCATCCTCGAGGACCCAGATCGCTCCGGCCTGTACGTCTTCGAGTACGACCCCGACTGGGTGTCGGCCGGCGTCGAGCTGTCACCGATCCACATGCCCAACCGCGACGCGGTCGCCTACGAGTTCCCCAACCTCGACCGGCACACGTTCCTCGGCCTTCCGGGCCTGTTCGCCGACGCGCTGCCGGATCGGTTCGGAAACGCCCTGGTCGACCGCCGCCTCGCTGACCTCGGCGTCAGCCCCCAGAGCATCACGCCGCTCGATCGGCTCGCCTACGCCGGGGACCGCTCGCTCGGAGCCTTGGAGTTCCGCCCCCCGCTCGACCGGGGCACCGCCGATCCGACCGCCATCGAGCTCGCCGATCTGGTCGTCGCATCGCGCGGGCTCATCGCCGGAACGCTGGGCACCGACGACGACGCCACCACCGCCCTCGCGCAGCTGATCAGCGTCGGCACCTCGCCCGGCGGGGCCCGGGCCAAGGCCGTGGTGGCCTTCGACCCGGGCACGGGCCAGATCCGCAGCGGGCACGGTGCCCACGCGCCCGGCTTCGAACCCTGGTTGATCAAGCTCGACGGTGTGACGAACCGCGGCGCGCTCGGAGCATCAGACGGGTCCGGCCGCGTGGAGTTCGCCTACTACCGCATGGCGACCGCGGCGGGGATCGAGATGGCAGACAGCAGGCTGCACGTCGAGCACGACCGAGCCCACTTCATGACGAAGCGGTTCGACCGAGCGGAGGCGGCGGCCGACCCCGATCGGGCGGCGAGCACCAGCGCGAAGATCCACATCCAGACCCTCTGCGGGTTGGCCCACCTGGACTTCAACATGAACGGCGCCCACGGGTACGCCCAGTACCTCCAGGTGATCGATCAGCTCGGCCTCGGGTACCCGGCCCGGGAGCAAGGCTTCCGCCGTGCCGTGTTCAACGTCGCCGCCGCCAACCGCGATGACCACACGAAGAACCTGTCCTTCCGAACGCATCCCGACGGCAGGTGGGACCTCGCCCCGGCCTACGACCTGACCCACGTGCACGCGCCCGGCGTCGGCCACCGCATGTCGGTCAACGGCAAGACCGACCGGATCACCCGGGCCGACCTCGGTGCCTTGGCCGACCGCCAGGGGGTCGGCTCTGCCGACTCGATCATCGACGAGGTGCTCGCGGCGGTCGAGCGGTGGATGGAGTTCGCCGAGGAGGGCGGGGTGCCCCGCGCCACCGCCCTCGCGATCGACGACGACCTCCGGGCCGTCCTCCCAGGCTGAGCCCGTCCGGGAGAGGGCGGCGACCAGCCTGAGAACCGGGCCGTCAGCCGGTGAAGTCCAAGACGGCGCGGTTGAGGGCGCCGCCACCCATGGCGTCGAGCGCCTCTTGCACCTGCTCGGGCTGGAACGTCTGCGACACCAGCTCGTCGAGCTTGAGCTTGCCGGCCTGGTAGAGATCGACGAACAGGGGGATGTCGTGGTGCGGGCGGGCGGCGCCGTAGCGGCAGCCGAGGATGCTCTTGTCGTTGTAGAGCGACTGCACGACGAAGCTGGCCTCGGTGCCGAACTTGGGCACGCCGAGCAGCACGCACGAGCCGCCCCAGTCGAGCAGGTCGATGCACTGGCGGATCAGCGCCGGGTGGCCGACGCACTCGAACGCGTAGTCGACGCCCAGCGGGCAGATCTCCTTGACCGCCTCGACGGTGTCGACGTCGGGGCCGGCGCAGATGAAGTGGGTGGCGCCGAAGAGCTTGGCGGCCTCCTCCTTCGCCGGGTTGGTGTCGATGGCGATGATCGGCCCGGCCTGGCTGAGCGCCAGGCCCTGGAGCACGTTGAGGCCGATGCCGCCGATGCCGATGACGATGGCCGACGAGCCCGGGCGGGGCTTGGCCCGGTTGAGCACGGCTCCGGTGCCGGTGAGCACGGCGCAGCCGATGAGGCTGGCGCTGGCCAGCGGGACCTCGGGGTCGATCACGACGGCCTGGGTCTCGGTGACCACGGTGTACTCGGAGAACACGCCGGCGTTGGCGAACTGGAACGCCTTGTCGCCGCCGACGGTGAACGGCGCCTTGAGCCTGCCGGCGGTGTCGCGGCAGTGGGTGGGGGCGCCCCGGTCGCAGGCGTCGCACTGGCCGCAGTTGCCGAGGGTGGTGAGCACGACGTGGTCGCCGACCTTCACCTTGCGGACCGACGACCCGACCTCGGTGACGACGCCGGCCCCCTCGTGCCCGAGCACGGCCGGTGTGGGGAACGGGATGGTCCCGTTCACGACGGAGACGTCGGAGTGGCACAGCCCCGCGGCATGCACCTTCACCCGCACTTCGTTGGCCCGAAGGTCTCGAACCTCCACGTCATCCCGAACTTCAAGTTGTCCGGTCCAAACAACAGCCTTCATGTTCCAGGGTCCTTCAGTGTCGAGAGTGGGAGTGGGGGCTTGCCGGGGTTGATGGGTTCCGAGCGGAGCGAGCCCGGGGGAGTTCGAGGGGGCGGAGCTTGCGGAGCCCCTTCGATCAGTGCGGTGCGACGGAGCTTGCGGAGTCGTGCCGAACTGCGGAGGTGCTGGCCGTCAGGCCTTCCTCAAGTTCGAGGAACGGAGTGAGTGCCAGCGAACGAGTGACAAGACATCAGCCCTTCCAGACGATCGACTGCATCTCGCTGTAGGCGTGGAGGCCCCAGGAGCCGCCGTCGCGGCCGATGCCGGAGTACTTGAAGCCGCCGAAGGCCGCTTCGTGGTTGCGCTGGAGGGTGTTGATGCCGACGTTGCCCGAGCGCAGGAGCTTCGACACGGCCATGGCCTTGCCGCTGTCCTCGCTGAACACGTAGCTGTAGAGGCCGTAGGGGCTGTCGTTGGCGATGGCGATGGCCTCGTCTTCGGTGTCGAACGGGATCACGGTGATGACCGGCCCGAACACCTCCTCGCGGGCGATGGTCATGGCGTTGGTGGCGTCGACGACGAGGGCGGGGGCCACGTAGAAGCCGGTGTCGAGCTCGGGGCGCTTGCCGCCGGTGGCCAGGGTGGCCCCCTCGTCGGTGGCGGAGCGGATGAGGCCCTCGACCCGCTCGCGGTGCGTGCCGGTGATGACCGGGCCGAGGACGGTGTCGCGCTCGAGCGGGTCGCCGACCTTGAGGTGGCCGGCCATGCCGGTGAGCTTGCCGACCAGCTCGTCGTACACGCCCCGCTGCACCACCACGCGGGTGGGCGAGGTGCAGATCTGACCGGAGTGGAAGGTCCAGGTGCTCGACACGTTGGAGATGACGTTCTTCAGGTCGGCGTCGTCGAACACGATGGCGGCGCCCTTGCCGCCCAGCTCGAGGAGCGTGCGCTTCATCTGCTTGCCGGCGACCTCGGCGATGCGGCAGCCGACGCCGGTGGAGCCGGTGAAGCTGATCATGTCGACATCGGGGTGGGTGGTGATCGCCTCGGCGGCCTCCACCGAGCTCGCCGACACCACGTTGACGACGCCGGCCGGGAAGCCGGCCTCCTCGAACAGCTCGCCCATGCGGATGACCGCGAGCGGATCCTGGACCGGGGGCTTGATGACCACGGTGTTGCCCATCGCCAGGGCGGGGGCGACCTTGCCGGCCATGTTGGTGACCGGGAAGTTGTAGGCGGCGAGGGCAGCCACGACGCCGACCGGCGCCCGGTGCTCGACGCCGCCGATGATCCCACCGGGCGCCAGGGCCGTGCCGGGCATGACGGCGGGCGGCAGGGCCACGAGGTTCGACTCGGGCTGGGCGTAGCGGCGGAACCGGGCCGACACCTGGGGCACCTGCATGGTCTTGGCGACCCGCAGGGTGGCCCCGGTCTCGGCCTGGACCAGCGGGACCAGCTCGGCGGCGTGGGCGTCCCACACGTCGGCGAAGCGGTCGAGCAGCGCGTACCGCTCGGCGAAGGACGTGCGCGACCACGTGTCGAACGCCTCCTTGGCGGCGGCGCAGGCGTCGGCGGCCTGCTCGACGCTGGCATCGGGGGCCACCCCGACGACCTGCTCGGTGGCGGGGTTGACGATGTCGTAGCCGCCTGCGGCTTCGACCCTCTCGCCCCCGATGATCAGCCCGTATCCGGTGTCAGTCACAGCCGGAAACTGTAACGGGTTCTAATTCGGTTCCCCAGTCCGCGGCTGTTCGATCCGCGCTCGACGCGGAGCGGGTCGGGGTGGGGCCGAGGGTGGCCGCGGGCCCCGAGGGCGGCGTTCGCCGCAGGTTGGACGGCCCCAACCCACGTACCTCGTCGGCCGCCACCCGGCGCGGCATGGGCCACATGGCCCCTCTCGCTCATGTCGATGCGGTTGTCGGCCGATGGAGAGGTCCATGGCCCTCCCCACCGTCGACCGTGCTGACTGCGCCAGCCTCCCGCCGGACCACTCGGTCGACGACCACCTGGCGGTCGAGCGCGTCGCCCTGGCCGCCGACCTGCGTGCCGCTGAGACGAAGGCGGGGAAGGCCGCCCGTGGCGAACGCTGGCGCCTGATCCGGGCCGCGGGCCTCGGCATCGCCCTCGCCGGCACGATCGCCTTCGGCTGGAGCCTCGTCCGCCCGAAGGACGAGACCCCTCGGATGTGCACGGCGGACGGATACATCACCGAGTCCGGCGAGATCCTCGGCCGCGATCTCGACCAGGGTTGCGCCTGGGTCGATGGCGACGGCAACAAGGTCCCCGTCGACGAGAACGGCCAGCCGACCGGCTGATCCCGACCGCTCGGCCACGCTGGCGGCGGCTCGCCGGCCCGGGGCGGCGCGGCCACGATCTCCTGCCGCCGCCGGCAGCTGACGCGGACCGGGCTCACCCGACCAGGGACCCACTACCATCGCCCGACGGGTCCGGGGCGGACACCGATGAGAAGAGGGGAACGGTGGACATCTACGTGGGGGCGATCGGACCAGGCGCCGACGCACTGCGGACCGCCGTGGGCGAGCGCATCGCCTCCGCCGGCCTCCCCCACCGAGCGGTCCCGCTGCCATCGGCGACGACATCGGCGTGGACCGACGCCGGCGAGTTGGCCTTCGTCGACACCGATGAGCTGGAGATCCTGTTCGACGGCTACCTGCACGGCCACGGACACCCCACCGTCGAGGAGCACCTTCCGATCCTGGCCGAGCGGGTCGTGCAGGGCCGGGCCCCGCTCGCGGGACGCGAATCGGGCATCTTCAACCTGGTGGTGCGAGACAAGCGCACCGGCGCCATCCACCTCGCGTCGGACCCGAGCGCGCTCTTCCCGCTCTACTTCGGGCGCCTCGACGACGGCTTCTTCTTCGGCTCGCACCTGTACCTGACCGCCAAGGCCCTGGGTGCCGCTCCCGATCTCCTCGGCACCGTCTTCCTCGTGCTGGAGCAGTTCGCACTGGGGTCGCGCACCTACTTCGAAGGCGTCGAGCGCCTCTGCGCCGGGGAGGTCGTGACGTTCGATGCCCGGACGGGCACCGTCGACCGCCGCTACCCCGAGATCTACTTCGACACCTATACCGACCTCGGACCCGACACCGTCGACGAGTTGTGGAACGCGCTCCTCGACGCCGCCCGGCCGGAGGTCGAGGCCGGCTCGTCGGTGGGGATCATGCTGTCCGAGGGGTTCGACTCGCGCCTCGTGGCCGGTGCCTACCAGGAGCTCGGAGCCGACCTCCACACGTTCACCCACGGCACCGAGGGAACCGTCGGCACGACGATCACCCGCGAGGTGGCCGATCGCCTCGGATCGTCGCACCGCTTCGAACCGCTCGCCGAGGGGTTCCCCTCCGACCTCGATCAGCTGCGCCGCCAGCTCCTCCTGAGCGACAACCTCCACATCCCCTTCTGGAGCCACGGCGCGGACCACTTCCGCGCCGCCGGCGTGTCGGTCACCACCACCGGCTACGCCCTCGACACCACGCTCGGGGCCCATGCCTTCGCCGCACCCAGCGGCAGCAGCGCGCGCCGAGCGCTCGACCGCTACCGCGACATCGTGCGCCAGGATCTGGGAAGGGTGACGAACGGCGACATCGAGTCCGTGGCGGCTCAGGTGCTCGCCTCGACCCGGGTCCTGGACCTCGTCGAGCTCGGCCACCGGACCCGCCGGTTCCTCGCTCCGGAGCTGGCCGCCGAGGTGGTGACCCGGATCGACGACGTGCCCGACGCCATCACCGCCGAGCAGGAGCGCCTCCGACGCGCCGGCGCCACGCTCGATTCGCAGGTGGTGCAGCGCTACTTCCTGGAGAACCGGGTCCGCCGGTTCTCGTTCGGCCAGGAGCTGACCCTCCGCACCGCCAACCGCGTCGTGGTGCCCTGCTACGAACCGGCGTTCCTGCGGCCCATGAGCCGGATCCACCCGCGCCACCGGCTCAACCACAAGCTCTACCTCCAGCTCCTGCGCCGCCACGCGCCGGGCCTGGCCCGCATCCGAAGCGGAGCCCACGGTCTCCCCCCGACGTACCCCCGCATCGCGCTCGAGACCGGCCGGTTCGGCTGGAAGGCCTACGAGGATCGTGAGATCGACCGCTACATGGCGGCGGGCGACCCGGCCGCCACGCCCAACATCCGGCGCGTGCTCTTCCCCGAGGAGACGGCGCACCGAGCCTCCACCTTCGCCATCGAGCGCCTCTTCGACCGCGAGACGATGGTCATCAACCAGGAGTCGATGCAGCTCACGGTGGACAAGGTCCGCCGCTCCGAGATCCGCGTCTACCCCCAGTCGTTCTACTTGGGCCTCGAGCTGACCCAGCTCTTCGACGAGCTCTGAACCTCGGGCCTGCTCCTCCGCCGGCTTCAGCGGGAGACGACGGCCCGCTCGTGGCCGATCAAGGTGGCGGCCCACCGCACGAACGGGTCGCAGCTGTCGCCACGGGCGTCGACGTAGGTGCGGAACAGCTCCGATGCCGCCTCCTCGCCGACCGGCCCGACGAGCTCGGGGAGGTGGAGCTGGGGCAGCTCCGGCGACCGCCTGGCCTCACCGTCTCGGCAGACGCGGCCGGCAAGGCTCGAGTCCGACGCGACCGCCCACACCACCCGCCCGACGAGGGCCGTCGCCGCGGCGCCGACGCACATCAGGCACGGTTCCAGCGTGGTGTAGAGCGTCGCGCTGCGCCGGTCCCACCCCAGGTGGCGATCCGCCTCCTCCAGGGCCAGCAGCTCGGCGTGCACCAGGAGCCGGCGCTGGGTCACCTCTTCGGTGTGCGAGCTGCCCACCACCTGGCCGTCGGCCACGACCACCGCGCCGATGGGCAGCTCGCCTCGATCGAGGCCCCGCCGGGCGACGGCGAGGGCCGCACCCATCCCCCGCTCGTCGGCGGTCAGATCGACGTCGATCCCGGTCGAGCTCGAGATCCTGCGGCCACCGTGCATGTTCGGGTTTCCCTACGGCTGTCGGTCCCCCCGACCACGCTCCGCGGCGTGACCAACCCAGTTCTACCCGGTGATCCGGACTTCGAGACGCGCAGAACCGGAAAATCACGACGGAGGGTGAACGTCCGGGATCCAGCCGTCGAGGGCGGCGAGCGGGGCGACCGCGCCCGGGACCCAGCCCGGCGACGGGCCTACTCCTTGTCGAAGTCGAGCTGGAGCAGCTCGATGGCGTTGCCGCGGACGAGCTTGTAGATGACGTCTTCGGGCAGGTTGCCCATCAGCTTCTGCCCGACCTCACGGCTCTTCGGCCAGGTGGAGTCCGAGTGCGGGTAGTCGGTCTCGAAGCAGATGTTGTCGACACCGCACTTCTCGATGTTGTCGAGGCCGTACTCGTCGTCGAAGAAGCAGCCGTAGATCTGGCGGTAGTAGTAGGTCGACGGCGGCTCGGGCACCTTGTCGCCGAAACCGCCCCAGGCCCGGTTGTCCTCCCAGACCTTGTCGGCCCGCTCGAGGATGTAGGGGATCCAGCCGATCTGGCCCTCGGAGTAGACGATCTTGAGCGTGGGGAGCTTGGCCAGCCAGCCCGAGAACAGCCAGTCGGTCATCGAGCTCATGGCGTTGCCGAACGTGAGCGTGGAGCCCACGGCGGCTGGCGCGTCGGTCGACGTCGACGGCATCTTCGACGACGAGCCGATGTGCATGTTGATGGTGGTGCCGGTCTCGGCGCAGGCCTGGAAGAAGGGCTCCCAGTAGTCGCCGTGGATCGACGGCAGGCCGAGGTACGGCGGGATCTCGCTGAAGCAGACCGCCCGCACGCCGCGGGCCGCGTTGCGGTACACCTCGGCAGCGGCCAGGTCGGCGTCCCACAGGTGGGTGATGGTGAGCGGGATGAGGCGGCCGTTCGAGTCGCCGCACCACTCCTCGACCATCCAGTCGTTGTAGGCCTTCACGCACAGGTCCGAGAGGACCTTGTCGCTCGCCTCCATGAACACCTGGCCGCAGAAGCGGGGGAAGGACGGGAAGCACATCTGGGCGTCGGTCCAGTTGGCGTCCATGTCCTCGACGCGGGCCTTGGGGTCCCAGCAGCCCCGGCGCATCTCCTCGTAGGTGATGCCCGTGACCTTCACCTCGTCGCGGTCGAAGCCGGCGGCCGCGGACAAGCGGGTCTGCGGCACGCGCTTGTCCTCGTAGAGCCACCAGTCGCACAGCTCCCCGTCGTCCGACGGCTCGTAGCTGAACACGCCGCCGACGAACTGCATCGTGCCGCGCTCTTGGATGGTGCGGGGCCCGATGTCGTGGTACTTGGCGGGCAGGCGGTCGAGCCAGACCCGGCCGTGCTCGATGACGTGGTCATCGACCGAGATGATCTTCGGGAAGTTCTCATCCATGGGAGCAATCCTATTCGTGGATCTGACGAGCCGTCAGAAACGGCGGGCGGCTCGAACTTTTCGTGAAGTTGGTGGCAGGACATCCACGATCACGAAAGGTCCGGCTGGAGGCAAGGGCGGGAGGGGCGATCACCAGAGCTGATCGGTGTAGGTGTCGGTGCCGGGGATGGTGGCGCGGAAGGGGGCGACGAGGACGAGCCTGCCGAGGCCGGCGGCGGCGAAGTCGTCGCCGAGGCCGGCGAACGTGCCGGCCCAGGTGGCGGGCAGGTCGTCGTCGACGAACCAGAGCTGGCAGAAGCGGTTCTCGGCGGAGTCGGCCCGCACGCCCTCGGCGGCGTCGGACGGGAGCGGGATGGCGGTGAGCTCGGCACCCACCACGCCGGGCAGCGGGCGGGAGCGGAACCAGGCGTCGACGTCGTCGAGGTCCTTGCCCTCGTCCGGCTCGCCGATGACCACCACCACGTAGGGCGAGTGGTGCTCCAGGGCCAGCTCCACGGGCACCCCGTCGGGGTGCTCGAACTCGGTCCGGAACTTGTACATGAGGGTGTGGACGTGGTCGCGCTCGGTGAACATGCGGTCGTTCTCGTGGAGCCACTTCACCTGCTCGCTGCCCCACTGCATCCACTGGCCGAACTTGCCGGCGAGCACCCAGTAGAGGGCCAGGAACGACCCGGTCGCCGGGTCGGGGATCACCGGCGAGTCGGCCGGGTAGCGCAGGTCCTTCAGGTCCTTGGTGGCGACGAAGCGCTGGCCGCTGATGTTCCAGGCGCCGATCATGCAGCCGGCGTAGAAGTGGTCGCGCTCGTACCAGCGGTTGTAGGCCACCTCGTGGCCCTTGTGGGGCTCGACGATGGTGACCAGGGCGCCGCCCAGCCGGACCGGGCGCTCCGCCGTCTTGCCGCTTCCCAAGTCCTGCACGAGGGTCCCCTGCTGGTGTCGAGGTGTCCGGGCGGTCCCGGACCGAAAACGAGAACGTGTTCTCGTTTTCAGCATGCCACGCCGCACGGCGGGCTGCGCCATCAAGAGGTCGGCGGTGGCCCGAGGTGCGATCATGACCGCATGACCGCCACCACGTTCGAGATCGAGACCCTCGGGAACGTCGCCCACCTCCGGCTCAACCGGCCCGACGCCTACAACTCCATGACCCGCGAGTTCTGGTCCGAGCTGCCCGGCGCGGTGCGGGAGCTCGACGCCAGCGGGTCGGTGCGGGCCCTCGTGATCTCCTCCACCGGCAAGCACTTCTGCGCCGGCATGGACCTCGGCGTGTTCACCGGCGGGGCCCCCGGCAACGAGGGCGGCTCCACCGAGATCGGCCGGGTGCGGGCCCAGCTGCGAGAGACCGTGCTCGCCCTCCAGGGCACGTTCACCGCCCTCGAGGAGGCCCGCTTCCCCGTGATCGCCGCCATCCAGGGCGGCTGCATCGGCGGCGCCGTCGACATGGTGTCGGCGTGCGACCTGCGGTACGCCACCGCCGACGCCTTCTTCTGCGTCCAGGAGATCAACCTCGGCATGACCGCCGACGTCGGCACGCTCCAGCGCCTGCCGAAGATCATCCCCGACGGCATCGCCCGCGAGTGGGCCTACCGCGGCCACCGCGTGCCGGCGACCCGGGCCGCCGAGGTCGGGCTGGTCAACGAGGTGTTCGACACCCAGGAGGCCCTGCTCGACGGCGTGCTGGCCATCGCCCAGGAGATCGCCGGCAAGAGCCCCCTCGCCATCTGGGGCACCAAGGAGATGGCCACCTACACCCGCGACCACTCCGTGGCCGACAGCCTCAAGCACATGGCGGCGTGGCAGTCCGGCATGTTCCAGCCGGCCGACATGATGGAGACGTTCGTCGCCAAGGGCGAAGGCCGCGAGCCGGTGTTCGACGACCTCCTCCCCCACGGCACCGGGCTCTGAGCGCGCCGTGGGCATCGTCCGACTGGACCACGTGCAGCTGGCGATGCCGGCGGGCGGCGAGGACGATGCGGCCGCGTTCTACGAGGGCGTCCTGGGCATCCCGCAGGTCCCCAAACCGCCACACCTGGCGGCGCGGGGCGGGTGCTGGTTCGAGCGCGGCGCCCTCAAGGTCCACCTCGGCGTCGACGCCGACTTCCGCCCGGCCACCAAGGCCCACCCCGCGTTCGAGGTCGACGACGTGCGGTCGCTGGCCGCGGCGATCGGTGCGGCGGGCTACCAGGTCACCGAGGACGAACCGCTCGAGGGCTACGACCGCGTGTACGCCCTCGACCCGTTCGGCAACCGCCTCGAGCTGCTCCAGCCGCTGGGCTGACGATCGCCCCCCCCCCGGCGCTGGCGGCGATCCCGTCACCCACCCGGCGCGCGCGGCACCGCGTGCTGCTCCACCACCTCGGTGAAGCGCGGCGCCAGCAGCTCGGCCCCGTCGACGGTGAGGTGGGCGGCGTCGCGGTAGAGCCGCAGGTCGCCCCGGCTCGTGCGGCAGCGCCCGTCGGTGCACAGCAGGTCGTCGAGCCCGACCGTGGTGGCCGTACCGAGCCCCGCGGCCGCGGCGTCCTCGGCCGCCACCGACGGCGCCTGCTCGCGCTCGACGCCTTCGAGCGACCGCGACCCGCCGCAGCGGTCGAGGTAGATCTGGATCGCCGCACACGTCTCCGCCTTCCAGGTGCCGCCCAGCGTGGCGTTGAACTGGGGGACGGTGTGCACCACCGCCGTGGGCACGCCTGCCTCGTCGAGCTCCTCGAGGACCCGGCGGAGGCCAGCCTCGTAGATCTCGGCCTTCTCCTCGGGCGTGCGACCCCGCTCGCCCGTCTCGGGGTCGACCAACTGGTTGGTGGAGGTCTGGACCCACTCGGTCGACGAGGCGGCGATGACGACCAGCGAGGGGTGCAGCTCCGCGAGCGCGTCGACCGAATCCTGCACGGACGCTCGGCACACGTCACCGTCGAAGCCGACCGCGGGAGCCCGCCGGATCACGTCGGCGAACGGACATCCCGCCGAGGTGGCGACGGTGAGGTCGTACCCCGCCGCCTTCGCCGCCGTGATCATGGGCTCGGAGAAGTGGCCGGCGTTGGAATCGCCCACCAGGAACACCGCACCCTTCGCGCCGTCGACCGTCCACGTGCAGTCCTGAGCTTCCCGCTCCCCGATCGGCTCGGGCGCGTCGCAGCCCCGGCGCCGGTCTTCGTGCTCGCGGATCTCGTGCGAGAAGCGCTCCACGGTCGCCGACTTCGCCTGGGCCCGCCCGATCACGAGCACGCCCGCGAAGGCGGCGACGGGCACCAGGATGCACACCGACGCCAGCGGCCAGACCCGGCGGCTCGCCGCACCGGGAGCGAAGCGGATGGGGTTCTCCACGAACCGGTACGACAGCGCCGTGGGGATCAGCGAGAGCAGGGCGACGACGACCAGCACCCCGTCCCGCCCGGGCCAGAGGACCGCAGCGAACACGATCAACGGCCAGTGCCACAGGTACCACCCGTAGGACACGTCGCCGATCCACACCGCCGGGCGGATGCTGAGCGCCCGCGCCACGCCACGGTCGGTGGCCGTCCCCGCCACGATGATCAGGACGGTCCCGACCACGGGGACGAGCGCCGCGAACCCCGGAAAGCGCGTGGACTCGTCGAACGCGATCGCGCCGTAGGCGACGACCGCGGCCCCCACGAGTCCCAAGATGATCGCCGCCGTCGCTGGGACCCGGGCCAGCCGGTGGGCGACGAGGGCCAGGAGGACGCCGGCGGCGAACTCCCACGCCCGAGACGGCGCCAGGTAGAAGGCGAAGCTGGTGCCGAGGCGCTCCGATGGGTGGTAGGTCGTGACCACGGACAGGGCCAAAGACAGCGCCGAGAGCCCCAGCAGGACGCCGACCACGAAGCGCCGCCGGACCTCGTCGGCGGCCCGGCGCGTCGCGAGCCACCAGAGTCCGGCGAGCAGCGCGGGGAAGCCCAAGTAGAACTGCTCCTCGACCGAGAGCGACCAGGTGTGGAGCAGGGCGTTGGTCGAGCTGGCGACACCGAAGTAACCCGCCTTCGGGACGCTCGCCAACTGGATGTTCGCCGCGAACAGCGAGGCGGCGATGCCGGTGCGAGCCGTGGAGCGCTGTGTCGTGAGAGGGCTGAGGAGCAGCGTGCTGGCCGCCGCGACGACGGTGGTCAACAGCGCGAGCGCCGGCAGCAGGCGCCGCACCCGCCGGGCGTAGAACGAGCGGAAGCCCAGACCCGACCCACGACGGAGCTCACGCAGCAGGGCACCGCCGACCACGAAGCCGGAGATGACGAAGAAGACGTCGACGCCGATGTAGCCACCCGTCGGCGGGATGCCGGCGTGATAGGCGACGACCATCGCGACGGCGACTGCCCGCAGGCCCTGGATGTCCGCTCGACGCTTCGACCGAGGCAGCGATCCGCGGTTCTCGTCTGCCTGCACTCGGTGGGGGTCCTCGCCGTTGCCTTCTGCGGCGGTCAACGTAGCCGCCGGGGCGCACCGCGCTGCAGCCGGCTCCAACCGCTCCGCTCAGGCCGGGGCGACCGCCGCTTCGATGACCGCCGCGGTGGCGAGGAGGCGGCCCTCGTGGTGGTCGGGGGCGACGAGCTGCACGCTCGCCGGCATCAGACCGCCCGACGGCACCGGCAGGGCGACGGCGGGGTGGCCGGCCAGGTTGACCGCCGGGCATGCCGGGTTCGGCGAGGCGGCGCCCGAGTCCACGCGCACGGGGTAGGCCGCCATCGCCGGCAGGACGATCACACCGACCGAGCCCAGGACCTCGGCGAGCTCCGTGCGCCAAGGCTCGCGCCGGGCACGCGCGTCACCGAGCTCACCGGGGCTGATGGCCTGGGCGAACGTGAACCGCTCGACGAGATCGGCGCCGAGCCGCCCGTGGTGGTGACGCCAGACGTCGTCGTTCACCATCAAGGCCTCGCCGAAGAGCACGGTGATGGCGGCGGTATGGGCGGCGTCCCACCCGGGCAGCTCGATGTCGACGGCCTCGATGCCGGCGGCGACGAGTGCCGAGTCGATCGCCGCGTCGATCGTGGGGTCGGTGTCGGGCAGCCGGAAGCGCCCGGCCGTGGTCGATGCCTGGATACCCGAATCGGTGAGGCGGGGATCGAGCAGCGTGGCGCCGGCGGCGAGGTCGGCCACGTCTCGGGCCAGGACCCCGATGGTGTCGAGCGACGGCGCCAGCGGCCGCACGCCCTCGACGGGGACCAGGCCGAAGGTGGTCTTGAGCCCCACGATGCCGCAGGAGGCCGCCGGGTTGCGGATCGATCCCGCCGTGTCGGTCCCGAACCCGATGTCGGCCTCCCGATCGGCCACCGCCACGGCTGATCCGCTCGATGAGCCGCCGGGCACCCGGCGGGGATCCCGCGGGTTCACCGGCGTGCCGTAGTGCGGGTTGACGCCCGTGGCCCCGAAGCACAGCTCGTGGAGGTTGGCCTTGCCCACGATGCGCGCCCCCGCGGCCCGCGCCACCTCCAGGCACGGGGCATCGACCGTCGCCGGCTCGGCGCGCTCGGCGATGAGGGGCGATCCGGCGGTGGTGACGACCCCGGCGACGTCGATGCAATCCTTGATCGCCAGGCGGAGCCCGTCGGGCCGGGCGAGCGGGTCGAGGTCCGGGTCGAGGGGGGTGATCCAGGTCGCCGAGGGCCGGGGAGCGGTCACGGCCCGCTCCAGCGGAGCGGCGGCTCCTCGACGGAGGCAGCGAGCACGCCGTCGGGTCCCTGGCCGAAGCGAGGGCCGACGCCGGTGGGCATCGACCGCAGGACCTCGTCCAGCCCGCTCACGACGCGGCGCCGGGTCCGGCGATCGAGGGGTCGGCGAGGTGGTGCGACAGGTCCCCGGCGAGGTCGACGAAGAACCGGCGCTCGGTGAAGTACCAGCCACCAGCGCCCTTGGCGAAGCGGTCGTGGTAGCGGCCGGTGATGATCGGCTGCAGCGGGAGCCCGTCGACCGCCTGCAGCACGAGGTACGACGACCGGGCCAGCACGCTCCCCGAGGCGTCGGGCTCCCCCATCACGGTGTTCGTGACCAGGTGCTTCGTGCCGAGCGCACCGTCGTGGCGCTGCGTGACCCTGGCGAAGAAGGCGGCGATCTCGTCTGGGCCCTGGGCGAACGGCTCCCCCTCCCCCGCGGCGAGCGACGCTTCGACGAAGAGGGCGCCGATGCCCTCGAAGTCGCCCGCGTCCATCAGGTCGCAGGAGCGGCCGATGAGGTTGCGGATGTGGTCGGCGTCGGTCAGCACGGGGGATCCGATCAACCCAGCCCGAAGCCGGACTCGGAGATGGCCCGCAAGAGGCGGTCGGACTGGAGGCTCGGCAGCACCGATCCGCCGTCGACGACGATGGTCTGGCCGGTCACGTAGGAGGCGGCATCGCTGGAGAGGAAGGCGATCACCTCGGCGACCTCGTCCGCACCACCGACGCGACCCGCTGGCGTGCCGGACTCGGCGGCCGTCCGCCACTCGTCGTTCTGCACGACGATGTCGGTCAAGGGCGTGTGGATCATCCCCGGGGCGACGGCGTTCACCCGCACCGCCGGCGCCAGCTCGAGCGCGGCTGACTGCGTGAGGTTGAGCACGCCGGCCTTGGCCGCCGAGTACGGGCCCTCTCCCCGGGTCGGCCGGACGCCGGTGAGCGAGGCGTTGTTGACGATCGAGCCCCGTCCTGCCTCGAGCATGATCGGACCCGCGGCTCGGATGCCGTGGAAGGTCCCGGTCAAGTTCACGCCGATCAGCAGTGCCCACTCCTTGTCGGTGTAGCTGAGCAGCGGTTTGGCCGTGCCCAGCCCCGCGTTGTTCACCAGATCCGTCAGCCCGCCCATGGCCGACGCCGCGTCCAGCACCGCGGTGTTGACCCCGTCGGCGTCGCGCACGTCGCACGCCACGCCCCACCCGCCGATGTCGGCGGCCACCCGGTCGGCCGCTCCCCCGTCGCGGTCGAGGACGGTGACGGCAGCACCTTCGGATGCGAACAGGCGGCACACCGCCTCGCCGATCCCCGAGCCACCGCCGGTCACGAGCGCCTGGCGCCCCTCGAACCGCCCGCTCACGGTCGAGCCGCCGGCGGGTCTGCGGGATCGATCATGACGACCTGGCCCTCGGTGAACACGACCTTGATCGACGACGAGTCGAGGAAGTTGGCCTCGTCCTCGCGCATCGTGTCGCCAGCTGGGCCCGAGAGCATGGCGACGAAATCGCCCCAGGAGGCGAACTCCTGCACGGCGACGCCGTCCCAGCCCGACTGGTCCTGCGGCGCCGCCGGGTACTGCACGTAGCTGAGCGTCTGCCCGCCCAGCTCGGGGGTGTCGCGGATCATCGGCCCGTGCTGGGTGTGCCAGTAGGCGAGGAACTCCTCGCGGGACATCCCCTCCTTGCGCTTCACGAACGCGAACAGCTTCATCGCAGGTCCTCCTTCGGACGAGGTCACCCGTTGAACCAGTGGCCGGCGTTGACGCCGATCATCTGGCCGGTGACCGGCTTGGCCAGGGGTGATGCGAAGTACACGGCGGTACCGGCGATCTCCTCGGAGTGCGGCAGGTACTTGAGGCACGTCTCCGACGCCACGTCGTCGTAGACCTCCTGGAACGTGACCCCCCGCTTCTCGGCCTGGTGGTTGAAGTACCACTCGACCGAGTCGCCGTAGATGTAGCCGGGGTGGATGCCGTTGACCCGGATCCCCTTCGGCCCGAGCTCCAGCGCCAGCGTCTTGGTGACGGTGGCCAGCGCCCCCTTGGACGCCGCGTACGAGCCCCACCTCTCCTGGATCCGCTGCACCGACATCGTGTTGATCATGATCACCCGGCCGTCGCCGGTCGCCTCGAGGTGCGGCACCGCGGCGCGGGTCATGGCGAGGGAGCCGAACAGGTTGACCTCGATGGTCTGGCGCCAGCGGTCGAAGTCGGCGTCCATGAAGAGCTTGGCGTCGCCGCCGTCGTAGGCGTTGTTGACGAGGATGTCGAGCCGGCCCAGCTCGGCGGCCGCGTGGTTCACCGCCTCGGTGCAGGCGGCCTCGTCGGCGATGTCGCACACCACCGGCAGGGCGCGGACGCCGAGCGCCTCGACCTCCTCGGCCACCGCCTCCAGCCGGCTCAGCGTCCGGCCCCCGAGCGCCACGCGGGCGCCCTCCCGGGCGAACGCGAGCGAGATGTCCCGGCCCATGCCGGGGCCGATCCCCGAGACGATGGCGACCTTGCCTTCGAGCAGCATGCAGTGACTCCTGATCCGTGGGTGCGGCGTTCAGCCGAGTTGGGGGATGACCTCGGCGCCGAAGCGGTCGATCTGGTCGAGGAGCTCCTCGACCGAGCGCGAGCGCAGCCGGACCTGGACCTGGCCCACGCCCATCGCCTGGAACTTCCGCAGCACGTGGGCGATCTTCTCGGGCGGTCCGCACAGCGTGGGGGAACCGAGGTCCCAGTCGGCCTCGCCGACGTACACCGGCCCGGCCAGGGCGCCGAAGTCGAAGGCATCGTGGCGGCCGGCCTCGTCGCGCAGCGCGATGATCTGGCTGATGACCTGCGGGGTGACCGGCCCCTGCGGCAGCCAGCCGTCGCCGCGCTGGGCGGCGCGCCGCAGGGCCGCGGGTGACGAACCCCCGACCCAGATCGGCGGGCCGTCCTCCTGGACCGGACGCGGGTGCTGGCCGAGGTCGGCCGCCGGCCACACCGGTCCGGGCAGCGTCGGGTAGTCCTCGGCGAAGGCGGCGCGCACGGCGTCGATGGACTCGTCGAGCAGCGTGCCCCGCTCCGCGAACGGCAGGCCGAGCAGCTCGAACTCGGCCTCCACGTGGCCAGCACCGACGCCCATGATCACCCGGCCGCGGGAGATGGCGTCGATGGTGGCGAACGACTTCGCCACCTGGAGGGGGTGGCGGTAGGCGGGCACGTAGATGTGGCTGAGGAGGCGCACGTTCGTCGTGATGCCCGCCAGCCAGGCGAGCGTGGCGACGGTGTCCCACCACTCCGTGCTCATGACCCCGGCCTTCTCCGAGGGGATGGCGATGTGGTCGCACACCCCCACGTAGAAGAACCCGGCCCGGTCGGCGGCCTGGGCGACCGCGGCCAGCTCGGCGGCACCGGCGTGCTCCTCCCACGGCTCCACGAAGTTGGTCGACTTCGACTGGATCGGGAGCTGCATGCCCACGGCCAGCCGTCCCGGAGGCAAGACGGTCCCCATCGCCCGGACCCTACGTCAGAAAACTAGAACGTGTTGCAGTTTCACCGCTGAGGGTGCGGGCGAGTCAGCCGAACGTGTCGCAGCGGCCGGCGTCGCCGGACTCGAAGCCGGTCGTGAACCACTGCTTGCGCTGGGCCGAGGTGCCGTGGGTGAACGACTCCTGGTTGGCGTTGCTCCCCTGGATGGCGTCGTCGCCCACCGCCTGGGCGGCGTCGATGGCCTCGTCGAGGTCGCCGGTCTCGAGCCGGTCGTACGCCGCGTTGGCCCACACCCCGGCGAAGCAGTCGGCTTGCAGCTCCACCTTCACCGAGAGGGCGTTGGCCTCGGCATCAGACGCGCCCTGCTGCTGCTTGCGCACCTGGTCGTTGATCCCGAGGAGGTTCTGGACGTGGTGGCCGTACTCGTGGGCGATCACGTAGGCCATGGCGAAGTCGCCGTCGAAGCCGAGCTGCTGCTCGAGCTGCTCGTAGAACCCGAAGTCGATGAAGATCCTCTTCGAGGGCGGGCAGTAGAACGGCCCGGCCTGCGGCTGGCCGACCCCGCACCCGCCCGTGTCGGTGGGGGCGTCGAAGATCACGAGCGACGCCTTCGAGAAGTCCTGGTTCGACGCCGCGAACTCACTCGACCAGTAGTCCTCGAGCAGCGAGCCGACGTCGCCGACGAACTCGTACTGGCTGTCCTTCGTCCCCGCGGGGTTCGACGGCGCGGTCTGCTGCGTCGAGCCGTTCCCGCTGAGCTGGCCGAGGATGTCGTCGAGGCCGCCCGAGCTGCTGCCTCCCCCGCCGCCCGCCTGCGAGAGGAAGATGCCGATCACCACGACGATGAGCGCGGGGATGCCGAGCTTGGCCCCCTTGCCCCCGCCGCCCAGCACCGACCCGAGACCGCCGAGGCCACCGCCGCTGGGCCCCTGGCCGCGCCGGTCCTCGATCTGGAAGTCGTCGCCATCGACGTCATCGAGCTTCACGGAACCGCATCGTAGGACCCCGTCCTGTCGCGTCGGGCCGCCAACCCTCGACACGGCCGATGCGCCGGCGCCGTCAGGTGGCGGGGGGCTTCTGGCCGGTGACGGTCCAAAAGACGATGCGGGCCATGGTGGCCTGCAGGTCGTCGGCCCGAACGCCCCAGAGCTCGAAGCCGAGGCGGTGCGCCGACACGTGGGCGAGCATGGCCACCAGCACACCGGCGATGGCCTCGGAGTCGATGCCCGGCTGGCCCTTGCCGGCCTTCTGGTGCTCCTTGGCCGCCTGGGCCAGGGCGTTGTTCAGGTCGTTGAGCAGGTGGATGCGGATGTTGGCGAAGCGGGGGTCGCCTTCGTCGGTGGCCAGGTCGATGACCCGCAGCACGGGCTGGTGCTCCGCCCAGAACGTGAGCATGGCGCTGGCCAGCGCCTCGGCGCCCTCGTAGCCGGCCTTGCCCTTCCACGAGTTGGCGGTGACGAGGTCGGCGAACTGCTCGGTGCCACTGGCGACCATCTCGTCGGCGAGGACCAGGATCGCCGACTCCACGTCGGGGAAGTACTGGTAGAAGGTCGCCGGCGAGGTACCGGCCTCCCGGGCGATGTCGACGACCTTGAGGTCCCGGTACGAGGTGGTGCGCAACATGTCGGCGGCGCAGTCGAGGAGCTTCTGGCGGGTGGCCTGGCCGCGCCGGCCGGGAACGCGGCCATCGGCAGCGCGCGGCTCTGCCTCAGGATCGGCAGCCGTGGCGTCGGGGTTCGCGGTCACGGCGAGAGGTTACGCGTCGCGCTCGTCGTCCAACGCCAGTCCGGCATCGTCATCACCGGGATCGTCGTGGTCGTCGTGGTCGTCGAGCGCCAGGGTGGCGCCCTCGGGAGCGGCGGGGACGTCGTCGAGCGCCAGCACGGCATCGTCGTCGAGCGGGGGCGTGACGTCGTCGAGGACGAGGGTGGGGTCCTCGCCGTCGGTGACGGCGGGCGGCTCGTCATCGAGCGTGATCACCGGCTCGTCGTTCGCCGCGACAGGATCGGCCGGAGCCGGGGGCGGCGGTCGGAAGCAGGCGGCCACGAGGCCGATGCCGGCGACCAGCCCGAGGCCGGCGGCGATGGCGACCGCCGCCTTCGGCTGGAACGGGAAGGCCAGGTCGAACTGCCAGTCGAGCGAGTACCTCCCCGGGCCGATGGCGGCGACGCCGACGGCGACGACGGCGAGCGTGAGGTTGAACTCGTAGCCGTGGTTGGCGCTGAAGAACCCGTTGGGCCGGTTGACCGTCCAGGCCGCCACGAACATGAGGCCCACGAAGCCGGCGGCGGCGAAGGGCGTGAGGAGGCCGACGGCGAACAAGAGCCCGGCGCCGATCTCCGTGGTGGCCGCCATCAGGGCGTGGACCGTGCCGTTCGGCCTCATGCCGATGGAGTCGAACCACCGGGCGGTGCCGGCGATCTTCCCGCCCTTGAAGAACTTGTAGTAGCCGTGGGCGGCGAGGGTGAGGCCGATGACGACCCGGATGAGCAAGACGCCGAGGTACTGGCCGTCGAGGTCTCCGCTGGCGTCGGCGAGCAGCGAGGGCGTGATCATGGGCTGTCCTCCTGGAGGAGCTCGCGGAGCTGGAACTTCATGACCTTGCCTCCGGCGTTGAACGGCAGCGCATCGACGACGTGGACCTGACGGGGCGCCTTGTAGTTGGCCATCGCGTCGCGCGCCCACGCCATGATCTCATCTGGATCGGGCGTGGTTCCGGATGCTGGAACGACGAACGCGGCGGCGACCTCGCCCATGCGCTCGTCGGGGACGCCGATCACAGCGACCTGGGCGATGTGCGGGTGGGCGAGCAGCAGGTTCTCGATCTCGGCCGGGTAGGCGTTGAAGCCGCCGACGATGAAGAGGTCCTTCATCCGGTCGGTGATGCGCAGGTAGCCGCGCTCGTCCATCACCCCGATGTCGCCGGTGTGCAGCCACCCGTCTGCGTCGACGGCCTCCGCCGTGGCCTCGGGGTTCTCGAAGTAGCCCTGCATGACGTTGTAGCCCCGGACGACGACCTCGCCGGGCTCCCCCGCGGGCGTCGGCGTGCCGGCCTCGTCGACGACGTGCACCTCGATGCCGGGCATGGCCCGGCCCGACGTGGTGGCGATGGTCGTGGCGTCGTCGGTGCGGCGGCACATGGTGGCGAAGCCGCACCCCTCGGTGAGCCCGTAGGCCGTGATCACCGTGTCGAAGCCCAGGTCGTCGTGCATCTGCTCGACCAGGCTGACCGGCACCGAGGCCGCACCCGTGACCGCCAGGCGCAGGCTCGACGAGTCGAGCCGGCCGCGGCCGGGGTGGTTGAGGATCGTCTGGTAGAGCGTCGGCGGGCCCGGGACCATCGAGATGCGCTGGGCGGTGATCAGCTCCATCGCCTTGGGCACGTCGAACACCGGCATCGGCACGAGCACGCACCCGGTCACGAGCCAGGAGACGATCCCGGCCTTGTACCCGAACGAGTGGAAGAACGGGTTGATCGCCAGGTAGCGGTCCGTCTCGTCCAGGCCCACGACGTTGGCCCAGGTGGCGACGGTGCGCAGGGTCTGGCCGTGCGTGCAGATGACGCCCTTGGGCTTGCCGGTGGTGCCGGACGTGAAGAGCAGGTCGGCCACGGAACTGGCGTCGAGCTGGGCGCGACGGGCAGCGACGGACAGGTCGGTGACGGCGTCGGCCTCGCCGGAGCCGACGAAGTCCTCCCAGCGCTCGGCGCCGGACGGCAGGTCGTGGCCGGGCTCGGTGCGCAGCACCACGATCCGCTCGAGGTGCGGCAGGTCGTGCCCGTCGAGCATGGCGACGTAGCGGTTGTCGAGGAACCCGTCGACCGTCACCAGGATGCGGGCGCGGCTGCGGCCGATGATGTCGGCGGCCTCGACGCCCTTGAACCGCGTGTTGAGCGGGACGAGCACGGCGCCGGCGGACTGCAGGCCGAGGAGGGCGACCACCCACTCGGCGCAGTTCGGCGCCCAGATGGCCACCCGGTCGCCGATCTCGATGCCCGCCGCGATGTACGCCTTGGCGGCCCGGTCGACCTCCCGGCCGATGCGCTCCCAGCTCCACGACGTGTCCCCGTCGACGAGGGCCTCGCTCGAACCGCCACGGGCGACGGCACCGGCGAGCGCGGCGGGGATGGTCCCCCAGCGGAGGTCGGCGCGGGGGTCGTCGCCGTCGGGATCGACGTCGGCGGGGGCGGGCTGGTCGGTCACGACGGCTCCTCCGTGGTGGGCGCCCACGCCGCCACCAGGTCGTCGACCGTGGTGACCGTGGCGAGGAGCGACAGCGTGTTGTCGATGACGGCGTCGGCGTAGGCGGCGGGCAGTCCGCAGACGCCGTCTCGGGGCAGGACCACCTGGTAGCCCTTGTTCACCGCATCCATCACCAGGTTCGTGACGGCGACGTTGACCGACACCCCGGTGACGACGAGCGTCGAGACGCCCAGGTTGCGCAGGATCGGGTCCAGGTCGGTGCCCGCCATCGGGTTGAGGCCGTGCAGCCGGTTGAGCACCAGGTCCTCGGGCTCGGGGCCCAGCTCCGGCACCACCTGCGACTCCCGCGACCCGGGCAGCAGGGCGACCGGGGACTTCCGGACAGCGAGGAAGAGCCGGGCGTTCTGGTTGGACCCGGCCGCGTCGGCGCGGCGCGACGCGGTGGCGTGGATGACCCGGACGCCCGCCGCACGCGCCGCCGGGAGCAGGGTGCCGAGCCGTTCGATGACCGGAGCAGCGGCCGCCGCGAGCGCCGGCAGCGCCGACTGCGGTCCGACCACGCCGCTTTGCACCTCGGAGGTGACGATGGCGGTGGAACCAGGAGCGACGAGCGACGCGAGCGACGGTGCAGGCACGGCTGGCGAGCGTATCTGACGGACCGTCAGGACGAGGCGGGGGCGCGCGGACACCCAGGTGCTCCCCGCCGTAACGTCGCCATCAGCAAGCGGGGGACCGTCGGTGGCGCAGGGGAACCGGTGCCACCTCGAACCAGCGAGGTGTTCCATGGCGGAGTACGAGCCTTTCCCCACCGGTTCCGGCCCGGTCGAGCACGATCGGGACCTCACGAAGAAGGTCCTCGGGTGCTTCGGCCTCGGCAGCCTGGGCGTGATCGGCGCCGTCGTCGCCGTGATGGTCCTGCTCGGAGCGCTGGCGTCGTTCGCCTCCGGTTGCGACTTCGAGGTCGGCGACCCCGGCGACGGCAAGGACTCGCAGCGCCTCACCGTCGGCGTGGCGCCCAAGACGGGCCTGAGCGACGCCACCGCGGTCCGGGTCACGAGCACGGCCTTCCAGCCCGACACCATCGTCGGTGTCGCCGTGTGCCTGCGCGCCGCGGATACCGAGCGCAAGGGCGTCGAGGCGTGCGACGAGAACCAGGGCTCGCGGTTCGCCACGACCGCTGAGGGCGAACTGGACGCCACCTACGCCGTCCCCCGGGTCATCACCGTCGGTGGGACGGCGTACGACTGCGCCGCCGAAGCCGGGGCGTGCCTGGTCGTGGCGGCTGATGCCAGCGACTACGACCAGTCGGGCGGACAGCCGGTCACGTTCCGCTCGGGGCTCCCCGCCGCCGACCTCACGCCGGTCACCGTGCGGCCGGTCTCGGACCACCTCCCGATCGGTGCCCAGCCACCGGTCGGGAGCACCCCGGTCGCCGCGGGGACCGGCCTGAAGGTCCTGGCCTCGGGCTTCCAGCCCGGCGAGCCCCTGCTGATCGCCCACTGCACCTCGAAGGTCGAGGAGGACGGCATCGTCGGCACCTGCGAGCCGGTGGACGAGGCCGCGGCGCTGGGCGCGGTGATGTTCCGATCGATCACCGGCGACCTCCCCCGAGCCGACGCGAGCGGCGCCTTCACCACGACGCTCCCGGCGCAGGGCACGGTCGTGCCCTACGGCACCGGCTTCGCCGACGAAGAGCCGGGATCCTCCACGACGACCACCGCCACCGGGCTGCGCCCAGGCGAGGTGCGGTGCATCGAGGCCGAAGGCGGCTGCACGATCGTGATCGCCGCCGCGGCCGACACGAAGCGCTCGGCGATCCTCCCGTACGCCGTGACCAGCTGAGCCACCCGCTCCCGGGGGTCGCCGTAGCCTGGCCGCCGTGAGCCGCCGTGCCGTGGGAGGAGCCAGCGCCGTCGGGTGCGGTGTGTTCGGCCTCGGCGGCCTGCTGGTGGGCGTCGCCCTCGTCGTCTGGCTGGGCTCGGTCGCCCTCGACGGCTCGTCCGGCATGCTCGGCGGAGGTGGGGGCGACACGGCACCCACCACCGCGGTCCCGATCGCCAGGAGCGGCGCGGCCATCGCCATCGACCCGCCCGCCGACCTCGCCGACGGCGCCGAGGTCCGCGTCACCGGATCCGGCTTCCCGTCCGGCCCGGTCAGCATCACCGCGTGCCTCACCCATGCGCCAGGAGGAGGCGGTGACCGCTGCGACGACAGCACGGGCACGGTGGCGGCGGCCGGGACCGGCGGGAAGCTGCTCGCCACTCGGGCCGTGCCCCGCGTGATCACCGTCGGCGGCGTGGCCTACGACTGCGCCGCCGCCCCGGGTGCGTGCTCGCTCCGAGCGAGGCCCATCGGCCGACCCGGCGATCCCGGCGTCACCGCCGGGATCCTGTTCGCCACCGGGCGCTCGCCCACCGATGCCGAGGTGCCGCCCACCGGTTGATCCGGCACAGCCAGACGGCGCCGCAGACGTCTCGGCTACGATCTGATGGTCTGTCAGAAACCGGGAGGGGCCGTGTCCGAACTGCCCAAGATCATCAGCGTCGACGACCACGTGGTCGAGCCAGCCCACGTCTGGCAGGAGTACCTCCCGCAGAGGTTCAAGGCCGACGGCCCCCGCATCGAGCGCCGGGGTGTCGGCGCCATGAAGCACATCGGCGGCGGCGCCTACGAGCAGGAGTTCGATCCCGACGGCCGCCCGGCCGACTGCTGGGTGTTCGGCGACCTCGTCTACATCCACAAGCGCCACGTCGCCGCGGTCGGGTACTCCCGCGACGAGATGACCATGACACCGATGACCTACGACGAGATGCGCCCGGGTTGCTACGACCCCGCGGCGCGCATCGCGGACCAGGAGGTCAACCACGTGGAAGCGTCGCTGTGCTTCCCGTCGTTCCCCCGGTTCTGCGGCCAGACCTTCACCGAGCACCCCGACCGGGAGCTGGGCCTCGCCTGCGTCGAGGCCTACAACGACTGGATGGTCGAGGAGTGGTGCGGCGACTCCGACGGCGCCCTCATCCCGCTGATCATCGTCCCCCTGTGGGATGCCGAGCTGGCCGCCGCCGAGGTGCGCCGCAACGCCGCCCGCGGCGTCCACGCCGTCACCTTCTCCGAGGTCCCCTCGCACCTCGGCCTCCCCTCGATCCACTCCGGCTTCTGGGACCCGTTCTTCGCCGCCTGCGAGGAGACCGAGACCACCATCAACATGCACATCGGCTCGTCGTCGCGCATGCCTGCCACCTCGGGCGACGCCCCCGTCGCCGTCGCCGCCTCGCTGTCGTTCAACAACTCGATGGCGTCGCTGAGCGACTGGCTCTTCAGCGGCAACCTCGTGAAGTTCCCCAAGCTCACCCTCGCCTACTCCGAGGGCCAGATCGGCTGGCTGCCCTACATCCTCGAACGGGTCGACGACGTGTGGCGCGAGCACCGGGCGTGGGGCGGGGTCAAGGATCTCATCCCCGAGCCGCCGTCGAGCTACTACTACCGCAACGTCTACGGCTGCTTCTTCCGCGACCGCCACGGGCTGGTGGCCATCGACGAGGTCGGCGAGGACAACATCACGTTCGAGACCGACTACCCCCACACCGACTCCACCTGGCCCGACACCAAGCAGGTGGCGGAGAAGCTCGTCGAGGGCCTCACCGACGAGCAGATCTACAAGGTGATGCGCGGCAACGCGATCGAGATGCTGCACCTCGACCTCGACCGCGACGTGCACACCACGATGGGCCTCAAGCGCGCTGCGGCCATCGACCTCCTCGGCTGATCACGGCGCCAGGTACGTTCACGCCATGCCCACCGACCTGACGTCGTTCACCACCCTCAAGGCCACCCAGCGCGGCGCGGTCGTGTGGATCTGGCTGGACCGGCCCGACAAGTACCACGCCTTCGACAAGGTCATGTGCGACGAGATCGCGGGACTGTGGCGCTCCCTCAAGACCGACGACTCCGTCCGCTCGGTCGTGCTCACGGCCACCGGCGACAAGGCGTTCTGCACGGGCATCGACCGGGACTTCGTGCCCGCGGAGGGCGGGGTCGAGTACGACTTCTCCCCCTTCACCTACGACGATCCCGGCAAGTACCTCGGCCCCAAGAGCAACGACTTCTGGAAGCCGGTGGTGTGCGCCGTCAACGGCATGGCGTGCGGCGGCGCGTTCTACTTCCTCGGCGAGGTCGACATCCTCATCGCCGCGGATCACGCCACGTTCTTCGACCCGCACGTCACCTACGGCATGCCGGCGGTCTACGAGCCGCTGCTGATGCTCCACCGCGGGGTGCCCTTCGGCGAGATCCTGCGCATGACGCTGCTCGGCAACCACGAGCGCCTATCCGCCGAGCGGGCCCTGGAGATCGGCCTCGTCTCCGAAGTCGTCCCGGGCGCCGACCTCGAAGCGGCAGCCGCCTGGCTCGCCGACACCATCGCCTCGGCCCCCGCCGGCCCGATGCAAGCCACCCTCCGCACCCTGTGGGCCGGCCGCGAGCTCAGCCGCCAGCAGGCCCTCGGCCTCGGCAACACGTTCCTCAACCTCGGCATGTCCGAGGAATCCCTCGCCGAAGGCCAGAAGGCCTTCGGCGGCGAACGGGTCAAACCCCGCCTCCGCTGACCCACCGTCGCCGTTCCCCCGCCCTCATGCCCGACGCCCGACGCCCTCACCCCCGACGCCCTCACGCCCGACGCCCCACCCCGCCTTCATCCTCCAACTTGGAGGATCGTGGTCGTCTACCGCCCTCATCCTCCAACTTGGTCGATGAGTGACGGGACCACGGGCGAACTTGGAGGATCGTGGTCGCTGAGCGACACCGATCCTCCAAGATCCGGATGGCCGGATGGCCGGCCGGTCGGATGTTCAGCCGGTCGGATGGTCAGCCGGTCTGTCAGCCAGTTCGTCAGCCGGGCGATCCATCAGCCTCGACGGCAAGGCCGAGGGCCGGGGCGAGGTCGCCGTCGGGCCTGACCTCGACACCCTCCAAGCCGAGGAAGGCGGCGAGCGCGGCCAGCTCACCGGCCAGTTCCCTCGCCACCCGCGACCGGTCGACGCCGTCCTCGGCGAAGGCAGCCTGGACCAGGAGGGCCCCGGCCTTGCGGTCGGACTTGAGGTCGACGCGGGCAACGAGGTGGCCGTCGAGGAGGAACGGGAGCACGTAGTAGCCGTGCACCCGCTTCGGCTTCGGCACGTAGATCTCGATGCGGTAGCGGAAGCCCCAGATGCGCTCCGTCCGGGCCCGCTCCCAGACCAGCGAGTCGAAGGGCGACAGCAGCGCCCGGCCCTTCGGGTTGTTGGGCCGCCGGGCGCCGGGGTGGAGGTACGCCTTGTCCTTCCAACCCGTCACCTCGGCGGGAAGGAGGCGGCCCTCGTCGACCAGCTCGTCGAGGAGCGGTCGGGACTCGGGGACGTTGAGGCGGAAGTAGTCGGCCAGGTCGCGGGCCGTGCCGACGCCGTGGGACCGGGCACCGACGACGAGCAGCTCCTTCTTGGCGTCCGTTGGCACCGGGGTGGCGGCCTCGATCACCCGGGCCGGCAGCACGTGCTCGGGCAGGTCGTACCAGCGCTCGAAGTTGCTCCCCCTCCTGGCGGTGAGATCGCCGCTCCAGAACAGGTACTCGAGCGCCCGCTTCCCGGGGCTCCACGCCCACATGTCGTCGCCGCGCTCGCCGCCGCCCTCGATCATGCCCGTGGTCAGCGGGCCGCGCTCGCGGACCTGGTCGAGGACCGACTGCACCAGCGCCGGCTCCTCGTGGCGGATGGCGGCCACGCCCTTCCACGTGCCGCGCCCCTCGCGGGCATCGTCCATGCGCCAGCGCAGGAGCGGCTGGAGGTCGACCGGGATGTGCGAAGCCTCGTGCGCCCAGTACTCGAACAAGTCGCCGGACTTGGTCATCGACGGGATCAGGTCCCGCCGGTGGTCGCCGAGCCGGGCGAACAGCGGAAGCTCCTGCGAGCGCACCAAGACGTTGACCGAGTCGATCTGGATGAGCCCCACCCGGTCCAGCACCTTGCGACCGTGGCGGCGGTCGACCATCCCCTTCGGGGCCGGCTCGGCGAAGCCCTGCGCGCCCAGCGCGATGCGCCGCGCCTGATCGGCGGAGAGGATGACGGGCGAGCGCATGGGGCCGACCATCATGTCGGATCTTCGCCGGTACCGGTGGCGGAGTTCGGACACGGAGGGGTTCGATCCGCTCTCGTTCCAGGTCGCGTCGCCCACGAACGCCGCTCTGGAACAAGAACCGGCAGCAGCCGGCTGCTGCCGGACCCGGCCGGTCGGGCAGGATGGAAGGGTCCTGTCTGGAGGATCTGACCCATGCGCCGCCGCACTCGAACCGCCTTCGCTGCGATCGCCCTCGCCGCCACCTTGACCACGCTCGGCGCGTGCGGCGGCCGCTCCCCCGACGGCGGCAACCCCGGGAACCCATCGGCGGACACGACGACCACCACCGGCACCACGATCCCCAGCGGCTGACCCGATCGCCGGTCCCGCCACCTGAGCACGGCCCGTCGCTAGGGTCACCGACCGTGCCCGCTGCCGCTCCGCCGGACCCGACGACCGCGCCGTTCCTGCCAGGAACCGTCGCCTGGGCCGCCACCCGCTTCGGTGACCGTCCGGCGTTCGTCGATCCCGACGGCACCGAGGTCGGCTACGCCGACCTGCACCGACGCAGCGACGAGGTGGCCGCCGGCCTCACCCGCCGGGGCATCGGTGAGGGCGACGTCGTCGCCCTCACCCTCCCGTCAGTCACGGCGTGGGTCGTCGCCTACGTCGCCGCCGCCAAGGTCGGCGCCGTCACCGCCGGCGTCAACCCCCGGCTGACCGCGGTGGAACAGGCCGCCTGCCTCGAGCGCGTCGAACCGGCGCTCGTCCTCGCCACGGTCGACGAGGTGGAGGCCCTCGCCGTGCGGGGTGGGACGCCTGACGCCCTCGCGCCCGGCCCGGACCGGCCGGTGGCCATCGTGTTCACGTCGGGCACCACCGGCATCCCGAAGGGGGCGTGGTTCACCGACCGGCAGCTCGACGCCGTGACGACGTACGACGTCGCCCACGCCGTCGGCACGCCGACGCGGCTGATCCCGCAGTACGGCTCCACCCAGTTCGCCCACGTCGGGTTCACGACGAAGCTGCCCTGGTACCTGCGCCTGGGGACGACGACGCACCTGCTCGCCCGGTGGCGCCCCGGCGACGTGCTCGACCTGGTGGAACGGGCCGGCATCGAGACGATCGGTGGCGTCGCACCTCAGGTCGCCCTCCTGCTCCGCGACCCCGGCTTCGACCAGCGCGACCTGTCGATGGTGCGCCTCCTGGTCATGGGCGGGGCGGCATCGCCGCCGGCACTGGTACAAGAGGCCCGCCAGCGCTTCGAGGCGGCGTACTCGATCCGATGGTCGTCCACGGAGTCCGGCGGCGTGGGCACCGGCACCGCGCCCGATGCACCCGACAGCGAGGCGCTGCACACCGTCGGCCGCCCTCGGCCGGGCATCGGCATCCAGGTCCGCGGCGCCGACGACCTGCCCCTTCCCCATGGCGAGGTCGGCGCTGTGTGGATCCGGTCCGAGGCATCGATGTCCGGCTACTGGCGCGATCCGGAGGCCACGGCCGAGACGTTGGTGGCCGGCTGGCTGCGCACCGGCGACCTCGGCTCCACCGACGCGTCGGGCCTGCTGACCCTGGCCGGACGCCAAGGCGAGATGTTCATCCGTGGCGGCTACAACGTCTTCCCCTCCGAGGTGTCCGGCGTCCTTGCCTCCCACCCCGGAGTCGCCGATGCGGTGGTGATCCCCCGGCCCGACGACGTGCTCGGCGAGATCGGCGTCGCCGTCGTGGTGCCCGCCGATCCGAGCGCACCGCCCAGCCTCGCCAGCCTCCGGGAGCACGCCCAGGACCGCCTCGCCCACCACAAGCTTCCCGAGGACGTCCTGGTGGTCGACGAGATCCCGCTGACGGCGATGCAGAAGGTCGACCGGCGCCGCCTCAGCGCGCTGGTCCAAGAGCCTGAACCACCGAAGCCACCGATCTGACGACCCGTCAGGTCAACTCGTACGCTGCCCGCAGTCCGCTGACCCCTGGAGCCCACCGTGTCCACGCCGTCGTCCGAGCTTCCCCTCACCGAGCAGGTCCAGCACCGCGTCGACGAGCGCGGCATCGCCTCCATCACGCTCAACCGGCCCGACGTGAAGAACGCCATCAGCCCCGACCAGCGGGACCGGGTCATCGCCCTGCTCGGCGAGGCCAGCGCCGACCTCGGCGTCCGAGCCGTCGTCCTCGGCCACACCGGCGACGCCTTCTGCACCGGCGCCGACCTGCGGGCCAGCCGGCCGCCGGCACCGCGCCCCGACGATGCCCCCAAGCGCGGCGTCGGCGAGGTCGCCAAGCTCATCCGCGAGGGTGCCCAGGCCCTGGTGGCCGCCATCCTCGACTGCGAGAAGCCGGTCATCGCCGCTGTCAACGGCACTGCGGCGGGCATCGGCGCCCACATCGCCCTCGCCTGCGACCTGGTGGTGGCAGCGGACGGCGTGCGGTTCATCGAGGTGTTCGTCCGCCGGGGCCTCGTGCCCGACGGCGGCGGTGCCTACCTCCTCCCCCGCATCGTCGGCGTCCGCCGGGCCAAGGAGCTCCTGTTCTTCGGCGACGACCTGTCGGCCACCGAGGCCGCCGAGCTGGGCCTGATCAACAAGGTCGTCCCGGCCGGTGAGCTGGACGATGCCGTGGAGGCGTGGGCCGCCCGCCTCGCCGTCGCCCCCACCCGCTCGCTCGCCCTCACCAAGTGGCTCGTGAACACCTCGCTCGAGAGCGACCGGGCCACGGCGTTCCAGAACGAGGCCGTCGCCCAGGAGCTGAACATGGGCACCGTCGACGCCAACGAGGGCGTGGCCGCGTTCGTCGAGCGCCGCGACCCCACCTACCGGGGCTGGTGACCACGGACCACGACTGGCGTCAGGGCAACCGTTTTCACCCCGGCGACGAGGTGCTCTAGAGTCATCGTCCGCCCGTTCGGGGGTGGTGTAATCGGTAACACAGCTGGTTCTGGTCCAGTCGTTGGGGGTTCGAGTCCTCCCCCCCGAGCCAACGAAGTCGCAAGGATGCCCAGGTCACCAGCCTGGGCATCTGCGCGAGATGGCACGAAATCCCGATTCAGGTCACAGCGAGGTCACAAGCGCCCCGGATCACACGCCGAAGATCGAGTCGGCGACTCGCTGAGCGGCGTCACCCTGCATCCCCTTGCGGACGTGCTGGTAGGTGTTCCAGGTGGTGAACGGCGACGAGTGACCGAGCCGCTTCGAGACCACCGCGACATCTACCCCGGCTTCGAGTGCGAGCGTGGCCCAGGTGTGGCGGAGATCGTGCAAGCGAATGGTCGGCAGGTCCGAGAACCGCTCCTGGCGTAGCCGACGATCGAACGTCTTCGAGAACGCCTCAGGGTGCTGAAGCCGCCCGTCCGGTCGGGCGAAGACGAGATCGTGGTCCTCGTAGCCTTCGCCGAGCAGGAGGCGCTCCTGGTTCTGCGTCTTCTTCCATCGCTTGAGCGCGCCGACGGTGCGAGCATCCAGTTCGATCACGCGAGCATCCCCACCCTTGGTCCCAGGAACGATCCGACCCTCTCGGCCCTTGCCTGACGCTTTGGGCAATGGCACGACCTGCTGGCGGATCGACGCCGAGCCCGCTCCGAGGTCCAAGTCACTCCAGCGAAGGCCGAGTCCCTCACCGCGGCGACAGCCGGTCGTTGCGAGGAAGAACCACGCTGGCCCGTACCGGTCGTCGGCAGTCCGCTCGATGAACTCGCCCAGCTCCTTGGCGGTCCACGTCTTCATCTCCGGCGCCCGCGAGGCCTTCGCCGATGGTGGCGTCGCCTGGTCGGCTGCATTGCTCACGACGTACTGCAACTTCACGGCGTCATCGAGCGCCTTGTGAACGATGGTGTGGATGTAGCGCACCGTCCGGGGCTTGAGGCCCGGCGACTGGCTCCCCCGCTTGCGACCCCCTTCGAGCAAGTCGGCGTAGAAGCTGTTGAGCATCGAGCCGTTCAGCGCCTGGAGCTGAACGCCACCGAGCGCAGGGACGATGTGGTTCCGCACGTTCCGGTCGTAGCTGTCCACGGTGGAAGGCGCTAGCCGCACCCGGACAGTGGGAAGCCAGTCGTTCACGAGATAGTCAGCGAACCTCTGCCGCTTGGGGGCGACGTAGGTTCCGGCCCGGCTCTTGACCCGGATGGCATCGAGAGCGGCCTGGGCCTCCTTCTTGGTGGCGAACCCCTTCCGGCGCTTCTGCTGACGTTTACCGTCGGGCATTGGAGTCAAGTCAATGACGAAGCCCCACAGGCCCGTCACCGGGTCTTTCCGAGGCACTGCGCTCGGCGATCGCTTGCTCATCCGTCGTCCTCCATGTCCGCCGATCGGCGCTTCGTGCCGCTAGGAGCCATGAGACCCCTTCGCCTGGCTTCCTTCACCCACCGATGAACCGTCGTGACCGCCACTCCGTTCGCTGCGGCCATCTCCACCGCCGGTCGCTTGCTGTGAGCCGCGTACGCGGCGTAGGTATCGGCCACTTCCCGAAAGAACCGGTCGGGGTAGTCCCGCGTCGTCGGGATGTTCAACGGGGCGACCTCCACCACGATCTTCCCGTCCCGAGCGACCATCTTCCTTGAGGGCGGCGAATACACGTCCGAGAGGAAGGCAACCTTCTCCGGAGCAACGACGAGCTTGGCCAACGTCGCCTGGTTGGCCAGGGTCTCGATCCGTGCGAACGGAATCTGGTCGAGCAACTGACCTGTCACGACCTCGGCACGCACGTCGATACGAGTCACCCGAAGACGGCCCCCACGGTCTTTCAGATGGAGCACCACTTCCAGGCCATCGGCATGACCGCGGAAGCGGACTCGCCCACTACCGAGGATCTCAAGGTGGCCATCTCCTCCGAGGTCGATCGTGTTGTCGGTCATGTGGCGACCATACCTCCAGTGTAAGGACTTTGTAAAGAGTAGACTCTATCTCTTGTTTCCTAGATCGTGGATTCCTATGGTTCCAGGCATGCGATCTGCCGCTTCAAACACAGACCGAGCGCACGCAGTGATCTGCGAGGTTCGCGGTGCCCATCTCCCGCCCCCTCATGAGCGAAGGCGCATCCGCGAGCAAGCCCACTTCTCGCTCCGCGATATGGCTGGCGTGCTCCTGGTGACTGCACCGACGGTCCATGCCTGGGAACGAGGCACGTCAACTCCACGGCGGGCCAACGCCGTCGCCTATCGGGCTCTGCTCGACCAACTGAGAGAGGCCGCTCCCAATGGTGCCTGAGCCACACGCCCAACCAACGATGAGCGCTGCGGAGACTGCTACCGCCTACGGCATCGGCATCAATGCTGCCTACGCCCAAGGTCGGCGCTTCATCGAGAGCCAGGGCGCCGAAGGGATTCCGGCGCTCCAGATCGGGCGATCCATGCGCTTCCCGACCGCCGCCATCCGGGCACATCTCGGGTTGGACCGAGCAACGACCTCGTAGACATCAGCGCCGGGACGGCGCTTCCATCCGTACCGGAGCCCGCCAGCGCGGCGGCTATTTCGACGCGCCGTGGAACGCTCCACACCCAGTCAGGCGACGCCCATGGAGACCTTCCCGCCCACACCACCCGTGGATCAGGACCATCTTGTAAAGAGGACACTTCCCGAACCCCTTCCAGCAACACCACCTGCCCCCCGTCCTGTCAAGCTCACCCGTCAGCCCACCCTCGGCACGTGGAAGCTCACCTTCACCCCTACTGCACCATCAAGAGACGAGACGACCCAACGGACCGGCGCCCCGGCCACAGCGGAGCAAGATGAGCAACGATCACGGAGCCGAACACGTCAGAAGATCAGCGGCTACATGCTTCACAACCGGCTGACCGAAGGCTTCGTGCTCACCTACGCGGACGACCGTCTGCCGACCAGCTGGGATGCCGCCCGGCATGACATCGAGGGCTTCATACGGCGCATGCGCCGGTCGTCACACGTGAAGGGAATGACCCGGCGACTGGCGTACATCTACGTGATCAGCCATAGCGGTCAGCACGAGAGGTTCCACGTCCACCTGCACCTACCAGCTGGCTTCACCTGGGAGCACGTACAGGGCTGGTGGCACTGCGGCATCGTGCTACAACCCAAGAGCTACGCGTTGGAGTATCTCGAATCCGCCGCCGGATATCTCTTCCAGAACGCCGTCGACTCTGTGCCTTGGCGACCCAAGGAGCGACGGTGGTACCACTCGGCCCAGAGATGCCAGCCACCGAGCGAGACCATGCACTTCGACACATGGGAGGAAGGCATGGCCGCCATGCGGGAGGGTGAACGGCCGGACTCGACCTACTGGCAACCCAGCCATGGCTGGTACGGAGGCAGACTGTGCATCCGCAACGACGGTCCTGCCGCTCTCGACGTCGGCCCTCCAGGCATCATCGGTCTTCCATCTCCAAGTCCCTGACCAGGGCATTCGCCACGACGCGCACATCTAGGGGCGCTTTGCAGAGCAACAATGCTCGATAGATGTGCGCGCATCGCTTGCGCTAATGCAAGCCATACGCGGATCGCTTGCGCTAGCGCAAGCCCTGGACAGACTGCCCGGCAGGGCAGGGACCCGCCGGGCCGTCAACCGGGAACCGGCACCATGACGACCTGCCAGTTGGCAGTAGGCAGCTCGCCGGCGCCAAGGTGCTGGCACTGCCCGACACACGTTTCGTCCGGGACAGGCGACGAGCGCCCGGTCCGTCCCCGACCAAGGCTGAACGCCGAGTATCGCTGGCGTTGCTGAATCACCTCAAGGAGGCCGCATGGCTCGTGCTCTCATCCAGACCGACGGCGCAGGCCAGCTCAAGGGCGTGTGGGTCACTGGCGCGGACGGACCAGATCCCGACGTGGCGTTCCTCAATGAACTCGATCAGCTCGACGCTGAGATGATCCTGGGCCACGCTGCATCGATCGTCCATGCCCAGGAGAGCACCTGGGAGCTCTTCATCGAGGAGCTGTTCCAGCGGCAGAACCACATCACCGTGCAGCGAATCCAGACCGAGACCGACCTCAACGCTGCCGAGTTGCTCGCTGACGTCCGTGCGCTCTGGCCCAACTGGGGCGAACTTACCTAGGTCGGCTTGGCTCCGAGGCCGACCGGCTGTGCGTGCCTTGTTGCCGCGGGGTGGTGGAGCAGGGATGGTGCGTACATCTAGATACTGGGCCGCACTCCTGCGCACTCTTTACCCCATGATCAACGAGCCCCCGACCTTCTCCGATCCGGCTGTGGCACGTGCACTTGGGGAGCACGCAGAACTGCTCAGCGCGAGCCACTTCGACGGGTTTCCCGGCCTCATGACGATCAAGGAAGCTGCGCTGTTCCTGAACGTCCACCACTCGACCATCCGCCGCTGGGAAAGGGACGGAACGCTCGCTGCTGTGCGCCCTGGCCCACGCACGGTCCGCATCCGCCGCGCCGACCTCCTCAACCTCTTGCGGCCCAGCCGCACGTAGCCACCACCTCCGTCCCGGAGCGTGGCGGACCCCGGCTGGACTATCCGGTCCGGGCGAGTTCGGCTTCGTAGCGGTCCACGAACGCAGGCAGGGTCATCCCAAGGGCCTGCACCATGCGGCGCAGCTCGACCAGGTCGATACCGCGTTCGCCCGACTCGAAGCGGCTGATGAAGGACTGGTGGACCTCCAGGCGCTCCGCCACATCCACCTGACGAAGCCCGGCCTCCTCCCGCACCTGCCGCAGCAAGTCCACGAGCACGTCCCGCTCACGCGAGTGGATGTTCCTGCCCACGCCCGCAAGTAGGCAATGCGACTACGGCATATCTAAAACTGTCATGAATCGTGGGCGCCGGCCGATGGGAACGCACCATCGACCTCTGGCCCAGGAAGAACCTCATGCTCTGTCCCCACGGTCTCGACCAGCGCATCTGCGCCACCTGCCGTGCCCTTCAGTCCGCACAGCATGGAGCACCTCCGCCTCCAGTTGAGGCGTTCGCCGACATCGCTGCTCCGTGTGCCTCCGACCCCAGCCACCTCGTCTTCCCCGGCCAACGAGTCCGCCACATCGACGGGCTCGGCTGGTCCTGCCTGCGCTGCGCCAACGCAGCGCGCTCCACAGCGACCCCTGAAGGCGCTCGCCGATCCGGCGGCAAGGCGCTGTGGCTCGTCGCCGGGCTCGCCGTGCTCCTCATCGGGGGGTGTCAGGCCGTCACCTTCCTCGGTGCCTCGGCTGACAAGAAGTTCGATGAGGTCGGCCAAGCGATCGCCGATGAGGGCGAGCCCAGTACCTCCCGCGCCGACAACGGTTGGGCCACCACTACCACCGTTGAGAGCATCGACACGACGACGACCTCCACCGTGTCCCGCTCCGACCTTGAAACGATGGCCCAGATCGTCTGCGACGTCGCCATCGAGACCGGCGATGCCCCAGACGGCAACTGGGACCCGCAATGGAGCGGGGCGATGAGTCGCGCCGAGTTCGACGCCTCCGTCGACCAGTGCATCGCAGCCAAGGAGCAAGCGCTCATCGGCGATGCTCAGCCGGTCAACGTTGACGAGATCGTGAAGAACCCCGACGCCACCGCGGGCAAGGCGTACGTCATGGTCGTCAACATCAGCCAGTTCGATGCCGCCACCGGTCCCTGCGCCTTCCGGGGCTACTGGGACAACACCGACCACGAGTGGTCCTTCGACTTCCGCGGCGACAACGCCTACTTCACCGCCGGAGACGAGGAAACGACCTGCCCGGTCCTCGACGGCATCGACCAGAACGACACCATCCGCGTCTGGACCCGCAGCAGCGGCAGCTACAGCTACGACACCCAGATCGGCGGCTCCACCACCGCCCCCAGCTTCCGCATCATCAAGGCCGAGATCATCCGCAAGGAGTAGCCAGCCATGGAGTCGCCGCCTACCTGTACTTGCTCGTTCACCCCGGAGAGTTCGATGAACCACCCAACTGCCCCGCCCACCGCCGCCGAGCTTCCGAGCCCGGCACAGGCTGAAGCCCGAGAGGCGTGAGACATGGAGATCCTCACGCTTCTCTGGTTCCCAAGCATCCTTGCCTGCATCGCCATCGCCCAGCGCAAGAGGCAGTCCCTGATCGGAGCGTTCCTTCTGGGGGTCGTTGCCGGTCCTCTCGGCGTACTTATCGCTCTGGCCGTCAAGGGCGATGCCAAGTGCTCGCGATGTGCAGAAGTGGTCAAGCGCGAGGCGAAGGTCTGCAAGCACTGCGGATCAAACCTCGCTGGAGCTTCCGCGTAGAAAGGTCGCCCTACGGACAACAGGCTGTGACCTCCCTGTGACCAGCACGCATGTTTCCGCAGGTCACAGCTATCGGGAGCGGACCGATGGTCCTATCCCTTCGCCCACCGGGATGCCCTCGGCACGACACGCTGGGCGTGCTCCACGGCCTCCGGTACGCGCCGTAGAGCTGGAGGGCTTCCGCTCCATGGAAGAATGAACCCGATGCAGGAGTGCTCCGAGCCCGGCTGCGCTACCCCAGCTGCTTTCAAGACGAGGACTCGTCCTGCGTGGTGCGACGACCACATCACAGCGATCCTCCGCAACGGAGGCCTCGAACCGCTAGAGCCATTCGCCAAGCCCTCGTCATACCGGCTGACCCGATGCCTCGATTGCGGATGCGAGGCCCACTACCGCCTCGAATACACGCTGGACCGCAATGCCAACGGCGAGGCCACTTGTCGTGCCTGCTTCTGGCGAGCGTGGGCCAGGACCGCCCGCTCGATGCAAGGCAGCGCTGCAAGGCAGGTTCCGACAACGGAGCAAGAGGCCCGGAGCCACGCGGATTCCAATGGCTACGACTACCTCGAAGCTCTCACATCTCCGTCTCTGCCGGACGACCCTCATCGCGTTCGGTGCCGCTACTGCGGCCGGATTCAAGCGGAGCGTCTGGCGGACATCGGGTGGGGCTGCTCGTGTCAGGTCAACCCCAAGCGGCCCTATTCAGCCAGCAAGCCCTCCGTCGAACGCACGGCCAGTCTCCTCAAGGATTCAGACACAGCAGCGGTCGCGTGGTGGGACCATGACCACAACGATCCGACGCTCTGGGCCACTGCGAGGGTGAGGGCACGACGTGATGCCCAGTGGCGGTGTCCCGACTGCGGCCTCCGGTTCACCCGACGCATCTTCGAGATGACAACCAGCGCCAGCTGCCCGGAGTGCAGCGCCAAGGCCCAAGCGGCGAGACGATCCGAGTACGAGCGCCTCACCGAAACCGCTGTGGCTGACATCCCAGAACTCCTAGCTGCGTGGGCAGACGATGCAGACCCTCGCGCCGTAGAGTTGACTGGTGGTCCACTTCGGAGGTTCCGATGCCCTGCTGGCCATCATCCGCGAGTTACCCCCTACAACTACTTCCACACCGGATGCCCGATCTGCCGTGGCCTCAACACCCGCAAGAAGCTGCGAGACGCCGCCGCCACGGGACCCCCGCGCCTGAACCCGGAAGTCGCTTCACAGTGGCATCCGACCCGGAACAAAGGCGCGAGGCTGAAGCTGGTCTCACCGGCATCGCGCCGAGTCCTTTGGTGGCAGGACCCAGTGTGCGGTCACGAATGGCAAGCTTGCCCTGCCGATCGAGAGAAGCGGCAGCGCCTTCGGTGCCCGGAGTGCCGCACGATCTTGGACTCGCTCGCGTACCACTATCCGAAGATCGCGGCTGAGTGGGCGCCCACGAATCCGGCTTCCGCTTGGCAGGTGAGGCCGAACAGTCAGACCTCGTTTCTTCCGACCTGGGTCTGCTCGTCAGATGCCTCCCACACTTGGCACGCCAGCGTCGCTTCCAGGACTTCCGGCTCGGGCTGCCCTGAGTGTCGGCACGCAGGGAAATCGAACATCGAACTTGAGCACTACGCAGCAGCGGTCGCGGCTTTTGGCGAAGCGGCATCAGGAAAGCTGATCACCAGCAGCAAGTTCCGCCGTCGGAACCGCTGGACCGTCGACATCAGCACCAGGCTTCCCGCGGGTGAACCGCTCGCCATCGAGTATGACGGCAGCTACTGGCACGGTGACAAGATCACGGTCGATACGGAGAAGTCGCTTGACCTATTGGCCGCTGGGTATTTGGTCGTGCGTCTCCGCGAACATCCACTTCCGACACTCCCGATCCATGACGATCGGTACATCGAGTTCATGGTCTACGCGACGGCTCCAGATCCGAGCGGGGTCCTCGGTCGTGTGCATTCTTGGGCCATGGACCGATCGACCTAGGGAACCGTCACCGAAGCGCCCGTTTGCCCGCGCACTCAACCAAATCGACAGGTGCAGTCGGTCGTTCGGCCAACCGCGATCGGTACGGTGGCGTTGATGACGCAAGGCGATCACGCCCCGATCGAAGCCCTTCACCGCCGTGTCTGAAGCCGGCGCGGCACTATGGGGCGCGCTGCTCGGTGCGATCCTTGGTGGAGCGCTGACAGTGGCGGGCTCGTATCTTGCTGAGCAGAGGCAGCACCGCAGGACGCAACGGGCGAAGGCCCTAACAGACCTCGGTTCCGAGCTAGCTCTCCTTGCGAGGCTCTCCTCAGCGCATCCCGAGATGGTGGGTGGCGACGACTACAAGGCATCGAGCGCGGCACGGACCATCGCACTGTCGACGTCCCACAAGGACGCCTATCTTGCGCAGGCGATGGTCGATGCAGGCCTGACACTACGAACCGCTGTCGAACAGTCGATCCAGACCTGGCCTACGGATACCTATGGCCAGCCCGAGTACGACGGGAGGCTCGATGCGGAGGTAGAGACGTTTCAGTCCGCCATCGACAGCTACCTGGGCCACCTGACGAGGAAGCTCGCTCGGCGATTCGAGCGACGTCACCCCAACGCACTGCAGAGCACAGAGATAGCTCCGAGGCGGTCATCCCCGGCGCAGCAACACGATCCCCTTTCCGGCGGTGCCATCGAGCCGTAGGGGCACCGCCCATGCGAGCACCGATGCGCCGCTTCGCTTCGAAACCACGACCTGCGCGGCCCGGACACCACCGATCTGCCAAGCTCGTGCGGATGGCGATCGTTGCTGTGTCGGCGGGCTCGGCCGCGTACTCGCAGGTTCTCGAACTGCACCGGCAGAACCGCCGATGGCTGGGACACCTGCCTTTCGCCGCCTTCGAGCGGTATGCGAACGATGGCACGCTACTGGCCTTCACCGATGGGCAGACGGTGCTCGGATACGCCCTCTATCGCCTGCCCGCCAACCACGTGTCCCTCACGCATCTCTGCGTCGCCAAGGACGCCCGCGGCCAGGGGGTCGCCCAAGCGTTGGTGGACGAGATCGTCCGGCGACACGCCGATCGGACTGGCATCCGGCTCCGATGCCGACGCGACTTCCCAGCTGCGGCCATGTGGCCACATCTCGACTTTGAGCCTCAAGGCGATGTGGTTGGCCACAGCCATGCTGGCGACCTGCTGACCCAGTGGTGGCGCGACTTCGGCCACCCGACCCTCTTCAACCAGGAGGTGGCGCCCGAGCGGGTGCAGGTCGCCTTGGACACCGATGTCTTCCTGGACCTCACGTCCGATCGAGAGGCAGGTGAGGCGAGTCGGCTGATGTTTGCCGCCAGCTGGGTCGCTGACGTGTTCGAGCTGTCCATCACCAAGCAGCTGACGCAGGAGATCAACAACAACCCCGACCCGGAGGTCCGACGCCGCAACCAGGCGCTGGCCGAGGGCCTTCGCCGCGCGGGCTCCTCCGAGAGCGAGTGGCGCTCGCGAGAACGCCTCCTCCTCGACGCGGTGAAGGACCGCTCCCTTTCTGACCATGATCGCAGCGACATCCGCCATCTGGCGAGAGCCGCCGCGTCCGGCGCTCGATACTTCGTGTCGCGCGATCAGGCGCAGCGCAAGCTCCTGGGTGACCACGCAGCACAGCTGCTCCGGGTCGAGATCCTCTCCCCCGCTGAGCTTGTCCAACTCGCCCACCAGCAAGCCTTCGCCGACTACGAGTTCCGGTCGATCGAAGCCACCCGCTTCTCGATTCGACCTGTCATTCCCAGCGAGATCGAGCCCGCGGTCCAGCGGTTCGTCAACGCCTCAGACGGAGAACCAGCCGCCGAGCTACGGACACGCGTTCAATCTGTGCTCGCCGAACCCGATACCTGGCACGTCGATGTGGTCGAGGCCGATGGTGGGCTCGTCGCACTCATGGCCTACCGGGACCATAGGGATCATCGAGAGGTGGCTCTTCTCCGGCTGCACCAACCGAGCGGCATCACCCTGGCTCGTCAACTTGGGTTCCAGCTCAGGGACGGCGCCCGGAGGGCGGGCCTGCGAGGAGTCGTGGTCTCCGATCATTGCCTCAGCCGAGAGGTCCAGGACGGGCTGGCGGCCGAGTCGTTCGTGTTGGACACCACCGGCTGGATCGCCGCCACGGTGGATCTGACCGCGACACGATCGGACATCCGACAAGCACTGGGCTCGGTGCCACGATGGTTCCAGCCCAAGCGAGACTGGGCAGCGCTGCGCTCCGCTCTGGCGAATCCGATGCCCCCGACGATGGTCGCGGAGATCGAGCAACGGCTGTGGCCCCTCAAGGTCACCGACGGCGATCTGCCGACGTTCCTCGTACCGATCGCACCCTCGTTCGCCGAAGATCTCTTCGACCCCGATCTGAAGGCGCAGACCTTGTTCCCAAGGTCTGACTCGCTTGGCATCAGCCGCGAGCACGTCTACTACCGGGCACCCAGCCCTCGCAGGCCCGCCGCAGCACCTGCACGCATCGTCTGGTACGTCAAGCAACACGCTCGCCGACCGAACACCGGCGCTGTCCGCGCCTGCTCGCTCTTGTTGGAGGTGACGGTCGAGCACCCCGACCGGCTACACCGCAGGTTTGGCCGCTACGGAGTCTGGCGCCGAGACGATGTGCGACAGGCTGCCCACGATGGCAAGGCGATGGCCCTACGGTTCACGAACACCGAGTTGTTCACCCACCCAGTCACGCTCGCCGACCTTCGAGCAGGGGCAGCAGAGCTTGGATGTCCTACCCCCTTCCTACAGTCACCCTGGCAGATGCCGAGAGAACTCTTCGAATGGACCTACCGGAAAGGCCGTGGTGATGAGACCGCCGAGTGAGCGCGTGCTGTTGCTCTCCCTGAAGCCGACCTACGCCGATGCGATCCTCGACGGACGCAAGACTGTGGAGCTGCGTCGCGTCCGACCACGAGCGCTGCCCGGAACGACCGTCTTGATCTACGCCTCCACCCCACGACGAGCCCTGCTGGGCGGCTGCGAGGTGGTCGGAGTTCGAACTGGCGAGCCAGATGAGGTCTGGGACCTCCACGGGCCACTGACGAGCGTCGATCGCCCCACCTACGACGCCTACTTCGAAGGTGCATCCACCGCCGTCGCCATCCAGGTCGGCAACCCCTGGCGGCTACTCAACCCGATTCCGCTGGAAGCGCTGAGGCTTCTCGGCAGCGAGTTCGAGCCGCCGCAGAGCTTCCGGTACGTCCCGAAGTCCGCGTGCAGGTCGATCCTGAGACGAGCCACGCTCCCTCAGCCGCGGTCAGCGTGAGACCTGGCCCAGCGTCAGGTCACAGGTAGGTCACAAGCGCGCCGCATCGGACCGTGAGAGCCAGTGGCAGGACGTGATGACCAGCCACCGAGATCGTTGCTACACAAGGGCAAACGAGCCAGGAGGGTCAGGCCATGACGAACTTGGTCGAAGTTCGAGTCCTCCTCCCCCCCCGAGCCAAGTCCGCAGAAGGCGCCCAGGTCAGCGACCTCGGCGCCTTCTTCGTTCTCAACCGGTGGCCAGAACCCGGCACCACCCGCGCGTCGACCGTTCCGCCGGGCGGGTCCTCCGATCGATCCCTGTCCATGCAATGGGGATGGGGATGGGGTCAGGCCGACGGTTGGGTCTGCCAGAAGGACAGGACGAGGATGGCCGGTTCGCCGACCTCGATGCGACGCCCGTTGACGAACGCGGCGCAGTCGCTCAGGCCGCCAACCAGCTCCGCGGAAATCGATGAGGCGTTCGCGGTGTGGAGCACGACCGGGTCCGCGCTGTGACCGTGGAGCGAGATCAGACCGTCTTCAGTGCATCCAGCGAGGTCATGCAATCGATCCAAGCGTCCGTGTTCCGCCCAAAGAAGTCGGGAAACCCGAGAACCTCTTGCGAACACGTCGTGGAACGCCGCCCAATCCAACAGTCGGCTCCCGTCGACGTGCACGGTGGGCATCCAGACAGGGGAGATGGCGTCGTCATGGGCCAACCTGCCGTCGGTGGGTTAGCCGGTCGGATTGCACCATCCCTGCGATCGGGGGCACGCCAACGCCGCTAAAGAACTGCTGCCAGGGTCCGGCCGAAGCAGACCGATGGTCGTCAGTCTGAGCGAAGCGCGCTGTTGAGTTCGGGCACCGATTCCGACGCGATCTGCCAGACCTGGTCGAGATCGACGCGGTGGTAGTGGTGTGCGAGCAGTATCCGGAGCGCCGAGACATCGCGCCACGGCACTTCGGGGTGGGCGTCTTTGAACTCGTCGGAGACGCGGTGCTCGCCTCGCCGATGATCTCCAACAGACGTTCGGCGGCGCGGATGTGGAGGACGCTGTCGCTGAACGCCACGCGGCCCACGGCGACCACGAGATCGAGCTCGTCGGCCGCTTCGAGGATGTCGGCGACGCGCTGGTCGTCGCTCCGGCTCAAAGGACGACGGCCTCGCGTCGGATGTGATCGTCCCGGTCCTTCAACCCGCCAGCGGAGACCACATCGACGGGCACGCCCAGCAAGCGCTCCAGCTCCTCGCTCAGGTGCAGCAGATCGAAGAGCGAGCTTCCCGGCTCGAACTCGACCAGGAAGTCAATATCGCTGGACTCCGTCTCGTCGCCACGAGCCACCGACCCGAACACCGCGACTGAACGCCCCCGGTGTCGCTGGACAGCCGCGCGGATCTCATCCCGCTTCGACTCCACGAGGTCCCGGTGCGCACCCACGCCGGTAACGCTAACGCCAAGAACACGTTCCGAGAGACGACGATCGCCTCCTCATGTGGCCACAGGTTGATCAACCCCCGGCGCCGCGGCGACACGTGGCGGGTCGAGACGTGCTCGACCTCGAACCCGGGCAGGCGGCCTCGCGCGACGCGTGGGGCATGCCCTGGGAGCGCGGTCCAGTGGGCGACTCGTGAGCGGCGCGACCGAGCGGGTGACGGCTACCGGGCGCCTCGGTGTCCCGATCTCTGGCGGATGGCGTTCGGCGGTGTGGACCGGACGCGCATCCGCTGCGGTGGCGCGGTGTCGAGGTGGCGGTCGACGGCGGCGGCCTCGTGGAGGCTGCGCCGCCCAGTCGACCCGGGAGGGCGGGTGCCCTTCGGCGTGAGGCGGCCGGAGGTCACGGCACGGGGGTTCTTCGAGGAGCGAGATGCAGGCATGGGAGTCCTCTCGAGATGGCGAGGGGTGGGTCGGTGCGACCGGGATCTCCTGCCCATGGCGCCGGCAACGCCGTGCCAGGTGCACGAGCGGTACGGCGATGAGGTCCTGGGAGGCCGGTGGGAGGGGCCGACGGGGCGGTGCCACTCGTCGGCGGGAGCACGCTCGGGCGCGCGACGCATCACAGGAACATGCGGAGCAACCTACGGACACGCCTCGCTGGCGGTCAACGGAGTTGCGCTCCGTCTCTGACTCGCCGCCGAGCGTTCACCCGACCGCCACCGGGTGGCCCGGGATCGTGCCCGATGTCACCGCTAGGGTCAGCCACCGCGCGTGGCGGTGGTGCCGCCCTGCGCCCCCACCACCCCAACCAAGGAGCACCGATGTCCACGCTCATCGCGATCGGCTACGACGACACCACCACGGCCCTCTCGGCCATGGACGAGTCCTACAAGCTCGCCGGCGACCTCATCATCCAGCCCGATGCCATCGCCGCCATCGTCCGCTCGGAGGACGGCAAGTTCCGCACCACCACCAACCAGCACGAAGTCGGCTCCGGTGCCACCTGGGGCATGTTCTGGGGCTTCCTCTTCGGCATCCTCTTCTTCGTGCCGTTCCTCGGGATGGCGATGGGCGCGGCGTTCGGTGCACTCGGCGGCAAGCTCGCCAAGGGCGCCATCGACCAGAACTTCCAGAACCAGATCCGCGATGCCCTCCAGCCCGGCACGTCGGCCCTCTTCCTGATCGTCGAGGAGATCACCACCGACAAGGCGATCGAGGCGCTGTCGCAGTACGGCGGCAACGTCATCAAGACCTCGCTCTCCAAGGAGGCCGAGGCCGAGATCCAGGCGCACCTCCACGGCGAGGCGTGATCCGTCGGTCCTGATCGACGCGGTGCCCGGGCGGCCGGTCCGGGCACCGTCGGTTCGGGGGAACGGCTTGGTCCGGACCCGAAGCGAAGTGCTAGACAAGACTGCTCGTCGGCTCCGGCCCACGGACCAAACCAGCTAGCCCCCATCGTCTAGCGGCCTAGGACACCACCCTCTCAAGGTGGCGGCACGGGTTCGAATCCCGTTGGGGGTGCCACGAGCGAACGCCCTGCGCAGGCAGGGCGTTCGTCGTTCCCCCGGCCGGCAGAGGACGTCCTCGGGAGCCCTCAGCCGGTGAACTCGTGTCGATGCCCTCGGGCCTGTTCGGCAACGGGCACGGTCCCGGTGCAGGGAGGCGACGCCCGCCCACGTCGCAGCGGGCACGAGCACCGACCCGCGAGCGGCCGCGAGCGCGGCCGCCGAAGCCGGGCCACTGGCCGGGAACGAGCGCCCGGTCGAATCCCCCACGCACGGCGGAGGGAGCCTGGGCCGATGTCCCTGGATGCCGGCGGGTCATCGTCGCTGCCGACGAGGGCCGACGCGGTCCCCCTGTAACCTCAGGCCCATGTCCGGCCGGTACGCGTTCTCCATGCCCGAGCCCCGCCAGCGCGACGGGTGGTTCCGCATCGGGAGCCTGGACATGACGACGACGAACATCGTGGTCGGTCTCGGCCTGCTGTCGATGGTCCTCTACGCCATCGACCTCGAGGTGTTCTACCAGGGTGCCTACTTCGCCCCCTTCGTGCGTCAGGGCGAGCTCTGGAGGCTGGCCACCTGGCCCCTCGTCAACGCGCCCGACATCTGGGTCCTGATCGGTCTGGTGTTCTTCTGGTGGGTCGGCCACCAGGTCGAGGACCAGATCGGGCGCAAGGCCCAGGCCGTCCTGCTCGCAGCGATGACCGTGCTGCCGGCGATCATCGTCACCGTCATCGACGCTTCCCGGGCGCCGAACTCGGTCGAAGCCCTCCAGTCGACGGCGTACGCGGCATCGGTGTCGTTGCTCTCCCTCGGCCTCCTGTGCGTGTTCGCCCTCGACCGGCCGAGCGCTCCGTTCTTCTTCGGCATCCCCGCGTGGTTGATCGCCGCCGTGTTCGTCGCCATCGAAGCGCTCCAGCTGATCGGCATCCGGGCGTGGTCCCAGCTGCTGCTCGGGGCGCTGGTCATCCTCATCGCCTGCTTCGGAGCGGCCCAGCGCGGGATGCTCGGCGAGTTCGACTGGATCCCGCGGCTCAAGGCGCTCAGCGGCGGGCCGGTCTCGCCCTACGGGGAGGTCGGATCGAGCCGACCCACGTCCACGAAGCGCTTCGGCAAGGGCCGGAGCCGGGGCAAGCCGCAGGCCGGTGGCGGCAGTGGCGGGAGCACCGTCGTGTCGGGCCCGTGGAACATGCCCACGGGCGGGCCGACCCCGCTCGAGCAGGCCGAGCTCGACGTGCTGCTCGACCGCATCAGCGCCGGGGGCATCGACTCGCTCACGCCCCACGAGAAGGAACGTCTCAACGCGCTGAGCAAGCGCATGCGGGAGTCCTGAGCACCCCACTGCGGTGCCCTCCATCCAGGACCCCGACGCATGGCTGGAGATCGGTCACCTGCGCCGGTGGATCGCGCCATGATGCGGGGGCCGTCGTACGGCGGCATTCCCTAGCTGGAGGTTCCCCCCGTGCTCGAAGGCTTCAAGAAGTTCATCCTGAAGGGCAACGTCGTCGACCTGGCCGTCGGCATCGTCGTCGGTGCCGCGTTCGCCAGCGTCATCACGCAGTTCACCGCATCGTTCATCACCCCGCTGATCGCCGTGTTCACCGGCGGCGGCATCGATGGCGGCACGTTCACCATCAACAAGCAGGTGTTCGACTACGCGGCCTTCTTCAGCGCCGTGATCGGGTTCGTGATCACGGCGGCCGTCCTCTACTTCTTCGTGATCGTGCCCATGAACGCTCTCAACGACCGGCGCTCGAAGGGCGAGGAGTCCGAGGTCGAGCCCACCAACGAGGAGCGGATGGTGGCGCTGCTGGAGCAGATCGCCTCGAAGCCCTGAGCCCGGCTCAGCGGAGCTCGTAGAGCGTCGGTGCTCGGCCTGGCCCCTGGTGATCGGGGGCCGGGCCGAGCTTGGCCGCCCGGCCTTCGGCGATCAGCTCGTCGACGGCCTTGCGCACGGTCACGGGCGACCCGCCGCCCGCCTTGTCGGCGAGCTGGCCGAGCGTGAACTGCTTGGGCATCTGGACGGCCACCGCCTTGATGGCGGCCACCGACACGTGCGGCGACCGGGGCGCGCCCGACGACCGGATGGGCGCTGGCGACGAGGGCGACCGACGCCGGCCACGGGGCGCGGCCACCGCGAACCCCGCCTGCTTCAGCACATCGGCGCCCACACCCAGCGCCTCGAACGCCGAGGCCGGGATCTGCTCGGCATCGGCGTAGGCCTTGGCGTGCACCACGAAGTCGTGCTCGATGGCCGATGTGTCGGCGGCGGCCGCCCGCTCGCGAGCCGCAGCGGCGTGGAGCTTGGCGATGGGGTCGGTGGCGGCGGCGAACGCGGCCTCGGCCGCATCGACCGCATCCTGGTCGACGGCAGAGTCGGGGTCCTCGATCCAGGCGAGGTAGCGGCGGACGGCTTGCTCGGGAGACGTGGTCACCGGCGCATGCTACCGACGGCCCCGGGCACAGGGCGCAGGACCGGCCTCAGGTGTCGAAGCGATCGAGGCGGCGGTAGCCGATGAGGCGGCCCAGCGACACCGCCACCGTCTCCCGTGCCAAGGAGCGGATCTGCGGGGAGCCAGACGACGGCGAGATGGCGGCATCGAGGCCGACGTCGCCGGAGATGCCGGCCAAGCGCTTCGCTGTCGCCGGGCTCGAGACCAAGATGACGTCGTCGATGCCTTCGTCGCGCAGGAACCGGGCGGCGGCGGCGACGGACTCGTAGGTGGTGTGACCCTGCACCTCCTTGCGGATCGCCGCGTCGGGAACACCGTGATCGCGGAGGTAGTTGTAACCGGTCGTGGCCTCGGTGAAGCGGTCCCCGTCCTGGCGTCCGCCGGTCACCACGATCACCGGTGCCAGCCCCCGCTCGTACAGATCGAGCGCGTGATCGAGCCGGTTCTGCAGCGCCGGCGAGGGCGTCCCGTTGTACTGGGCGGCGCCGAGCACGACGATGGCGTCGGCCTTCCGGGCACCGTCGCTGCGGCTGGCTTGCCACACCTGGACGAAGGTGACCCCGAGGTACAGCACGACGACACCCAGCAGGATGACCGCTGTCCAGAGGGTGCGCCGGAGCCAGCGAGCCTTCGGCACCGCCGGCTCGTCCTGGTCGGAGGAAGCCACGGTCAGGGCAGCTTGGCCTGCATCGCGTGCAACCGGGCGAGCGTGCGCTCGCGACCGAGGACCGCCAGCGACTGCCACAGGGGCGGGCCGACGGACCGACCGCTGACGGCGACCCGCACCGGGCCCTGGGCCTTGGACAGCTGCGGCTCGCCCTCGGCGTTGACGATCCCGGCATCGATGGCCGCCTGGCGGACGCCGGCCTCGATCTGGTCGGCCGCCCAGCCATCGGCGGGGAGCGCGTCGAGGCGGGCGATGGTGGCGGCGACCATCTCGGGCACCGACTTGCCCTTCACGATGGCCTTGGTCCACGACGCCTCGTCGACGGTCGGCTCGTCGACGACGAGGAACTCGATCATCGGCTCCACCTCGGCCAGCGTGCGCACCCGCTCCTGCACCTCGGCGGCGAGCGACCGCAGCGCCTCGACCGCCGGCTCGCCGAGGGTGAGGAAGGGACGGGCCCGCTCGATGAACTCCTCGGTGCTGAGCGCCCGGATCTTCTCGGCGTTGACGAACGACAGCTTCTTCTGGTCGAAGAACGCCGGTGCGGCGTTGACATCTTCGAGCCGGTACTGCTCCACGATCTCGGAGATGGGCCGCACCTCGACGCCGTCCGCCGGGCCCCAACCGAGCAGCGCCAGGTAGTTGACCATCGCCTCGGGCAGGTAGCCCCGCTCGCGGTAGTCGGCCATGGACACGTCGTCGCGGCGCTTCGACAGCTTCTTGCGGCCCTCGTTCACGAGCAGCGGCATGTGGGCGAACGCCTCGGGCGCCTGCAGCCCGAGCGCCTCGACGAGCAGCAGGTACTTCGGGGTGCTGTTGACGTGGTCCTCGCCGCGGATCACGTGGGTGATGCCCATGTCGGAATCATCGAAGCAGTTGGCGAGGAGGAACATCGGCGCGCCGTTGCCGCGGACCACGACGAAGTCCTCGATGTCGGCGTTGGCGAAGGAGACATCGCCCCGGACCAGGTCGGTCCAACCCGTCCGTCCCTCGCGGGGCGTGCGGAACCGCAGCGCCCGGCCCGGGCCGGGCTCGAGGCCGCGGTCGCGGCAGTAGCCGTCGTAGCCGGGCTTGCCACCGGCCTCCTTGTTGCGGGCCTGGACCTGCTCGCCCGTGCAGTCGCACGGGTACACGGCGCCGTCGGCCAGGAGCTTGGCTGCGGCGTCCTCGTAGAGGGCCCGGCGCTCGCTCTGGTGCGGCGGCGTGTTGTCCCACTGCAGCCCCAGCCACTGGAGCATCTCGAGGATGTTGTCGATCAGCTCCGGGCGGCCGCGCTCGGCGTCGGTGTCTTCGATCCGCAGGAGGAACTCGCCACCGCTGTGGCGGGCGAAGAGCCAGTTGGCCAGGGCCGAATGACCGGAGCCGACGTGGAGGAAGCCGGTGGGAGACGGAGCGAAGCGGACGCGAACAGGGGATGGCACGACGTCCACGTTACCGACGGCCCCTCGCCCACCCCGAGCGCCATCGCGAACCCGCAGGTCACCTCACCCCTCCCGAGCCGAACTTCGTAGGCCAGAACGACCGTTTCGTCGACCTCGCCTACGAAGTTCGGAAGGGAGCGGGGGCGGGGGCCCGGGTCAGCCGGCGCGGACGAGGCCGAGGTTGGCGGCGAAGAGGACCACGCCGGCAGCGACGCCGAAGGCGTGCCAGACCTCGTGGTAGCCGAACCAGCGCTCGGACAGGACCGGGCGGTGGAGGGCGAAGAGGATGGCGCCCAGGGTGTAGAGCACCCCGCCGACGGCGACGAGGGCCAGCGTGCCGGGGCGGTGCCACATGGCCGGGAGGATCACGATCCCCGCCCAGCCGACGACGATGTACATCGCCCCACCGAGCTTCGGGAAGCGATCGAGCCAGAAGATCTTGAACGCCACGCCGCCCAGTGCTCCGACCCAGACGGCGACCAGGGCGATCCACTTCCAGGCGCCGTGGACGCCGAGGACCGCCAGCGGTGTGAAGGTGCCGGCGATGAGCACGAAGATCATCGAGTGGTCGGCCCGCTGCATGATCCGACGGGCTCTCGGCGACTTGGCGAACACGTGGTAGCTGGAGCTGGTGAGGTACAGCAGCACGCTGGCCAGGCCGTACACCCAGGCCACCGTGCGGGCCCGGGTGGTCGGCGCGGACTCGACCAGCCAGATGAGGCCGAAGACCGACGCGACGAGCGCCACCTGGTGCAAGCGGCCGCGGAGCAGCGGCCGGTGGAACGCCATCACATCAGTGTTCATGGCCGCCCTCCCCAGGCTGCTCGGACCCGTTCCGATCGGACGCTCGACCGCAGAATCAAACCGTAGGAGGCGAGCCGGTCAGCGGTCGCCATGGTCCGTGAGGAAGAACACCGACGGCAGGTGGTCCCGGCGGGGCGCCACCGCGCCGGGCCCGAACCAGCGGATCCGCAGCGGCCGGGTGAGCCAGCCCAGGGGACAGAGGGCCACGTAGCCGTACGCGACCAGCAGCAGCGTCGCCGCCGGGACCGTCGCCAGGCCGACCGCCGAGCAGGCCACCACCAGCGCCGTGACCCAGATCCGGTCCCGACGAGGCGAGGCCAGCCAGCGGAACGAGGTGAACCGGCACGAAGACGCCATCAGCGCCGCTGGCACCACGGCGAGGAGCGCGGCACCCCACCGGTGCCAGCCCTCGACGCCGCCGTCGAACGCGTACACCGACGCGAGCACGACGCCCGCGGCCCCGGGGCTGGGCAGGCCGATGAAGTACCGCTTGTCGCCCTGTGGGTCGATCGTGACGTTGAACCGGCCCAGCCGGTAGGCAGCACACGCCAGCCAGAAGCAGGCCAGCGCCCAGCCACCGGCGCCGAGGCCGTGGAGGGACCAGGTCCACAGCAGGATCGCCGGCGCCACGCCGAACGAGATGAGGTCGGCGAGCGAGTCGAACTGGAGGCCGAACGGCGTGATGGCCCCGACCGCCCGGGCGACGGCACCGTCGAAGATGTCGAACACGACCGCGACGCAGATGAAGACCGCGGCCAGGTCGAAGTGCCCGGCCTCGGCGGCGCGGATCGACGTGAACCCGCACAGCATGTTCACCAGCGTGAACGCGCTGGGCGCCATGGCTCGGGCCCGGCTGCGGGCGTCGAGGCGCTCCGGGCGGACGACCGCCACGCCCGCCGGTGAGATGAGCTGGAAGCCGTCGGCCTCGTCGGTGGATCGCGTGGCCCTCAGCTCGGCCGACGCCTCCGCCGCGGGGCGGCGCTCGCTCATGGCCCGCCCTCGGTCTCGGCGGTCGTCGACGGCCAGCGAGCGATGACCGACTCCCCGGCCACCGTCTTGTCCCCCGCCCTCACCTCGATGCACACCTCGGGCGGGACGAAGACGTCCATCCGGGACCCGAACCGCATGAGGCCGATGCGCTGGCCGGCCCGCAGCTCGTCGCCGACGCCGATGCGGGTGACGACCCGGCGGGCCGCCACCCCCACGATCTGGCGGAACACGACCGTGCGGAGCTCGCCCTGCGCCTCGAACTCGACGGCGATCTCGCTGCGCTCGTTCTCCTGGGCGCTCTCGGCGCGGAAGGCGGCGAGGTACCGCCCCGGTCGGTGTCCGACGGCGACGACGCGCCCGCCCACCGGCGTCCGGTTGATGTGCACGTCGGTCAGCGACAAGAAGATGCTGATCTGCTGCCAGGCCCCCGGCGGCGCCACGCCCTCCTGCGGGCGGCCGACGTGCATGACCTTGCCGTCGGCCGGAGCGAGCACGGCGTCGGGATCGACGACGACACCCCGATCCGCCGAGCGGTCGGGGTCCCGGAAGAACGCACCGACGGCCACCGGAAGACCGAGGAGCGCCGCGGCGATGCCCCGGCGGCCGGCCACCAAGGCGGTGACCGCAGGCAGCGCGCTGGCGGCGATGAACGGTGCGCCGTCGCGATCGAACTTCACATCGGCTTCTGACGACGAGGGGTGGGGGAGGCCCGGGTAGGCGCCTTCCAGGCTGCCACCAACGGCACCCGCCCGGGGCGCGGCTACAGCGAGAGCAGCGAACGCCAGTCGGCGGCATAGCGGCTGGCGACCTCGGCCGGGGTGAGGCGCAGGGTGGATTCGGGCACCGAATCGGCCACGGCCCGCAGTTCGGGGTAGTGGTGCGCGGTGAGGTGGATGCCCTCGAACCGCTTCGTCCGCTCGGCCACCAGCTCCGAGGCGGCGGCGCCGTCGAGGAAGCCCCACACCGTGTAGGCGATGCGCACGTCGTGGATCACCGGGGCCCGGCCGAACAGCGAAGCCCGCTTGAGGGCGATGGCGACGGCACCGGCTTCGGCGTCGGCGGCCTGCTCGGTGCCGACGAGCTTCAGCTCATCGCGCAGCAGGGGCACCAGCTTGAGCACGTAGCCCTGGTCCGGACCGGGAGCGCCCATCCGCCCCGCGTCGACATCCGGCTGCCCCCCGGTGGTGACGAGCTCACCCGGCCGAACCGGCATCCAGTCGTCGTCGCGCCGCGGCGGCGACGAGTACTTCCGAACGGGAGTGTTCGGCTTCAACGGTACGAACTCAGGAGCAGCCATCGGGCGCCAAGCTACCGCTCGGAGCCGCACCGGCCGAAGCTCAGCTGGCGCCGGAGGCGAACCGAACACGCGCTGGCCGTGCCCGCGCACCTGAGGCCGGCCCGGCCACCGAGAGCGGAGCCCAGGGCGGCCGGGTGCAGATTCGGGCGAGCCAGGCCGTCGAGCCGGGCGGGGACCGGTCCGGCCCGGCTCAGGACCTCTGGAGCGAGCGACGCCGGAGGAGCACGAGGCCGCCGAGCACGATCATCGTGGACCCCGCCACCACGAGGGGCAGCGTGTCGGAGCCGGTTCGGGCCAGGTCCCCCGCAGCAGCGCCGGACCCGTTCGAGCCGGACCCGTTGCCACCGTTGTTGTCCAGGTCGTTCCCGAGGACGTCGTTCGTGGTGGTGGTCGAACCGGGATCGATCGACGTCGTGGTCGTGGTCGGAGCCGTGGTCGGAGCCGTGGTCGTGGTCGGAGCCGTCGACGTCGTGGTGGTCGTCGGAGCCGTCGACGTCGTGGTCGTGGTCGGAGCCGTCGACGTCGTGGTCGTGGTCGGAGCCGTCGACGTCGTG
>Ga0182747_1000175_pt1 | contig 68952 bp, 60 predicted proteins | sample eDN3rd30CBELigBY_FD_128526 | JGI IMG/M metagenome (GOLD analysis project Ga0182747, IMG submission 128526) | Enriched backyard soil microbial communities from Emeryville, California, USA - eDNA 3rd pass 30_C BE-Lig BY (version 2) (version 2) | ecosystem: Environmental > Terrestrial > Soil >... | reverse complement strand
CTCGATCGCCGACCAGGCCCGCACGATCCGCATTCCGGTGCACATGATCGAGACGATCAACAAGATCGTCCGCACATCGCGCCAGATGCTGCACGAGATCGGCCGCGAGCCGACCCCGGAGGAACTGGCCGAAAAGCTCGCCATGCCGCTGGAGAAGGTGCGCAAGGTGCTGAAGATCGCCAAGGAGCCGATCTCTCTCGAGACGCCCATCGGCGATGAGGAGGATTCGCATCTCGGCGACTTCATCGAGGACAAGAATGCGATCCTGCCCATCGACGCGGCGATCCAGAGCAATCTTCGCGAGACCACGACCCGCGTGCTCGCCTCGCTCACGCCGCGCGAAGAGCGCGTGCTGCGCATGCGCTTCGGCATCGGCATGAACACCGACCACACCCTCGAAGAGGTCGGCCAGCAGTTCTCGGTGACCCGCGAGCGCATCCGTCAGATCGAGGCGAAGGCCCTGCGCAAGCTGAAGCATCCCTCGCGCAGCCGGAAGCTCAGAAGCTTCCTCGACAACTGAAGCAAGTTCAAAAGGCGGGTCTCGGACCCGCCTTTTTTCATGTGGGCGGGCGTTCCCGTCAGCCGAAGAAGGCGAAGGCCGCACCGCCCGCCGCGATCGCTGCGGCGCTCGCAGCCGACACGATCCAGCCGGCCTTCATTCCCCCTAAGCTCACCGTCATTCCGGCCTTCACGATGGTGTTCACCGCTGCGGCAATGCCGATGCCGAGCGCTGCGGTGGCGATCGTAATGCCGCTGTTCGCCAGACGGGCGAGCGAAAGCGTGATGGCGTCCACGTCGGCGATGCCGGAGAGGATCGCCAGAACGGTGATGCCGGCATCGCCCACGGAGGTGCTGATCACTTTCGCCAGAAGGCTGATCACGGCGATCAGGCCTGCGAGCTTCAGCGCGGTGCCGAGCTCGAAGGGGCTTTTCATGGACAGCTGCGGATGCTCGCTGTTTCCTCTTCCATGGGTGAAGAAGAGCAGGCCCGCGGTTGCGATCATCACGAGACCTGCCGCGCCGAGGGGCCATGCGAGCGGCAGAAGCAGCTCCCGGTTCAGGGCGCTCGCGATGACCAGCACGCGGGCGACCATCACCGAGCCCGACAACAGGATCCCGCCGGCCAGCAGCGGGCTCGCCTCCGGATGCTCGCGTGCCATCCGTGCCAGGGTAACGGTGGTGGCGGTGGAGGAGGCGAGGCCGCCGGCAAGGGCGGCGAGCGCGACGCCGGCCTGACTGCCCATGATCTTCACGGCGATGTATCCGGCGAAGGACACCGCCGCGATGATGATGGCGAGTAGCCAGATCTCCGCCGGGTTGACCGAATCCCAAGGATCGACCGTCCGGTCCGGCAGGAGCGGCAGCGCGAGGAACGTCATCGCGAGCAGGATCAGAGCGGATCGGATCTCGAGCCATGTCAGCCGCCGCAGCCATTGATGGAGCGGGCGCTTCAGCGCCAGGATGAGCGTGACGGCGACGCCTGCCGCAATCGCGACCTGGAGCTCGCCAAGCACGGCATAGGCGCCGAGAGCGAAGGTGATCAGCCCGGCCACGACCCCGGTGACACTGAAATTGCCCTCGGCCTTCGCCTCGAGCCAGGAAAATGCACTGAAGGCGAGGGAAAAGCCGAGAAAGGAGAGGGCGAGGAAGACCGGGCTGGTATGGTTCGTCAGGACCGCCGAGAGGGCACCGAGCAGGGCAACCAGCGTGTAGGTGCGCAGGCCCGCCGTACGCTCCCCCTCCGCCTCCTTCCGCTGCTGCCAGCCGCGTTCCAGGCCGATCAGCAGGCCGATGGCGAGGGCGACCGCCAGGCGAAAGAAGAGAGAGGTGTCGTCCATCCGGCTTTTTGCCCTCCACGCCCTTTGATCGTGCTCCCCCGGTTCATATTATGGCCAAGCTTGGGACGGCAAGGCCAGACCGATCCGTCGGGGCGGGTGCTTTGCTTCCGCCCGCCGCCATTATACCAGGGGCTTGATACCAGGGATTTGGTGCCCGGGTTGCCGCGCGTCCGGATTGAGAGGCATTGCCATGATCATCGGCCTGACCGTCATCCTCCTCTGCCAGCTTCTCGGCGAGGTCGTCGCCCGCGGGCTCGGCTGGCCGCTGCCCGGTCCCGTGCTCGGGATGCTTTTTCTTCTCGTTTTCTTGGGCCTGCGCGACAGGGTCGCGAAGAAGGTGCCCGAACTCGGCAAGCCTCTCGACGCGACGGGCAAGGGGTTGCTGGCGCATCTCTCTCTTCTCTTCATCCCGGCGAGCGTCGGGGTGATTCAGCGCCTCGATGTGCTGGCGGATTACGGCGTCGGTCTCGCCATCGCGCTCGTCGCATCGACCTTCGTGACGCTCGTCGTGACGGTGGTGACCTTCGTCGTGGTATCGCGCCTGAGCGGCTCGACGATGGATGCGGAGGCTGGAACCCGTGACTGACCAGGCCTTCTCCCTCTGGGTCTATCTCTCGCAGACGCCGCTGCTCTGGCTCGTCGTGACGCTGTCGGCCTATGTGATTGCGGACCGCATCTCGCAGGCCTTCAGGCGCCATCCGATCTTCAATCCGGTTCTGATGTCGGTCATTGCCGTCGCGCTCGTGCTGTGGGCGACGCGCACATCCTATCCCGTCTATTTCGAGGGCGCGAAATTCGTGCACTTCCTGCTCGGCCCCGCGACCGTGGCACTGGCTATTCCGCTCTACGAGAACCGGCACATCGTGCTGCGCTCCATCGTGCCGATGATGGTGGCGCTCGTGGTCGGCTCGGTCACGGCCATCGTCTCTGCCGTGAGCATCGCGCAGCTCTTCGGCATGCCCAATTCCATCCTCATTTCGCTCGCGCCGAAATCCGTCACGGCGCCGGTCGGCATGGGCATCACGGAAGCGCTCGGCGGCGATCCGGCTCTCACCGCGATTCTCGTCATGCTGACCGGCGTCACAGGATCGATCATGGTGACGCCATTGATGAATGCCTTGCGCATGAAGGACTGGCGCGCGCGGGGCTTCGCGGTGGGGCTCGCCTCGCACGGCATCGGGACGGCGCGCGCGTTTCAGGTCAATTCGCTCGCCGGCACCTTTGCCGGCATCGCCATGGGCCTCAACGCTCTCGTCACCGCGCTGCTTCTGCCGCTCGTGCTGAAGTTGTTGCTGGATTAGCCCAAGTTGCGCATTTGCGGATCGCAGTCCTATGATGCGCGCCGCTGCGTCGCCGGAGCGAGATTGATGACCGACACCGTGTCCTCCAGGAAATCGACAAAGGTCGCGAAGAAGGCTGCGCCGAAGACATCGATCGCGAAAGCGTCGGAGCCGAAGCTGCTCTCCGGCGGCAATCCGCAGATCGCGAAGGGTTACGGTGATGCGCCCGTGCAGGCCTATATCGCGGCCATGCCGGGCTGGAAGAGCGAGGTCGGGCGCCGCATCGATGCGCTTATCGTACGCGTGGTTCCCGAGGTGAGCAAAGCCGTGAAATGGAACTCGCCGTTCTACGGCGTCGAGGGCCAGGGCTGGTTCCTCAGCTTTCATTGCTTTGCAAAATACATCAAGGTGGCGTTCTTCCGCGGCACCTCGCTGCAGCCGTTGCCTCCCGGCGCGTCGAAGCAGAAGGAAGTGCGCTACCTCGACATCTACGAAGGTGATGGGCTCGACGACGCTCAGCTCACTGACTGGGTGAAACAGGCGAGCCAATTGCCCGGCGAACGGATGTGAGTGGCGATATGAAGAAAGCGACAGCCATGGAGAAAAGCGACGTGACGGATGCCGGTGGAGAAGACACGCCGTCTCAGCTGATCGATGCGAAGATCAAGGAGCTCGGCAACTGGCGAGGTGAAACGCTCGCTCGCATTCGCGCTCTCATCAAGCAGGCCGATCCCGAGGTGATCGAGGAGGTGAAGTGGCGCGGCGTTCCGGTGTGGTCGCATGCCGGGATCATCTGCACCGGCGAGACCTATAAGAGCGTCGTGAAGATGACCTTCGCCAAGGGCGCCTCGCTGGAGGATCCTGCACGCCTTTTCAATTCCAGCCTCGAAGGCAACACGCGACGCGCCATCGACATCCGTGAAGGCGAGACGATCGACGAGGAGGCGCTGATGGCGCTCATCCGCGCGGCGGTCGCGCTGAACACGTCGAAGAAGGCCGCGGCTCGTTCCGTTCGCGGGAAGGCTGGCGCTCCGCCTCGGTGAGACCCTCACGTCATGGCCGGGCTTGTCCCGGCCATCCCGATATGGTGAAACGCCGGCCTCAATCAATCGGGATCACCGGCACAAGGCCGGTGATGACGTGGTATGGCGCGTTACTAACGTTGAGAAGCGATCAGACAGCTAAAGCGGTCTCTCGGATGGCTTCGGATCGCTCGCTCCCAAACTGCATGTTTCGGCAGAAAGGCCGGCACGAGTCCATCCGTGACAAGCGCGTGAAGCTGCCCGACATAGTTGTCCTCGCGCGAAGGCTCGGTTGAGTTGGAGGTCATGACCACCGTCAGCCCGAGGCTTGGGATCACGTAGAGCATCTGCCCGCCGAAGCCCCAGGCGTAATAAGCCTGGTGACCGTGCATCTCGCGCAGAAACCAGCCATAGCCGTAACGGTCGCCGGTGAACGGTGAGGACGTGCGCGGCGTCCAGGATTCCCGGATCCAGTTCTCCGACACCACGCGCTTGCCGTCGATGATGCCGCCGAGCCGGTACATCTCGCCGAAGCGATGAAGGGCGCGCGGCGACAGCGCCATCTCGTTGCCGCCGAGAAAGATGCCCTGCGGATCGCGCGTCCACGGCGCTATCGTGATATCGAGCGGCTCGCCGAGCCAGTCGCGGGCAAGTTCCAGGGTGCTGCGCTTCGCGGCGCGCGTCAGCGCCGCCGAGAGCAGATGCGTGCTCCCCGTCGAATAGAGCATGCGCCCGCCGGGCTCGTCCACGAAGGGGCGCGAGAGCGCATAACGCACCCAGTTGCCGCTGCCGATCCAGGCGCCGTAATTGCGGCCCGAGGTACGTTCCAGCCCCGCCTGCATGGACAGAAGATGGCCGATCGTGACCTGCCGGATCCGCGCATCGGCATCGGGCGGAATACTTTGCCCGAGGATCGATGCGACAGGCTGGTCGGTGCCCTTCAGCACGCCGCGCTCGATGGCCACGCCGACAAGTGCCGACATGATCGTCTTGGAGGCCGATTTGATGTTCGTCGGCCGGTCGAGCCGCGCGCCCTGCAGCGCCCGTTCCGCCAGCACATCCCCATTATGGGACACGATGAGCGAGCGGAGATTCGGAAGCGCCGCGGCGCGCTCCACAACCTCCTCGATCAGCGCCTTGTCGGGCGCAGGAGGAGGGGAGGCAGGCTGTGCGGACGCGATGCCGGCGAAGGTCAGCGCCAGGGCGAACGCCAATCCGGCTTTGGGTCGTGCGAAGCTTGAGAGGAGAGGCATGGAGGAGTTGGGATATCCAGTTGCTGTCGGTCAAGAACCGAGATGGATGGGCGTTCCGGACGGGCAACATCCTCACACGCCATCGTGAGCAGACTGCACCCATGCGGGCCTCCAGACCCTGCCCTGCGCCGACCGCAATTGAGCTTTCGCGCCGGAAGCGTTATTTGCGCAACAAATTCGTGAATATAAGGCAATAAACATGTTGAAATCGTGGTTTACGCGGCCGCTCTGGCAGCGTGTCGCGGTGGGCTTTGCCCTTGGCATCCTGGCCGGCGTGCTGGCAGGGGAGCAGGCAGCCATCTGGTTCAAGCCCCTCGGCGACATCTATCTGAACCTCGTGCGGATGATCGTCATCCCGCTCGTGTTCTTCACCATCACCTCGAGCGTGGCCAGGCTGGCGGAAGCCGGCAACGTGGCAAGCTTGGGGCTGCGCACCCTGTTCTGGTTCATCGCCACCTCAGCCATCGCCGTGCTCGTCGGCATCGCCTTCGGTCATCTCATCGATCCCGGCCTCGGCCTGTCGAACCTGCCGCTCGGCGAGGTGAAGCCGCGCACGATCCCGAGCCCGCTCGAGGTGCTGATCGGCATCGTGCCGACGAACCCGATCAAGGCCATGGCCGATACGAATGTGCTGCAGGTGCTGTTCTTCGCGGGCATCGTCGGCGCGGCCCTCGTCTCGCTGGGCGACAAGACGGCTGGTATCCGCAACTTGGTCGATCAGGGCGCGACGCTTGTCTTCCGCATCACGCGCTGGGTGCTGCAGCTCACGCCGATCGGCACCTTCGGCCTGATCGCCTGGGTGGTCGGTCGCTACGGCCTCACATCGCTGCTGCCGCTCGGCAAGTTCATCGCGGCCATGTATCTCGCCTGCCTGTTCCACATCGTCGTGGTCTATGGCGGTCTGCTCAAGCTGCACGGCCTGAAGGTCGGCCGCTTCTTCCGCGGCGCGGCGCCCGCCATGCAGATGGCCTTCGCCACCTCGTCGAGCCTCGCCACGCTGCCGATGTCCCTGCGCGTGGCGGTGGAAAAGCTCGGCGTGCCGCAGAGCTATGCGAGCTTCGCGGTGCCGCTCGGCGCCAACGTGAAGATGGACGGCTGCGGCGCGATCTACCCCGCCATCGCCTCGATCTTCATCGCGCAGTATTTCGGCCTCGACCTGTCGCTGACGCAATACGTGCTGATCGGCCTGACCGCGGTTCTGGGTTCGCTCGGCACCGCCGGCGTGCCGGGTACCTCCATCGTCATGCTCACGCTCACCTTGAGCACGGCAGGCCTGCCGCTCGAGGGCATCGGCTACATCGTCGCCATCGACCGCGTCGTCGACATGATGCGCACCATGACCAACGTGACCGGCCAGATTCTCGTGCCGGTGATCGTGGCGAAGGAGGAGCGGATTCTCGATCAGGCCGTCTATGATGGGGCCGTCGAAACGCATACTCCCGTGGGGGAAGCTGTTCTCGTCGCTGCGGAATAAGTCTCGGCGAACAAGCCAAACAAAAAGGCGGGCTCGATGGCCCGCCTTTCTTTTTGAATTTACCTCAGTCAGATGCTGGCTCGACAACGATATCGTAGCCACTGTCCTCATCCTGAGGAGGTCGCGCAGCGACCGTCTCGAAGGAGGATCCAGTGCTCTCTGGAAGCTCCTTCGAGACGCAGCTTCGCTGCTCCTCAGGATGAGGGAAGAGATTTACGAGTCAGTCGTTCAGAATAGGAAGTCGGACGCGCCGATCAGGGCGAGCTTCACGTTGAGCAGCGTGATCGACTGGCCGTTCGCCTTGATCAGCACGTCGTCGATCCGGCCGTCGCTGTCGCCGTTGACCTCGCTGATGCCGAGCTTGTCGAAGCTCAGGGCGTTGCCGCGCAGGTCGATGCGGTCGCTGCCGTTCTGGAAGTCGGTGATCTTGTCCTTGCCCCACTTGCCGGAGAAGACGAACCTGTCCGCACCCGCGCCGCCGGTGAGGGTATCGTTGCCGGCGCCGCCGACGAGCGTGTCCCTGCCGGCGTCGCCATAGAGCCGGTCACTGCCGGAATCGCCGTAGAGCTTGTCGTTGCCCGCTCCGCCGTGGAGGCGGTCGTTCCCGGCCTTGCCGTAGAGCTTGTCGTTGCCGCCGAACCCGTTGATCACATTGGCGCCGCTGGTTCCGTTAAGCGTTTCGCCGGCGGCGGTGCCGTCGATCGTCGTTGCAGGCGGCACCGATGCGCGCATGGGGTCGATGAGATCGAGCTTCACGCTCTTGGAGCCGATCGTCACCGACTTGGTCATGGAGGAATAGCCGCCCCCCGAGAACGTGACCGTGTAGGTGCCGGGATCGAGCGCGAGGCTGTAGCCCCCGGCGCTCTGCGACGTGGTGCTGACACGCGTGCCGGCCGCGCCCACCGCCGTGATGGTGAGGCCGCTCAATCCTTCGCCGACGTCGTAAAAGTTGTCGCCGTCCTTGTCGTCCATGGTCACGCCGGTGAGGAAGATTTTGGTGCCGGAGCGGGCGAAGTTCTGGGTGACGAAGGCTCCGTCCCAGCTCTGGTAGCCGCCGACCTGGAAGCCGATTCCGATCTCGCGGAAGGCGCTGTTGAGGATGTTGGCCTTGTGGCCGGCGCTGTTCATCAGATTCCTGTGCAGCAGCTGCACCTCGTCCTGATAGCCCGTCGGCGCGCGCGTGCTCGCCCAGGCAACGTTCTCGGCGGAAAGCCAGGAGCCTAGGAAATCGTACCCGGCAGCCCTCATCCGATCGGTGGGAGACGAGCCGCCCGAACCGATATGGGCAAAAGTATCCGTCGCGATCATCCAGCTGCTGTGGCCGTCCGCGGATTCGTTGAGGTCGCCGTTGAAGACGAGCGGCTGGGCGCCCGTCTTGGCGCGTTCGCGGTTCACCAGTTCGAGCATGAACTGCTCGTAGGCCGTCGCTTGCGACATGAAATACCCCTCGGTCTTATGGTTTTTGCCCAGTCGCGGGCCAATTGGCGAGACTTCCTGCCAGCTAAAGGCGAAATAGGGTAAAGGTGTGGCTCGCCCGATATTCTGTTTCATCGATGGGCGGGCATGAGACGGCGCTGCCCCTACCTTCACCGTAACCCAGCTCTGCAGGATGGGATGGAGATCGCTCCTCCATTCTGGTCTAAAGGAAGATCTGGAAACGCCTCATGCCCGGCTCACACGCAAGCTTGGCTGCACCAAGAAGACGATCGATGACCGCCGAATCCTCCGCCATCTCCGTTGCACCGGCTCGCCCTTCGGCAGAGCGCCTCGCCGTTCCGATTCTGGCGGCGATCAGCGTCTCGCACCTGCTCAACGACCTGATGCAATCCTTGCTGCCGGCGATCTACCCGATCCTCAAGAGCAGCTTTCATCTGGATTTCGGCCAGATCGGCCTTCTCACGCTGACCTTCCAGTGCACCGCCTCGCTGCTCCAGCCCCTGGTCGGGACATTCACCGACCGCCGGCCGCAGCCGTTCTCCCTCGTCGCCGGCATGGGCTTCACCCTCGTCGGCCTGCTGACCCTGTCGCAGGCCGCGTCCTATCCGATGCTGCTGCTCGCAGCCGCTCTTATCGGCATGGGTTCCTCTGTCTTCCACCCGGAATCCTCCCGGGTCGCGCGTCTCGCCTCCGGCGGACGCCTGGGGCTCGCGCAATCGGTGTTCCAGGTCGGCGGCAATATGGGCAGTGCGCTCGGACCGCTGCTCGCGGCCTTCATCGTCGTCCCGTTCGGGCAGCCGAGCATCGCGTGGTTCTCGGTCGTCGCCCTGCTTGCGATGGTGATCCTCTCCGCCGTAGGACGCTGGTATCGGGCGAAGCTCGCCGACCTGCGCGCGAAGCCGCGCGTCGCGGAGAAGGGGTCTTCCGTTCCAAAGGCGCGCGTCGTCGTCTCGATCGCGATCCTGATGGCCTTGATCTTCTCGAAGGACTTCTACGTCGCGAGCTTCACCAACTATTTCACCTTCTACCTGATCTCGAAGTTCCAAGTCTCCGTGCAGGACGCGCAGATCTATCTCTTCGTCTTCCTCGGCGCGCTCGCTGTCGGTACGGTTCTCGGCGGGCCTGTGGGCGACAGGATCGGACGCCGCTACGTGATCTGGATCTCGATCCTCGGCGTTCTGCCGTTCACGCTCGCGCTGCCCTTCGCCAACCTGTTCTGGACGGTGGCCTTGAGCATGATCGTCGGAATCGTCATCGCATCCGCCTTCTCGGCCATCCTCGTCTATGCGACGGAGCTCGTTCCCGGCCGCGTCGGCATGATCGCAGGGCTGTTCTTCGGCCTGTCCTTCGGCATGGCGGGCTTGGGGGCTGCGGCGCTCGGACAGTTGGCCGACATGACGAGCATCGCGACCGTCTACAAGGTCTGCTCGTTCCTGCCGGCCATCGGTCTGCTCGCGTATTTCCTGCCCAAGATCGAGCAGAAGCATTTTTGAGACAGCGGAGAGGCCGCCTTCAGAGCAGGGCGGCTCTTGCTGCGTCTTCCAAAGCCTTCATCATCGAACGGTAGGGCCCCGGTCCGTGGCTGATGCGGGCCACGCCGAGTTCCGCGAGCCGCTTGGCCGGAGGCGTCGATGCGGTCGTCATGATGTTCACGGGCAGGGGCGATTGCTCGACCACGCGGGCGATCAGCGTCTCGTTCACGAGCCCAGGCACGAAGAACCCGTCCGCTCCGGCATCGGCATAGGCGCGACCGCGCGCGACAGCCTGAGCGACGAGGTCTTCATGCTCCGCTGCCGGCGCGATCAGGAACACGTCGGTGCGCGCGTTCAGGAAGGCGGGCACGCCCAGCTTCTCGGCCGCACTCCGCGCACCCTTGAGCCTTTCCACCTGGTCCGCCACATCGCGCAGCGGTCCGCTCTCACGGGAACTGTCCTCGAGATTGCAGCCGATGGCGCCGGCCTGCACTGCGCGCGCGACGGTCGCGCCGACCTCGTCCGCCGTTGCGCCATAGCCGCTTTCGAGGTCGATCGTCACCGGAAGATCGGTGGCGGCGACGATACGTTCGAGATTGGCGAGGGCGAGATCGAACGGCATGAATTCGCCGTCGTCGAAACCATGCGCCGCGGCAACGGACCAGCTGCCCGTCGCAAGCGCCTTCGCGCCGCTCGCCGCGACGGCTTTCGCCGTGCCGGCATCCCACACGTTGAAGAGAACGAGCGGATTGCCAGTAATGTGGAGTGCCTTGAACGCGCGGGCCTTCGCTGCTTGATCGGACATGGAAACCTCAGAGTTGAGAACGGGTGGATGCGATGCGCCGTTCGTGTTCCAGCAGCCATTGCTTGCGCCAGATCTTGCCGCCGTATCCGGTCAGCGACCCGTCTGCGCCGATGACGCGATGGCAGGGAACGATGATGGCGATCTGATTGGCGCCGTTGGCGCGAGCCACCGCGCGCGGCGCGTCGGGGCGGTCGATGTGCCGGGCGATCTCGCCATAGCTGCGCGTCTGGCCTGCCGGGATCTGCCGCAGCGCATCCCACACAATTCCCTCGAACGGCGTGCCCTTCTGCACGATGGGCAGATCGAAGGACGTGGAGCGTCCGGCGAAGTAGTCATCCACCTGGCGGGCAAGCGTGTCGAGCATCGTGTGCTGGCCGAAGCAGATCGGTCCGACGCGCTTGCGCAGGCGCTCGATCTCGGCGGGCAATGCCTTGCGCTCGGCGAATTCGAGCAGGTGCAGGCCGGCATCGTCCGCGACCGCGAGCATGGCGCCGATGGGCGTGTCGAGCCATTGCGCGGTGAGGATCTGGTGCGCCGTCGTGCGGATCGGCGCGTCGCCGATGAGCCTGCTGACGGCATCGCGAAAGCCGCTGCCGGATTCGTAGCCGGCATCGAGCTGCGCATCCATCACGCTGCCTCCCTGCTGCAATCGGTTCACGGCCAGTCCCAGGCGCTGGGAGCGCGCATATTGCGCGAAGGTCACGCCGTATTCGCGCTGGAAGGCGCGGCGCACGGTGGAGGGGTCGTAGCCCAGCGCCTTCACGTCCTCGGTGCTCCACCGCCTGTCTGGCTCGGTCTTGATCCTGTCCCGAAGCGTCTCGAGCGCGCCTGACGTCGGCCGCTTGAGATCGAGCGGCTTGCAGCGCAGGCAGGCGCGGAAGCCCGCATCCTGGGCCGCGTCCCGGCAGGAGAAGAACACCACATTCGTGCGCTTCGGCTTCCGGGCCGGGCAGGTGAGGCGGCAGAAGATGCCAGTCGTCTTCACGCCCACATAGGCGAAGCCATCATAGGAGGGATCGCGGGCGATCAGGGCGGCAAAGAGGGTGTCGTCGTCGCGGGGAAGTTCCATGGCTCGAATCTAGCCCAACGGCGGCGATCCTGTCGCCGGAAACGAGGCGTCTATTTTTCTTTTTGAGCAGACTCCACATTCACGCTCAGGCGCATCTCCGGGTGGATGCCGCAGATCACGTCGTAATGGCCGGCGCGGTCGAAACCGATGGTGACAGTATCGCCGGGGTTCTGAGCATCGGAGTTGAAGTTCTTCTCAGGTCCGTCGATGTGCACGTTGTGGACGCGGATGTCGTCGTTGAGGATGCGCAGGGCCTCGCCCACCTTCAGCACCACGGCTCCCGGCGTGAAGCGCCGGTCCTTCTGGCTCACGGTGGAGGTTGCGACCGCCTCCGCGTCCGTGCCGAAGGCCATCGCCTTCGGCGGAAGGCTGGCGGGGCGAGGCGGGTCGTTGCTGGACAGGGTGTTGAGGAACGCGACGAGCTGCGCCCGCTCCACGGGGCTGAGCTCGAGACGCTGCGGCAGGTCGGCCGAGAGGGTGGGGCGCCTGATCACGCGGTCGGCATAATGATCGACCACATCCTCGAAACTGGCGAGCGAGCCGTCATGCATGTAGGGGGCAGACCAGACCCGCTCGCGCAGGCTCGGCGTCTTGAAAGCATGATCGGCCGCCGCGATGCCGAGGATGGGGCCGCGGCCCTTGTCGTCTCCCGGCAGGCCGATGTCGTGGAAGGCGTCGTCGGTGAAGCGCCAGCCCTTGTGGCAGGCGACGCAGGCTGCCTTGCCGACGAAGAGCGAAAGTCCCGCAATCTCGTCCGGCTCCAGCGCCGCATCCTCGCCCTTTACCCAACGATCGAACCGGGTCTCGGGCGAGACGAGGGTGCGCTGGAAGGCGGCGAGCGCCTTCGCCATGGTGGCGCGGCTGACGGCCGGGTCCTCGGGGAAGGCCGAGGCGAAGGCCTTGCGCATCTGCGGGTCGGCGGAAAGCGCCTGGAGCGAGCGATCAAGATCGCCTGCCATCTCGCGGGTGTTCTCGATCGGCACGATGGCTTGCGTTTCCAGGCTGTCGGCCCTTCCGTCCCAGAAAAGGGACAGGGCCCAGGCGAGGTTCCAGAGCGGCGGCGTGCGGCGTTCGAGAGGCATTCCGTCGAGGCCGGGATGCCGGTCGATCCCGTCGGAAAAGGAGAGATCGGCCTGGTGGCAGGTCGCGCAAGCCACATCGCCGGAGCCGGACAGGCGCGCGTCCTCGAACAGCTTCGCCCCGAGCGCCACCTTGTCCGGCGAGGCCGGATTACCGGGCGGCGTCGGGGCGTGATCGGGGCGCGCGAAGGCTTTGCGCCAATGCTCGACATCGAGCGGGGCGGGCCTGTCGGCCGCCCCGCCTAAGGTTGTCGCAAGTGCGAGCCCAGCAAGCACCCGGCCCGCTTTGGCGAAGCCGACGCGCCTCATGGCGGTCAGCGCAGGTTCCCGAGTTGCAGCTCGATCTTCGAGACGTCGCTCAGGAACTGGCCGATATCCTTGACGGGCTGCTTGGGCGGGATCACGGACGGGAAGATCGACTTCAGGTCGTTGAGGCTGGCCTGCACGGTCTTGGCTGTATCCGCGCTCTTGGCGGCGATCGCCGGCATGATTGTGGACAGGAGACGGTCGGCCTCCAGCACGAAGCCGCGGGCATCCTGGTACTCGACCACATTGGCGATGCGGCCTTTCTCGATCGCTTCCTCGTATTCGTCGGCCGCCTGCTGCAGCACTTCGAGGGCGGTCTCATAGACGAAGTAAGGGCCGTTCGCCTCCGTGCCCCTGACCGCCGTCTCGGCGGCGGCGAGGCGCTCGTCGAGAGCCGCACGGGCGCGGACATACGCATCCTTATTCTTGGCCTTCACCGTCTGCGACAGAGCCTTCAGCGCGACCTGGAAAGGAGCGACGTTATAGGTCTTGAGCTGGTCGCGGATGCTCGCATAGATCTCCTCTTCCGGGTGCAGGAAGTGGGGCATCGCGTCTGCCCAGCGGCCGGCCTCGATCAGCTCTGCGCCGACGAGCAGATGGCCGCGAATCATCTCGATGCCGCGATAGAGGTGCAGGGACGGCGGCAGCTGCGGGGCACCGCCTTCACCTTCGCCCCCCTCTCCCTCGCCGCCCGCCGTCGCGGCAGGGGCCGCATGGCCCTGGTGCTGGGCGAGCTGGAGCAGGGTCTGGTCCGCCTTGGCTTCGATCTGGGGTTGGGACTGGATCGGCAGGAGGGCACTTTGAGAAGCCGCGGGAGCCGCGACGAGCACGGCGGTGCCCAGGCCCGCCCAGATCTTACGTTTCTTCATGATGTCTCCCTCAGGCAGGCCAAGAGCGCCGCATGCAGTTTAGAATGACTAAAAACTGCCTTTCTTTACAATAACTTAGCTACATCCTATGGGATCCCTTGACAAGCCTTGAGGGTTTTCTTTCCATGCTGATCACGATTGCGGATGTCCTGTCGCCAGCCGACCTTGAGGAAGTGCGTGCCATGCTCGCCTCCATGCGCTTCGAGGATGGTCGTGCGACAGCAGGGTGGAGCGCCCGGCTCGTCAAGGACAACGAGCAGGCGCGCGAGGGCGCGGCCCTCACCCTGCTGCGGGAGAAGGTGTCGGCCGCCATCCTCGGCAACGAGGTCTTCAGCCTTGCCGCCCGACCGAAGGCGCTGACGCCCCTGACCTTCGCCCGCTACGGCGCCGGCAAGGCCTATGGCTCCCACGTGGACAACCCGCTCATGCACGGGATGCGGACGGATGTCTCGTTCACGCTGTTCCTGGCCGATCCGGAAACCTATGACGGCGGGGAGCTCGTGATCGAATCGGTTTCCGGAGAGGAGGCGATCAAGCTGCCGTCGGGCCATCTCGTCGCCTACGATTCGACGAGCCTGCATCGGGTCGCGCCAGTAACTCGGGGAGAGCGCGTGGTGGCGGTCGGCTGGGCGCAGAGCCATGTGCGCGACAGCGCCAAGCGCGAGCTTCTCTTCGATCTCGAAACCGCCAAGCGCGGCCTGTTCGCCCAATCCGGCAAGACGGCGGAATTCGACCTCCTGGCGAAGACCAGTGCGAATCTCTTTCGGATGTGGGCGGAGGTTTAGCCGGCTGGAATTCCCCCCTTACGTCATCACCGGCCTCGTGCCGGTGATCCTGATGTGAAATGCGCCGAGCGTCACTTTATCGGGATGGCTGTGACTGATCCCCGGATCAAGTCCGGGGACGGCCATGACGTGCAAAGGCTATCGGAGCAAGGCTGAGATCTTATCTTCGGCTGCTGAGCGCAAGTTTCGGCGTCACTGCCAGGAATAGTTGAAGCTCACGCTGATACGCTCGCTTTCGGCCTCGTTGAGGGGCACTTCGTGGCGCAGCCAGCTTTCCCACAGCAAAACGGTGCCCGGGGCAGGCTTCATATAGGCGAATTGCCGGTTTTCCGGCTTCGCCTTGGCCTTGCGCGGCGGGGCCGCCATCATGAAGCCGAGGCGCGGGTCCTCGAGCTTGAGCGCGCTCGCGCCCTCCGGGATCGTCACGTAATAGGTGCCGCTCACCACCGAATGCGGGTGGATGTGCGAGGTGTGGATGCCGCCGGGCGGCAGGATGTTGATCCACAGGCTGTCCATGACGAGCTTGCGGCCCTGCAGGTCGAATTCCAGCTCCTTGGCGAAGGCCGCCACATGCTTGTCGAGCTCCTTCAGGAGGTCGCCGAACACCGGAATCCGCCAGGGCAGGTCGTTGAGGGAGGCATAGGACGTATAGCCGGGATAGCCGTGCTTGGCGCACCAGCGCTGGCCGGCCTCGTCGTCCTCGGCGATGGACAGGCAGGCGCCTTCGAGTTCCGCATTGCGGCTCTCGGCCTTGGTACCGGTCATTTCGGCGCGATAGACTTTTGTGACGAAAAGCGTGTCGATGCTGGCCATGGCTTGGCTCTATTCCCGCCGCCGGATTCTGTCAAAGCCATTGCCCTTTGAGGTCCGGCGTCCCAGTTTTGGAGAACGACACCCCGTGGGTTGAAGGATCCACGGGGGCAACACACCTTGGCCTTATGATGCTCCCCTCCCTCTCGCCACTCCGGTCGGACGATCTGCTGACCATGGCTCGAAGCCTCGATGCCGAAAGCCTGGCGCGCGTCATCGCGTTGAGGGACTGGCTGATCACGGCCGCGGGGCAAATGGAGGATTCGAACGAGGTCCTGTCCGGGTTCCTCGAACGCCTGATCGATCTCGGCCTGCCCATCGACCGGGCGGTCTCGGCCATCGAGACGCTGCATTCGGAATATGCCGGCATCGGCCGGTTCTGGACCCGGGAGGAGGGCACCGTGGTGCGCTACCTGCCGCACGGCGACCGCCGCGAGGCGATCTACCAGACAAGCCCCTTCGCCCATGTGAACCGGACCGGCGAATGGCTCATCCTCGATCTCGCGAACACCCCTGACGATCTCTTCCCGATCATTCCCGAGCTGAAGGAATCGGGCTATCGCCACTACATCACGATCCCGGTCCGCTTCACCAATGGAGCGGAGAATGCGATCTCGTTCGCGACCCGGTCGCCGGAAGGGTTCGGCACGCGCGAGTTGACGATCCTGCGCATGGTCATGCCGTCCTTCGCGCTCGTGACCGAGCTGCGCGCCACGAGCAACCGCCTCGACGAGGTGCTGCGCATCTATGTGGGCGACGATCCGCACAAGGCGATCCTCTCCGGTGCGATCCAGCGCGGGCAGGTGACGCGCATCCGCTCGGCCATCCTGTTCGCCGACATGCGCGACTACACGCATATCTCCTCCACCTTGAGCCCGGAGAGCGCGGTCGAGCTCCTGAACAATTATTTCGACTGCCTCGTGCCGCCCATCGAGGACGAGGGCGGCGAGGTGCTGAAATATCTCGGCGACGGGCTTCTTGCCATCGTGCGCGACAAGGGCGACGACACGGGCGGTGCGGCGCAATCGGCGCTCACCGCCGCCACCAAGGCCTTGCGCCGCATCGAGACCGCCAACAACGAGGGTCGTTTCCCGGTGCCGATCAATGTCGGCTTCGCGCTCCATCACGGCGATGCGGCCTATGGCAATGTCGGCTCCGGCCAGCGCCTCGATTTCACGGTGATCGGCCGCGACGTGAACCTGGCGAGCCGCATCGCCGAGTTGAACAAGAGCCTCGGCGAACCGCTGCTGATGTCGAAGCCTTTCGTGGAGCATCTGTGGGGCAATCCCTCGCCGCTCGGCGCGCACGCGGTCGAGGGATTCGAAGAGGCGGTCGAGGTCTACAAGCCCTGAAAACGTTCGCGCCCATGCGGCGCATCGAGATCGAGCATCGGTCCGAGCGGCACGATGCCGGTTGGATTGATCGTTCTGTGGCTCTCGTAATAATGGCCTTTGATGTGCGTGAAGTTCACGGTCCGGGCGATGCCATCCGTCTGGTAGATGTCGCGCAGATAGCCTGAAAGGTTCGCGTAATCCGCGATCCGCCGCAGGTTGCATTTGAAATGGCCCACATAGACGGGGTCGAAGCGCAGCAATGTCGTGAAGAGCCGGATATCGGCCTCCGTGATTCTCTCGCCGCAGAGATAGCGGCGCGAGGACAGGCGCTCGTCGAGCATGTCGAGGGTTTCGAAGAGCGGGCGGACAGCTTCCTCGTAAGCGCTCTGCTTCGTCGCGAAGCCCGCCTTGTAGACTCCGTTGTTGACGTTGTCGTAGATGCGCGCGTTGAGCGCTTCGATGTCGCCTTGCAGATCCGACGGATAATAGTCGCCGGGCTTCGCGCCGAGCCCGTCGAAGGCCGTGTTCATCATGCGGATGATTTCGGCTGATTCGTTGCTGACGATGGTGCCGCGCGCCTTGTCCCAGAGCACCGGAACCGTGACGCGGCCGGTATAATCCGGCTTGGCCGCCGTATAAACCTGATGCAGATAGCGCGCCCCGTTGATGGGATCGGCGATGACGCCCGGTCCGTCCTCGAAAGTCCAGCCCTGTTCCAGCATTCGCCAATGCACGACCGAGAGGCCGATCATGGTCTCCAGCCCTTTGAGCTTGCGCATGATCAGGGTGCGGTGCGCCCAGGGGCAGGCCAGTGACACGTAGAGGTGATAGCGCCCCGCCTCCGCCGCGAAGCCGCCGTCTCCGCTCGGGCCGGGTGAGCCATCGGCGGTGACCCAGTTCCGGAAGGCCGCACTGGCGCGGACGAAGCGCCCGCTCGTACTCTTGGTATCGTACCAGCGATTCTCCCAGACTCCCTGGACAAGCAGCCCCATCCGTTCCTCCGTTCCTGGATTGCCCCGGGACGCGAAAGGCACCGGCGAGCAGGAAACCAGAGAGATGGTCGCTCCTGGTGAGGGTCAAGGGCCGGTGCGACCATTGAGAGCGCCTCGTGCGGGGATGTGGCGGGGGAGGGAGTGGTGGGCCCGGCAGGACTCGAACCTGCAACCAGACCGTTATGAGCGGCCGGCTCTAACCATTGAGCTACAGGCCCTTCCAGGAGGGCAGGGGATCACCCCTTGTCCGGAGAGGCGGCCGCCGAGGTGTCAGGCGGCCTCCCTGTTCCTGTAATACATCGCCGAGGTCGTCAAGCTGGTTATGATCGCCGTGCAGCCTGGACGAATGGCGAGGCTGTCCTAATCTGCTCAGGGCCGGGTAGCCGGAAGTCCGTCGAGAAAGGGAACTCCTGATGACCGGTCGCGCCGAACGCCATCAGAAGACAGTGCACGGGGTCACGGGCCCCGGGGCGGAAAAGACCGTGTCGCTGGCCTTGCAGGGCGGCGGGGCGCATGGGGCCTTCACCTGGGGCGTCCTCGACTATCTCCTGGAAGACGGCCGGCTCGCCGTCGAGGCGATCACGGGGGCGAGCGCTGGATCCATGAACGCGGTGGTGCTCATCGAGGGCTGGATCGAAGGTGGGCGGGAGGGCGCGCGCGCGCAGCTGCGCCAGTTCTGGAAGCGGGTGAGCCTCGACGGCGTGCTCAACCCTCTCCAGCGTTCCCTGTTCGACCGCATGCTGAGCTATTGGAGCGTCAGCGAGGTGCCGACCCAGCTCTGGTTCGACGCCTGGTCGCGGGTGGCGAGCCCCTACGATCTGAACCCCCTCGACATCAACCCTCTGCGCGACGCCCTCAACGAGCTGATCGATTTCGACAAGGTGCGCTCCTGCACCGATGTGAAGGTCTTCATCACCGCGACCAATGTCTGGTCGGGAAAGATCAGGATCTTCAAGGGCTCCGAGCTGACGGTCGACCATGTGCTCGCCTCCGCCTGCCTGCCGATGATCTTCCGGTCGGTGGAGATCGATGGGGAGCCCTATTGGGATGGCGGCTATTCGGGCAATCCGGCCCTGTTTCCGCTGTTCTACGAGGCAAAGTCGGACGATATCCTGCTCGTGCAGATCAATCCCATCGAGCGCCGGTCGACGCCGCGGACGCCCCAGGAGATCCAGAACCGGCTTACCGAGATCACCTTCAACGCCAACCTGCTGCAGCAGCTGAGAGCCATCGAGTTCGTGACGCGGCTGATCGACGACGGCAAGCTTTCGACCAAGGAGTACAAGCGCGTGCTCATGCACCGGATCCATGGCGGGCGGAAGCTCGACGAGTTCACGGCCGCCTCCCGGCTCAGCGCGCAATGGGGTTTCTTCAAGGAGCTGAAGGATCTCGGCAGAGCGTGCGCGAAGAGATGGCTCGCGGAGAACTACCAATTCATCGGGCAGAAAAGCACGCTCGACCTGCCCGAGGCCTATTCCTGATGCCGCGACAGCCAAGGTCCGGCATTCCTTGAAGCAATATTCCATGCCTTGCCAGAGGATCCACGCTGCGTAGTATTTCAGCATAAAGTGAGCAAAAGCTCCGCCGCGTGCCTCTTGCGTCCGCGCCCGCACGCCAAAGATTAAAGTTTAGTGCTGCGTCGATGATGCCCGATCTGGAGATTACGCATGCGCTCTCCCCAGTCCGTGTTTGTTCTCAGCGTTCTGTTGTTGTCGTTTGCGCCGGGCGGAGCCGCCCGGGCGCAGGGTGCGCCCGGCCAAGCTCCGCCGCCCGTGACCGTCGCGAAACCGGTGGTGAAGGACATCATTGAGCGGACCGATTTCATCGGCCGCTTCGAGGCCATCGATCAGGTCGATATCCGTGCTCGGGTCACAGGCTATCTCGACAAGGTCCATTTCCAGGACGGCACCTTCGTCAAGGCAGGCGATCTGCTCTTCACCATCGATCCGCGACCTTACCGCAATACCCTCGAGCAGGCGCAATCCTCCGTTACCTCCGCGCAGGTCCGGCTGGAATTCGCGCAGAGCGATCTCGACCGCGCCGAGCAGCTGCGCCGGACGGGCAACATCGCCGACCAGCTCTTCGACCAGCGCCGGCAGGCCTTCCTGACGGGCAAGGCGGAAATGGACCGGGCCCAGGCAGCGCTGCGGCAGGCGCAGCTCGACGTGGAGTTCACGGAGGTAAAATCGCCGTTGTCCGGCAGAATCTCACGCAAGCTCGTCTCCGAGGGCAATCTCGTCATCGCGAACCAGACGATTCTGACGAACGTCCTCTCGCTCGATCCGATCCAGTTCTATTTCGACGTGGACGAGCGGTCATTCCTGGCCTTTTCCCGCCAGACCCAGGGCGGCACCCGGACATCGACCAATGGCGAGAAAAACGAAGTCACCTTGACCTTGACGGATGAGCGTCTCGGTGAGCTGAAAGGGGAGGTCGATTTCGTCGACAACCGCCTCGATGCCGCGAGCGGCACGATCCGCCTGCGCGCGGTCTTCGACAACAAGGACATGTTTCTGACGCCAGGACTGTTCGGGCGCGTGACGGTCGGCGCTTCCGACCCCTACAAGGGCATTCTCGTGCCGGACGAGGCGATCAGCAGCGATCAGGACCGGCGCGTGGTCTACCATGTCGACGAGAAGAATGTCGTCCATCTCAAGCCCGTGCGCATCGGTCCGCGCATCGACGGCTACCGCGTCATTCGCGACGGGCTGACGGGCAACGAGACTTTGGTGGTCAATGGGATCGTACGCGTCAGGCCCGGCATGCCGATCACGCCGCAGATGACGACCCTTCCCCCGGTGCGCGAGCGCAACGGCAGCTGATCCCACACGAGGAGAGCGCCATGCGCTTCGCCCATTTCTTCGTCGATCGCCCGATCTTCGCAACGGTTCTGTCGGCGCTCTTCCTGATCATCGGTGGCATCGCCTATACCACGTTGCCGGTTGCCCAATATCCCGACATCGCACCGCCCACGGTCGTGGTGCGCGCAAGCTATCCGGGGGCCAATGCGCAGACGGTCGCGGCGACCGTCGCGACGCCGCTGGAGCAGCAGATCAACGGCGTCGAGGACATGCTCTACATGTCCTCCTATTCCACCGGCGATGGCGCCATGGCGCTGACGATCACGTTCAAGCTCGGCACCGATCTCGACAACGCCCAGGTGCTGGTCCAGAACCGGGTAGCGATCGCAACGCCGCGCCTGCCGGAGGAGGTGCGGCGGCTCGGCGTGACGACGCTCAAGAGCTCGCCCGACCTGATGATGGTCGTGCACATGCTGTCGCCGGACGGCTCCTACGATCAGCTCTACGTCTCGAATTATGCCCGCAATTATGTGCGCGACATTCTCCTGCGCCTCGACGGCGTGGGCGATCTCATCATCTTCGGCGAACGGCAATACTCCCTTCGCATCTGGCTCGATCCGGAAAAGCTCGCCTCTTACGGCATGACCTCGAGCGAGGTGGTCAAAGCCATCCAGGAGCAGAACGTCCAGGTGTCCGGCGGCGCCCTGGGACAGGAACCGACGCCGTCCGATGCCGCGTTCCAGCTTACGGTTACGACGCAAGGACGCTTCGAGGATCCGCGCCAGTTCCGGCAGATCATCGTTCAGGCGACGCCTGGGGGGCGTCTCGTCCGGCTGCAGGATGTTGCGCGCATCGAGCTCGGCGCGCAGGATTACGTGACGAATTCCTATCTGAACGGCAAGCCGGCCGTTGCGCTCGCGATCTTCCAGCGTCCGGGCACCAATGCACTCGCTGCGTCGGCTCAGATCATCAAGACCATGGAGCAGCTCAAGGAGGGATTCCCGCCCGGGATCGCCTATCAGATCGTCTACAACCCGACGGAATTCATCGCAGAGAGCGTGAACGAGGTCTACAAGACCCTGTTCGAGGCGACGGCGCTCGTGGTGATCGTGGTATTCGTGTTCCTGCAGAGCTGGCGCACGGCGATCATTCCCATCGTGGCGATTCCGGTCTCGCTGATCGGCACCTTCGCCTTCATGGCGGCGCTCGGATTCTCGATCAACACGCTGACCCTGTTCGGCATGGTTCTCGCCATCGGCATCGTGGTCGACGATGCCATCGTCGTGGTGGAGAACGTGGAGCGCAACATCGCCCTCGGAATGACGCCGCGGGATGCGGCGCATGCGACCATGGACGAGGTCGGCACCGCACTCGTGGCGATTGCGCTGGTTCTCGTAGCGGTCTTCGTGCCGACGGCCTTCATTCCCGGCATCTCGGGCCAGTTCTACCGGCAATTCGCCCTGACCATTGCCGTGTCGACGGTGATCTCGGCCTTCAACTCCCTGACGCTCTCGCCGGCTCTTGCCGCATTCCTGCTGAAGCCGCACAGCCACGAACCGTCCCGCAATCCGCTCGTGCGCGTCGGCAACAGGCTGGCGAACGGCTTCAACCATGGTTTCGACGTGACCTCCAATGGCTATGCCAGGGCGGTTGGAACGCTGGCGCGGCACAAGCTGATCGTGCTGCCGATCTATGTCGGGCTTCTCGCCGGCACCGTCTGGATCTCCAATCACGTACCGCGCGGCTTCATTCCGAGCCTCGACCAGGGCTACGCCATCGTCGTGATCCAGCTGCCTGACGGATCCTCCCTGTCGCGCACCGACGCAGTGGTGCAGCGGGCTTCCAAGATCATGCAGGAAACGCCGGGCGTTCAGAACGCGGTGGCCTTCGCCGGCTTCTCGGGCGCCACCTTCACCAACGCCACCAATGCGGCCGCGATCTTCGCCGGCTTCAAGCCGTTCGACGAACGGGTCAGGGACGGCAACTCGGGAATGAAGATCATCGGCGACCTCTTCGCCCGCCTGCAGCAGATCGAGGAGGCGTTCATCATCGCCATTCCGCCGCCGCCGGTGCGCGGCCTCGGCAATTCCGGCGGCTTCAAGGTCCAGCTTCAGAATCGGACGGGCGACGACGTACGCGGCATTCTCGCGGTCGCCTACCAGCTGATGGGCCAGTCGCGGCAGAACCCGAACCTCGCCAGCGTCTTTACCACCTTCTCCGCCAACTCGCCCCAGGTCTATCTGGAGATCGACCGGCAGAAGGCGAGCATTCTCAACGTGCCGATCCCGAACATCTTCGAGACGCTGCGGATCAATCTCGGCACGGCCTATGTGAACGACTTCAACGCCTTCGGGCGCGTCTATCAGGTGCGCGCCCAGGCCGACCAGCGCTTCCGCATCGATCAGGAGGACATCAATCGTTTACGTGTCCGTTCCGCGTCCGGCGCGCTGGTTCCTCTCGGAACGCTCGTCGAGATGCGGGAGGTGTCGGGGCCGGATCTCGTCCAGCGCTACAACATGTTCACCTCGGTGGCGCTGCAGGGCGATGCGGCGCCGGGCATATCCTCCGGCGACGCGCTCGATGCCATGGAGAGCCTGATCAAGCAGAGCATCTCGCCGAGCATGGGCTTCGAATGGACGGAGCTTGCCTTCCAGGAGCGGCAGACCGGCAACACGGCGGTGTTCATCTTCGCGCTTTCGGTGCTGTTCGTCTTCCTCGTCCTCGCCGCGCAGTATGAAAGCTGGTCGCTGCCGATCGCCATCATCCTGATCGTGCCGATGAGCGTTCTCTCCGCGCTGATCGGCGTGATGATCCGGGGGCAGGACAACAACATCCTGACCCAGATCGGCCTCGTGGTCCTGGTCGGTCTCGCCGCGAAGAACGCCATCCTGATCGTCGAATTCGCCAAGCAGGCGGAAATCGAAGGCAAGACGCCTGTGGAGGCCGTTATCGAGGCCTGCCGGCTGCGCCTGCGTCCCATCCTGATGACGGCCTTCGCCTTCATCCTCGGCGTGCTCCCGCTCGTGATCGCCACCGGGCCGGGCGCCGAGATGCGGCAGGCGCTCGGCACGGCCGTGTTCGCCGGCATGCTCGGCGTCACCGTCTTCGGACTGTTCCTGACGCCGGTGTTCTACGTGGCGGTGCGCCACGTCGTGATCTGGATGTTCAAACGGAGAGCATCGAAGCGGCCGGACGCCGTTGACGCCAAGCCCACTCCGGCAGAGTAGAAGGTAGTGCCACAGTTTGAGTTCTGATGGGAGCCGGCACACCGTCATTCCGGGGCGACCATAGGTCGAACCCGGAACCCATAGCCACGACGGCTTAAGATAGAGATGAGCGGCGTTGTGCCGCTTTCTGCAAGGCTGGCGGCTATGGGTTCCGGGCTCGCCTGCGGCGCCCCGGAATGACGGGGCGGAGCCAAATTGAGTCACTACCGAGTAGACGGGTGCCTTGATTGCTTGGTCGACCGTCATGAATCGTCCGCGGATCGGGTCAGGAGGAGCTTTCATGGACAAAGCCCAGGCATCGAGCATCGAACGATGGGTCACGGAGACAGGCCTGAAGGGCACGACGGAGCTCGACCTCCTTCATGGCTTCTGCAACCGTCTTGTCGCCGCAGGCCTGCCTGTCGCCCGCGTGCAGACCGTCATCGACACCCTGCATCCGATCCATGAGGGGCGTGTCTTCCGCTGGCGCCGCGATGATATGGGCGACCTCGATCACATCGTCGAATATGGCCGCACCAATATGGGGGGCGAGGCGGCGGCGAACTGGCGTCGGAGCACCTTTTATTATCTCTTTCACAGCGGTGAGGAATTTCTGCGCCGACGGATCGGGCTTGGCGAGGTTGAGGATTTCTCCATTCTCGAGGAGCTGCGCGCCGAGGGGCAGACCGATTATATCGTCTTGATCCACCGCTTCGCGGCGGAGGGCGCCATCGGCGAGATGGATTGCTTCTTTTCCTCCTGGACCACCGATGCACCGGGAGGCTTCTCGGACGAGGAGGTCGTGATTCTGCGCGAGCTGGTATCGCCGCTCATGCTCGCCATGAAATGCGCCTCGCTCGCGCGCATCGCCAAGACGCTCGTCGAGACCTATCTCGGCCGCGATGCCGGCCGCCTCGTCCTGAACGGTCGGATCGCGCGTGGCGTGACCGATCGGATCCAGGCCGTCCTGTGGTTCAGCGACCTGCATGGCTTCACCCACATCACGGAAACCGCGGATCCCGAACAGATCATCCCGTTCCTCAACGATTATGCGGAGGCCATCATCTCTTCGATCTACGAGGCGGGCGGCGATGTGTTGAAGCTGATCGGGGATGGAACGCTTGCGATCTTCAGGTGCGAGGATGCAGCCGAATCCTGCCGGGCAGCGCTCAAAGCCGAGCAGTTGATGCGCTCGCGGGTCCGCGCATTGAACGAGGACCGCAGGTCATGCAACCTGCCCGTGACCTCGGCCTATCTCGGCCTGCATATCGGCGAGGTCTTTTATGGAAATATCGGCAGCCAGGACCGCCTCGATTTCACCGTCGTCGGTCCCGCCGTGAACGAGGTCAGCCGGATCGCGGCTCTGTCCCGCTCGGTCGAGCGGGATGTGCTGGTTTCTTCGGCTTTCCACGCGATTGCCTCGGCCGATGACCGGGAATGCCTTGTTTCCGTCGGCCGCTACGCGCTGAGAGGCATCGCGCGGCCGCAGGAGCTGTTCACGCTCGATCCGTCCACCCTGGAAGAGGGCGCGGATTCAGGGGTTCCCGCGAGCGAAACCAAAGCCGATTGCTGAGATTTGGCCCGGTCCGCTCGCGGCCGTCTTTCTGAAACGGTCACGCAGGCTTTGTCTTGCGCTCGACAGGGGTGATGGTCACGGTGAGCATCTCGCCCTTCCGGAGGATGACGAGTTCCACGAACCGTCCGATCCGCTCGCCGTTCAGCAGGCGCACGAGATCGTCAACACCGCCGACCGGCTCGCCGTCGAGCGAGAGGATGACATCGCCCTGCTCGAGCCGGGCCGTCTCCGCCGGGCTTCCCGGTTCGACGGCCGCGATCGCCACACCGAAATTTTCCATCAGGCCCGCCGCATAGGTGACGCGCCGAGGGAGGGGAACGGTCTGGCCCGCAACGCCGATCGAGGCCCTGCGGACGCGTCCGTGGCGGATGAGTTCTGATACGACGAAGCTTGCGGTGTTGCTCGCGACAGCAAAGCAGATGCCCTGCGCACCCATGATGACGGCGGTGTTGATGCCGATCACCTGACCGGATGTCGCGACCAGCGGGCCGCCGGAATTGCCCGGGTTGAGCGCGGCATCGGTCTGGATCACGTCGTCGATGAGCCGTCCCGACTTCGCGCGCAGGCTTCGGCCGAGCGCCGACACGACGCCGGCGGTCACCGTCGACTCGAAGCCGAGCGGGTTGCCGATGGCGATCGCGATCTGGCCGCGCTTCAGCAGCTTGGAATCGCCGAGAGCGGCAAAAGGATGCCCATCGCCATTGGCGCGCAGCAGGGCGAGATCCGTATCGGGATCGTCGCCGATCACGCGCGCTTCGATGGGCCGACCGTCTGATCCGGTCAGCTTCGCCTCACGTGCGCCCTGCATCACGTGGCTGTTGGTGAGCAGCAATCCGTCGGGCGAGATGATGACGCCGGAACCCATTCCGGCGCCGCGCCCTGAGACTTGCGGCTCGACTCGAACCACGGCCGGGCCAATGCGGTCGACGACCGATGTCACGGCCTGCGAATAGGCATCGAGGAGGCTATCGTCGGTCTGTGGATCTGAAGGTGGCGATTGCGGGGTCGCCGATGCGCCACCGGCATTGAGGATGAAAGCTGGAGTGCGTTCGAGCATGGGGCCCTCCAAAGGATAACGCTATTTCACATCATGTGGTGATGCGAGGCCCCTGAACCAAGAGTGGACAAGGCCGGTCCTGCGCGAGACGGAATCGGCCTGATGTAATCACCAAGAAAAAGGCCCCGCCTTGCGGGCGGGGCCGGTCTTCGTCAGCTGCGCTTCGGCGGCGAGGCGGGCCAGCTCTTGATGAGCGTGTCGTAATCCACCGTTTCGCCCTTCGGCTTCTCGTTGGCGAGCTTGGGCTGCGGCGCGATCGTGCCGGCAGCGGCGGCCTTCTTGATCCAATCCTCGGCCGAGGTCTTGGGGTTCAGCTTGGGACCGCATTCGCCTTGGACATTGGCCCGCTCGAGTCGTCCGAGCACTTCGTCCTGTGCTGCCGCCAGAGCGTCCATCGCCTGCTGCGGGGTCTTCGCACCCGAGGCCGCATCGCCGATGTTCTGCCACCAGAGCTGCGCGAGCTTCGGATAGTCCGGGACGTTGTTGCCGGTCGGCGTCCATTGCACACGGGCCGGTGAGCGGTAGAACTCGATGAGGCCGCCGAGCTTCGGCGCACGCTCGGTGAAGCTCTTATCCCAGATATCGCTCTCGCGGATGAAGGTGAGGCCCACATGGCTCTTCTTCAGCGAGACCGTCTTGGAGGTGACGAACTGCGCATAAAGCCAGGCCGCCTTGCGACGGTCGACGGGTGTGGACTTCAGAAGCGTCCAGGAGCCAGCGTCCTGGTAGCCGAGCTTCATGCCCTCCTTCCAGTATGAACCGTGGGGCGAGGGCGCCATGCGCCATTTCGGCGTGCCGTCCGCGTTCACCACCGGCAGCCCCGGCTTCACCATGTCGGCGGTGAAGGCCGTGTACCAGAAGATCTGCTGCGCGATATTGCCCTGCGCCGGCACCGGTCCCGATTCGGAGAAGTTCATGCCCTGCGCTTGCGGCGGGGCATATTTCTTCATCCAGTCGAGATACTTGGCGATCGAGTAGACGGCGGCTGCGCCGTTGGTATCACCGCCGCGATCGACGGAGGAGCCGACCGGACGGCAGCCTTCCATGCGGATGCCCCACTCGTCCACGGGCAGGCCGTTCGGAATGCCCTTGTCGCCGTTGCCGGCCATGGAGAGCCAGGCATCGGTGAAGCGCCATCCGAGCGACGGGTCCTTGCGGCCGTAATCCATGTGGCCGTAGACCTTGACGCCGTCGACCTCCTTCACGTCGTTGGTGAAGAATTCGGCGATGTCCTCATAGGCCGACCAGTTCACCGGAACGCCGAGATCGTAGCCGTACTTGGCCTTGAACTTCTCCTTGAACTCGGGACGCTGGAACCAGTCGTAGCGGAACCAGTACACGTTCGCGAATTGCTGGTCCGGCAGCTGGTACATCTTGCCGTCGGGCGCCGTGGTGAACGACTTGCCGATGAAGTCGGCGACGTCGAGTGTCGGCAGGGTCACGTCCTTGCCTTCGCCCGCCATCCAGTCGTCGAGCGGGATAGCCTGCTTGTAGCGGAAATGGGTGCCGATGAGATCGGAATCGTTGACCCAGGCATCGTAGATGTTGCGTCCCGACTGCATCTGCGTCTGGATCTTCTCCACCACGTCGCCTTCCTGGATCAGGTCGTGGGTGAGCTTGATGCCGGTTATCTCGGAGAACGCTTTCGCGAGAGTCCTGGCCTCGTATTCATGGGTCGTGATGGTCTCGGAGACCACGTTGATCTCCTGGCCCGCGAAGGGCTTGGCCGCATTCACGAACCATTCCATTTCCTTCAGCTGCTCGTCCTTGGAGAGCGTCGAGGGCTGGAATTCGCTGTCGATCCAGCGGCGGGCTTCCTCCATGCCGGCGAGCGCGGCCGTGCTGCCGAGCGCGATGGCGAGGACGCTTGTGGAGACGAAGAGTTTAAGGCGCCGGTGAGATTGGGTGAGTTTCATTTGTTCCTCCCAAGTAGTGCCCTGGCCGGCTTATGCGCTGGTCTTGTCCTCTCCGGTCCGGGCAAACCGGATGGTCTTGTTGAGCCTCTTCCTCCTAGACGTAGCGAAACACGAAAGCTGCGTAGAGCAGGGAAAGGCCGGAAGCCCACCACAGGTCCGGGCCGATGAAGCCCAGCCAGGCGAGGTGGATGAAGGCCGCACCAAGAAGCGAGATGAAGAGACGGTCGCCGCGCGTCGTAGGAATGCGGAGGATCCCGACGCGCTCGGTCTCCGGGCGGTAGAGCGCGAGCATGGTCATGACCAGCAGCAGGCTTGCGATCCCGACGAAGAAGAGACCGGTCTGCCAGGTCCAGGCCATCCAGGCGAGATCGGGCATAAAAACCTCCTCAGACCCGACCCAGGGCGAAGCCCTTGGCGATGTAGTTGCGGACGAACCAGATGACGAGCGCGCCGGGCACGATGGTGAGCATGCCGGCGGCGGCGAGCAGGCCCCAATCCATGCCGGCGGCCGAGATCGTGCGCGTCATGGTGGCGGCGATGGGCTTCGCGTTGACCGAGGTCAGCGTGCGCGCGAGCAGGAGCTCGACCCAGGAGAACATGAAGCAGAAGAAGGCGGCGACGCCGATGCCGGATGCGATCAGCGGCATGAAGATCTTCACGAAGAACCGGGGAAACGAATAGCCGTCGATGGCGGCGGTCTCGTCGATCTCCCGCGGCACGCCCGACATGAAGCCTTCGAGAATCCACACCGCGAGGGGGACGTTGAAGAGGCAATGCGCCAATGCGACGGCCCAGGGCGTGTCGAAGAGGCCGATGGCGGAGTAGAGATTGAAGAAGGGCAGGGCGAACACCGCCGCCGGCGCCATGCGGTTGGTGAGCAGCCAGAAGAAGAGGTGCTTGTCGCCCAGGAATTTATAGCGCGAGAAGGCATAGGCCGCCGGCAACGCGAAGGAGATCGACAGTACTGTGTTGATGATCACATAGGTGAGCGAGTTGATGTAGCCCGAGTACCAGCTCGAATCGGTGAAGATCTTGACGTAGTTGTCGAAGGTGATCTCCCGCGGCCAGAGCGTGAGGCCGGAGGTTATCTCCATGTTCGTCTTCAGGCTCATGTTCAGGAGCCAGTAGATCGGCAGCATCAGGAACAGGAGATAAAGGGTCATCACGACGACGCGCCCGCTGACCCGCGGCCCGGACAGGGCGCGGTTGGCGGCAAGGGGCGCCGCGGCGGGCTTCACATCTGTGGGGCCGACGGCGATGGTGCCAGTCATGCTTCGACCCTCTCGCGTTCGGCATCGACATTGGTCATGACCGTGTAGAAGACCCAGCAGATGGCGAGAATGATCAGGTTGTAGACCAGCGACATGGCCGCCGCCTTGCCGAGATCGAACTGGCCCAGCGCCAGCTTCACCAGATCGATCGAGAGGAAAGTGGTGGCATTGCCGGGACCGCCGCCGGTGATCACGAACGGCTCGGTGTAGATCATGAACGAATCCATGAAGCGCAGCAGCACTGCGATCAGCAGCACGCGCCGCATCTTCGGCAGTTGGATCGTGCGGAAGACCGCCCAGCGGGAGGCGCCGTCGATGCGGGCCGCCTGGTAATACGCGTCGGGAATGGATTTCAGGCCGGCATAGCAGAGCAGGGCGACGAGGCTCGTCCAGTGCCACACATCCATGACGATCAGCGTCACCCAGGCGTCGATGGAATCGTTGGTGTAGTTGTAGTCGATGCCGAGGTGATTGACGGTCCAGCCGAGGAGCCCGATGTCGCTGCGGGCGAAGACCTGCCAGATCGTGCCGACCACGTTCCACGGAATGAGCAGCGGCAGCGCCATGAGCACGAGGCAGAGCGCCACCGTCCAGCCTTCGCGGGGCATGGCGAGCGCCACGGCGATGCCGAGAGGCACCTCGATCATGAGGATGATCGCCGAGAACAGCAGCGAGCGCCAGAGCGCTTCGAAGAAGCGGCCGCCGAGCTCGGTCGAAGGATCGAGCAGCTCCTGGAACCAGCCGATGCCGTTCCAGAAGAACTGGTTGTTGCCGAACGTGTCCTGGACCGAATAGTTCACCACGGTCATCAGCGGCAGCACGGCGGAGAACGCCACGATGGCGAAGACCGGCAGGACGAAGAACCAGGCCCCGTTGTAGACGGTCTTCGTCATGCCTTGTTTCCTCCGAGCGCCTCGCCTGCCACCAGATGCCCGTTGGCATAGATGTGGACGTGGCGGGGATCGAGCGCGAGGGCGGCTTCGCTCCCCTCGATGGAAATGCCGTCCGGAACGCTGGCGGCAAGGGGGCGTCCCGCCATCTCCACCCGGGCGATGCGCGCCCGCCCGATATCGTCGATGCGCCGCACGTGGACAGGCAGGCCGGAACCTTTCGGCTGGAGCCGGGCGAATTCCGGCCGGATGCCGAGTTCCACCTTCTCGCCGGCGGAGAGGGTGCGATAGCTCCGCTGCAGGGGAATCGCTTCGTTGCCGATGAAGGCGGTAGCGCCTTCGATCCGGCAGGGGAGGATGTTCATGCCTGGAGAGCCGATGAAATGCCCCACGAACGTATGGGCCGGGCGCTCGAACAGCTCATCCGGCGTGCCCGTCTGGACCACCGCGCCGTCATGCATGACCACCACCTTGTCGGCGAAGGTGAGCGCCTCCGTCTGATCGTGGGTCACATAGATCATGGTGATGTCGAGCGCGCGATGGATCTCCTTCAGGGTCGAGCGGAGCTGCCATTTCAGATGCGGATCGATCACGGTGAGCGGCTCGTCGAACAGGATCGCCGCCACATCCGGGCGCACGAGGCCGCGCCCGAGCGAGATCTTCTGCTTCATGTCCGCCGTGAGGTTGCTCGCCTTGCGGCCGAGCACGCGGGTGAGATCGAGAAGGCGGGCGATTTCCTCCACCCGCTGCGCAGTCTTTTCGCGCGGCACGTGCCGGTTCTTGAGGGGAAAGGCGAGATTCTCGCGCACCGTCATGGTGTCGTAGACGACCGGGAACTGGAACACCTGGGCGATGTTGCGCGATTCCGTGGCCAGATCCGTCACGTCGAGATCGTCGAAGAGCACGCGCCCGCGCGTTGGACGCACGAGGCCGGAGATGATGTTCAGCAACGTTGTCTTGCCGCAGCCCGAAGGCCCCAGCAGGGCATAGGCGCCGCCCTGGCTCCACACATGGTTGATTTCCTTGAGGGCGTAATCGTCCGCGGTGCGGGGATCGGGTTTGTAGGCGTGGGCGAGATGATCGAGCGTGATGCGGGCCATCTTTCCCTCCTCAGGCCGCCTGCTGGGCAGGGTCTGCGGCGGCGAGCCGGCCTGCCGCATCGAAGAGGAACAGGTGCCGCGGATCGATATAGGCGGTCACGGCAGATTTGGGCTCGAGCCGCCTCACCCCGGGCACAAGTGCCACGAGCCGGTGATCGCTGGCATCGAGGTGGATATAGCTCTCCGACCCCGTGATCTCGGCGACCGAGACGACGGCCGGAATGGCGATCTCCTCGCCACTGGTCGGCTCGAGGGTGAGATGATGGGCCCGGAACCCGACCGTGTATTCGCCATCGGGAACGGCGGCGAGGGGCCCAGTGGCGCGGATCTGCCCGCCGGTGCTCAAAGTCCCGCTGTTGCCGGCTTTTCGAACCTGCAGCGTATTGAGCGGAGGATCGGAGAACACGCGCGCCGTCGTCAGATCGAAGGGATGGCGATAGACCTGCGGCGTCGGACCGAATTGCGTCACGCGTCCCTGAAAAAGGGTCGCCGTATTGCCGCCGAGAAGGAGAGCCTCCGTCGGCTCCGTCGTGGCATAGACGAAAATCGCGCCGGAGGCCGCGAAGATGCGCGGCAGCTCCTCGCGCAGTTCCTCGCGCAGCTTGTAGTCCAGATTCGCCAGCGGCTCGTCGAGCAGCACGAGATCGGCGCGCTTCACCAGCGCGCGTGCGATGGCGGTGCGCTGCTGCTGGCCGCCGGAAAGGTTCAGGGGCTTGCGGTCGAGATAGGGTTCGAGCTTCAGGAGCTTGGCGGCATCGCGCACACGGGTTTCGATCTCCTGTGCCGGCACGCGTGCGACGCGGAGAGGCGAGGCGATGTTCTCATAGACATCGAGGGAAGGGTAATTGATGAACTGCTGATAGACCATGGCCACGCTGCGGCGCTGCACCGGCCAGCCCGTCACATCCTGACCCTCGACGAGGACGCGGCCGCTCGTCGGCGCATCGAGCCCGGCCATGAGGCGCATGAGCGAGGTCTTGCCGGCGAGCGTTGCGCCGAGCAGCACGTTGAGGGAGCCCCGTTCAAGGGTCAGGTTGACATCGTCGATATGAACCGCTGCCCCGACCTTCTTCGAGACGCCTTCGAGAACGAGACTCATCGGCACGTTCCTGGGGTTTTAGCTGGGTCCGAGAGAGCAGGGAAAGCATAGGCGGAGATGATCACGGCGTGATGCTCCGCCGCGTTTCGGGCCATGTCATGCCCGCATGCGCTACCACTCACCGCGACGTCGTACGTCGCCGATTCTTGCGGACCCAAGAGCGCGTCTCCCGGCTGCAGGCCCTTCGAGGCCTGAAGCTCACTTTTATTATTATGGTGAAGGTATCTTGCCCCCAAAGCGAAAGCAACAGGCTGGACTTTCGGTGAACTGGTCTTTGACTGGACTGAATTCGCTACCCGTCGCACAGCGAGATCCTGCCGCCGCCCGGTATTTTTGAACTGAAGCGACTCCCTGGGAGTTCAAGCACCACGTGCCGGTTGCGCTCTTCTCCATTCATGGCCGGAGCACTCCTTCGAACCGGCTGGGAGACAAACATGCCAGAAACTGCAAAGCCCTTTGCCATCGTCACCGGTGCCTCGTCCGGCATCGGCTTTGAACTTGCGAAGCTCTGTGCCCAGAACGGCTACGATCTGCTGATCGCCGCCGACCGCATCGCCATCCACGACGCAGCCAGGGAGTTCGAGGCGCTCGGCGCCAAGGTCGAGGCCGTCGAGGTCGACCTTTCCACACCGGAGGGAGTCGACAAGCTTTATGCAGCCGGAAAGGGCAGGCCGGTCGATGCGCTTCTGGCCAATGCCGGGCATGGTCTCGGGCACGCTTTCCTCGACCAGGATTTCGCCGAGGCCCGCCATGTGATCGATACCAACATCACCGGCACGATCTATCTTCTCCAGAAGGTCGGCCGCGACATGCGCACGAAAGGCGAGGGAAGGATCCTGATCACCGGGTCGATCGCCGGCTTCATGCCGGGCACCTTCCAGGCCGTCTATAACGGCACCAAGGCTTTCATCGATTCCTTCTCGTTCGCATTGCGGGCCGAATTGAAGGATAGCGGCGTGACCGTGACCTGCCTGATGCCGGGTGCCACGGAAACCGAGTTCTTCGAGCGCGCCGACATGGAAGATACGCAGGTCGGCCAGGCCAAGAAGGATGATCCCGCCTATGTGGCGAAGGTCGGGTTCGATGCGATGATGAACGGCGAAGGCGATGTGGTGAGCGGCTGGAAGAACAAGTTCACGACCGTCCTCGCCAATGTGACGCCGGCCGGCATGCTGGCCGAGCAGCACCGCAAGATGGCGGAGCCTGGATCGGGAAAGCGCTGAGTGAAACCTTGATCCGCCGACCCTATGGGCGGATGCACCCTCGCGGATGCCGAGTTGACGATTGGGGCCCGATCCGTCAGGAGCGGTGGCCGCAATTGCAAGATACGGTGACCGCGAGGGATTTTCAGATGACCCAGCCGAGGGATTTGCTGCAGCGCCTGACCGGGCTCCTCGGCCCGGCGGCCGTCCTCACGGAAGAGGCTGATTTCGCTCCGTATGCCGTCGACTGGCGCAAGCTCTTTCCGGGCAAGCCCGCCTGCGTCGTCCGTCCGTCCACGAGCGAGCAGGTCGCCGGGATCGTGCAGATCTGCCGTGAGGCCGGCGCCGCCATCGTGCCCCAGGGTGGCAATACGGGGCTTGCCGGCGGTGCGGTGCCGGATGCCTCCGGCACCCAGGTTGTCCTGTCCCTCAACCGCATGGCGGCGATCCGCCATGTCGATCCTGTCGGCCTGACCATCGAGGCGGAGGCAGGCTGCATCCTCAAGGTTGCGCAAGATGCGGCGGCCTCCGCGGGCCGGCTTCTGCCGATCAGCCTGGCGGCCGAAGGCTCCGCCACCATCGGCGGGGTCGTTGCGGCCAATGCCGGCGGCGTGAACGTGCTGCGCTACGGCATGACCCGCAGCCTCGTGCTCGGCCTCGAAGTAGTGCTGCCGGACGGCACGATTGCCAATGGGTTGCGGAAGCTGCGCAAGGATAATGCCGGCTACGACTGGAAGCAGCTCTTCATCGGCAGCGAGGGCACGCTCGGCATCGTCACGGCGGCGGTGCTGAGGCTGCTGCCGCGGCCGAAGCATTCAGTCACCGCGCTGCTCTCGGTCGCGGATCCGGCGGCAGCGCTGCGGCTTCTGGAACTCGCCCAGGACGAACTCGGCGATCAGATCTCGGCCTTCGAGCTGATTTCCGCCACCTCCATGCAGCTTGTCGCCAAGCATGCCGGCCTCAAGCCTCCCATCGCCGAGGGCGAGTGGTTCGTGCTGATCGAGGCTGCGTCAAGCCTGGCGGGCCTGCGCGAGGCGGCCGAGGCGATGCTGGGCTCCGCCTTCGAGCAGGAGATCGCCCTTGATGGCGTCATCGCGGAATCGGGTGCCCAGGCGGCCCAGCTTTGGGCCCTGCGCGAGCATGTGACGGAATCCGAGGCGCGCGAGGGCAAGAGTGTGAAGCACGACGTCTCCGTGCCGCTCACGGAGGTCCCGCGCTTTCTCGTCGAGGCCGGGGAGGCGCTCGCTGCCGGCGCTCCGGGCACGCGCGTAAACGCCTTCGGCCATCTCGGCGACGGCAACATCCACTACAACATCCTCGTCGATGCGAGCCACGACGCGGGCCTCGTCAACCGCATCGTGCACGACGTCGTTGCAGCCTTCGGCGGCAGCATCTCGGCGGAGCACGGCATCGGGCAGTATCGCGTCGGCGAGCTCGCCCGCTATCGCGCGGCGACCGAGATGGATCTCGCCCGCAGGATCAAGCGGGCGCTCGATCCCGACAACAGGTTCAACCCTGGCAAGGTGCTCCTGCCCTGAGATCCGTCAGTCGCGGCCGAGCATATAGAACTCGTCGTTCGGCCGCATGTTGGTGACGTTGGCGAGCCGGTTCGACATGGCGAAGAAGGCGGCGATGGCCGCGATGTCCCAGACGTCCTCCTCTGTGAAGCCGTGGAAGCCTAGAGCGGCGATGTCGGTATCGCCGACGGAATAGGCTTCGAGCGCCACCTTCATGGCGAAGTCGAGCATGGCCTTCTGCCGGGGCGTGATATCGGCCTTGCGGTAATTGACGGCGACCTGGTCGGCGATCAGCGGGTTCTTGGCGCGGATGCGAAGGATCGCGCCGTGGGCGATGACGCAATACTGGCACTGATTGGCATTGCTGGTCGCCACCACGATCATCTCGCGCTCGGCCTTGGTGAGATTGCCAGGCTTGTCCATGAGCGCATCGTGATAGGCGAAGAAGGCGCGAAACTCGTCGGGCCGGTGGGCGAGCACGAGGAACACGTTCGGCACGAAGCCGGACTTCTCCTGAACAGCCAAGATTCGCGTGCGAATGTCTTCCGGCAGATCGGAGATCTCGGGGACGGGGAAGCGGCTGATCGACGGCTTGCTCACAGGTGGAACCTCTTCTTGGCGAACCGGGAGGCGGCATTCCTCGAGGGTCTTATTGCCAGATCGAGCTTATTCGGGTTGGATCTGGCAGACAACGCGCCCGTATCGGGAGGAAACCATCATGAGTGCCCAGCAGGTCTTGTCCGACGAGAGCATTCTCTTGCGGGAGGATCGGAATGGGGTCGTGACGCTGACCCTCAATCGGCCTGCCCAATTCAACGTCCTGTCGGAGGAGATGCTGGCGGCGCTGCAGGAAGCCCTCGACGACATCGCGGAGGATGAGTCGATCCGCTGCGTCGTTCTCGCCGCTGCCGGCAAGGCCTTCTGTGCCGGGCACGATCTCAAGCAGATGCGCGCCAATCCGCGCCAGGATTACTACGAGGACCTGTTCGCCCGATGCAGCCGCGTCATGCAGGCGATCGTCAACCTGCCGGTCCCGGTCATCGCCCGGGTCCATGGCATGGCGACGGCAGCAGGCTGCCAGCTGGTTGCCACATGCGATCTCGCGGTGGCATCGGAGAGCGCCACTTTCGCGGTTTCCGGCATCAATGTGGGGCTGTTCTGCTCGACCCCGGCGGTCGCTCTCTCCCGCAACATCGCACCCAAGCAGGCCTTCGACATGCTGGTGACGGGACGCTTCATCTCGTCGGCGGAGGCCTTGTCCTTCGGTCTGGTCAACCGCGTGGCGCCGGACGCGGAGCTTGATCGGATTCTGGATACCCTGACCGCTGAGATCTGCGCGAAAAGCCCGGTAGCGGTCCGCACGGGCAAGGCGATGTTCGCCCGCCAGCGCTCCATGAGTCTCGAAGAGGCCTATTCCTATGCAGGCAACGTCATGGCCCGCAACATGATGGCGGAGGACGCTAGTGAGGGCATCGATGCCTTCATCGAGAAGCGCAAGCCCGTGTGGAAAGGGCGCTAATTTCGGGCCTTGTGAGCCCGCGCCATCTCGCGCAGCTGGAATTTCTGGATCTTACCGGTGGACGTCTTCGGCAGCTCCGTGAAGATCACCGTGCGCGGGCATTTATAGGAAGCCAGATGCTCCCGGCACCAGGCGACGATGTCCTCCGGCGACACGGATTGATCGGCCTTCAGTTCCACGAAAGCGCAGGGGGTCTCGCCCCATTTCTCATCCGGCATCGCCACCACGGCGGCCACCTGAATGGCCGGGTGCTTGTAGAGCGCGTCCTCCACCTCGATGGAGGAAATGTTCTCGCCGCCTGAGATGATGATGTCCTTGGAACGATCCTTCAGCTGCACATAGCCGTCGGGATATTTCACGCCGAGGTCGCCTGAATGGAACCAGCCGCCGTCGAAGGCCTTGGCCGTTCCCGCCAGGTTCTTGAGATAGCCTTTCATCACCACGTTGCCACGGAACATGACCTCTCCGAGGGTCTTCCCGTCGGCCGGCACCGGCTGCAGGGTTTCAGGGTCGAGCACGTCGAGCGCTTCCAGCACTGGATAGCGCACGCCCTGCCTTGCCTTCTTTGCCGCATAGTCGGACGAATCGAGTTCGTCCCATTCCGCATGCCACTCATTGACCACGGCCGGCCCGTAGACTTCCGTTAGCCCATAGAGATGCGTCACGTCGAACCCGGCGGCTTTCATCGCGGCCAGCACCGCCTCCGGCGGCGGTGCCGCCGCCGTCATGAATTTGACCGTATGGGGCAGGGGCCGCTTCTCGACGGCGGGAGCATTGAGCAGGGTCGACATGACGATCGGTGCGCCGCACAGATGCGTCACGCCGTTGTCGGCGAGGGCATCGTACATGGGCTTCGCCCGCACCGCCCGCAGGCAGACATGGGTGCCGGCGACGATGGACAGCGACCAGGGGAAGCACCAGCCGTTGCAGTGGAACATCGGCAGCGTCCACAAATACACCGGGTGCTGTCCCATCCCGGCGGTGAGGATGTTGCCCATGGCGAGCAGATAGGCGCCGCGATGATGATAGACGACGCCTTTCGGATCGCCGGTGGTGCCGGAGGTATAGTTCAGCGCAATCGCATCCCACTCGTCCTGCGGCGGGCTCCAAGCAAAGTCCGGATCGCCACTGGCGACGAGTTCTTCATATTCCATCGAACCGAGCCGCTCGCCGGGCCCGGTGAATTCCGGGTCGTCGTAGTCGATGACGAGCGGCCTGTTCGAGCTCAGTTCGAGAGCGGCCTTGATGGTGGGCGAGAACTCCCGGTCGGTGATCAGCACCTTGGCCTCGCTGTGTTCCAGCGAGAAGGCGATGATCTTGGCGTCGAGGCGGGTGTTCAGCGTATTGAGCACGGCGCCGGCCATCGGCACGCCGTAATGGCACTCGAGCATGGCGGGCGTGTTGGGCAGCATGACCGATACCGTATCGCCGCGCCCGATGCCGCGCCGGGCAAGGGCCGACGCAAGGCGCCGGCTGCGGGCATAAAAGTCGCGGTAGTCGCGCTTCAGCGCACCATGGACGATAGCGATGCGATCGGGATGAACGGCGGCGGCGCGCTCCAGGAAGGACAGCGGCGTCAGCGGCTGATAATTCGCCGGGTTCTTGTCGAGGTTCGTGTCATAGATCGAAGCCACCGCATATCCTCCCTAGAGCATCGGAGCCAAAAGTGGACCCACTTTTGGGATCCCATCCGATGCTCCACTCTTTGAAGAGCGCATCGATACGCTAGCAGGCGAGTATTGCTACAGCGGTGAGGGCTGACAATCCTACGAAATGTCAGCGCCGGACCGATCAGTCTTTGACGGAGACGACCGCCCGATGGGCTTTCGCAGTAATCTCGTCCCAGGCCTGAGCGCGGATGTCGGAGGTCGGGCAGACCCACGAGCCGCCGACGGCAACCACGTTCGACAAAGCGAGCCAGTCGCGCGCATTCTTCTCGTCGATCCCACCTGTCGGGCAGAAGCGCGCCTGCGGGAACGGACCTGCGAGAGACTTCAGGGCCGGGATGCCTCCGGCTGCGACCGCCGGGAAGAACTTGACCGTCTGGAAGCCGTGGGCCAGGGCCGCCATGAGCTCGGACGCGGTGGCGATGCCTGGAATGAAAGGCATCTCGCTCGCCGACGCCGCTGCGAGGAGATCCGGCGTGGCCCCGGGGCTCAGGGCATAACGCGCACCGAGCTTCTGAGCGCGCTCCAGATCGTTCGGCGTGAGAACAGTGCCGATGCCGACGATCGCCTCGGGCACTTCCTGGATGATCGCAGCTGCGGAATCCGCGGCTGCGGGGGTGCGTAGGGTGATCTCCAGAAGGCGCAGCCCACCGGCCACGAGGGCGCGCGCGAGCGGGACCGCGTCCTCCACGCGCTCCAGGGTGATGACCGGAACGATCGGGCCATGGCGCAGCAGATCGGCCAGCTTCTTGTTGCGGGAGCCGGAGATGTCTGTCGGGTTCTGTGTCATGGGAGAGGCTCCTTCATGGACTGGCTGGCAAGCGCATTATGGCATAGCCTCGCGCGGAATGATCGCGCCGCGATAGCGCACGACCTGACCGGCGAGGCGATGGCCGGCTTCCGCTGCCCGTCGTGGATCGTGGCCCGTGAGGCGGGCGTCGAGATAGGCCGCCGCGAAGCTGTCGCCTGCCGCTGTGGTGTCGACCACATCTTCGGCGGGCTTGCCCGGCACGAGAATATCTTGGCCTTTCGTCAGGACACGGCAGGTCAGATCCGGATGCTTCAGGACGATCTCCGCCCTGTCCGAAAACGTCAGGACCTCGTTCGCGCCGTCCGCTCCGAACAGAAGCTCGAGGTCCTCCGTCGAGGCGAGGATGATGTCGGCGCAATCGAACGCCTGGCGGAAGGCGGCGCGCGCGATGTCCTTCTCGGGCCAGCCGCGTGGGCGGAAATTCGTGTCGAAGGCGACGCGCCTGCCATTCTTCCGCGCTTCGCGAAGGATCGCGAACAGGCGCTCCCGCCCCTTGTCTCCGTAGAGCGAAAGGGAGATGCCGGAGAAATAGATCAGGTCATAGGCCGGGAGTGCTGCGACGATGCTCTCAGCTTCCGGAGCCTGGAACAGCAGACGCGCGGCCGCGGTGTCGCGCCAATAGGAAAAGCGGCGCTCGCCCTTCGGATCGGTCTGAATGATGTAGAGGCCAGGCAGACGCCCGGGCAGGCGCACGACCCGGCCCGTGCCGACGCCCTCGGCCTCCCAGGACGAGACCAGCTCGTCGCTCCAACTGTCGTCGCCGAGTGCGGTCACGTAGTCGACCGGCGTGCCGAGACGGGAGAGGTAAATAGCCGTGTTGAGCGTATCGCCGCCATAGCCGCGCGACAGCCTCCCGTCGGCCTCCTCCCGCAGCTCGATCATGCATTCTCCGATGCAGGCGACCTTTGTCATGCTTTCACCGTGGCGTGTTTCCGATCCCTATGGGGGCAGTCTCAGGATCTGTTCTTGTCGATCCCATAGCTGCAACCATGCGGTTTGACGACCGTTAAAGTGACATCCGTTCGTATAGGGTTGTCCAGCCCCAATGGCCCTCGAGACTCAAGCATTCCCGAAATATTTGGCATCCGCGCATCCGGTCGATGATTCTGCCTCAAGACCAAGCCTTGTCGATCATCCGAGAACGGGGCTCAACGGCTTCCAGGGCAGCATTCAAGCCTGAATTGACGAGAAATCGACAAGTATCCCTAGACTATTGTGCGTAAAACCGACTTTGCCACTTTAAATCTTGGGTGAAACCGCTAATGAGAATCTGCTGTCTTACGCATCCACTGTCTACGAGAAGGAGTTCCTGATGGCCAAGACTGCAACCAAGGTTTCCAAGAAGGCTCCGGCCAAGAAGGCTGCGGCGCCGAAGGCTGCAGCAAAGGCAAAGACCGCGAAGGCGCCTGCCAAGGCTGCGAAGAAGGCTTCGGTGAAAGCACCTGCCAAGAAGACCGCGAAGTCTTCTGCCGCAACGTCTTCTCCGATTCTGACGCTGCGCCACATCGCGGAGCGTCTCTCGGAGCTGCACGAGGTTCCCAAGCGCCAAGCCAACGAGATGATGGGCCAAGTGGTCGAGATGATCGCCAAGAGCCTGAAGAAGGGCGACAAGATTCGCCTCGCCGGCCTCGGCATCCTGCAGGTGCGCAAGCGCGCCGCTCGCATGGGCCGCAATCCCCAGACCGGCGAGCCGGTGAAGATCAAGGCTTCGAAGAAGATCGCCTTCCGCGCGGCCAAGGATCTCAAGGAATCGATCTAAGCGCCTGCGGCTGAAGACGGCGTTGCACGCGCGCGCATGGCCGATGCCTTTTCATGAGCAAGGCGGGTTTACCCGTCTTGCTCATTTTTGTTTGCAGCAGTGGCGGAGCAGCGCCATGAGGCTTCCATCTGGTTTCGAATTCAGACAGCCCTAGAACGAAAACGTGCACGCCGATTCTCCCCAGCCACCGCCCCGGTCTAGGATCGTCCCGGTTATTCTGGGCCGGCTCGCCCTTGCCGTGGTGCTGGGCCTTGCGATCGTTGCCGGCCTGATCTGGGGCCAGGCCATCGAGGTCCCGAGCCGCCTCAATCCCTTCACGCCGCTGCGAGTCACTGACAGTGCCAATTGGCTCACGCGCCTCAAGCTCGCCCGTCTCGAGCGGAACGATTCGCAATGCCTTGCGGTGTTGGCGGATTCGCCCATTGCGCACAGGTCGGTGCCGGATCGGCCGATGGAAGCGGGCTGCGGCCTATCCAATGCGGTCGATGTCTCGAGGACGTCGGTTGGTCTCAGCCAACGTTTCACGGCGACGTGTCCGCTCACGGTGGCCTTGGCCCTGTTCGAGATCAATGTCCTGCGGCCGGCGGCCCGGCAGTATTTCGGGCAGGACGTGGTGCGCTTCGCGCATCTCGGCACATATGCCTGCCGCAACATCAGTCACCGCGCGGAAGGGCGGCGCAGCGAGCACGCCACGGCGAATGCCATCGACCTTGCAGGCTTCGTTCTCGCCGACGGTCAGCAAATCACGCTGAAAGACGATTGGTCCGGCGGCAATGTGCGCCGATCCGAGTTTCTGCGCGCCCTACGGGATGGCGCTTGCGACTTCTTCGATGTGGTGCTCAGCCCCGATTACAACGAGGCTCACCGCGATCATTTTCATTTCGACATGGGCTCGCACCGGACGTGCCGGTAGAAGCCGGAGCCGATCCTGATATCGGATCAGGCGCAGCGATCAGTTGAAGGCGTAGCTTGGAGCGTCGCCCATCTGGGCGGCCCGCGCTGCCAGGATAAGCGCCTCGCCGAGTTCGAGCGCATGCTCGGGCGTCATCGCGACGGGCATCTGATGCCGGATCCCCTGCTCGTATTCCTCGGGCGTCGTCGCGATTTCGATCACCATCATCGCATCCTGGCCGTCGAGCGTTCCGACGGAAAAGCTGGTGAGAGCGCCGATCAGATCCATATCCGGTTTCATGTTGTGCCCCTTGCGTAGCGTAAGAAATCTGTACCCGAACGGCTCCTCCCTGTCTGCTCTGCGTATAGAGAGTGGATTTTGTTACGTCTTGTCGGTCGGTGCGACAACCTCTCTCCGCGCTGCGGGGCAGGCGGCCTTGAATGTGCCTGAAAGGCCGTCGAATCCTTCGTTCCCGAGGCAGGGGACGCCGCTTTTATCGGCAGGCGCATCAAAACCCTGACTGACGCGTTGATCAGAAGCAATCTTGGCTACGAATCGCAGGATTCAGGGCCGGGGGCGGAGGTCGTCATGGCGAACAGGCTCCTGAGTACTCTCGCGTTTCTGCTCCTTACCGGCAACGCCCTGGCAGGCGCTCCCACGGATGCCGAAGCGCAACTCGATCTCGCCCTTGTCATTGCCGTTGACGTGTCGTCCTCCATGGAAGCCGATGAGCAGGGCATGCAACGCGAAGGCTTCATCGAAGCCTTCCGGTCCTCTCTCGTCCACGATGCCATCGAGAACGGCGCCTATGGCCGGATCGCGGTCACCTATATGGAATGGTCGGGTGTGAAGGATCAGCGGGTTCTCGTGCCATGGACGATCATCGACGGCCCGGAAGGCGCCATATCCTTTGCCAATCGGCTTGCCTATCAGCCGATCCGGCAAGCCGGAATGACATCGATCTCCGGCGCGATCGATCAGGGGAAGAAGCTGTTCGAACAATTGGAAGGCGCTCCGGTCCGTCGTGTGATCGATATCTCCGGCGACGGTCCCAACAACGACGGTCGTCACGTGATCTATGCGCGGGACGAGGCGATCGCAGATGGCGTTATCATCAACGGATTGCCGATCATGTTTCGGCGCAACTCGGGCAGCATCGAGCAGGAAGATCTCGACCTTTACTATCGGGAATGCGTCATTGGCGGTATCGGGGCCTTCGTCCTGCCGCTGCACGATCCCGAGCAATTTGCCATGGTCATCCGCACGAAGATCATGCGCGAGATCGCGAGCATCGGCGACGCGCATCCCTTGATCGCCCCGGCTCAGACGACGATGTCCCGGATGAACTGCGTGACGGGCGAGCGGCGCAAGCAGGAGGATCTGCTCAGCCAGGAAAAGAAATGACGCCTCGCGCAGAGAGGCTCACTTCATCAGCCCTGCGGCTCTGAGAGCCTTTGTGATGACCGCGCCTATGTCGAGATGCGATTGCGCGGATTTGCGGCCGCCGTCTTTGCCGTTCTGCGTGAACGGCGCTTTGGGCATCTGTACCTCAGGCTCCTGCATATCGGGTTTGCGCACTTCAGGCTTATGCACCTCGTGCGCGTGCACGACGAACGGATGGGCTTCGTGCACCACCTGCGGAGCGGGTTTTTCGTCGACCGGCTCCTGCATATCATCGATCGCGGTTTCCGTCAGGCCCCAGAACTGCGCGATGCGATAGCTCGACGAGATTCCGACATCGAGCAGGAAGGGTCCTGCCGCGCCATAGCTGTTCTCGTCGTTGCCGACTGCCAGCGGCGTGCCATGCGCCATGCCGGTGATCACATATTCCTCGATGACGGTTCTGCCCGATGCGTCCGTCCAGGTACGATGCGGAAACCCGTTGACCGTATCGCTCGATGTCGGATCGGAAGAGATCGCATGCACATTCGCCCATTGCTTGATGATCTCGCCGGCATTCATGGGCTTCACGGTGGCGTCGGCACTGCCATGCCAAACGGAGATCGTCGGCCACGGCCCGCGATGCGGCGAAGCGTTGCGCACCAGGTCGCCCCATTCATGCGCCGATCGGGTCTGACCCTGGAACATGCATTCGAAGGCTTCCGGAACGCTGGTGGCGCAGTGATAGGGCAGGCCCGCGACGATGGCGCCGCCGGCGAACACTTCAGGATAGGTCGCCAGCATGGTCGACGTCATCGCTCCGCCGGCGGAAAGTCCGGTGACGAAGATGCGGCTGCGGTCGACGCCATGCCGTCGAACCGCATGCTCGACCATCTGGCGGATCGAATGAGTCTCGCCGCGGTCGCGCTCGATGTCGCCGGGCTGAAACCAGTTGAAGCAGCGCTTGGGATTGTTGGCCTCTTGCTGCTCGGCATAAAGCAGGACGAAGCCGTAGCGATCGGCCAGTGCGGACCAGCCCGAACCATGATCGTAGCCCGCGGCATTCTGCGTACAGCCGTGGAGAACTACTACCAGAGCCGGGGAGGGGGTGATGTTGTCCGGAACGTAGGTCAGCATGCGCAGGTTGCCCGGATTGGAGCCGAAGCCGGCGATCTCCGTCAGTCGGCTCGGAGCGTCGGGCATGCGCAATGGAGCTGTGGCGGCACCGGATGCTTCCATCACGGTTTCCCACTGGCGCCGGTAGCGCCCCATCTGCTGAATCATTTTGCCTAAGCGCTGCATAATCGATTGGCCCTTTGGGTAACGGTTCTTTCGAAGAACGTCTTACATGGGGGCTATGTTGCAATGCACAATATATTTGTTGCGATGCAATGAATCAAATTTGACCCGGGCCTTGATTCCCTTACGAGCTTGGCCGTTCACGATCGGGCTCGGTGGCGATGAAGGCCGTGTTCAAAGGTGAAAAGCGGAACGAGCGTCTCGGTTCCTAACGAAAAAAGGCCGGGACATGTCCCGGCCTTCGCTCTCATCAGGAATGCTTGCTCGAAGCTCGCTTCTTATCCTTCGGCCCCTTGCGGTCCTTGAAGGGCTTGCCGTCCCTCTCGCCCTTGCGGGCCGGGGGATGAGCATCGCGCTTGGGGCCGCCTTTGCCCTTCGGCCCGCTCCACGGTTTTGCATCGCGCGGTTTGCCGGGGCCGGCTTCTGCCGGCTCGATGCGGATATCCTCGTCGTTCGTCTTGCGCACGGCGGAGGCGAATTTCGGTGCGTGGGACTTGACGATCTCGAACTTCGTCTCGCGGTCGAAGATCTTGATCGAGCCGATCTCCTTCTTGGTCACATGACCGAGACGGCAGATGATCGGCAGAAGCCAGCGGGGATCGGCGTTGTTGCGCCGGCCGACGCTCATGCGGAACCACACCATGTCTTCCGAGGAACGCTCGAACCCGCCTTCGGACGAATCCCGGCCCCTGTCCTTGAAGCCGCGGCTGCGCTCGTCCTGCCGCTCGCGCTTGTCCTTGCGCTGACGCGGCTCGCGATCCGCACCGGTATCCAAGATCTCCTCGGGTGCGGGCAGCCGCGAGCGGTTGAACCGCACCAGGGCATTGGCGATCTCCTCGGCCGAGCGTTCGGCCAGAAGCGCCCGCGCCATCGCGAGATCCTCCTCCGTCGTCTCCTCGGTGAAGATCGGGTCCTGCATCAGGCGATCCCGGTCGCGCAGACGGATTTCGTCGGCGGAGGGAGGGCCTGCCCAGGTCACGTCGACGCCGGCATTGTCGATCAGCCTCTCCGCCTTGCGGCGGCGCGTATAGGGAACGAGCATCACGCAGATTCCCTTGCGCCCGGCGCGGCCCGTACGGCCACTGCGGTGCAGGAGGGTCTCATGGTCGTTCGGAAGATCGAAATGGATCACGAGGCCGAGATCGGGCAGGTCGATGCCGCGCGCCGCCACGTCGGTAGCGACGCAGACCCGGGCGCGACCGTCACGGAGCGATTGCAGGGCATTGCTGCGCTCGTTCTGGGTCAGCTCGCCGGACAGGGAAACCGCCGCGAAGCCGCGCTCGATCAGGCTGGCATGCAGGTGCCGCACCGCCTCGCGGGTATGGCAGAACACCATGGCGCCGCGGCTCTCATAGAAGCGCAGCACGTTGACGACCGCATGCTCGACCTCGTTGGGGGCGATCCTGAGCGCGCGGTACTCGATGTCGCCGTGCGGCTCATTCTCGACCAGCGTGTCGACGCGGTGCGCCTCACGCTGGTAGCGCCGGGCCAACGTAATGATGTTCTTCGGCAGGGTCGCGGAAAACAGCAGGGTACGGCGGTCCTCCGGCGTGGCATCGAGGATGAACTCCAGATCCTCGCGGAAGCCGAGATCGAGCATCTCGTCGGCCTCGTCGAGTACGACGACGCGCATCTTGGAGGTGTCGAGGCGGCCGCGCTCCAGATGGTCGCGCAGACGGCCCGGCGTGCCGACGACGATATGGCAGCCATCGGCCAGCGCCCGCTGCTCGCGGCGCACATCCATGCCGCCGACGCAGGAGGCGACCCGGGCGCCGGCCGGGCCATAGAGCCAGATCAGCTCCCGGTGGACCTGGAGCGCGAGCTCGCGGGTCGGGGCGATGATGAGCGCCAGCGGCTCGCGGGGGGCATCGAAGCGCTCAGAATCGCCGAGCAGCGTGGAGGCCATGGCAAGGCCATATGCGACGGTCTTGCCCGAGCCGGTCTGGGCGGAGACGAGGAGGTCGCGTTCGAGCGCATCGGGCTGGAGCACCGCCGCCTGAACGGGGGTCGGGTCGTTGTAGCCCCGATCGGCGAGGGCGCGTTCAAGGCTGGGATTGGACTTGGGAAAGGGCATGGGGGTGTGGCTGAACCGTGTCTGGGGAGCCTGCGAGGGCTCCGAATAAGGATGATCAGCCGGAGGCAGCGGCGTCGTCTATTTCGTCGATGGAGACCAGGAACACGACATCGATATCGAGGTCGTCGTCATAGTCGTCGTCGTCTTCGACCTCGTCCTCTTCGTCCAGGGCCTCATAAAAGGCATCGATCTCGTTTTCCGATGCGGGCCGTGTCGTCAAGGCAGCTGAGCCGTCCCAGAGGGAGCGGCCCTCGCTCTTAAACGACTTCAGGTCGTCTTTAAAGCTCTCACTGAGAAAGAGTTCTCGGGCCTGCCCCTCATCCGCATTCGTCACGGCAACGGCCTTGCCGGCTATCTCCAGGGTGACCATGGGGCTTCCCTTCACCACGATGGGTTCATCAGAGCACTAACGCTCAGGTTTAAAATTGGATCAAATCGAGCCTGGGCAAGCCCTTCAGGCTTTCGGAAGTGTGTGAAAAGCCGTTAAGACCAGTATGGACATGAGGCGACCAATATGAGACCAGTTAGCCTGTGAACGAGACTGGCCCCATTCCTGTTTTCCGGTCCCTCGACCGGCTTTCCCTGGCAGGCTCCCGCGTCAACGAGGACGGGGCCGGCCTGCGCGGCCGCTTTGCCTGGATCGTCGATGGGGCCACGGGTCTCTCGGACGAACCGGTCACCCGAGCGGGCAGCGACGCCTCATGGCTGGCGCAGGCGATCGGCGATGGGCTGACCGAATTGTCCGGCGGGACAGGTGAGGTCCTCAGCCGCCTCGATGACGATTTGCGGTCAGCTTTCGAGGTGGCGACCGCTCATAGGGCCGGGATCGACGATCATCATGCCCCTTCCGCCTGCCTGGGCCTGATCGAGGCCGGGCCGAGCGAAAACGGGTGGGTCGGCATCCGGGGCCGCTTCCTTGGCGATGTGGTTGCCCTCGTTCCGTCGGAGCGAGAGGTTCTGCGCTGGAGCGACGAGAGGGCCAAGCCCTTCGAGCGCAAAACCCTCGCTGCGCTCGGCGCCATGGAACACGAGCCCGGCACCATGCCCGAGGCGGTGCGGCGCCAGATTGGCGAGAACCGCACCAGGCTCAATCGGCCGGACGGCTATTGGGTGGTGAACCCACGCCGCCCGTGGGCGGGTCACGAGCTGACCTTCGAGGCAGTTGTGGAGCCGGGAGCGGCCATCGTGCTCGCGACGGACGGCTTCATGCGGCTCGTCGACGTGTTCGGGGCCTATTCGGACAGCACGCTCCATGCCGCGCTCGCCGCCGGCAGGGGAGGCGAGCTCATGCAGGAATTGCGGGAAAGGGAGCGAGGCGACCTTATGGCAGGCGCTTATCCTCGTGTTAAAACCCACGACGACGCGACGTTTCTCGTGATCGCAGCCGGGCCACAGGGCTGAAGAAATTCCGCGAGGGTCCGTGCGAAAGGCGGGACCTCGCGGTGGGAGGACAAGGACTTCAACAATGAGGGAACTGACAATGAGACTGACCCGACGCATTCTGATGGGCGCTGCCGCCGGCAGCTTCCTGCTCTCCGGCACTGCCGCCATGGCGCAGACCGAGCTGACCTTCTGGAGCTGGCGCCAGGAGGACAAGGCCTTCTACACGGACGTCATCAAGAAGTTCCAGGCCAAGGAGCCTGGCATCACGGTGAAGTTCGAGACCTATGCGCCCGAGAACTACCAGACGATCCTCTCCACGGCGCTTGCCGCCGGCCGCGGCCCCGACGTGATCCAGGTGCGCGCCTACGGCAACCTGGAGACCATCGCGACCCCCGGCTACCTGCTCGCTCTCGACAAGCAGAACGTGCCGGAACTGGCGAACTTCCCGGAAACGGCGCTCGCCGCCGAGACTCTGCGCTCCGACGGCAAGGTCTATGCGGTGCCCTTCGCCACGCAGGCCCAGCTCGTGGTCTACAACAAGAAGATCTTCAAGGATAACGGCGTGAACCCGCCGAAGACCTGGGACGAGATGATGGCGCTGACCCAGGCGCTGAAGGCCAAGAACGTCACGCCGTTCGGCAACGGCACGGCGACCGCCTGGCAGAACGAGACCATCGTCGGCGGCCTGCTCTCCTCCATGCTCGGCAAGGACTTCGAGGCTGACATCATCTCCGGCAAGGCGAACTTCACCGATCCGCGCTTCGTGAGCGCGCTCGCCAAGCTGAAGGACATCAGCCAGTACTTCTCGCCGAACTTCACCGGCGTGGACTATCCGTCCTCGCAGCAGCTCTTCGTGGCCGGCCGCGCGGCGATGTTCGCCGGCGGTTCCTATGAGGTGGCGAACTTCAAGAACCAGAACCCGACCCTCGACCTCGGCGTGTTCCCGGCTCCCGTCCTGAAGGCAGGCGACCAGGCGCTGATCGCCACCTATTACGACGGCGGCTATGCGGTGAACGCGAAGTCGGAGAAGAAGGACGCGGCGCTGAAGTTCGTGCGCTTCCTGGCCACGCCCGAATACGGCACGTCCTTCACCAACACCCTGAAGAACCTGTCGCCGATCAAGGACATCAAGATCGAGGACCCGATCACGCAGGATGTGGCGAAGCTCGCCGACAACTCCATGTCCTACCTGATGCTCGTGCGCTTCCGCTATCAGGAGCCGAGCGGCTCGGTGCTGCTGCAGTCGAACGTGCAGAAGATGCTCGCCGGCCAGCAGACCCCGGAGCAGGCCGCTGCCGAGATCAACAAGGGCATCGCGACCTACTACAAGCCGTTCCAGAAGTAAGACTAACCCTCGTCATCCCCGGGCTTGGCCCGGGGATCCACGTCTTTGTGGCGCCGCGGCTCCCAAGACGTGGATGGCCGGGTCAAGCCCGGCCATGACGGCTGGGGTGATCCTCAAGGATCTATCAAGGTCAATTCATGCAAGCCTCGCGTCAACAGCCCCGCACGCTGAAGCACCAATTGTGGGTGGCATTCCTCGTCGTTCCGCCGCTCGCCTTCATGTCGCTGTTCGTGGTCTATCCGATCCTGTCGGCCTTCGCCTACGCCTTCTACGACTGGCAGGGTCTGGCGCGCGGCGAGTTCGTCGGCATCAAGAACTTCAAGGAAGTGCTGTTCGGCACCACCATGGCGCCCGTGGTGTGGAACGCCTTCCTGCACAACGTCTATGCCCTCGTGGCGCTGATGATCATCCAGAACGGCGGCGGTTTCCTCCTCGCTTGGCTGCTCTACAAGGAGCCCTTCGGCTTCCGCTTCCACCGGGTGGCGGTGTTCGTGCCGGTGGTGCTCTCCACGATCATCGTCGGCTTCCTCTGGAAGCTGTTCCTCAATCCGAATTTCGGCATCGTCAATCAGGCGCTCTATTCGCTGGGCCTCGATTTCCTGGCCAAGCCCTGGCTCGGCGATTCCTCGACCGCGCTCGGCGCGTTGATCCTCGCCAATGCCTGGCATTTCGTGGGCTTCCCGACGCTCGTCTATCTCGCCGGCATGCAGCGCATCCCGCCTGAGATCATCGAGGCGGCGCGTCTCGACGGCACCAACGAATGGCAGCTTTTGAAGAACGTGGTCTGGCCCCTGGTGGCGCCGAGCACCACCATCCTCTTCACGCTGCTCTTCATCGGCGCCTTCAACTGGTTCGAGATTCCCTACGTGATGGTCGGACTCGACGGCTCGCCCTTCGGCACCACCGACGTGCTCGGCCTCGTCTTCTACCGCACGGCCTTCGGCAACCAGAGCGCCAGCATCCAGAATTTCGGCATGGGCTCGGCGCTGGCTACGCTCCTCTTCCTCTTTATCGTCGTCTTCGCGTCCATGCTGACCCTGTGGCTGCGCCGTCGGGAGATCCAGTTTTGACCGCCATAACGTCCGACGCGCCGGCAACGCGCCAAGCCATCCCCTTCACGCTGCTCGCCCAGGTCATCCTGATCGCGAATTCCTTCATCATGCTCTACCCGGTCGTGGTGATGGTGCTTTCCGCCTTCAAGACGACGGGCGAGATCTTCGAGCATCCCTTTGCGCTGCCTGATTTCACGCAGGTCGGAAACTTCACCAAGGTTCTCGGCGAAACGGCGATGCCGACTTACTTTATCAACTCGATCCTGGTGACGGGCACCTCGATCATCCTGATCCTCGTGCTCGGCACCATGGCGGGTTATGCGGTGGCGCGCTACGAGTCGCGCACCAACACCTTCATCCTGCTGTTCTTCCTCGCCGGCCTGATGCTGCCGCTGAAGCTCGCGGTCATTCCGCTCTTCATCCTGCTGCGCGATCTCGGCCTGCTCGACAGCCGCTGGAGCCTGATCGTTACCTACACGGCCATCGGCCTGCCCTCGGCCGTGTTCATCATGGCAGGTTTTTTGCGCACGCTTCCGGCGGAACTCGAGGATGCGGCGCGCATCGACGGGGCCTCGGAACCCCGCATCATGTGGTCGGTGATGCTGCCGCTCGCGCGTCCGCCGATGGCGATCGCCGCCATCCAGAACGCGGTGCCGATCTGGAACGACTTCTTCTTCCCCCTCGTCTTCATCCAGACCGATGCGCGAAAGACCCTGCCGCAGGGCCTCACCACCTTCATGGGCGAATACACCACCGATTGGGGCATGCTGTTCGCCGGCCTAACCATCGCAGCAGCGCCGATCACGCTTCTCTACATCGCCCTGTCGCGCCAGTTCATCCAGGGCATGACGGCCGGCGCGGTGAAGTAAGGAGCATCAGATGCTTATTCCGAAAGGTGCCCTCGTCGTCTCCTGCCAGGCCCGGGCGGACAATCCGCTGCACGGCCCGGTTTACATGTCGGCCATGGCGCAAGCCGCGGAAGCAGGGGGCGCCCTGGGCATCCGCGCCAATGGCGCGGCCGATATTGCGGCGATCCGGGCGGTGACGGGGCTTCCGATCATCGGCATCGCGAAGGTGTTCGACGAAAACTTCCCCGTCTACATCACGCCCGGTTTCGAGCAGGCGGCACAGATTGCGAAGGTCGGTGCCGAGATCGTCGGCATCGATGCGACGCCGCGTCCGCGGAACGGCGAGCCGGTAAGCCGCCTGATCGGGCGGATCAAGGCCGAACTCGGCCGGGAGGTTTTTGCGGATATCGCCACGCTCGAAGAGGGGCGGGCTGCCCATGCTGCCGGCGCGACCTATGTCGCGACGACGCTTGCCGGCTATACGGAAGAAACGGCGTCCCGCAAGTCTGACGGTCCCGATCTCGACCTTCTGTCGGCTCTCGTAGCGGAACTCCCGGTGCCCATCGTCGCCGAAGGGCGCTTCGATACCCCTGAGCTTGTGGCGGAGGCGTTTCGCCGAGGGGCTCACGCCGTGGTGGTGGGCACGGCCATCACCAATCCGCGCGAGATCACGAAGAAGTTTGTGCGGGCCACCTCCTGAGCGGCTGTCCAGGTAAACGTGTAACGGAAACGTGAGAGACCCTCTGGCGTTCTCGGGTGTACCCATTCACAATGGGTTCCAAACGAGGTGACGCCGTGCTGATCCGCCGCCCTAACGATATCCTGCCTTCCGAGATCACACCCCGGGAGATCTATCTCAACCGCCGTCAATGGATGGCGGGCGCCGCCGGTCTGGCCCTCGCCGCCGGGCTTCCAGGGGCTCTCAGCGCAGCCCCGCTGAACGCCGCCAAGAGTCCGTTCTCCACGGACGAGAAGAAGACAAGCTTGGAGGACGTCACCAGCTACAACAATTATTACGAGTTCGGCACAGCCAAGGAGGATCCGGCGGCAAAGGCCAAGTCCCTCAAGACCTCGCCGTGGACGGTGAAGATCGACGGGATGGTCGGAAAGCCGGGAGAGTTCGCGGTCGAGGATCTCATCAAATCCTCGGCTCTCGAGGAGCGCATCTACCGCATGCGCTGCGTCGAGGGCTGGTCGATGGTCATCCCCTGGGTCGGCTTTCCCCTGGCGGATCTCGTCAAGCGCGTGGAGCCTCTGGGCAGCGCGAAGTATGTCGCCTTCGAGACCGCCTATCGTCCCGATGAGATGCCGGGCGTGGATTCCTTCTTCCCGGTGCTCGAATGGCCCTATGTGGAGGGGCTGCGCCTCGATGAGGCCATGAACCCGCTCACCATCCTGGCGGTCGGCCTCTATGGCGAGACCCTGCCGAACCAGAACGGCGCGCCGATCCGGCTGGTGGTGCCGTGGAAATACGGCTTCAAGGGCATAAAGTCGATCACCCGCATCAGCTTCGTCGACAAGCAGCCCGAGACCTCCTGGAACAAGCAGGCTGCGAACGAATACGGCTTCTATGCCAACGTGAACCCGAGCGTCGACCATCCGCGCTGGAGCCAGGCGACCGAACGTCGTATCGGCGAGGGCGGATTGTTCGTGAAGCGTCGTCCGACCCTGATGTTCAACGGCTATGCCGAACAGGTGGCGAGCCTGTATACGGGCATGGACCTGAAGAAGTTCTACTGATGGCGGGACAAGCCTCCGTTCCAGCGGCCAAGAAGGGCTTCGCGCTGCCTCAGGTGCCGAAGATCCTGGTTTATATCGTGGGTTTCATCCCGGCGGTGTGGCTGTTCTATGCCGGCATCAACGATCAGCTCGGCGCCGATCCGATGCGCTACCTGGAGCAGGCCCTCGGTCTCTGGGCGCTGCGCTTCCTCATCGCAACGTTGACGGTGACGCCGCTGCGACAGCTCTTCAATATCAACCTGCTGCGCTATCGCCGGGCGCTCGGACTGCTCGCCTTCTATTATGCTGTCCTGCACCTCACCACCTATCTGGTGCTCGACCAGGGACTGGATATCGCTGCCATCGTCGCCGACATCGTCAAACGGCCTTACATCACCATCGGCATGGCGACCTTCGTCATTCTCGTGCCCCTTGCGGTCACCTCCAACAATGCCGCGATCCGGCGCATGGGCGGGCAGGCCTGGGCGAAGCTGCACCGCCTCGTCTATGTGGCTGCCATCGGCGCGGCGCTGCACTTCATCCTGGTCGTGAAATCATGGCCGCCCGAACCGCTGGTCTATGCGGCGATCGTGGCCGTGCTCCTCGGCTACAGGCTGGTCCGCAGGACGACGAAGCGGGCCTCGCCGCGGCAGCGCCCGGCTTGAAGAGCTCAACCGCTTCGATAGGATGCCTATCCGAGGCGGCCCACCGCCGATCCGGAGACGAGACATGCGTTCGACACGACCATCAGTCGGCAAGGCGACTTGCCGCTCGTGACGGACTGGCTTTCTCCCGAAGAATGGACGGCCGTTCGCCTGAGCCTGAAAGTCGGTTTCGTTGCAATGGCGGCCAGCCTCATTCCCGGCATCGCCATCGCGCTGCTTCTGGAGCGCGGTCGTTTCTGGGGGCGGCAGGTTCTTGACGTTCTCGTCCACCTCCCTCTCGTCCTGCCGCCGGTGGTCGTCGGCTGGTTCCTGCTGATCGGCTTCGGCCGGCGCGGACCCATCGGTTCCTTCCTCGCCGAGCAGTTCGGCATCGTTTTCTCGTTCCGCTGGACGGGCGCGGCGTTGGCCTGCGCGATCATGGGCTTTCCGCTGCTGGTGCGCGCCATCCGCCTGTCCATCGCGGCCGTCGACCGCAAGCTGGAGGATGCCGCGGGCACGCTCGGCGCGCATCCTGTCTGGGTTTTTGCCGTCGTGACCCTGCCGCTCATCGTGCCGGGCATCATCGCCGGCATGGTTTTGTCCTTTGCAAAGGCCATGGGCGAGTTCGGCGCGACGATCACCTTCGTCTCCAACATTCCCGGCGAGACGCAGACCATTCCCTCCGCCATCTACACCTATACGCAGGTGCCGGGCGGCGAGAGCGGCGCCATGCGCCTGACGCTTGTCTCCATCGCCGTCTCCGTGGCCGCTCTCTGGCTGTCCGAATGGCTGGCGCGGCGGATGCGCGGGCGGATTCACGCGTGATGCTCGACGTCGACATCCAACACAGGCAGGGTGCCTTCGAGCTGCAGGCGCGTTTCCAGTCGGACGGAAAGCTCACCGCGCTCTTCGGCCCGTCCGGATCCGGAAAGACGACGGTCGTGAACGCCATCGGCGGCCTCGTGCGTCCCGATCACGGGCGCATCGCCGTGCAGGGACGAATGCTCGTCGACACGAAGAAAAATGTCTTCGTTCCCAAGCATCGCCGTCGCATCGGCTACGTGTTCCAGGAGGGACGCCTCTTCCCGCATCTCAACGTGCGCCAGAACCTGCTCTTCGGACGTTGGTTCACGCCGCGACGCGAGCGGAAGACCGGTTTCGAGAGCGTCGTCGAGCTCCTTAGCATCGGCCACCTGCTCGAGCGGCGGCCGGCGACATTGTCGGGCGGCGAGAAGCAGCGCGTCGCCATCGGGCGCGCGCTTCTCGCCGATCCGCAGCTCCTGCTGATGGATGAGCCCCTGGCATCGCTCGACGATGCGCGCAAGGCCGAGATCTTTCCCTATATCGAGCGGCTGCGCGACGAGGGCGGTGTGCCGATCGTGCTCGTCAGCCACTCGGTGCCGGAGATTGCCCGTCTTGCGACGACAGTGGTGGTCCTGTCGGAGGGGAGGGTGGCCGCATCCGGTCCAGCCTCGGACATTCTGCGGCACACGATCCTGTTCAGGCAGACCGGTCTCACCGAAGCGGGTGCGCTGATCGGGGCGCAGGTGTTGCGGCACGAAGCCGATTTCGGCCTCACTGTTCTTCAGGCCAGAGCCGGAACGCTCACCGTCCCGCTTCTCGATCATCCCATGGGCTCCAGGATGCGCGTACGCCTTCGTGCCCGTGACATCATCCTGTCCCTGCACGAGCCCAAAGGCATGAGCGCGCTCAACGTGCTGCCGGGATTTATTTCCTCGATCGAAGAGGCCGAAGGGCCGAGTATGGACGTGCAGCTCGATTGCGGCGGCGACGCTTTGGTTGCCCGCGTCACCCGTAAATCGGTTCACGAGCTTGGCCTGAGGCCGGGCCTTCATGTTCATGCGATCATCAAGAGCATCGCCTTCGATCCGGATGCCCTCGGCGGTGCAAAGCCTGAGAATATGTGACATTTCAGCCTTCGAGGTTGCACCGGCGGCAGAGCCGTGTAGCCTCTCCCGCCATTATTCGACCTGCGAGAGAGACGAGGATCATGAACGAACAAGTCCGGAACCTGGCGGATGCCGCATCCCATGCCCAGCTTCTCGACCGTCTGGCGGAAGTCGCCGTTCGCGTCGGGCTCGGGCTGAAGCCCGGGCAGGAATTGGTCGTGACCGCGCCGCTCGAGGCGGTCGCACTGGTCCGGCGCATCACAGAGCATGCCTACAAGGCCGGCGCCTCTCTCGTGACCACGATCTTCGCGGATGAGGAGAGCACGCTCATGCGCTACCGCCACGGGCGTGACGAGGGCTTCGATACGGCGCCCGCCTGGCTCTACGAGGGCATGGCGGAGGCCTACAAAAAGGGCGCGGCCCGGCTCGCCATCGTCGGCGAAGATCCGTCTCTTCTCGCCAAGGAAGACCCGGACAAGGTTTCGCGTGCCAACCGGGCGCGCTCGAAGGCCTATATGCCGGCACTCAACATGATCGCCGGCTTCGACATCAACTGGACCATCGTCTCCGCCGCCACGCCATCCTGGGCCAAGACCGTGTTCCCGGACGACCCGGAGGAGGTGGCCGTCGCCAAGCTCTGGCAGGCGATCTTCTCGGCCTCCCGCGTCGATACGCCGGATCCGATTGCCGCCTGGGAGAAGCACAATAAGGCGCTTCAGGCACGCACACGCCTGCTGAACGACAAGAACTATGCCGCGCTCCATTTCCGCGGTCCCGGCACCGATCTGCGCGTCGGTCTCGCAGAGGGGCACGAATGGAACGGCGGCTCGACGGCGGCCAAGAACGGCATCGTCTGCAACGCCAACATCCCGACCGAGGAGGTCTTCACCACGCCGCACAAGGATCGGGTCGACGGCATCGTCACCAGCACCAAGCCGCTCTCTTATAACGGCACGCTGATCCAGGACATCCAGGTCCGTTTCGAAGGCGGGCGCATCGTCGAGAGCAAGGCGCGCACCGGGGAGACCGTGCTCAACAAGGTGCTCGATACCGACGAGGGCGCGCGCCGCCTCGGCGAGGTGGCCCTGGTGCCGTATTCCTCGCCGATCTCGCAGAGCGGCCTTCTCTTCTTCAACACCCTGTTCGACGAGAATGCCTCGAGCCACATCGCGCTCGGCCAGGCCTACAGCAAGTGCATCCGGGGCGGCGGCTCCCTGAGCGAGGACGAGCTTGCCTCCCGCGGGTCGAACAAGAGTCTGATCCATATCGACTGGATGATCGGCTCCGATCGGGTGGATGTGGATGGTATCACACAGGACGGCAGGTCCGAGCCGCTCATGCGCGGCGGCGAGTGGGTAACTTCATAACAAAAGACTCGCACTTCTTGTCGTGCTGGATCTATGATCCCGCCGACTGCCTGATCTGATGCAATTCGGTGCTTGACGTATCGGCATCGTGGCTGTGATGGATAACAGGTATCAAAGAGGTACCGATCCGTGTATTTCGCCGGACCGGTACCTTTGCAAGAGCGTGGATGGATGTCGGACACAGCCAATCGTCAATCTCAAGCTCTCCTGTCGGTCCGCTCCCTTTCGGTGGAGTTCGGCACGGGGAGCGGAGCCTTCAAGGCCGTCAAAGAGGTCAGCTTCGATGTGCAGCCGGGCAAGACCCTGGCGGTCGTCGGAGAATCCGGATCCGGCAAATCGGTCACCTCCCTCGCGATCATGCGCCTGACCGATTACACGGGCGGGCGCATCACCAACGGGCAGGTGCTGTTTCGACCTGACGGCGGCGAGGCCATCGATCTCGTCAAGGCCTCCGACAACAAACTCCGGGAGATCCGCGGCAACGACATCGCGATGATCTTTCAGGAGCCGATGACCTCGCTGAATCCGGTCTTCACGATCGGCAACCAGATTTCAGAGACCCTGATCCTGCACCAGGGCCTCACCGGGCGCGATGCGCGCCTGCGGGCGAAGGAGCTGCTGCAGAAGGTACGCCTGCCGGATGCGGACAAGCTGCTCGACCGCTATCCGCACCAGCTCTCCGGCGGCATGCGCCAGCGCGTGATGATCGCCATGGCGCTCGCCTGCAATCCCAAGCTCCTGATCGCCGACGAGCCGACGACGGCGCTCGACGTGACGATCCAGGCGCAGATCCTCAACATCATCCGCGACCTGCAACAGGAGATGGGCACCGCCGTCATCTTCATCACCCATGACATGGGCGTGGTGGCCGAGATGGCCGACGACGTGGTGGTGATGTGGAAGGGCGAGAAGGTGGAGCAGGCGCCGGTGCGCGACATCTTCGTGGCGCCGCAGCACCCTTACACCCGCGCGCTTCTCTCCGCCGTGCCGCGCCTGGGCAGCCTCACGGGCCAGCCGTTGCCCAAGCGCACGCCGGTGATGGTCATGGATGGCGGTGTGGCGAAGCCCGTCGGCGGCACGCACGAGCAGAACACCGCCGATTACACCAAGCCCATTCTCGAGGTGGAGAAGCTCACCACACGCTTCGATGTCGGCAAGACATTTTTCGGCCGGGTGACGCACCGCGTCCATGCGGTGGAAGAGGTAAGTTTCGACATCTATCCTGGTGAGACCTTGGCGCTGGTCGGCGAATCCGGCAGCGGCAAGTCCACCATCGGGCGCACGCTGCAGCAGCTCGTCGAGCCGACCGGCGGCACGGTGCGCTTCGACGGGCGCGACATGGCGGCCATGAGCCACGGCGACCGGAGGCGCCTGCGCCAGGAGATCCAGTACATCTTCCAGGATCCGTTCGCCTCCCTCGATCCGCGCCATACGGTCGGCTACAGCATCGCCGAGCCGATCATCGTGCACGGCCTGATCAACGACAGAAAGGCGCGCGAGCGGCGCGTGCACGAGCTTCTGGAGCAGGTCGGCCTGCAGCCGCAACATGCCAAGCGCTACCCGCATGAGTTCTCGGGAGGCCAGCGCCAGCGCATCTGCATCGCACGCGCGCTCGCCAGCAATCCTAAGCTCGTGATCGCGGACGAATCCGTATCGGCGCTCGACGTGTCGATCCAGGCGCAGATCGTCAATTTGCTCATGGAACTGCAAGAGAAAAGACGCCTGTCCTATCTCTTCATCACCCACGACATGGCCGTGGTGGAGAAGATCAGCCACCGCGTCGCCGTGATGTATCTCGGCCAGATCGTCGAGCTCGGATCGCGTCAGGCGATCTTCGAGAACCCGCAGCATTCCTACACCCGCAAGCTGCTCTCGGCGGTGCCCATCGCCGACCCGCAGCGCGAGCGGGCGAAGATGCGGATCGAGGGCGAGATTCCGAGCCCGGTGCGCCCTGTCGGTCAGGAGCCGGCCATTCATCGCATGCGCGAGGTCGAGCCCGGTCACTGGGTCGCGATCGAGACCGATCAGCTTCGCGGAGCGGCATGACAATAGGTTTTCCAGAGGGAGACAATAAGATGAAGTTCTCTACCACCATCAAAGCGCTCGGCCTCACGGCCGCTGTCGCGTTGGCGCCGCTGATGGCGTCCGGTGCACAAGCCGCCGGCACGATCACGGTCGCGACGACCATCGATCCCGGCAGCTGGGACCCGATCGATACGTTCATCGTGCCGTGGTCCTCCGCAGCCAACAACATCTATGACGGCCTGACATCGCGTGGGCCGGACATGAAGCTCCAGCCGGCCTTGGCGACGTCCTGGGAATTCCTCGACAACAACAACCGCATCCGCTTCAAGCTGCGCCAGAACGTGAAGTTCCACAACGGCGAGCCCTTCAACGCGGCGGCCGTCAAGTTCACCTTCGACCGCCTGCTCGGAGACGAAGGCAAGAAGGGACCGCAGCAGTCGAACTATACCTCGATCTCCAAGGTCGAGATCGTCGACGACAACACCGTCGACTTCATCATGAAGCAGCCCGATCCGGTGCTGCTCACCAAGCTCGCCGGCTACGGCGCCATGATCGTGCCGCCGAAATACATCCAGGAAAAGGGCGATGCCTATTTCAACCTGAATCCCGTGGGCACGGGACCGTTCAAGTTCGTGGAATACACGCCGAAGGTAAATCTCGTTCTCGAGGCCTTCCCTGAGCATTGGGCCGGCGCGCCGAAGCTCGACAAGGTCGTGACCCGGTTCATTCCCGAGGCCAATACGCAGGTTGCCGAACTCCAGGCAGGCCGTGTCGACGTCGCGACCCTGATCCCCTTCGGCCTTGCGCCGACCGTGGAGAAGAGCCCGAACCTGACCCTCGTCAGCATCACCGGCCCGACCGTCGTTTCGCTTCGCCTGAACACCAAGGAAGGCATCACCAAGGATGTGAATGTGCGCAAGGCGCTCATCATGGGTGTCGACCGTGACGCGATCATCAAGGCGGTCCTGCTCGGCCACGGCAAGCCGATCGCAAGCTTCCAATCCGATCTCTCCTTCGGCAACGATCCCGCCATGAAGCCTTTGCCCTTCGATCTCGCCAAGGCGAAGCAGATGCTGCAGCAGGCCGGCGTGCAGCCCGGTGCGCCGGTGCGGATCGATTTCCGCGGCAATGATGCGACCTTCCGCGAGGTGGCGCAGGCGGCGGCCGGCTATTTCCAGGCGCTCGGCCTCAAGCCTGCGGTTCAGCCGCACGAGGTTTCGGTTCTGCTCAACGACATCATCCCGAACGGCAAGACCGGTGAGGCCTGGCACAATGCCTGGGGCGGCTGGACCTTCGACTACGACAATACCGCCTATCTGATGTATCACTCGGGCGAGAAGTGGAATCCCTACGACAACGACCCCAAGCTGAACGCTCTCCTGGAGAAGCAGCGCACGATGTATGACGTGAAGGAGCGCCAGAAGGTCCTGCAGGAGGTCGCACGTTACGTGGCCGATCAGGCTCTCGAAATCCCGCTCTACAACCAGAACACCGTGATCGGCGTGAACAAGCGGGTGAAGAACTTCGTTCCCCCGGCCGATCTGCGCTTCCGCTTCAACGATGTGACGGTTGAATAAGCGCGGTCACATCCGCAATCGAGAAGGCGCCACGCTAGCGCATCGTGCGGAAAAGTGGATTCGGTTTTCCGCTCCGGGCGATGCGCTGCTTCAGAGATTGAGCATCGAATGGATCCCAAAAGTGGTTTCCACTTTTGGGGCCGATGCTCTGGCGGCGCCTTTTTACAAGAACAAGAAGGAACCCCCGTGGCGGGATTTATTCTCAAGAGATTGCTGCAGGCCGTTTTCGTGGTCCTCGCGGTAACGCTGATCGTCTCTTTCGCGATCAGATTGTCCGGCGATCCCGCCGTGATGCTGGTGGGTGGCGCCGGCAGCGTGAGCGAGCAGGACCTGCAGAACATCCGGCAGGCGCTCGGTCTCGAACGACCGTTCTACGTGCAATATTTCAGCTTTCTCGAAGGAATTCTGACCGGCGATTTCGGCAAGAGCTTCATGGGCGGAACGCCGGTGTCCCTGCTGATCAAGAATGCGCTGCCCGCAACGCTTCTGTTGGCCTTCGCCTCGCTGATCACATCGATCATCCTTTCCGTGCCTCTCGGCATCTATGCCGCCGTGAACCGCGGCCGCTGGCCGGATCAGGCGATCCGCATTCTGTCGCTGGTCGGCCTGTCCTTCCCGAATTTCTGGCTCGCGATCATGATGGTGCTGTTCTTCTCCATCATGCTCGGGCTGCTGCCGCCGAGCGGCATGGAGGGACCCGAGAGCTTCGTCATGCCGGCGCTCACCATGGCGATCATCCTCACCGCCACGAATGTGCGCCTCGTGCGCACGTCCATGCTGGAGACGCTGTCGCAGCAATACATCATGGTGGCGCGCTCGAAGGGGCTGCGTGATCGCGTCGTGCTCTACAAGCATGCCCTGCGCAATTCGGCCATTCCGCTCGTCACTTATATCGGCCTGCAGTTCGGCGGCCTCATCGGCGGCATCGTGATCATCGAGCGGGTGTTCAACTGGCCGGGCATGGGCACGCTCGCCTTCGATGCCATCGCGAACCGCGATTATCCGGTGCTGCAGGGCACGATCACGGTGCTCGCGCTCTTCATCGTTCTCATCAACCTCCTAGTCGATATCGCCTACGGGCTGATCGACCCGCGCATCCGGACGGAGTGAGCCCATGGCTGCCGCTCAGGCCCTATCGTCGGCGCGCCGGCACTTCCGATCCCTCGAGCTCGTTCTCGGCCTCCTGCTCGCCGGCGGCATGGGACTTGCCGTGCTGTTCTCCGGCTTCCTCTTTCCTGATGGCGGCGAGAGCATGGATCTCATGGCCCGCCTGATCCCGCCGTTCGAGAGCCTCGCCCATCCTCTCGGCACCGACCCGCTCGGCCGCGACGTGCTGGCGCGGGTGATCGTCGGCGGAAAGATTTCGCTCACCGTCGGCATTTTTTCCGTCCTGGGAGCCATGACCCTGGGAACGCTCATCGGCCTGATCGCCGGCTATTACCGGGGCTTCACCGAGGTCCTGCTGATGCGCTTTGCCGATATTCAGCTGGCGCTTCCCTTCATTCTCGTCGCCATCATGTTCCTCGCCATTCTCGGCACCGGAATCGACAAGGTGATCTTCTTCATGATCGTCGCGCAATGGGTGCAATATGCACGCCTCGTGCGCGGCTCCGTGCTGGCTTTGCGGGAACGGGAGTTCATCCTGTCCGCCCGTGCGATCGGCGTCGGCAATGTACGCATCATCTTTACGCATGTTCTGCCGAACGTGCTCGGTCCCATCGTCATCCTGATGACGCTGCAGGTGGCCAACAACATCCTTCTCGAAAGCAGCCTCACCTTCCTCGGTCTCGGTGTCGATCCGCTCATCCCGAGCTGGGGCGGCATGCTGGCCGATGGGCGCACCTATCTTCAGACCGCCTGGTGGGTCAGCGTCTTCCCGGGGCTTGCGATCATGTTCACCGTGCTCGGCCTGAACCTTCTGGGCGATTGGCTGCGCGACCTTCTCGATCCGACAGGACAGACTTCACGATGACGATTTTGCTCGACGCGCGTATCCCGCGCACTCTCGATGGCCTCGTGCGGGATTGGGCGGCCGGCGACCATCGCGGCGTCACGCTCGAAGCTTGGCTCTTCGAAGACGAGGCTGCGCGGCGCAGGGCCGAACAGGTCTTTGCCGCTTCAGGCATCCATGCGCGGCTGCGCAGCGCCTACAAGCCTCTGCTCCATGCCTTTCTCGAAGAGTTCGACACGGCCGGGCTAGCGCGCGTGAGCGTGCGCTATCCGGTGCATGAAGAGGCCGACCGGTTGCGCTTCCTTTCGGAGGCCTATCCGCTTGCCGCGCTCTTCGACGGCGTCGAGATGCATTTCGAGCCGGGTGCCGCGGACTTGACCTATTTCGTGACGCTCGAATACGGCAATGGCCGGGTGGCGGAGCATTCGGTCTTCGCGCCCAACCGCCAGCGCACCAACCATCTCGATCAGGTCGACCTGACCCCGACCGGATGGCTGAAGGTCACGGGCCGCGCCGATGACGGATCCGATCTCGACGAGCCGCTGGAGACGGAGATCGAGCAGGTCTTTCACAATGTCATGAATGCCATCGCGGCGCATGACTGGCCCGCCAGCGAGCCCTATGCCGAAACGATCGCCATCGACGTGACGATTCCCGGGATCGAGCGGGCGCTCGATTACGGCGACGAGGTCATGAGCACGCGCGAGGCGCTGCACGAGGATTTCTACTTCTCGCTGCTCGAGTTCTTCAAGCGGAAGTCGGGCCGTCCGCCCGAGGATCGCGGCGTGCAGCCGGGCCAGATCGTGCCCGACATCCGCGCAGGAGAGGGCGACGCGCATGTGCGCGTGGCATTGCGCCCCTTCGGCGTGCCGATGGATCCGGAGCGGCCGGAGCAGGATATCGAAACCGCGGATGCAGCGCCCAGCCTTGCGCAGATTCATCGTGAGCTAGCGGCTCTTCCCGGCGAGACATTCGAGGGCAATTCCCGGGAGGGGCGTCCCGTGCGCGGCATCTACCGCGCGGGATCGCGCCCGGCGGTTCTCGTCACCGGCGGCCAGCATGCCAACGAGACCTCGGCGCCCGTCGGCGCCTTGAGGGCCGTGCGTCGGCTGCTCGCCAATCCGGAGGCCAACATCGCCTACATCCCGGTCGAGAACCCGGACGGCTATGCCCTGCATGGGCGTTTGTGCGAGGGCAGTCCCCGCCACATGCATCACGCCGCGCGCTACACCTCGCTCGGCAGCGATCTGGAATATGGCCGCAACGACCCTCTCTATGAGATCGGCGCCCGCAACCAGGCGCTCGCGATGTCCGGCGCGCAGCTGCATCTCAACCTGCATGGCTATCCCGCCCATGAATGGACGCGCCCCTTCACGGGCTATCTGCCGCGCGGCTTCGAGCTCTGGACGATCCCGAAAGGCTTCTTCGTCATCATCCGCCATCATCCTTCCTGGGCCGAGACGGCGCGGACATTGATCGAAGCGGTGACGAAAGGCCTTTCCGCCGTTCCGGGCCTTGCCGAGTTCAACCGTCGCCAGGTCGAGATCTGCTCGATCCATTCCGGCGGCACGCCCTACGAGATCATCAACGACGTTCCCTGCCTGCTGACGCCGGACGAACGGCACCCGACGCCGCTGACGCTGATCACGGAATTTCCGGACGAGACGATCTACGGCGATGCCTATCGCTTCGCCCACACCGTCCAGATGGCGACAGTCATCGCCGCCGAGGAAGCGTTCGCGTCGATCATGGCGCGGGTGGCATAATGCCTGCGGACAGGGCGATTACGTTGAGCAGCTCAACGACGCCCTGTCCGTGATCGCGCCCCTTTGCCGTTAGCGTCGGAAAGCCGCAGACAGGCCAGAATGCAAGGAATTCTTAGCAGAGGTCTCTTCTTTCGCACTTGCGAGCATATAACATAACGTTATATCAAGAATGTCATTCAATGGTGCTTGGCCACCGAAGGCATTATCGCAGGGGCTTTTTTCATGCCGAAATTGTTCGATTTCCAGGCCGAAAGCCTTCCCTCTTGGTGGGACGGCAATTTCCGCATGCCGTGGACCAAGACCAATATCGACCTGATCCAGGGCGACGGTGCCTCGCAGCTGGTGATCGTGCCCACCGTCTATATGGATACCCTGACCTCGACGCGGGTCTACCGCGATAACGGCGACCCCGGCGGTTACAACACCGACGGCGCCCCGCGCACCGAAAGCGACGGCTCCATCGAAGAGGCGCTCAAATACGCACAGTCCCGCGGACTTGAAGTGATCTTCAAGCTGCACGTCAATATCCAGAACAGCGACTGGAATGCCCTCATCGGCCCGCCTGAGGGCTCGACGCCGGCTCAGGCCAGGCAATGGGCCGATGCATGGTTCGCGTCCTACAAGGAGGCCGTGGTTCACTACGCCAGGCTCGCCCAGAAGAACGGCGTCACGGCGTTTGCGATCGGCAACGAATGCGAGAGCATGACCGGCTCGCAATATCGCGCATATTGGGTCGACATCATCGAGGCGGTGCGCGAGGTCTATAGCGGCCAGCTGACCTATGCCGCGACCTGGACCGAGGCGCTTCATGTGAGCTTCTGGGACAAGCTCGATTACATCGGTGCCAATCCGTATATCTCGTTTACCGACAATCCCAATCCCACCCTGCAGCAGCTGATCGACGGCTGGACCAAGCCCTCGCCGTTCTTTCACGTGCGCGATCCGATCGAGCAGGCCTTCGGCCAGAACACCTCCGCCATCGATGCCCTGCGCCGCGTGGCCCAGGAGCATGGCAAGAAGCTGATCTTCACCGAGACCGGTTTCCGCAGCCTCGACGGCAGCAACTACGACCCTTGGACCTGGCGCAGCGGCCGCGTCGACGTGGTCGAGCAGGCCAACATGTTCAAGGCCTTCTACAAGATCATCACCGATCGCCTCGACGAGGGATGGGTCGGCGGCTACTGGCTTTGGAACTACGATGCCGGTCAGATGGTATCCGATCCGAGCCCGGATGACGGCTACTATACCCACGGCAAGCTGGCCGATGCCATCGTCGAGCAGTATTTCAAGAACCCCGTTGCGGTGAAAGGCCAGCTTCTTTCCGGCACGGCCGGCAGCGATGCGCTGAGAGGCGGCTTCAACCACGACACGCTTTCCGGCGGTGCCGGCAACGACACGCTGCAGGGCAATAGCGGCGCGGATGTCTACATCTATGCCGGCGGCGAGGGGGCCGATGTCATTTTCGGGTTCGATCCGGTCCAGGGTGACCGCATCGTCCTGAACAATGTCGGAGGCACGCGCTTCTCCGATCTTCAGATCAGCCATATCGCCGGTGGCTACGTCATCGCCTTCGGCGGCGGCAACAGCCTGACGGTCATGACCGTCGCGACGCTGGATGCGGCGTGGTTCTCGTTCAACGGTAGCGGCCAGTCTGGCGCCTCGACGAAGCCGACGACCGGAAATGACGAGATCACAGGCGGTGCGACGAAATCCGATCTGATCGACGGTCTCAAGGGCGACGACCTGATCGACGGTCTCGGCGGCAACGACACGCTCCGCGGCGGCGAGGGCGACGACACAATCTATGGCGGCACCGGCAACGACGCGCTCTACGGCAATGCCGGTGACGATTATGTGGAAGGTGGCGACGGCATCGACCGGCTCTATGGCGGCGATGGCCTCGACATTCTCTATGGCGGCGCCGGCAACGACCAGGTGAGGGGCGAAGAAGGCGACGACATGCTCTACGGAGACGACGGCGCCGATATCCTGCACGGGGACAACGGCTACGATCTTCTCGATGGCGGCAACGGCGACGACAAGCTTTATGGCGAAGCGGGCGACGACCAGATCGTCGGAGGCGAGGGCAACGACGTCATCCAGGGTGGCGCCGATAACGATACGCTCGAGGGCGAGAACGGCGACGACAAGCTCTATGGCGGCGACGGCAAGGATGTGCTCCTCGGCTGGTTCGGCATGGACCAGCTCTGGGGCGGCGCGGGTGACGACGTGCTCGATCCCGGCGCCGGCAACGACAAGCTCTGGGGTGGCTTGGGCGAAGACCGCTACGTTTTCAACTCCGACATGGGCCAGGACATCGTCTACGACTTCAAGCCGAAGCAGAATGAGATGCTGCTGATCCGTCACAACATCAATCATTCCGGCATCGTCGATTTCGACACGCTCAAGCCACACATGATGCAGGCGGGTGCCGACGTCGTGATGGATCTCGGCAAGGGCGAGTATCTCGGCGGCGACGATCGGCTGACGCTGGTCAATGTTCGGCTCGCAGACCTCAAGGCCGAGCATTTCTACTTCTATTGGTAGTCGCTCCCGATAGAGAATGACGAACGGCCGGGACATGTCCCGGCCGCTGCGCTTTGTGCGCCTCGGATTGCGATGGGAACAAGCGCCGCTGTCCTGTCGTTCTCCGCGCAACGACGGGCATCCGCCCGGATCTCGGGAGATGGCGCATGGCCCGCCTGTCATGGAAGCAGAGCGAGAACGAAGCATCGATCCGCGAAGCTGTCGATCTCGTCCGCGAGCATGGTGAGTCATTGCCGCCGATCGAAGAGGATGAAGCCTTCGGCGGCATGTTCGACCGCTTCGCCGACGCCAAGGTGGTGCTTCTTGGAGAGGCGACCCACGGCACGTCGGAATTCTATCGCGCCCGCGCTGCAATTACGAAGCGGCTGATCACACAGCACGGCTTCGACATCGTCGCCGTGGAAGCCGACTGGCCCGATGCGGCGCGCATCGATGCCTATGTCCGACATCGCCATGTACCGGACGGCGGCGACGCTGCCTTCGAGCGCTTTCCGACCTGGATGTGGCGCAACGAAGAAGTGGCCGATTTCATCAACTGGATGCGCGAGTACAACCGCGACATCGCCGAGGACGAGCGCGCAGAATTCCGTGGCCTCGACGTCTACAGCCTGAGCGCGTCCATCCGCTCCGTGCTTGATTATCTCGACCGGGTCGATCCCGGAGCCGCGAGGGAGGCGAGGGGACGCTACGGTTGTCTCAGTCCCTGGCAATCCGACCCGGCACGCTATGGCCGCGCGGTCCTCACCGGGCAGAAGAAGCCCTGCGACGAGGCATTGCTGCGCCAGCTACAGGATATTCTCGACAAGCGGATGGAGTATCTCCAGGCCGATGGCGGCGAGGAATTCTTCGATGCCGTCCAGAACGCCAAGATCGTGCATGCCGCCGAGCATTACTATCGGATCATGTACGAAGGCGCGACGGAATCGTGGAACCTGCGCGACCGCCACATGTTCGAGACGCTGCAGAGCCTGCTGGCGCGTCGCGACAACGCCAAGGCCGTTATCTGGGCGCACAACTCGCATATCGGCAATGCAGCTGCGACCGCGATGGGCTGGCAGGGCGAGTTCAACATCGGCGAGCTCTGCCGCAAGGCCTATCGCAGCGAGGCGGTGCTGATCGGGTTCGGAACGGATCGCGGAACGGTAGCCGCTGCCGACGACTGGGACGAGCCCGTGCAGGTCAAGGATGTGCGACCCGCCCGGCCCGACAGCCACGAGCGCATCTTTCGGGATTCTGGCCTCGGCTGCTTCCTGACCGATTGGCGGGAGAACGGCCAGGCCGAATTGACTGCGGTTCTCTCTCGGCCCCGCCTGGAGCGCGCCATCGGGGTAATCTACCGGCCGGAGACGGAACTCTACAGCCATTATTTCGAAGCCATCCTGGCCGAGCAGTTCGACGCTTTCGTCTGGTTCGACGAGACGAAGGCGGTCACGCCGCTGACCCACGCCCACGGCAAGGGCATGCCGGAGACCTATCCGTTCGGGCTTTGACGCGGACATAACCCTCCCCCCTCTGCGGGGGAGGGTGACCCTCGCGTCGGCGAGGGTCGGGGGAGGGGGTTTGACTTATGTCACACGCCCCCTGCGACGTCATCACCGTACCCTCGACGTCATCCCCGGACTTGTTCCGGGGACCCACGCCTTGGATGCACTGCGGTTCTCGAAGACGTGGGTGGCCGCACCAAGTGCGGCCATGACGGTGACGGGCGAAGTGCGAACCCTCCCCCCTCTGCGGGGGAGGGTGGCGAACGCCAGTGAGCCGGGAGAGGGGGCGTCAGGGTCGAGCACAGCCCCTCTCCCGGCCCCCTCAAGGCAGCCTCTCCCGTCATGCCCGCGCTTGTCGCGGGTATCCACGTCTTCTGCAGCGTGGCGGATCCTCAAGACGTGGGTGGCCGGGACAAGCCCGGCCATGACGGCGAGGGGCGGGGATGGGATGAGGGCAACGTTATGTTCTCACT
>Ga0182747_1000174_pt1 | contig 69354 bp, 67 predicted proteins | sample eDN3rd30CBELigBY_FD_128526 | JGI IMG/M metagenome (GOLD analysis project Ga0182747, IMG submission 128526) | Enriched backyard soil microbial communities from Emeryville, California, USA - eDNA 3rd pass 30_C BE-Lig BY (version 2) (version 2) | ecosystem: Environmental > Terrestrial > Soil >... | reverse complement strand
CTGGAGGAGTAAAGCGCTGTCATTCCGGCGCAGGCCGGGATCCATAACCATGATCTTGAACCAGCTTGGTATCGTCAGCGGTTCTGGATCCCCGCCGCCGCGGGGATGACAAGGTCGAGGTGCGAGCGTCTCGTCCTGAGAACGATCCCGGATCGGCTCCCGCCGTCCGGGATGACACCCAGTTATTCACTTCACCCTTGCCCGCGGATGCGCCGCATTGAACGCGTCCATCAATCGCGCCGCATCGACCTTCGTGTAGAGTTGCGTCGTAGAGAGCGAGGCGTGGCCCAAAAGTTCCTGGATGCCGCGCAGGTCGCCGCCCTTGGCCAGAAGGTGCGTGGCGAAGGAATGGCGCAGGGCGTGCGGCGTGGCGCTGTCGGGCAGCCCCAAAGCCCCGCGCAGTTCCTCGACGGCGAGCTGGATGATGCGGGCCGAGAGCGGCCCGCCGCGGGCGCCGACGAAGAGCGGTCCTTCGGGCGCGATCGCATAGGGGCAGAGCGCCAGATAATCTTCTACCGCGCGTTGGATCGGCGGAATGACCGGCACGCTGCGCATCTTGCCGCCCTTGCCGGTGACCGTGATCGAGTCGATTCCGTTGACCGGCGCATCGCGCCGCTCGAGCCCGAGCGCCTCGGAAATGCGCAGGCCCGCGCCATAGAGCAGCGAGAGCACGGCGGCGTCACGCGCCAGGATCCACGGCTTGCGGTTTTCTCCCGCCCGCGTCTCCGCATCCGTCACCGCGACGGCGGATGAGGCGGAGAGGGGGCGCGGCAGGTTCTTGTCGACCTTCGGCGTGCGAATCGCCGCGAAGGCAGAGGCCGTGCCATGACCCTCGCGCTCCAGGTGGCGAGCGAAGGAGCGCAGGGCCGCGAGCTGGCGCATGAGCGAGCGGCTGCCCACCGAATCCATGCGCCGGGCGGCGAGAAAGGCGCGGATGTCCATGGGCTTCAGGTTTAAGATGCCTTCCACGCTCGGCTTCTCGCCGAGATGGTTGGTCAGGAAGGCCAGGAACTGGCGCAGATCCCGGGCATAGGCCTCGACGGTCTTGGCCGACAGGCGCCGCTCCTTGGCGAGCGAGGCGAGCCACGCCATCGCCTCGCGGCGAGTGTCGTCGGCGCCCGGAAGGACGAGATCGATGATCGAAGGGGATGTCTTTGTATCGGCCACAGTTCCAATATCTGTTCACGAGCTTGCCAAAGTGTGAAGCCGCGAAGGCGGGTGCCGATCGGATGAGATAACGTTCGTGGGAATTTGAGCGACGAGACTTCGCATGAGCCAGGGTAGAGGCGTTTCGGGAACGGAAGGGTACGGCGAACAGGCAGACAGCCTCGTCGAAGCCTATGAAAGCGTGGTTTTCGAGGATCTCTATAGGCCGCTCCTCACACTTTTGCCTGAGAGCGGCAAAGCCCTGGACATCGGTGCCGGCACGGGGCGCGACGCGGCGGCGCTTGCACGACGTGGCCTGCAGGTTCATGCCGCCGAGCCGACGGCGGCGCTCAGAGCCCATGCCCAGCGCCTCCATCCCGATCCCAACATCGTCTGGATCGACGATTCCCTGCCCGATCTGGCGCGTATCCATGCCGGCGGCGAGCGATTCGACCTCATCCTGATGACGGCCGTCTGGATGCATCTCGATGAGCGCGAGCGCTCCCGCGCCCTGCCGCGGATCGCCGAGCTGCTCGGCGACGGCGGAAAGATCTTCATGACCGTTCGCAAAGGGCCCGTGCCGGCCGGGCGGCGGATGTTCGAGGTGCCGATCGATCCATTGGTGTCACACGCCCAGTCCCTCGGCCTCGACCTCCTCCAACGGTATGAGTTTGCCGACATGCTCGGCCGCAAGGACGTGAGCTGGACCATGCTTGCTTTCGAGAAGGGAAATCGGGTCTAAGCTCTGGTCATGATCCCGCTGTTCGTTCTCGCTCCCTAATGGTCGCCAAGATCGCCGATGTCCTCATCCCGCTGGCGCTGGACACGGCCTATTCCTATGCCGTGCCGGACGGCCTCCCCTTGGAGGAGGGCGATGTGGTGCAGGTGCCGCTCGCCAACCGCGAGGTGGCGGGCGTCGTCTGGTCCCTGCGCGAAGGGCAGGGCGGCAACCTGAAGAAGGTGACCGGAATCATCGAGGCGCCGAACTTATCCGCCAACATGCGCAAGTTCCTGGACTGGATCGCCTGGTACACCCTGGCGCCCAAGGGCTCAGCGCTCGCCATGGGGCTCAAGATCCCCGATCCGGATCGCCAGGAGGTCGCACGTGTCGGCGTAAGGCTCGCCGGCGCCTTGCCGAAGCGCATGACGCCTGCCCGGCAGAAGGTGATCGAGATCGCCCAGGATGGCGTCGTGCGCTTGAAAAGCGAGCTGGCGCAGGCGGCCGGCGTGAGCGCCGGGGTCGTCAACGGGCTTATCGACGAAGGCGCCCTGGAGACGGTCGTCCTCCTGGCCGAGCCCGTTGCGGAGATGCCCGATCCCGCCTTCGGCCACACCGCGCTCTCGGACGGCCAGCAGGCGGCGGCCGACGAAATCGTCGCTGCCATGGGCGAAGCGCATCCGCCAGTGGTCCTGCTCGAAGGCGTCACGGGTTCGGGCAAGACGGAGGTTTATTTCGAGGCGGTGGCCGAGGCCGTGCGGAACGGCCGGCAGGCTCTCATCCTGATGCCCGAGATCGCGCTGACCGCCCAGTTCCTCGACCGGTTCGCCGCCCGTTTCGGCGTCAAGCCGGCCACCTGGCATTCCGCCGTCACGGGCCGCAGGCGCGAGCGGCTCTATTCGGCCATCGCGTCGGGCGAGGTAAAGGTGGTGGCGGGCGCCCGCTCGGCCCTGTTCCTGCCCTATGCGGACCTCGGCCTCGTCATCGTCGACGAGGAGCACGAGACCGCCTACAAGCAGGACGACGGGGTGCATTACCACGCCCGCGACATGGCGGTGGTGCGCGGCAAGATCGAGAATGCGCCGGTGGTGCTGGCCTCCGCCACCCCCTCCATCGAGAGCCGGGTCAATGTGGAGCGCGGGCGCTACCGCCATGTGAAGCTGCCCGAGCGGTTCGGCGGCCGTTCCATGCCGCAGATCCGGGCCGTGGACCTGCGCAAGGAGGCGATCCCGAAGGGTCGCTGGCTTTCGCCGACCCTGGTGACGGCGGTGGAACAGACGGTCGCCAATGGCGAGCAGGCTCTGCTCTTCCTCAACCGGCGCGGCTATGCCCCGCTCACCCTCTGCCGGGCCTGCGCCCATCGCTATGAGTGCCCGAACTGCTCCTCATGGCTCGTGGAGCACCGCTTCCGTCGCTCCCTGGTCTGCCACCATTGCGGCCATGTGGAACGCACGCCCCACGCCTGCGTCGAGTGCGGCAGCGTCGATTCGCTGGTGCCCTGCGGCCCCGGCGTCGAGCGCATCGCGGAAGAGGCGGCCGAGCTGTTCCCGGACAAGCGCTGCATCGTGCTCTCGAGCGACTTTCCCGGCGGCACGGAGCGGCTGCGGGCGGAGCTTGCCGCCATCGCGGCGGGCGAGTTCGACATCGTCATCGGCACGCAACTGGTGGCAAAGGGCCATAATTTCCCGCTCATGACCCTGGTCGGGGTGCTCGATGCGGATATCGGCCTCACCTCAGGCGATCCGCGTGCGGCGGAGCGCACCTTCCAGATGCTGCAGCAGGTCACGGGCCGCGCCGGCCGCGGCGAGAAGCCGGGCCGGGCCCTGGTCCAGACCTGGCAGCCGGACCATCCGGTCATCGCCGCCCTCGTTTCCGGGGATGCCGAGCGCTTCTACGCGGAGGAGACACGCGTCCGCGAGATGGCCGGCCTGCCGCCGTTCGGGCGGCTCGCCTCGCTCATCGTCTCGGCGGCCGAGCGCGAGCTGGCGGAGGCCCATGCCCGCGGCATGGCGCTGGTCGCCGAGCCACCGCCGGGCGTGACCGTGCTCGGCCCGGCCGAGGCGCCGCTCGCCCTGATCCGGGGCCGCTACCGCTTCCGGCTGTTGGTCAAGACCGAACGGGAGGTCGATCTCCAGGCCTATCTGCGCGGCTGGATGGCCCGCTGCCCCAAGGTCCGCGGCAACACCCGCGTCTCCATCGACGTGGACCCTCAAAGCTTTTTGTGATCAAGCAGAGCCCCTCATCAAGACAAGGCACCATGACCAAGATCGTCCACTGCATCCGCCACGGCCAATCGACCTTCAACGCCCATTTCGCCGAGCACGGCGTGGATCCGGGGCATTTCGATGCGCCCCTGACCGAGCTGGGCCAGCGCCAGGTGGCCGAGCGGGCGCCGGAACTGCGCCAATATTCTTACGACCTCGTCGTGACCTCCCCGCTGACCCGGGCGATCCAGACCACGATGGGCCTGTTCGGGCAGCACCCGGCCTCGCCGATGATCCTGGTGGAATGCCTCCACCGTGAGTACCTGGAAAGCAGCTGCGACGTGGGGCGCGCCGTCTCCCACCTGTCTCAGGACTTCCCCCACCTGTCCTTCGGGCATCTCGACGAGGTCTGGTGGCACAACGAGGGCGAGATGAACGAGCGGGGCTTCATCATCGAGCCGGCTCACCTGTTCGAGGAGAGGGTCGAGCGGTTCCGGAACTGGCTCGCCGAGCGGCCGGAAAAGCTGATCGCCGTGGTGGGCCACGGCACCTTCTTCGGCCGGCTCACCGGCCGCTCCCTGGCCAACTGCGAAGTCGCGGCCCTGGAACTCTAGCTTTACCGTGACCGTGCACCCGGCTTTTTCAAGGCAAAACAGGGCCCGGCTCGCCTTGCGCCTGCGAAAAACCCATGCTAGTGCACCCTCGCCCGACGGGTGGCGACGGCTTCCGCCTCGGGCTCATTTCCACACCTGACGGGTCTCCCGAGAGCCTCCATTGCAGGCTGTCCCGGTCGAGGCCCGTTAAGATACGAGAGAGACGGTTCCGTGGCGCAAAGCGGTTCGCAAGAAGGACCCCTCCTGTCGGGCGTAGCATTGCGCTATGCTTCGGCGCTGTTCGAACTCGCTCGGGAAGCGAACGCGATGGACGCCGTCGAAGGCGACCTCGGCCGCTTCGATCAGCTGATCCGCGGCAGCCAGGACCTGCAGCGCCTGATCCAGAACCCCGTCTTCACGGCCGAGGAGCAGGCGGGCGCTATTGGCGCCATCCTCGACAAGGCCGGCGTTTCCGGCCTTGCCGGCAACTTCATCCGCCTCGTCGCCTCCAAGCGCCGCCTCTTCGCACTGCCCGACATGATCCGCGCCTACCGGAACCTCGTCTCCGAGGCCAAGGGCATCGTCCAGGCGCAGGTCACCCTGGCGGAGGCGCCCTCCGACAAAGTTCTCAACGAAATCAAGGCGGCGCTGCGCGACGTCGCCAAGGCTGACGTCGCTGTCGACGTCAAAATCGACCCGAGCCTCATCGGCGGTCTCATCGTGAAGGTGGGGTCCCGCATGGTGGATGCCTCGGTGCGCACCAAACTCAATTCCATTCGTCTAGCGATGAAAGAGGTCCGCTGATGGACATTCGAGCCGCTGAGATCTCCGCGATCCTCAAAGAGCAGATCAAGAACTTCGGTACCGAAGCTGAAGTCACCGAAGTCGGACAGGTCCTGTCCGTCGGTGACGGTATCGCCCGTTGCTACGGCCTCGACAAGGTTCAGGCCGGCGAGATGGTCGAATTCGAGAGCGGCGTGCGCGGCATGGCCCTCAACCTCGAGACCGACAACGTCGGCGTCGTGGTGTTCGGCTCCGACCGTGAGATCGCCGAAGGCCAGACCGTGAAGCGCACGGGCGCCATCGTGGACGTGCCGGTCGGCAAGGGCCTGCTCGGCCGCGTCGTCGACGCGCTCGGCAACCCCATCGACGGCAAGGGCCCGATCGTGGCCACGGAGCGCCGCCGCGTGGACGTGAAGGCTCCCGGCATCATTCCGCGCAAGTCGGTGCACGAGCCGATGGCGACGGGCCTCAAGTCGATCGACGCCCTGATCCCGGTCGGCCGCGGCCAGCGCGAGCTGATCATCGGTGACCGCCAGACCGGCAAGACCGCGATCGCCCTCGACACGATCCTCAACCAGAAGCCCCTGAACCAGGGCGACGACGAGAGCCAGAAGCTCTATTGCGTCTATGTCGCCATCGGCCAGAAGCGCTCCACGGTGGCCCAGTTCGTGAAGGTTCTCGAAGAGAACGGCGCGCTGGAATATTCCATCATCGTCGCGGCCACCGCCTCCGATCCGGCCCCGATGCAGTTCCTGGCGCCCTTCTCGGGCTGCGCCATGGGCGAGTTCTTCCGCGACAACGGCATGCATGCCGTGATCACCTATGACGATCTGTCCAAGCAGGCCGTCGCCTACCGTCAGATGTCGCTCCTGCTCCGCCGTCCGCCGGGCCGCGAGGCCTATCCGGGCGACGTGTTCTACCTGCACTCCCGCCTGCTCGAGCGCGCTGCGAAGCTCAACGAGGAGAACGGCTCGGGCTCGCTGACCGCTCTGCCGGTCATCGAAACGCAGGCCAACGACGTGTCGGCCTACATCCCGACCAACGTGATCTCGATCACCGACGGTCAGATCTTCCTCGAGACGGATCTGTTCTACCAGGGCATCCGCCCGGCGGTGAACGTCGGTCTCTCGGTGTCGCGCGTGGGCTCCTCGGCCCAGACGAAGGCGATGAAGAAGGTCGCGGGCAAGATCAAGGGCGAGCTGGCGCAGTACCGCGAGATGGCGGCCTTCGCGCAGTTCGGCTCCGACCTCGACGCCACCACGCAGCGCCTGCTGAACCGCGGTTCGCGCCTGACCGAGCTCCTGAAGCAGCCGCAATTCTCGCCGCTGAAGATGGAAGAGCAGGTCGCCGTGATCTATGCCGGCGTGAACGGCTATCTCGACGCGCTTCCGCTCAACCGGGTGCGCACTTTCGAAGACGGTCTGCTCTCGATCCTGCGCGGCAAGCACGCCGATCTTCTCGATGCCATCCGTGCTTCGAAGGACCTGTCGAGCGACTCGGAAGCGAAGCTCAAGGACGTCGTCCAGAACTACGCCAAGTCTTTCTCGTAAGGACTTCCGTTCTCTAAACGATCCAGCCGGGTTTCCGGAGAGGGTAGGGACGCTCGATGCCGAGCTTAAAAGACCTTCGTAACCGCATCGCCTCGGTCAAGGCGACGCAGAAGATCACCAAGGCCATGCAGATGGTGGCCGCCGCGAAGCTGCGCCGCGCGCAGAGCGCGGCGGAAGCCGCGCGTCCTTACGCGGAGCGCATGGCCGTGGTGCTCGGCAACCTCGCGTCCGGCATCACCGTCGGGCCCGAGACGCCGCGTCTTCTGGCCGGCACCGGTTCCGACCGCGTTCACCTGCTGGTCGTCTGCACCGCGGAGCGCGGCCTGTGCGGCGCGTTCAACTCGTCGATCGCGCGCCTGGCCCGCGATCATGCCAACCGGCTGCTCGCCGAGGGCAAGACCGTCAAGATCATCTGCGTCGGCAAGAAGGGCTACGACATCCTGCGTCGCCAGTTCGCCGAGCAGATCATCGAGCTCATCGACCTGCGCTCCGTGCGCCAGATCGGCTTCGAGCAGGGCGACATGATCGCTCAGAAGATCCTCAACCGGTTCGATGCGGGCGAGTTCGACGTGGCGACCCTGTTCTACTCGCGCTTCCGCTCGGTGATCGCTCAGATCCCGACGGCGCAGCAGATCATTCCGGCTCAGATCGAGGCCAGCGCCGGCGCCCCCGACGCGGTCTACGAATACGAGCCCGATGAAGGCGAGATCCTCACGACGCTGCTGCCGCGCAATCTCACCGTGCAGATCTTCCGGGCGCTGCTCGAGAATGCAGCCTCCGAACAGGGCGCCCGCATGAGCGCCATGGACAATGCGACCCGCAACGCGGGCGAGATGATCAAGAAGCAGACGATGACCTACAACCGGTCGCGTCAGGCGATGATCACCAAGGAACTGATCGAAATCATTTCGGGCGCCGAGGCGCTCTGACGAATCCGAGAGGAGCCTCACATGGCTAACACCGCTACTCCCGCCGGCAAGGTCGGTCACATCACCCAGGTCATCGGCGCCGTCGTCGACGTCCAGTTCGAAGGCCATCTGCCGGAGATCCTCAACGCTCTCGAGACCACGAACGGCGGCAACCGCCTCGTGCTCGAAGTGGCCCAGCAGCTCGGCGAGAGCACCGTGCGCTGCATTGCCATGGACACCTCCGAAGGCCTCGTCCGCGGCCAGGACGTCACCGACACCGGCGCCCCGATCTCGGTGCCGGTCGGCGACGGAACGCTCGGCCGCATCATGAACGTCATCGGCGAGCCGGTCGACGAAGCAGGCCCGATCCCGGCACAGGGCGTCCGCGCCATCCACCAGCCCGCTCCGTCCTACGCCGAGCAGGCCACCGAGGCCCAGATCCTCGTCACCGGCATCAAGGTCGTCGACCTGCTCGCTCCCTACGCGAAGGGCGGCAAGATCGGCCTCTTCGGCGGCGCGGGCGTCGGCAAGACCGTGCTGATCATGGAGCTCATCAACAACGTCGCGAAGGCGCACGGCGGCTATTCCGTGTTCGCCGGCGTCGGTGAGCGCACCCGCGAGGGCAACGACCTCTATCACGAGATGATCGAGTCGGGCGTGAACAAGCATGGCGGCGGCGAAGGCTCCAAGTGCGCGCTCGTCTACGGCCAGATGAACGAGCCTCCGGGTGCCCGCGCCCGCGTCGCGCTCACCGGCCTGACCGTCGCCGAGAACTTCCGCGACCAGGGCCAGGACGTGCTGTTCTTCGTGGACAACATCTTCCGCTTCACGCAGGCCGGCTCCGAAGTGTCGGCGCTTCTCGGCCGTATTCCTTCGGCGGTGGGCTATCAGCCGACGCTCGCCACCGACATGGGCATGCTGCAGGAGCGCATCACCACCACCAACAAGGGTTCGATCACCTCGGTGCAGGCGATCTACGTGCCGGCCGACGATCTGACCGATCCGGCGCCCGCCACCTCCTTCGCCCACCTCGACGCCACGACCGTGCTGTCGCGCTCGATCGCCGAGAAGGGCATTTATCCTGCGGTGGATCCGCTCGACTCGACCTCGCGCATGCTCTCCGCCGCGATCCTCGGCGAGGAGCACTACAACGTGGCGCGCTCCGTGCAGCAGATCCTGCAGCGCTACAAGTCGCTGCAGGACATCATCGCGATCCTGGGCATGGACGAGCTCTCCGAAGAGGACAAGCTCACCGTCGCCCGCGCCCGCAAGATCGAGCGCTTCCTGTCGCAGCCCTTCTTCGTCGCCGAAGTCTTCACCGGCTCGCCGGGCAAGCTCGTCGCGCTCGAAGACACCATCAAGGGCTTCAAGGGTCTCGTCGAAGGCCAGTACGATCACCTGCCCGAGGCTGCCTTCTACATGGTCGGCAGCATTGAGGAGGCTGTCGAGAAGGCCCAGCGTCTCGCGGCCGAGGCGGCGTAAGTTCGAAGACTATGTCGTCGTGGCAAGAGATTTCTGAACGAGTTCTCTACCGCGACGGCAGCCATCGAGACATTTATGTTCTCGATGTCGGTCCAGAAGATTGGGAGCGGCTTCTAAGGGCGCTCCCACACTCCGAATGGACCGTTGAGTATTCTTGGGATGGCAAACCCGAAGCTTCTCCTCAGGTCTTCGCCGAAGCGAGAAGCAAAGAAGGGGTTGCTCTCCTGAGCATCGATAAGAACGGCTTCGGGCTGAACTGCCATTTTTTCGACGAGTCAGAGATCGAATTCGATTTCCGACCCGAAGACATTCAAGGTCCTGAGGTATTCAATAGACTGGATACCTTTTTGAACTGGATGGTGGATCTGCTCGACAAAGACGTGATTGTTACATCCGAAAACACGCGTGATGATGTTCTCATGAGATTCACGCCAGCGAGCAGAGGGGCTTGAAATGGCTACCTTCAATTTCGAACTCGTCTCTCCCGAGCGCGTCCTGTTCTCCGGCGAGGTCGACGCCGTCGTGCTGCCGGCGACCGAGGGCGACATGACGGTTCTGGCCGGCCATTCGCCGGTGATGACCACCCTCAAGACCGGGTTCCTCGTCGTCACCAGCACGCCCGGCAACGGACGCCGCGTTCTCGTGCGCGGCGGCTTCGCCGACGTGAATCAGAACGGCCTCACGGTGCTCGCCGAGCGCGCCCTCCCCGAGGAGGAGTTGACCCAGGACATCCTCGACCAGGAGATCCTGACTGCCGAAATGCACTGGGATGCCACCAACGAACCGGCCGCCAGGCAAGCAGCCGAATCGGCGATCGCACAGCTGCGCGAAGCCAAGGCGGCGCTGAACTTTTGAGGCACTTTCAAGCCTCCACTCTGAAACAACCCGGCCTTGAGCCGGGTTTTTTGTTTCATGGACCAGCCCGCGCCGCTTATCCTCACGCTACAGTTCGACGAACGCTCCTTCGCCTTCTTCGATGCGCAGAGGCGGCGCTACTTTCCGCCCAAGCGCAATTTCATCCCGGCCCATCTCACGCTGTTTCATGCCTTGCCGGGCGAGTATCTCGCGGCGATCATGCGCGAGATCGAGGCCTGCACTTCGGATCGGCGACCTTTTACTCTCGACGTGACAGGCCTGCGCTCCCTCGGCCGCGGCGTCGCCTACGCCCTCGAGTCGACGGAACTGGCGCAGCTGCGCAGGCAGCTTGCACTGGCATGGAACGACTGGCTCAAGTCGCAGGACCGGCAGAACCACCAACCGCATGTGACGGTGCAGAACAAGGTCGATCCCACACAGGCGAGAGCTCTGTTGGAAGAGCTATGCGAGAGTTTTGAACCGTTTCAGGTCGAGGCTACCGGGCTTGAGCTCTGGTGGTATCGTGGCGGACCGTGGGAGACGGTGCGCAGCTTCAGCTTCCCAGCAGGGTGAAATCCCTCACGTCATGGCCGGGCTTGTCCCGGCCATCCCGATTTTGTGAGACACGACGCCTTTCGAATCGAGATCACCGGCACGAGGCCGGTGATGACGTGAGGGGGCCTACTCCCCCATCGCAATCAGGTTCGCGTTGCCGCCGGCAGCCGCGGTGTTGATCGTCACCGTCTGCTCGGTGGCGAAGCGCAGGAGGTAATGCGGCCCGCCAGCCTTGGGACCGGTGCCGGAAAGGCCGTGACCGCCGAAGGGCTGCACGCCGACCACCGCGCCGATCATGTTGCGGTTGACGTAGACGTTGCCGACGGAAAGCGCCTCGACCACGCGCTCCACCGTGGCATCGATGCGCGAATGCACGCCGAGTGTCAGGCCGTAGCCGGTACCCTCGATGGCCTGCAGCACGTCGCCCAGGCGACCAGCCTTGTAGCGCACCACGTGAAGCACGGGGCCGAACACCTCCTGCGCGAGATCATGCGGCTTGCTGAGCTCAAAGATATGGGGCGCCACATAGGTCCCTGTTGCCGGCGCCTCGCCCGCGTAATGCACCTTCGCGGAGCGCTTCATGGCCGCGATATGCGCGTCGAGCTTGTCCTTCGCCTCGCGGTCGATCACCGGACCGACCTGTGTCGAGATCTCGCGCGGATCGGCGATCTTCAGCTCGCGGGCGTTGCCCGCGATCATCTCGATCATACGGTCGGCCACATCGTCCTGCACGCAGAGCAGGCGCAGGGCCGAGCAGCGCTGACCGGCGGATCGGAAGGCGGACATCACCACATCGTCGGCCACCTGCTCGGGCAGGGCGGTGGCGTCGACGATCATCGCATTGATGCCGCCCGTCTCGGCGATCAGCGGCACGATGGCAGCATCCTTGCCGGCAAGGGTGCGGTTGATGATGCGGGCAACCTCGGTCGAGCCGGTGAAGACTACGCCAGCAACGTTCTTGTGCTCGACGAGGCGCGCACCGACGCGGCCGTCGCCGGGCACGAGATGAAGCGCTGTCTTCGGCACGCCGGCCTCGTGCAGGATGCGCACGGCGAGATCGGCGATCAACGGCGTCTGCTCGGCGGGCTTGGCCACGACAGCGTTGCCGGCCATCAGCGCGGCGCCGACCTGGCCCAGAAAGATCGCGAGCGGGAAATTCCAGGGCGAGATCGCGACGAACACGCCGCGTCCGCGCAGGCGCAGCACGTTGCTCTCGCCGGTCGGTCCCGGCATCGCCTCGCCCGCGCCGAAGAGGGCTTTGCCCTGGACGGCGTAGTAACGCAGGAAATCGACCGCTTCGCGCACTTCCGAGAGCGCGTCATCGAGAGTCTTGCCGGCCTCGACCTGCAGCAGATGAAGCAGCGCACCGCGCCGCTCCTCTAAAAGATCGGCCGCGTGCTGCAGCGCCTTGGCGCGGGTCGCCGCATCCGTGCGGCTCCACTTGGCGAAACCGGCATGGGCAGCAGACATGGCGCGATCGGCGACCTCGGGCGAGGCTTCCGTCACCTGACCTGCGACCGTGCTGCCGTCGATGGGGCTGACGAGCGGGCGCGACGTGCCGGAGGCCGCCTTGCCGTCGATCAGCGGCTCGGCCCTGTAGTTTTGCTGCGAAAACTTCCTGATCTCGGCCAGCAACGCGTCGAGCGAGGCCTGATGGCCGAACTCGACGCCTTTCGAATTCACGCGCTCGGGCCCATAGAGATCGCGCGGCAGCGGCAGTTTGGGATGGCGCGCCTTGTCGGCCGACACGATGATGTCGGCCGGACGCTTCAAAAGAGCCTCGACCGGCACGTTGGTGTCGGCTGCCACCGAGACGAAGGAGGAATTGGCACCGTTCTCCAAGAGGCGGCGCACGAGATAGGCGAGAAGGTCGCGATGGCCGCCGACCGGCGCATAGGCGCGGCAGGCGAGACCCGGATTGTCTTCCAGAAGGCGCGCATAGAGCGCCTCGCCCATGCCGTGCAGGCGCTGGAACTCGTAGCCCTCCGTGCCGCCGGCGCGCTCGATGATGGAGGCGACGGTGAGCGCGTTGTGGGTGGCGAATTGCGGATAGATGCGCGGGCGCAAGGACAGCATCTTCTCGGCGCACGCCATGTAGTGAAGGTCGGTCATCGCCTTGCGGGTGAAGACCGGATAATCGTCGAGCCCGCGCTCCTGGGCGCGTTTCACCTCCGTGTCCCAATAGGCGCCCTTCACGAGGCGCACCATGAGCTGGCGGTCGTAGCGCTCGGCCATGGCGGCGATGGCATCGATCACCGAGCCGGCACGCTTCTGGTAAGCCTGGATCGCGAGCCCGAAACCCTTCCAGTCGGCGAGCGAGGGATCGGCGAGCACCGCCTCGATCACCTCGAGCGACAGTTCGAGACGGTCGGCCTCCTCCGCATCGATGGTGAAATTAAGATCGTAGGATTTGGCCTTCTGCGCCAGGGCGATCGTGAGCGGCACCAATTCGCGCATCACCCGCTCGCGGCTCGTGGCCTCGTAGCGCGGATGGAGTGCGGAAAGTTTTACCGAGATGCCGGGACGGTTCGGCAGCGGCTCGTTGCCGGCGGAGCGGCCGATGGCGTCGATGGCGGAGGCGTACGACTCGAAATAGCGCCGGGCATCCTCGGCAGTGCGGGCGCCTTCGCCGAGCATGTCGAAGGAATAGCGGTAGACGCGGCCTTTCGACGAGCCGGCGCGCTTGAGCGCTTCCTCGATGGTTTGTCCGAGCACGAAATGGTTGCCCATCACCCGCATGGCCTGGCGCGTGGCGGTGCGCACGGCAGGCAGGCCGAGGCGCTTGGTGAGCTGGCCCAGAATGCTCTCCGGCGTCTCGCCGGGCTGGATGATGCGGGCCGTGATGCCGAGCGCCCAGGCCGAGGCCGAGACGAGGAAGGCGTCGGACTTCGCCTCGTGGCCGGCGAAATCCGCCTGGCCGAGCTTGTCCTCGATCAGCCGGTCGGCGGTGGCGGCATCGGGCACCCGCAACAGGGCCTCGGCCAGCACCATGAGGGCGAGGCCCTCCTTGGTGGAGAGCGCATATTCCCGCAGCATCTCCTCGACACCGCCGAGCCCGCCGCCCTTGGCGCGAATCGCCTCGATCAGTCGGGTCGCCTGAGCATCGACGCGCTTCTCCCGCTCCGGCGAGAGCCGTGCGCTGGAAAGAAGACGGGTCGCAAGGGCCTTGTCATCCTCGGCATAGGGCGGGTTGAAGGGAAGGGCCGGGCTGGGGGCAGGGCGCATCGGAAAATCCTCTGGATGTTTCCGGAAATATAGGAAGGAGCGCGCCGTGCTTCGATGGCAAAATTAGCGATCCTGCCTTAGAAGAAACGGAAGTTTAGCCAAGGCACCGTGAAAATGACGGATTTGGACCGGATCGATCGCAAGATCCTCAAGGCGCTCCAGGCCGATGGCCGCATCGCCACCGTGGAGCTTGCGGAAAAGGTTGGCCTGTCGCCCACGTCCACCGGCGAGCGGGTCAAGCGCCTGCAGCGGGAGGGGGTCATCGCCGGCTACGGGGCAAGGCTCGACCCGCACCGGCTCGGCCTCGAGCTTCTGGTCTTCGTGGAGGTCTCCCTCGACAAGACGACGCCGGACGTGTTCGAGAAATTCGCCGCCGCCGTGAAGCGGGCACCGGAGGTTCTCGAATGTCACATGGTGGCGGGCGGCTTCGACTATCTGGTGAAAACCCGCGTCGCAGACATGGCCGCCTACCGCCACTTCCTCGGCGAGATTCTTCTCGCGCTTCCCGGCGTGAAGGAAACGCGCACCTATGCGGTGATGGAGGAGGTGAAGAGCGACGGGATGCTGCCGGTGTGACCTTCCCACGACGTCATGGCCGGGCGTGGCCCGGCCATCTCGATCGGAAGAACGCAGCACCTTTCCAAACGAGATCACCGGCACGCGGCCGGTGATGACGTAGAGGGTGATTTACCCGGTCACCGTTTCTTCCTCGTTCCTCGTCTTCCAAAGCGAATAGACGACGCCGCCTGCGATCAGGGTAAACGTTACGCCGAGCGAGATGGTCGGGTCGAGCTTGCCCACAATCTGATTCCAGAAGATCTTGCCGCCGATGAAGACGAGCACGAGCGCGAGCGCGTATTTCAGATAGTGGAAGCGGTGCACCATGGCGGCGAGCGCGAAGTAGAGCGCACGCAGACCGAGGATCGCCATGATGTTGGCGGTGTAGACCACGAAGGTGTCCGTGGTGATCGCGAAGATCGCCGGCACCGAGTCGACCGCGAAGATCAGGTCGGCGACGTTGATCACCACGAGCGCCAGGAAGAGCGGCGTCGCCCAGGTGACGATCTTTCCGGATTTCGGATCGGGCTCGCGCACGAAGAAGCGCTGATCGTGCAGGCGGTTCGTCACGCGCATGTGCTTGCGCATGAAGCGGACCATCGCGTTCTTGTCGATATTCGGCTCGCTCTCGGGCACGAACAGCATCTTGATGCCGGTCGCGATGAGGAAGGCGCCGAAGAGATAGAGCATCCAGGAATATTCCTGCACCAGCGCAGCGCCCACCGCGATCATGATGCCGCGTAAGACGATGACGCCGATGATGCCCCATACAAGGGCGCGGTACTGGTATTTCCGGGGGATCGCGAAGTAGCTGAAGATCAGCGAGATCACGAAGACGTTGTCGATCGACAGGGACTTCTCGATGAAAAAGCCCGTGAAGTACGAGATGCCCGCGTGGGTACCGTCCTCGGTCACCAGCAGGCCGGTTTCGAACGACCACCAGATATAAGCGCCGAAGGCAGTCGCGATGCCGATGTAGAAGACGGAGAGAAGGAGGCTCTCCTTCACGCCGAGCTCCCTGTCCTTTCTGTTCAGGACACCGAGATCGAAGGCGAGGAGAAAAACGACAAGGCTGAGGAAAGCCGTCCACATCCAGACGGGCTTACCCAGCCATTCCATAAGCAGGAATTCTGGCATAACCGGACCTTTGATTGCTTCTGTTCAAGCATCGGCTCCGACATCACAGTCGCATGCTGCATCCTGCCAGAGGGGCCCGGGCGCCGATGGGTCCAACGTGGGGAGCACCCTTGAGCCCGTCAAGGGTCCCGACCTTGAGAGTTTCTGCTCAATTTTTCGTCAAGTGCCCTCTCCAGAGGCAGGGATGCCCGGGCAAGAGACTTGACCCGAGGCCGTGATCTGGTTGCATGGTCAAGAACAGGGCAGGTGGCCGAAAACGGCGTCACCACGCCCCCGATCATAAAAAATCAGAGGTGACGGTAATGTTTGCGGATCGTTCGACGAAGGCGACGTGGGTGGGGATGCTGGCGGGCGCAGCCGTGCTTCTCGGGTCTGCTGCTGCCCAGGCCCAGACCCCGGTGCGATTTTCGCTCGACTGGCGCTGGGAGGGGCCGGCCGCCCCATTCGCGGTTGCCATCGACAAAGGCTATTTCAAAGCCGAGGGGCTCGACGTGACGATCGATCCGGCGGCGGGCTCCCGCGAGCCGATCTCCCGCGTGGCGTCGGGCACCTACGATGTGGGCTTCGGCGACGTGAATTCCCTCGTGCGCTTCCGCGACGAGAATCCCGGCACGGACATCAAGGCGGTGATGGTGATCTATGACCGTCCGCCCTTCGCCCTCATCGGCCGCAAGAGCCGCGGCATCACCAAGGAGGTGTCGAGCCTCGCGGGCAAGAAATTCGGCGCGCCCGCCGCCGACGGCGCCTATGCGCAATGGCCGATCTTCAAGGCCGTGAACAAGATCGACGATTCGACCATGAAGTTCGAGAACGTGGGCTTCCCGGTGCGCGAGCCGATGCTGGCGCAAGGCGAGGTCGATGCGGTCTTCGGCTTCTCCATGTCGTCCTACATCAACCTGAAGTCGCGCGGCGTGCCGGCGGACGACATCGTCGTGATGTTGATGAGCGATTACGGCGTCGATCTTTACGGCAACACGATCATCGTCTCGCAGAAATTCGCGCAGGAGAAGCCTGAGGCCGTGAAGGGTCTTTTGCGCGCGATCATGAAAGGCGTGCAGGACACGGTGAAGGATCCCTCAACAGCGGTCGATTCGGTGATCAAGCGCAACGACGTCGCCAAGAAGGACGTGGAGCTCGAGCGCCTCAAGATGGTGCTCGATCAGAACATGATCACGCCTTGGGTGAAGGAGAACGGTTTTGGGGGCATCGACAAGACCCGCTTCGCCAAGGCGCTCGACCAGATCGGCCTCACCTTCAATTACAAGGCGAAGCCCGAGGTGGACGCCGTGTTCACCGAGCAGTTTCTCCCCGCTGCCGACCAGCGCAAGGTGAATTGAGCCTTCTCTCACCCTCCCCTTGAGGGGGAAGGTCGCGAGCATCGCGAACGGGGTGGGGTGGGAAGCGCCAACGTGAACGAACGTCGCGCTACCCACCCACCCCGGCCTAAAGGCCGACCCTCTCCCTCAAGGGGAGGGCGAACAAGTGGAGCGCCCCTTGCCGGTTTTCGTCGACATTCACGACGTCACCCATGTCTATGCGCGGGCCGAAGATGGTCTGCCTGCCGTCAGGAACCTGAACCTGAAGGTGAACGAGGGCGAGTTCGCCGCCATCGTCGGCCCTTCGGGCTGCGGCAAGTCCACCCTGATGAAGCTCGCCACCGGCCTGCAGTTTCCCCGCGAAGGCACGGTGATCGTCGACGGCAAGCAGGTCGGCGCGCCGGTCAAGCTTGCCGGCATGGCGTTCCAGAACCCGACCATGCTGCCCTGGCGCACCACTCTCGACAATATCCTGCTGCCGCTCGAGATCGTAGAGCCGCATCGCTCACGGCTGCGCCGACACAAGGCGGAATATGTGGCCAAGGCCGAGAGCCTGCTGGAGCAGGTCGGCCTGAAAGGGCAGGGACACAAATTTCCCTGGCAGCTCTCCGGCGGCATGCAGCAGCGCGCCTCGCTCTGCCGTGCGCTCATCCACGAACCGAAGCTCCTGATGCTCGACGAGCCCTTCGGCGCGCTCGACAGCTTCACCCGCGAGGAATTGTGGTGCGTGATGCGCGACCTGCATGCGGCGCAGAAGGTCACGATCATCCTCGTCACCCACGACCTGCGCGAAGCCGCTTTCCTCTCGGACCGCATCTTCTGCATGAGCGCGCGTCCGGGCCGGATCGTTGCCGAGCGCGAGGTGGAGTTCCCGCGCCCGCGCGATCTCGAGATCACCTACACGCCGGAATTTTCCGAACTCGTCCATGAATTGCGCAATCACATCGCGCAGGCGCGTCAGGCGGCGTGAGAGACCCATGAAAACCAAGAATCAGCTCGCCCTCGCACCTTGGATCTTCACCATCGGCTTCTTCCTTCTCTGGGAGCTGATCTGCCGCGTCCTGAACGTGTCGAGCTTCATCCTGCCGACGCCTTCGACGATCCTGGTCGCCGTGTGGGAATACCGCACCCAGCTCGCCTATCACGCCTTCTTCACGCTCTGGATGACGCTGGCGGGGTTCGGCCTGGCCGTCGGATTCGGATTGCTGCTCGGCATGGTGCTCGGCTCGTCCCGGCTCATCAATGCCGGCACCTATCCGCTGCTCGTGGGTTTCAACTCGATCCCGAAAGTGGCCGTGGTGCCGATCCTCGTGTTCTGGTTCGGCGTCGGCTGGGTGCCGCCGGTGATGACGGCCTTCCTGATCTCGTTCTTTCCCATCGTGGTGAATGTCGCCACCGGCATCGCCACCGTCGAGCCGGAGATGGAGGACGTCCTGCGGGCGCTCGGCGCCTCGAAGCGGGACATCGTGTTCAAGGTCGGCGTGCCGCGCGCCATGCCGTATTTCTTCGGCTCGCTGAAGGTTGCGATCACGCTCGCCTATGTGGGCTCCGTGATCGGCGAGCAGAACGCGTCGAACGTGGGCATCGGCAACCTGCTCACCCGCGCCTCCGCCGCCTTCGAGGTGCCCCTCGTCTGGGCCGCCCTCGTGGTTCTCGCCGTGCTCGGCGTGATCATGTACGCGATCACGGCCTATGTGGAGCGCTCCATGACAGGCTGGGCACAGCGATCGCAGATGGCGGCTTAATCAGGTTCTCGCTATTACGCATCTTCGCTTCCAACCCACTGCCCTCATCCTGAGGAGCCTGCGGAGCAGGCGTCTCGAAGGATCGTCCAGTGATCTCTGAAGCCTCCTTCGAGACGCAGCCTAAAGGCTGCTCCTCAGGATGAGGGCAGTGGGTTGGAAACGGCCTCCAAGAAGGCCGAAGATATTACCGCCTCAACGACAGCGGATTGTCCGACAAAGCCGCCGCGTCGGGCTGATCGACGGCGGGACGCCCGAGGAAGGCGTTCCAGAGCTTTTCCACGGTCTCGCGCTCGAGATCGTCGACGATGAACACGATGCGGCTGCGGCGGTCCTCGCTCGGCCAGCGCGGCAGCACGGCGGGCAAGTGGATCACATGCTGCACGCCATGGATCACGACCGGATGCTCCGGGTCCTCCGCCAGGGCGACGAGGCCCTTCACGCGCAAGAGCTTCGCGCCTTGCGACGAGCGCAGGAGATCCAGGAACATGTCGAGCGTGCCCTGACGGATCGGCGCGTCGCTGGTGAGGCAGAACGCACGGATTTTCTCGTCGTGCCGGTTCACGTCATGGTGATGATGATCGTGGCCGTGATGCTGATGATGGTGGCCATGCTGATGGGCGTGGCTTTCGCGCTCCGCCTCTTCCACGGCCTCCGTCTTCAGCCATGCGGTGACATCGGCAATCTTGCCGTCGAGGCCGAAGAGGCCGCCGGCGATGACGGCTTCCGCCGGTGCGTCGGCTTCGAGCAAGGTGGCGCCGGGATTGAGCTGGTGCAGCCTCTCCCGCAGCTGCGCGAGGCCTGCCCGATCTTCCACGAGGTCGGTCTTGGCGATGACGATCCGCTCGGCCACCGCCGCCTGCTTCAGAGCCTCGCGATGGGCATCGAGCGTGGCGGAGCCGTTGACCGCATCGACGACGGTCACCACGCCTTCGACCGCGTAGCGCATCGACAGATAGGGGTGATAGAGCACCGCATGCAGGATGGGTGCGGGATCGGCGAGGCCCGTGGTTTCGATGATCACGCGCTTGAACGGCAGGATGCGGCCGTTGTCGCGCTTGCGCAGGAGGTCCTCGAGGGTTGCGATCAGGTCGCCGCGCACCGTGCAGCAGAGGCAGCCGGCGGAGAGCAGCACCATGCCCTCGTCGACTTTTTCCATCAGCAGGTGATCGAGGCCGATCTCCCCGAACTCGTTGACGATCACCACCGTGTCCTGCAGTGCCGGATCCTTCAGAAGCCGGTTGAGCAGGGTGGTTTTGCCCGAGCCGAGAAAGCCGGTGAGGATGGTGAGCGGGATGGGGGCGGGAGGAGTCATGCTTGTCATCGGTTCAATCCGCAATCGGCACCAGCGGCGCGTTCTTCAGGCGGCGCTGTTCCAACAGAACGTTGGTGACGATCGCCGCCAGCACAAGGGTTCCGCCGGCGATCTGTAAGGGAGACAAGGTCTCGTTGAGGATCAGGGCCGACGAGATGGCGGCCACGACAGGCTCGGTGCAGTAGATGATCCCTGCAGCGACTGCCGTGATCCGCCCGAGCGCCAGGAATTGCAGCAGGAAGCCGAGAACGTAGCCGCCGATGGTCATGGCGACCGCGAAGGGCGCGGCGAGCAGAATCGAGGGCGGAGCAAGATCGCCCGCCGCCCATCCGATCAGCGCCGCGGTCGGCAGGACGAGCACGTGGATCCAGAAGATCTTGGCCATCACGCCGGTTCTGTAGCAGCGCGCGGCTGCAAAGAACTGGGTCGCCGTCGCGATGCTTGCGCCGAAGGCGAGCGCCAGGCCGCGCCAGTCGAGATCGCCGAAGGCCGGCCCGACCACCAGGACGACGCCGAGGGAGGCAAGCGCCACGACGCCGAGCAGGGCGGGGGTGAGCTTCGTGCCCTCCACGAACGGGCTCGCCAGCACGATCAGGATCGGAAAGGTGTAGAAGACCACGGCGGCGACGGTCACCGGAATGAAGGCGACCGAGGAGAGATAGCAGACGCTGACGAAGGTGGTGGAGATTCCGAGCAGAACGAGCGTCCCGCGCTCCTCCCGCGCCGCCTTCAGCGAACTTCTGGTGACGGCGACGACGATGCCGACGAGCAGGAGCATCAGGAAGACCCGGTAGACCACGATCGCCGAGCCGCTGGCGCCCGCGAAGGAGGCCACGCGGGCATAGACGATGTTCATGCCGTAGAGGCTGGCCGAAAGGAAGGCGAAGAGGAGGCCGTTGGCGGGGGAGTGATGGTGCATGATGGGATCGGTTCGGCGGGGATCGAACCGTTCGCCCGGATAGAGACGAATTGCAAGGGTTCAGGCAACAAGGGTTCAAGCAAAACGCCCGGTCGATGACCGGGCGTCTGGTGAATGCATTCGGCTATCGAGCTAGAGCGCTTTTCGGCGAACCGGATCCACTTCGTCGAAAAATGCTCTAGTTGGCGACCGATTTCGGCTTGGACGAGGCATCGGCCTTCTGCGGCGGCTTCTTGTCCGGTGTGGCCTTGGACTTGTCCGACGACGCCTTGGCTTTCGTATCGGCGGCGGGCTTCGAAGCCGGCTTGGCATTGCCGGATACCGGCTTGACCGCGACGCTGGCGCGAGGCTGATCCTTGCCCTTTGCCGTTGACTTCACCGGCTTCTTATCGTCGCCGTCATCGGCATCGTCCGACGCCTTCGCGTCGGTCTGCTTGGTGGATTCCTTCTTTCCGGCCGTCGCCTTCTTGGTCTTGGTCTTGCGGGCCTGCTCGGCGGCAGCCTCGGCCGCTGCCTGGGCGGCGATTTCGGCCTCGGACGGCGGGTTCAGGCCGATCCAGACTCGCTCCGGCTGAACGGCGGCGCGGGGGCCGAGCACCGTGCGCAGGGGCTTCTCGGCGGAAGCGCCGGCAAAGGCCATGACCTCGGAGGAGAAGAGGTTCGGAATGTTGCTGTCCGTCTCGGCGGCAACCGGGGTGTCCTCTTCCTGCGGCATCGGTCCGCGGCGGTCGCAGATGACCGGGCGCATGTCCGGCGGGGCCGCATTGGCGGAGGCCGGCAGGGCAGCGAGCTCCGGATTGGTGAAGTTCACCTTGCTGCTGAAGCCGCGGTCGAACAGCTCGGCCGCCTTGATGGTGCGCTCGTTGGCGGAGGGGGCTCCGAGCACCACGGTGATGAGGTGGCGGCCGTTGCGGGTGGCGCTCGCCACCACGTTGAAGCCGGAAGAGCAGATGAAGCCGGTCTTCATCCCGTCGGCACCGGGATAGCGTCCGATGAGCCCGTTGGTGTTGCGCATGACGCGGCGGCCGAACTGGACCGCGCCGATGTCGAAAAGCTCCCGGTATTGGGGAAATTCCAGCAAGAGAGCGCGGGCGAGCACCGCCATGTCGCGGGCCGAGGTCTGGTTGCGCTCGTCGGGCAGGCCGTGCGGGTTGGCGAAGTGGCTGCTGACCATGCCGAGGCGGGTGGCATGGGTGTTCATCAGGTCCGCGAAGCCGTCGATCGAGCCGCCGATATTCTCGGCGATGGTCGCAGCGATGTCATTGGCCGACTTGACCATCATGATCTTGAGCGCGTTGTCGAGCCGGATCTCCGTTCCGGGCTTGAAGCCCATCTTGGAGGGCGGCAGGGCCGCGGCGCCGTCGGTGACGGTGAGTAGCGTTTCCATCGACAGCTGGCCGGAGCGCACCTTGTCGAGGGCGACATAGGCCGTCATCAGCTTGGTGATGGAGGCCGGAAACCACGGGTCGGTCGCCCGCTCCGCATGCAGGACGCGACCGGACTCAAGCTCGACGACAAGAGCGGGGCCGCCGGCAGCCAGCGCCGAACCGCCGGTCAGGGCGGCCAGGACAAGGGCTGTCACGCGGAGGGCTCGGCTAACGTTCATACGGAACGACTCCTTGGCTTCGTTCAACGATAGGAGAGGATCGATCAAAGCCCCGCCTTTCAGCTGGGCTATTTTTAGAGCCAAACCCCGGCCTTGGCTAGGTTGGGCGGTTCTTGCTTGCTTAGGCTGCCCTTCTTAAGGAATTCCGTGGCAAGAGAGTGGCAAGAGCCGCGCGGTTTGAAGATCGACATGACAACATCCCTAATCTGGATCCCGGTGACCCTGGCCGCAGCGGCGGCTCAGACGGGGCGCAATGCCACCCAGCGACGGCTGACGGAAACCATCGGCACCGTGGGCGCGACCCAGGTCCGGTTCCTCTACGGCTTTCCCTTCGCTGTGCTCGCCCTTGCCGGAATGGCGCTCGCCACGGGCGAGCGGGTGCCCGGCCCGAATGCCACATTTCTGGCCTATGTCCTGACCGGCGCCGTGACGCAGATCATGGCGACCGCGCTCATGCTCTCGGCGATGCGGGAGCGCGCCTTCTCGGTGGTGACGGCCTATACCAAGACCGAGCCGGTGCAGGTGGCTTTGTTCGGCCTGCTGCTTTTGGGCGATCACCTGACGCCGGCCATGGCCCTCGCGATCGCGGTGGCGACAGCGGGCGTGCTGCTGATGTCCGTGAAGCCGGGCACGAGCCTGACGGCGTCCGGTGCCAAGCCGGTCGTGTCCGGTCTCGCTTCCGGCGCCTTCTTTGCGGTGGCTGCGATCGGCTTTCGCGGCGCCATCCTGTCCCTCGATGAGGGATCCTCGGTCATGCGGGCTTCAACAACCCTGGTCTGGGCGCTGGGCCTGCAGGCCGCGATCCTCCTGGTCTGGCTCGGTGCCTTCGACCGCAAGGCGCTGATGGCAAGCTTTGCGGCCTGGCGCCCCTCGCTCGGGGCCGGCTTCCTCGGCGCGCTTGCGTCCCAGTTCTGGTTCATCGGCTTCGCCCTGACCACGGCGGCCAACGTGCGGACCCTGGCTCTCGTCGAGCTGCTGATGGCGCAGGCGGTGTCACACCGCTTCATGGCGCAGACGACGACCCGGCGCGAGCTCTTCGGGATGCTGCTGATTCTCGGCGGCGTGGCACTGCTACTCCTGGCGCAACGTTAGCTTGTCGCTGCGGCACGCGCATGGTAACGAACAACATAACATCTCTCGTCCGACGGAACCGTTTCATGACCGATGCCACTGCCTCTGCCGATGCTCAGCCCGCCTATCGCGTTCTCCAGGTCGGCGATCCGGTTCCCTGGTTCAAGCAGAACTCGACCAGCAATCCGCAATTCAGCTTCGACACGGTCGCCGGGCGCTACATCGTGCTGTGCTTCTACGGGATGGGATCGGACGAGGTCGGCCGCGCGACCCTCGCCTCCTTCCAGGAGGAGCACCGGTCCCTGTTCGACGACGACAAGCTCGCCCTGTTCGGCGTGAGCGTCGACCCGTCGGACCAGTCGGAGCAGCGTGCGAAGCAGGTTCTGCCAGGCATCCGTCACTTCTGGGATTTCGACGGCTTGATCGGGCGCCTCTACGGCGCCTTACCGCGCAACGTCCTGCCGGGCGGCGGTCCGGTGCCGATCCGCCGCTTCTGGATGGTGCTCAATCCGACCTTGCGCGTGCGCGCCATCTTCCCGTTCGAGGAGGATGGCAGCGACCGCGCCAAGGTGATGGCCTATTGCCGGGACCTGCCGCCGGTCGAACGGTTCGCCGGCTTTGAGATCCCTGCTCCGGTGCTTGTCATTCCGGACGTCTTCGAACCGGAATTCTGCCGTCACCTGATCGGTCTCTATGAAGAGCATGGCGGCGAGGAATCCGGATTCATGCGCGAGGTCAACGGCAAGACCGTTGCGGCGCACGATCCGAACCACAAGCGGCGCAAGGATTATACGATCGAGGATGCGAACCTGATCCGGCAGGTGCAGCATCGCATCATCCGACGCATCAATCCCGAGATCGAGCGGGTGCATTTCTTCAAGCCCTCGCGCATGGAGCGCTACATCGTCTCCTGCTATGCGGCGGAGGATGGCGGGCATTTCCGCGCCCACCGCGACAACACGACGAGCGGCACGGCCCATCGCCGATTCGCCGTGTCGATCAACCTCAACGGCGATTTCGCCGGCGGCGAGGTCAGCTTCCCGGAATACGGCCCGCGCAGCTACAAGGCTCCTCCGGGCGGCGCGGTGGTGTTCTCCTGTCCGCTTCTCCACGCGGTGTCCAAGGTCACGGAAGGGCGCCGCTTCGCCTTCCTGCCCTTCCTCTACGACGAGGAGGCGGCGAAGGTGCGCGAGGCGAACAATTCCAATCTCGGCGAGGGCGTCGGCGCGTACAGGGCTTAAAGGCGAAGCGCGAGGGGCAGGATCGTATCGCGCGTGAGAGGGGCAAGCAGGATATCGCCCGGATTGCGCGGATCGACCCAGGCCAGCTCCTCGATTTCGGCCTGGCAGGCGGTCTCGCCTGCGAGAGCGACCGAGTAAACGGTCGCGCGCACCGATCGTCCAGGCTCGTTTGCCGCGGGAGCCTCGAACATGCCGAGATGCTTTGCGGATCCCGCGACGATGCTGGCACCGAGTTCCTCGCGAAGCTCACGCGCCAGCGCATCCAGATCGCTCTCGCCGGGCTCGCGCTTGCCGCCCGGCTGCAGGAAGAATGCGGTGCCGCGCTTGCGCACGAGCAGGACGTGGCCGTTCCTGTCGCAGACAAGGGCGGCGACGATCTCGATCACCGCTCGCCGGCCTTGATCCATTTGTCGACCTTGGGCGGCTCGTAGGCGCGGATTGCGCCGATCAGCGCCGCCGGCTCGTTCTCGACGATCAGCATGGCGCGGTGGATCGGCTTCACGAAGCCGCGCTCGACCACGTCGTCGAGGAAATCCGTGAGCTTGTCGTAGAAGCCGTCGGCGTTGAGCAGGGCGCAGGGCTTGCGATGATAGCCGAGCTGCGCCCAGGTCCAGACCTCGAACAGTTCCTCGAAGGTGCCGAGGCCCCCGGGCAGGGCGATGAAGCCGTCTGCCAGTTCCGCCATCAGCGCCTTGCGCTGGTGCATCGAGCTCACCACCCGCAGATCGCTCAAGTTTCGATGGGCGATCTCTTTGTCGACCAGCGCCTGCGGCATCACGCCGATCACATGGCCGCCTCTGGCGAGGGCCGCATCGGCCACCGCGCCCATCAGGCCGACGGAAGCGCCGCCATAGACCAGATCGATCCCCTGGTCGGCCATCGTCTCGCCGAGCGCCCGCGCCGCCTCGACATAGATGGGATCCTGGCCGCTGCTGGAGCCGCAGAAGACACACAGACGCATGGGACCCTCCTTCATGATTCGCATCGCTCATCGATGAACGACAGGACAGGGCCGAGCTCAAGGCCCCGTTCAAGATCTGGACGCAGGCCTGCGGATCGTTTGCACGACTTGCTGAACGGCCCAAAGAGGGCCACCTTGTCCCTCAACAACGATCTTTGAGGAGACTTCCATGACTGCCTGCATCGTCGGCTGGGCTCATACCCCCTTCGGCAAGCTCGATGCCGAGAGCGTCGAGAGCCTGGTCGTCCGCGTCACCAATGAGGCGCTGGAGCATGCCGGGATCGGGCCGGAAGACGTGGACGAGGTGGTCCTCGGCCATTTCAACGGCGGCTTCTCCGCCCAGGATTTCACCGCCTCCCTGGTGTTCCAGGCGAGCGACAAGTTCCGCTTCAAGCCGGCGACCCGGGTCGAGAATGCCTGCGCCACCGGCTCGGCCGCCGTGCATCAGGCGATCAAGACCATCGAGGCGAAGCGCGCCAAGACCGTGCTCGTGGTCGGCGTCGAGCAGATGACGAGGACGCCGGGCCCCGAAATCGGCAACATCCTGCTCAAAGCCTCCTATCTGCCGGAGGACGGCGATACTCCGGGCGGCTTCGCCGGCGTGTTCGGCAAGATCGCGGGCACCTACTTCCAGCGCTACGGCGACCAGTCCGATGCGCTCGCCATGATCGCCGCGAAGAACCACAAGAACGGCGTCGACAATCCTTATGCGCAGATGCGCAAGGATCTCGGCTTCGATTTCTGCCGCGCCGAGAGCGAGAAGAACCCTTACGTCGCAGGCCCCCTCAAGCGCACCGATTGCTCGCTCGTCTCGGACGGCGCCGCGGCGCTGGTTCTGGCCGATACGGAGACCGCGTTGCGCATGAAGCGGGCGGTGGCGTTCCGGGCAACGGCCCATGCGCAGGATTTCCTGCCCATGTCGAAGCGCGACATCATCCATTTCGAGGGTTGTGCGGAAGCCTGGCAGCGCGCGCTCTCGCAGGCCGGCATCCAGCTCAACGATCTCTCCTTCGTCGAGACCCATGACTGCTTCACCATCGCGGAGCTGATCGAATACGAGGCCATGGGCCTGACCCCGCGCGGGCAGGGCGCGACGGCGGTCAAGGAAGGCTGGACGAACCGCGACGGCAGGCTGCCGGTCAACCCTTCCGGCGGTCTTAAAGCAAAGGGTCATCCCATCGGGGCCACCGGCGTCTCCATGCATGCGCTGAGCGCGATGCAGCTCTGCGAGGAAGCCGGCGGCATCCAGGTGAAAAACCCGGTCCTAGGCGGCATCTTCAACATGGGCGGAGCGGCGGTCGCGAACTACGTGAGCGTGCTTGAGCGGATTAAATGACGCCGCACCTCTCGTCATCACCTCCCCGGATTTGTTCCGGGGATCAGTGCCGGTGATCCCGATTGGAGAAGCGCTGCGCCTCATCGTATCGGGATGGCCGGGACAAGCCCGGCCATGACGCGCTAGGTCGATTTCGGCCTCACTCCCCCGGCGCCTTGGCCTGGATCGCCAGAGCGTGCAGCCCCCTCTCGAAAGCACCTTTCAGGGTCTCGTTTACGAGGCGGTGGCGCTCGACGCGGCTCTTGCGGGAGAACGCTTCCGATACGATATAAACCTGGAAATGGGTTTCTCCGCCTTCCCGCCATCCAGCGTGGCCGTGATGTTTTTCTGATTCGTCGATGACGGTCAGTTCGGTCGGCTGCAGGCTCTCCTGCAATGTCCGTGTGATCCAGTGCTGAAGGGTCATGCTGATTTGTAAAACCTTTTTGAACGGATGTGCGGCCAAAAGCGCTCGGGCCTTGGCTCAGGACCTCAAGCCACTCATAATCGCTGAATCATGGATCTCAACTCGCCTCTTTTCGACCGCATCCGGATCAAGCCTTCTTGCGAGGAGCCGCAGGAGGCCAAGGGACCGGTATGCGAGCACCCGACCTGCAAGGCCGCGGGAGAGTATCGTGCGCCGAAAGGGCGGGACCGGGAAGGGCAATACTGGCGCTTCTGCCTCCAGCACGTGCGCGAGTACAACGCCTCGTACAATTATTTCGCCGGCATGTCCGATTCAGCCGTTGCGGCGTTCCAGAAGGATTCCGTCATCGGCCACCGTCCGACCTGGACCATGGGCATGAACTCTTCCGGGCAGAGCGAGGGGCCGAGCGCCAAAGCGGAGCCTCGCGACTGGGGTTATTTCGACCCTCTTGGAGTCCTGCGCGGCGAGGATTTCACCCAGGCCCGGACCAGCCGCGCCAAGCCTGAGCCGAAGCGGCCGCGCTATACGGGCGCCGTGCGCCGGGCGCTCGACATCCTCGGACTCGATGAGACGGCCGAGGGGCCTGCCATCAAGGCCCAGTACAAGGCCCTGGTGAAACGGTTCCATCCGGATGCCAATGGCGGCGACCGCTCCTTCGAGGAGCGCCTGCGCGACATCATCAAGGCGCACGACACGCTCAAAAGCGCTGGGCTCTGCTGAAGCGATACCTATAAGGCAGACCCGATAGGCTCATTAGGAAATTGCGCCGTTCCGTCATGGGGGTTAAGAAGCCCATGACATTTTCGAGACACACTTCAAAGACCGAGAGGCCCCTATGACGGCACAAACCGAGACAGCGACCCTTCTGCCCGACATGAAGGTGTCCGTGCGACAGGTCTTCGGCATCGACTCGGATCTGGAAGTTCCTGCCTTCTCGCAGGCCGAGGGGCATGTGCCCGATCTCGACCCCGATTATCTCTTCGACCGGGATACGACTCTTGCCATCCTCGCGGGCTTTGCCCGCAACCGCCGCGTGATGATCACCGGCTACCATGGCACCGGCAAGTCGACCCATATCGAGCAGGTGGCCGCCCGCCTGAACTGGCCCTGCGTGCGCGTGAACCTGGACAGTCACGTCTCCCGCATCGATCTCGTCGGCAAGGACGCCATCGTGCTCCAGGAAGGCAAGCAGGTCACCGCGTTCCAGGACGGCATCCTGCCCTGGGCGCTCCAGAACAACGTAGCCCTGGTGTTCGACGAATACGATGCCGGCCGGCCGGACGTGATGTTCGTGATCCAGCGCGTTCTGGAACAGTCGGGCAAGCTCACGCTTCTCGACCAGAAGCGCGTGATCCGGCCTCACCCGGCCTTCCGCCTCTTCGCCACCGCCAACACGGTGGGTTTGGGCGACACCTCGGGCCTCTATCACGGCACGCAGCAGATCAACCAGGGCCAGATGGACCGCTGGTCCATCGTCACGACCCTCAACTACCTGCCGCACGACAAGGAGGTGGATATCGTCCTCTCCAAGGCGAAGCATTATCAGGAGAATTCGGAAGGACGCGACATCGTCAACAAGATGGTGCGCGTGGCCGATCTCACCCGCTCGGCCTTCATGAATGGCGATCTTTCGACCGTCATGAGCCCGCGCACGGTGATCACCTGGGCCGAGAACGCCGAGATCTTCGGCGATACGGGCTTCGCCTTCCGCGTCACCTTCCTCAACAAGTGCGACGAGCTGGAGCGGACCCTGGTGGCCGAGTTCTACCAGCGCTCCTTCGGCAAGGAACTGCCGGAAAGCGCCGTGAACATGGTGCTGTCGTAAGATCAACCTGTCATTCCGGGGCGGCGTAGCCGAGCCCGGAATCCATAACCGCTGACGTTTCAGGATCAGGTGGATACGCAGAAACCATCCTCGTTCTGTCGTGGTTATGGATCCCCGCCTTCGCGGGGATGACAGAAGGTGGGTGTCAGGAGAGGTGAGATGTCCATCTCGAACCGCAAGCCAGGTGACAAGAAGGAAGCGCCGGCGGAGCCGCTGAAGCGCTCCATCGCCGGCACCATGAAGGCGATCGCGCGCAAGCCCGATCTCGAGGTCGCCTATGCTTCCGACCGTCCGGTGCTCATGGGCCAGGACAAGGCCCGCCTGCCGGAGCCGCCGCGGCGCCTGACCCCGCAGGACGTGGCGATCCTGCGCGGCAATGCGGACGCCATGGCGCTGCGTCTCGCCTGCCACGACACCGCTCTTCACCGCAGGCTCGCTCCCGAAGGCCAGGCCGCCCGTGCCGTGTTCGATGCGGTCGAGCAGTCGCGTGTCGAATCCATCGGCTCCCGGCGCATGGCCGGCATCTCCTCCAACATCTCGGCCATGCTGGAGGACCGCTATCACCGCGGCGGCAAATACGAAGAGATCACCGACCGAGCCGATGCGCCGCTCGAGGACGCGCTTGCGCTCATGGTGCGCGAGCGGCTGACGGGCGCGAAGCCCCCGCCGTCGGCCGCCAAGATCGTCGATCTGTGGCGCGATTTCATCGAGGACCGCGCCGGGCGCGATCTCGACGGCCTGCTCAAGAACATCGAGAACCAGCGCAGCTTCGCCCGCAACATCCGCGAACTGCTCTCCTCCCTCGACATGGCGGACGAGGCCGCTCTCGATTCGGAGGACGAGGAGAACGAGGACGAGACCGAATCCGAGGAGCAGGAGCAGCAGGGCGAAGGCGAATCCGAGCAGGAGGCGCAAGGCGACCGCGCCGAGGTCGAGATGAGCGAGGATTCCAGCGACGAGATGGAGGACGGCGCGACGGAGGAGGCCGATGGCCCCTCCGGCGAGATGCCTGAGGAATCCGAGGAAGCGGATTCCGAGGATGCCGGCGAATCCTGGCGCCCGCCGTCTCGCGCGAACGAGCATCGCGGCCCCGACTACAAGCCCTATACGCAGAAATTCGACGAGACCATCCATGCGGAGGATCTCTGCGATGCGGATGAGCTGACGCGCCTTCGCGCCTATCTCGACAAGCAGCTCGCCCATCTCCAGGGCGTGGTCGGGCGCCTCGCCAACCGCCTGCAGCGCCGCCTGATGGCGCAGCAGAACCGGTCCTGGGAATTCGACCTGGAAGAGGGGACGCTCGATCCCGCGCGCCTGCCGCGCATCGTCATGGATCCGTTTCAGCCCTTAAGCTTCAAGCAGGAGCAGGACACCAATTTCCGCGACACGGTGGTGACGCTGCTCCTCGACAATTCCGGCTCCATGCGCGGCCGTCCGATTACGGTCGCCGCCACCTGCGCCGACATCCTCGCCCGCACGCTCGAGCGCTGCGGCGTGAAGGTCGAGATTTTGGGCTTCACCACCCGCGCCTGGAAGGGCGGGCAGGCGCGCGAGATGTGGCTGCAGAACGGCAAGCCGGCCAATCCCGGGCGTCTGAACGACCTGCGCCACATCGTCTACAAGTCGGCGGATGCGCCCTGGCGGCGTGCGCGCAAGAATCTCGGCCTGATGATGCGCGAGGGCCTGCTCAAGGAGAACATCGACGGCGAAGCCCTCGACTGGGCGCACAAGCGCCTCCTCGGGCGGCCCGAGCAGCGGCGCATCCTGATGGTGATCTCGGACGGCGCGCCGGTGGACGACTCGACCCTGTCGGTCAATCCCGGCAACTATCTCGAGCGGCATCTGCGCTACATCATCGAGGAGATCGAGACCCGCTCGCCGGTGGAACTCATCGCCATCGGCATCGGCCACGACGTGACGCGCTATTACCGCCGCGCCGTGACCATCGTCGATGCGGAGGAACTCGGCGGCGTCATGACCGAGAAGCTCGCGGAGCTCTTCGAGGAAAATGCCGGCCCGCCGGCCCGCAGCGCACCCCGCCGCAGAGCCGTGGCTTGAGGCTTTCCCGACGACAATTCCTGATCGGCGGTGCCGCCGCCGGCGCGACGCTCGCCTGCACGGGCGTCGCCCTCGCGCAGCGCCCGCAGGCCTTCCGGGGCGCGACCGCCATCGATGTGGAGGCGCGGCCCATCGCCCGCCTGTCCACCGCCGATCCCGATCGCTCCCGGTTCGGCGCCCTGATGTTTCGGTCCGGGATCGACCTGCGCTCGACGGTTTCGGCCTTCGGCGGGTTTTCCGGCTTGTGGCGTTCCGCCAACGGGGCGGAGATCATCGCGCTTGCCGACAATGCGCAGGTGCTGAAGGCTCGTGTCGAGACTTCGGACGGGAGGCTTTCCGGCCTGTCCGGTCCGGTTCTCTCTCCGCTCATCCTCGCCAATGGCGTGCCCATGCGGCGCTCGCGCTATTACGACACCGAGAGCTTCGCGATCTCCGGCAACAGCGTCTATGTCGGCGTCGAGCGCAACCATGCGGTGGTCCGGTTCGAGCGCACCGCTGCGGGGAGCATCGTGAAGGGCGTTCCGATTCCCGTTCCGCAGGGAGTCCGGGATCTGCCCAGCAATGGCGGCCTCGAGGCACTCGGCATCGCGCCGCAGCGCTCGCCTCTGAACGGCGCGCTCGTCGGGATCGCCGAGGGCGGCACGGGTTTCATTCTCACGGGACCGCGACAGGGCTCGTTCGAGGTCGCCCCCTCCGGCGGCTATGCCGTCACCGATCTGGCGTTCCTGCCGGACGGCGATGCGGTGCTCCTGGAGCGGCGCTTCTCCCTCTTCGGCCTCGGCTGCCGTCTGCGGCGGATCGAGGCCGGTTCGTTCAGGCCGGGCGCCCGGCTCGACGGCGATATCCTCTACGAGAGCGAGGCCTCGCATCAGGTCGACAACATGGAAGGACTGGCTGTCCACCGGGAGGGCGGCGAGACCGTCCTCTCCCTGATCTCGGACGACAATTTCAGCTCCCTGCAGAGAACCCTGTTGCTCGAATTCACGCTCCTCGGCTGAGTCTCCGAAAGGCGCTGCCTTCCCGACGGGCAAGTGCCCGCTTTCTCATCATTCTTTGCCTGCCTCTATTCCTTCGTCTCGCTTGAAGCCCTAGGTTTTAGGCAACTAAGCTCTTGTCATGCGGGCCCGATGCCAATGGTTGCACCGGGTGTTCGCGCCGAGGAATGAGGAGATCCGGTGGCGGCGCAGGCGATCTTCGACGAGATGAACGGCCATGACGGCCGGAGCAGGGATGCCTACCGGATCCTGCAGGACTGGCTGAAATCGGCGCCGCCACAATTGCTGGAACATCGCCGCGAAGAGGCGGAACTCTTCTTCCGCCGCGTCGGCATCACGTTTGCCGTCTATGGCAACACGGAAGCCGAAGAGCGCCTGATCCCCTTCGACATCATTCCGCGCATCCTCTCCGGACAGGAATGGGCCCGCCTGTCGCGCGGCCTCGAGCAGCGCGTCAAGGCGCTCAACATGTTCCTCAAGGACATCTATGGCCCGCGCGAGATCCTGCGCGCCGGGATCGTCCCGCCGGAACTGGTTTATCTCAATCCCTATTACCGGCCGCAGATGCAGGGTCTCTCCCTCAACAGCGGCATCTATGTGCAGGTGGCGGGCATCGACATCGTCCGGGTCGACGATGAGGATTTCTACGTCCTCGAGGATAACCTGCGCACGCCCTCCGGTGTCTCCTACATGCTGGAGAACCGCGAGGTGATGATGCGGCTCTTCCCCGAGCTCGTGGGCATGCAGCGCATCCGGCCGATCGAAAATTACGTCGACGAACTGCTCGGCACCCTCAAGTCCGTGGCGCCGGCGAGCAGCCCTTACGATCCCACCGTCGTCCTGCTCACGCCGGGCTCCCTGAACTCCGCCTATTACGAGCACAGCTTCCTCGCCGACCGCATGGGCGTGGAGCTGGTCGAGGGGCGCGATCTCTTCGTGCGCGACGAGATGGTCTACATGCGCACGACCGAGGGGCCGAAGCGCGTCGACGTCATCTACAGCCGCATCGACGACGATTTCCTCGACCCATTGGTCTTCCGGCCCGACTCGGCCCTGGGCGTGCCGGGCCTGATCGCGGCCTATCGCGCCGGTAACGTCGCCATCGCCAATGCGCCGGGAACGGGCGTTGCCGACGACAAGGCCATGTACTCCTACGTGCCCGACATCGTGCGCTTCTACATGGGCGAGGAGCCGATCCTGAAGAACGTGCCGACCTGGCGCTGCCGCGAGCGGGAATCCCTCTCCTATGTCGTCGACAATCTGCGCGAACTCGTCGTGAAGGAGGTCAACGGCTCGGGCGGCTACGGCATGCTGGTGGGCCCGCATGCGACGGCAGAGGCATGCGAGCATTTCAAGGCGCGGATCCTGGCCAATCCCGACAACTACATCGCGCAGCCGACACTGGCACTCTCGACGAGCCCGATCTTCACGGAGAAGGGTCTTGCGCCCCGTCACGTGGATCTGCGCCCCTTCGTGCTGACCGGTCGCGACGGCGTCAGGCTCGTGCCCGGCGGGCTCACCCGCGTGGCGCTGACGGAGGGCTCGCTGGTGGTCAATTCGAGCCAGGGCGGCGGGACCAAGGATACGTGGGTGCTGAGCGAATGAGCGGGAGCGTGATCAGTGCTGAGTCGTGACGCGGACAGTCTCTACTGGCTCTCCCGCTATGTGGAGCGGGCCGAGAATACGGCGCGCATTCTCGATGTCGCCTATCGCATGGCCTCGATGCCGATCTCCTATAACGGAGTCGAAACCAACGAGTGGGAATCCGCCCTCATCACCGCGGGCGGCGTCGATCAGTTCCGCGCCGTCTACGGCGATGCGACCCCAGAAAACGTCATCGAGTTCCTGGCCTTCTCCGAGGCGAACCCGTCGAGCATCCAGAACTGCTTCGACACCGCCCGGCAGAACGCCCGCTCCGTGCGCTCGGCCCTGACCTCCGAGATGTGGGAGGCGATCAATTCAGCCTGGCTCGATCTGCGCCGCTACAAGGCGAGAAGCATCAAGGTCGAGGATCTTCCCCGCTTCCTGAATCTCGTGAAGGAGGCCTCGCTCCGCTACGACGGCTCGGCGCTGCGCACCATGCTGCGCAACGATGCCTATTGGTTCTCGCGTCTCGGTCTCTACATCGAGCGCGCCGACAACACCGCGCGGGTGCTCGACGTGAAATACCACGTGCTCCTGCCGCAGGATGCGGCGGTGGGCGGCGGCATCGATTATTACCAGTGGGCCGCGATCCTGCGCTCAGTCTCGGCGCTGGTGAGCTATCAATGGGTCTATCACCAGAACCTGAGGCCCTGGCTCGTGGCGGATCTCCTGATCCTGCGCGAGGAGATGCCGCGCTCGCTCGCTGCCTGCTACGCGTTCCTGTCACGCCATCTCGACGACATCTCCCAGCGCTACGGGACGTCGGGCCTGGCGCAGCGCCAGGCACGGGCAACCCATGCACGCCTGACGAACCGCAGCATCGAGGATATCTTCCAGGACGGCCTGCACGAGTTCCTGCAGGACTTCCTTGCCGAGAACAATCGGCTCGGGCAAGCCATCTCGACTCAATATCTCGGCTGATCCATGCGCATCCGCATCACCCACGAGACGGTCTATCACTACAGCGAGCCGGCCAGGTCCGCGATCCAGCTTCTGCGGCTGACCCCGCGCGGGCATGACGGCCAGACGGTCCTGTCCTGGAACATCGACATGGAGGGCGAGGCCCGCCTGATGCGCCGGGAGGACTGGTACGGCAACATTATCCACAGCTTGTCCGTGCAGGGTCCGGTCAGCCAGATCACCCTGCATGTGACCGGCGAGATCGAGACCACGGACACGGCCGGAATCATTCGGGGCGGGGTCGAGCGCTTCCCGGACATTTTCTACCTGCGCGAAACGCCTCTCACCCGGCCCGACGCCGCCATCCGCGAATTCGCCGAAACGACGGCCGGACGCTTCGACAATGTGCTCGACCGCGCCCATGCCCTGCTGAACGCGATCCCCGAGCGCCTGCGCTTCGATACCGAGGCCACGAGTTCAGCGACGGCGGGTGCGGATGCCTTTGCGGCAGGGCACGGGGTCTGCCAGGATTTCAGCCATATCTTCCTGGCCGCCGCCCGCTTCCTGAACATCCCGGCACGCTATGTGTCGGGTTATCTGCACAAGTCCGGCGAGGCCGAGCAGGAGGCGGGGCATGCCTGGGTCGAGGCCTATATCCCGGAGCTCGGCTGGGTCAGCTTCGATCCCGCCAATGCCATTTCCGCAACGGAACATTACGTCAGATTGGCCATCGGGCTCGATTATCTTGATGCAGCCCCGGTTCGAGGAAGCTATTACGGAATCACCCGTGAAGCGCTCGACGTTCGTTTGAGGATCGAAGGCGCCCGTCAAGTACAGGCGTGACAATGGCCTCGATCCTTAAGCAACTCGACCAGAAGGCTCCTGGAGGAACCCCAATGACGTATTGTGTCGGCATCTTGGTGCGGGACGGTCTCGTCGTGATCGCCGATACGCGCACCAATGCGGGTGTCGACAACATCGCGACCTTCCGCAAGTTGCACCTGTTCGAGAAGCCGGGAGAACGCATCATCACGCTGGCCACCGCCGGCAATCTCTCGGCGAGTCAGTCCGTCCTGTCGCTTTTGACCGAGGGGCTCGAAAATCCCGAAACCGGAGTAGTCGAGACGCTTCTGACGGTGCCCAGCATGTTCAAGGCCGCCCAACTCGTCGGACGGGCCGTCCGTCAGGTTTATGAAACGGATGGGGTCGAGATCGAAAAGCGCCAGATGACCTTCGACGTTACGATGCTGCTCGGCGGGCAGATCGGGTCGAACCCGATGCGGCTTTATCAGATCTATTCGGCCGGCAACGCCATCGAGGCGACCATCGACACGCCGTTCCTGCAGATCGGCGAGCCGAAATACGGCAAGCCGATCCTGGATCGGGCGATCTCCTACTCCACCAGCCTGGTGGAGGCCTTGAAACTCGGGCTGATCTCGATGGATTCGACCCTGAAATCCAATCTCGGCGTCGGACTGCCCATCGATATCGTCGTCGCCAAGCGCGATGTGCTGAAGGCAGGAATCACCTACCGGATCCAGGAGGATGAGCCCTACTTTCGCGACCTGCGCGAGCGCTGGTCGGCGGCCTTGCGCGCGGCTCACCAGGCGATCCCACATCCGCCTTACGCGGAGGAGGCGCTTTAGGAAGGGTTCGGAGCGAGATATTCGACAGGGATCTTGCCTTCGCAGCCGACAAAAGCGCCCACCGACGCCAAGTTTTTTCGGCTGCTTGACAATGGAAGCTTGCGAACGGCCCCGGTTTTCGTCCACCATCTGCTCATGAAGGCGCCCTCGATCCTGCTGGCCGCCGGCCTTTTCCTCACGGGCGCCCCCGCCGGCGCCGCGCCCCTGCTGCTGGTCGATGCCTCTTCGGGCAATGTCCTGGCGGCCCAGGAGGCCACCCGGTCCTGGCACCCGGCCTCGCTCACCAAGCTGATGACGGCGCATCTCGCGCTTACGGCCGTCCAAGCTGGCAGGCTGACCATGAACACGTCCGTCGCCCTGAGTGCGCGGGCCGTGTCTCAGGCCCCGACGAAGCTGGGTGTTCCGGTGGGAACCTCTCTGCGTCTCGAGGACGCCTTGACCGTGATGATGGTCAAGAGCGCCAACGACGTCGCGGTCGCGATCGCGGAGGCCGTCGGCGGCAGCGAGGCCGCGTTCGTCGCGACAATGAACGCGGAGGCCCGGCGCCTCGGCATGAGCGGGACGCGCTTCGTCAATGCCAATGGCCTGCACGACGATCGTCAGGTGACAAACGCCAGGGACATGGCCGTCCTCATGGTGGCCGTCCTGGGCTATCACTCGGACCATGCGGATCTTTTCAGGACGCCGTCGATCGAGGTCGACGGCCGGGTGCTGAAGAACACCAACAAGCTCGTCGAGGACTACGATGCTCTGGAGGCGACCAAAACCGGGTTCGTATGCGCCTCCGGCTTCAACGTGGTCGCCTCGGCCGTTCGCGGCGGCAGGCGCGTCATCGCGGTGGTCATGGGATCTCCCAGCGCGGCGGTGCGGACTCGTATCACGCGGGATCTGCTCGAGACCGGTCTCTCGGAAGCCAACGCCCCGATCGGCAATCTCCTCACGCTGAAGGCCGATGCCCCCGCGCCGGGCGCGGACCTGCGCCGCCTCAAATGCGGCCGGCAAGGGCCTGCCGTCGCGAAAGCGACCGTCGCCGGCGGTGACGCCAAGCGTGTGGAGGTTCCGCCGCCTCGCGATTGAGACCGCCTTTTTAGGCCGTCCGCTGCATCCGCGGGCGCATGAGCGCCAGGATCGCGCCGTAAGGGGCGATGGACACGGCGGCGAGTGCGAGCTTCACCAGGTAATCTGCGACGGCGAGATTAACCCAGGGCAGGGCGATGCACTGGTCCGCGATGCCGAATTGTCCGAGCATCTCGCTGACGGTCAGGCCGAGGCCGGGAACCGCGCCGCAATAGAAGGCGAAGGAAAAGAAGATCGCCGTATCGAGGCCCGACGAGATCACCGAGGAGACGAAGGGCGGCATCCACCAGGCGCGGTCGCGCAGACGGGCGAAGATGCTGATGTCGAGCAGCTGTGCCACCAGGAAGGCCGCGCCCGAGGCGATGGCGATGCGCGGTGTCGCCAGGATCACGGAGAGCGCTACGGCGAGCACGAAGCCGACATAGACGACCCGGCGCGCGCCGACCGTGCCGAAGCGGCGGTTCGACAGGTCGGTGACCAGGAAGGAGAAGGGATAGCTGAAGGCACCCCAGGTCAGGTAATCACCGAGACCCAGATGCTGGAAGGGATACTGGACCAGGATGTTCGACGAGAGGACGACGAGGGTCATTGCGGTCAGCGCAATGAGGAAGTCGCGGCGGTCGAGTTGGGTCATGGCGATTCTTCCAGGCCGTCTCTTGCAGGCCAATGCTTAAGCCTTAACACAAAGCAAAACGGGCGGCACCAGGGCCGCCCGCAATGCAAATTCGTGGCGATCCGAGATCAGCTCGCAGCGGCGAGCTTCTTCTCGATCTCGCGCTTCACCGCCAGGGCGGTGGTGGAGAGCTCGCCGGCCTTGGCCTTGGCCAGGAAGGCATCGAGGCCGCCGCGGTGCTCGACCGAGCGGAGCGCATTGGCGGAAACGCGCAGGCGCACGGAGCGCTGCAGGGTATCCGACTGGAGCGTGACGTTGCAGAGGTTCGGCAGGAACTTCCGCTTCGTCTTGCGGTTGGAATGGCTTACGAGGTGGCCACTCAGCACGGCCTTGCCGGTCAGTTCGCAACGGCGCGACATGGGTTCAATCCTATCGTCTAAGAGGGTCGCGACCTTGAAATTCGCGGGTTTGCTCGATCGCAGATCCCGCGGGGGCCGGACACCAGAAGTCCTTGGAAGGTGCGAGCCTATAGGCCAGAAACCGGGGGCGCGTCAAGAATAGTGCGACCCCGCATCACGTTTTTTTGCAGAAGCGCGGTCATGATTTATTCTGAATCTCGTGCGATGCAACGGAATAGACTATCGGAAAAGCCCTATGCGCCTCATCGCCTCAGCTGTCATGACCTTGGCCTTTGCCGGGATCGGCTCGCTCGCGCAAGCCCAGACCCTGAAGGTGAGCTACGATATTTCGCTCGCCGGCCTGCCGCTGGGCAAGGCGGATCTGTCCTCCAACTTCGCCGGTTCGAAATACGAGATGGAGGGCAAGGCGAAGCTGACGGGGCTCGCCATGATTCTCACCGGCGGGCGGGGCGAGGCCAGCGCCTCCGGGACGCTCGCCGGCACGACGCCCCAATCAACCAATTTCGCAGTGCTGTCGAAGACTTCCGACAACCAGCGCACCGTCCGCATGGGCCTGAAATCGGGGCGCGTCGCCAAGGTCGAGATCGACCCGCCCCTCGAGCCGAAGCCGGACCGGGTTCCGGTGAAGGCGGCCGACAAGCGCGGCGTCGTCGATCCGATGAGCGCGCTCCTGATGCCGGCGCTCGAGGCCAAGAGCCTGACCGATCCGGCCAATTGCGAGCGGACCATCCCCGTTTTCGACGGGGCCTCGCGCCTGGACGTGGTTCTGTCCTATGGGGAGACGAAGAAGGTCGACGTGCCCGGCTATTCCGGCCCTGTCCTCGTCTGCAACGCCCGCTACGTGCCGATCTCCGGCCATCGGAGCGAGCGGCCGGCGACCAAGTTCATGCAGGACAACAAGGACATGTCCGTATGGCTGGCTCCCGTCGAGGGGCCGCGCCTGCTCTTCCCCGTCAAGGTCTCGGTGCGCACCATGATCGGAATGGGCGAGATGCAGGCCTCGGCCTGGTCCCTGGAAGGGGACGGCAAGGCCGCCGTACCGACCCGGAAGGCCGTCCGCGCAGACGATGCGATCCAGGCCGGAGCGGTTCAGTAGCTCGCGGAAATCCCTGGCGATTCGTGCCGTTTCAGGTAGCGAAAGCAGCCATTCACACCATATAAGGGGCAGGCCGCAGCCGGCCGATGAGGCGTTGGGCTGCTCTGAAGAGAAGTCCGCCTGCACCGGCCTCCGGTCCTGTGGCCTCTCTGCCCTCTCACCGGGACCTATTCAGCATTACCCGTCACCCAGGCATGTCCCGTCGTTCCCTTCCCCCGCAGGCGCGCTCGCGCGGCGTGACCGCCGTGCTCGGCCCCACCAATACGGGCAAGACCCATCTCGCCATCGAGCGCATGCTCGGCCATGACAGCGGCATGATCGGCCTGCCCCTGCGCCTGCTCGCCCGCGAGGTCTACAACCGCGTGGTGGAGAAGGCCGGCCATCACAACGTCGCCCTGATCACGGGCGAGGAGAAGATCAAGCCGGACCGGCCCCGCTATTGGATCTCCACCGTCGAGGCGATGCCGCGAGACCTCGATCTCGCCTTCGTCGCCGTGGACGAGATCCAGCTCTCCAGCGATCTCGACCGCGGCCACGTCTTCACCGACCGCCTCCTGAACCAGCGCGGCCGCGAGGAGACGCTTCTCATCGGGTCGGCCACCATGCGGCCCTTGATCGAGACCCTGATCCCCGGCGTGCACGTGGTTACGCGGCCGCGTCTGTCGAAACTGTCCTTCGCGGGCGAGAAAAAGGTCTCGCGCCTGCCGCGCCGTTCGGCCATCGTCGCCTTCTCGGCCGAGGAGGTCTACGGTATCGCCGAACTGATCCGCCGCCAGAGCGGCGGCGCGGCGGTGGTGCTGGGCGCCCTCTCGCCCCGCACCCGCAACGCCCAGGTCGAGCTCTTCCAGAACGGCGATGTGGATTACCTCATCGCCACCGACGCCGTCGGCATGGGCCTCAATCTCGACGTGGACCATGTGGCCTTCGCGTCCGACAAGAAGTTCGACGGGTTCCAGTTCCGCAAGCTGAACAACCCGGAGCTGGCCCAGATCGCCGGCCGGGCAGGGCGCTACATGCGCGACGGCACCTTCGGCTCCACGGCGCGCTGCCCGCCCTTCGATGCCGAGACCGTCGAGGCCCTCGAGAATCACGTCTTCGATCCGGTCCGCATCCTGCAATGGCGAAACCCGGATCTCGAATTCTCCTCGCTCGCCCGTCTGCGCGATTCGCTTGGCGCCCAGCCGCGGGAACACGGCCTCGTACGGGCGCCGACCGGCGAGGACGTGGCGGCGCTCGAGGTTCTGGTGCGGGAAGACGACATCCAGGCCATGGCCCGCTCGCAATATGCCGTCGAGCGCCTGTGGCAGATCTGCCAGGTGCCGGATTATCGCAAGGTTTCCCCCCAGACCCATGCGGATCTCGTCGGCCAGCTCTATCGTTTCCTGATGAAGGACGGGGCCGTTCCGGCAGACTGGTTCTCCCGCCACCTGTCCGCCATGGACAGGACCGACGGGGACATCGACACCCTCTCCAACCGCATCGCCCAGGTCAGAACCTGGTCCTTCGTCGCCAATCGTCCCGACTGGTTGAAGGATCCAGAGCATTGGCAGGATGTTGCGCGTCAGGTAGAGGACAAGCTATCGGATGCGCTCCACGAGCGTCTCGCCCAAAGGTTCATCGACCGGAGGACGAGCGTTCTGATGCGGCGCTTGAGAGAGAACAAGATGCTCGAAGCGGAAATTACGACCACCGGCGACGTCACCGTCGAGGGTCAGCACATCGGTCACCTGCACGGCTTCCATTTCGTGCCCGATCCCCAGGCCGACACCACGGAGGCCAAGACCCTGCGCAACGCCGCCAGCAAGGCGCTTGCCGGCGAGATCGAGGCACGGGCGGACCGGTTCGCGGAAACTCCCGACACGATGCTCGTCCTGTCGAACGACGGCACGGTGCGCTGGATGGGCGATCCGGTGGCGAAGCTGGAGCCCGGCGACAAGCTGTTCGATCCCAAGGTGCGCATTCTCTCGGACGAGCACCTGACGGGTCCGGCCCGCGACAAGGTCGACATCCGCCTTCGGGCCTGGCTGAAGGCCTATATCGTGCGCCTGCTCGGCCCGCTGCTGCAACTGGAGAGCAGCACCGAGCTCACGGGCCTTGCCCGCGGCATCGGCTTCCAGATCGGCGAGGCTCTCGGCGTTCTGGAGCGCGCCAAGGTGCTCAACGACGTGCGCAGCCTCGACCAGGATGCCCGCGCCTCCCTGCGCAAGGCCGGAATCCGCTTCGGCGCCTATCACCTCTACCTGCCGGCTCTGCTGAAGCCGGCGCCCCGGGTGCTGGCGACCCAGCTCTGGGCCCTGCAGAACGGCGGCCTCGAGCAGAAGGGCATCGACGAGATCGCCCATCTCGCCCAGTCGGGCCGCACCTCGATCCCGGTCGATCCGGAGATCGGCCATGGCCTCTACCGCGCCGCCGGCTTCCGCGTTCTCGGCGGCCGGGCCGTGCGCGTCGACATCCTGGAGCGGCTCGCCGACCTGATCCGCCCCGCCATCGCCTATCGTCCCGGCATCACCCCGGGCGAGCCGCCGGCCGGCGCCGCGGATGGCGAGGGCTTCGTTCCGACGGTCGCCATGACCTCCCTGGTGGGCTGCGCCGGCGAGGATTTCGCCACCATCCTGAAATCGCTCGGCTACGTGATGGATCGTCGTCCCGGTCCCGCCATTACCGTGCCGCTGGTGGAAGCACCGAAGCCGGTCGAGCCTCAGGCCGGCCAGGCTGAGGGCGAGGCCGCCGCTCCGATGGAGGAGGTCCCTGCCGGGACCGCCGAGACTGCCGTTGCGACCGAGGAAACTGGCGCCGTGGCCGTGGAGGCTCCCGAGGCAGCCGTCTCCGGGCAGGAAGTGGAGGACAGCGCGGCGGAAGCCGTCGCATCGCCGGAGGGCCAGGCCTTGGCTCCCGCCGAGACGTCCATCACCGAGGCACCTGCCAACGAGACATCTGCCGCTGAAGCTCCCGCCACGGAGACACCCGTAGCCGAGGCGCCTGCCGAGCCGGTGACCATCGAGGTCTGGCGTCAGGGCCGCCGCCATCACGAGGGCGGGCAGGCCCGCCATGGCCGCGATGCCCGCGGAGGCCGTCACGAGCGCGGCGAGCGATCCGACCGGGGCGGCGAGCGGCAAGATCGCGGTGACCGTCGTCCCCGCCACGGGGGCAACCAGGGCGAGCAGCAGGGCGCCGAGCGCCGTCCGCGCCCGGAGCGCCGCGAGGCGCAAGGCGAGGGCGGACGGCCGCAGAACCGTCCGCCGCGCGGTCCCGGTCGTGGCGAGGAGCGTCGCGACGACCGTCGCGGTCCGCGGCCCGACAAGCGTACGGACAACCGTCGCGACGGCGGACACGAACGCCGCGAGAAGCAGCCGGATCCGAACTCGCCCTTCGCCAAGCTGATGGCCCTCAAGGCCCAGCTCGAGGATAGCAAGAAGTGAGGCTGTGAACCCATGCGCGAGGACCGGCAGCGGCTTGACAAGTGGCTGTGGTTCGCGCGCTTCGCGAAGACCCGTACGCTGGCCGCAAAGCTCGTCGCGAGCGGCTTCGTCCGGCTCAACGGCCAGCGCACCGACAATGCCGCCAAGGCGGTTGCCGTCGGCGATGTGGTGACCATCGCGCTCTCCCGGACGACACTGGTGGTCCGGGTCGAGGGCCTCGGCGAGCGTCGGGGTCCTGCAACGGAAGCAAGGCAGCTCTACGCCGATCTCAACGGAGACAACGCGGCGCTTGTCAGCGACCGCGACAAAGGCTAGAGCGGCGGCACAGGCCCCTATAATGGAAGAGCCCTCGAAGGACCGTTCATGACCTACGTCGTCACTGAAAATTGCATCAAGTGCAAATACATGGACTGCGTGGAAGTGTGCCCGGTGGACTGCTTCTACGAGGGCGAGAACATGCTCGTCATCCATCCCGACGAATGCATCGATTGCGGCGTCTGCGAGCCCGAGTGCCCGGCCGAGGCGATCAAGCCCGATGCTGAGCCCGGTCTCGAGCAATGGCTCAAGCTCAATGCCGACATGGCCAAGAGCTGGCCGAACATCACGATCAAGAAGGATCCGCCCGTCGACGCGAAGGAATTCGACGGCGTCGCGGCCAAGTTCGAGACTTACTTCTCGTCCAATCCGGGCGAGGGAGACTAAAGTCCAGGCAATGTGCCTGTCCATAGAGTAAGCATCGGATGGCTCCCAAAAGTGGAATCCACTTTTGGGTCCGATACTATGGCGCAGACGGGCGCGCGTTACGCTTTGCCTTGAAATATTTTTGCTTTTTCGGCCGGACTGTGATAGGGTCCGCAAATGCCGTCGCTTGCGCTCAAGCCGTGCACCGTCCTCGCAGACCGGCGGTTCACATAATGAAGCAAAGATTCGCGTCCTTTGACTTAAGGGAGCTTCGCTACCTGGGTCAAGGGCATGAGCGTGTTTAAACGCTGGCTTAAATCAGGGAGAAGAGCGGAATAGTCAAGTTCCGTGACACTCAAATTGTATCCTCGTTCTCCCGGGAACCCTGTCCGGTGGAACCACAGATCCCTCGCACAAAACGAGGGCCATGCAAGGAGGCCTCTCTCGCATGACAACCGCTAAGAAGTCCGCCCAGCGCCTTGGGTTCAAGTCCGGTGAAGCAATCGTTTACCCCGCTCACGGCGTCGGCCGCATCACGGCCATCGAAGAGCAGGAGATCGCTGGCTTCAAGCTGGAGCTTTACGTGGTCTCCTTCGATAAGGACAAGATGGTTCTTCGGGTTCCCACCGGCAAAGCTTCCAGCGTCGGCATGCGCAAGCTCGCCGAACCGGCTCTGGTGCAGAAGGCTCTGGACGTGCTGACGGGTCGTGCCCGTGTGAAGCGCACCATGTGGTCGCGCCGCGCCCAGGAATATGAGGCCAAGATCAATTCCGGCGACCTGATCGCCGTGACCGAGGTCGTGCGCGATCTCTATCGCTCCGAGGCTCAGCCCGAGCAGTCCTACAGCGAGCGCCAGCTTTATGAATCCGCCCTCGACCGCGTCGTGCGCGAGATCGCGGCTGTGAACAAGATCACGGATACGGAAGCCTTGAAGCTGATCGAGCAGAGCCTCGCCAAGTCGCCGCGCCGTGCCAAGGGCGCCGAGGCGGAGGCCGAGGCCGAGGGTGACGACCTTCAGGAAGAGGCCGCCTAATCGAGGGCGTTCATCCCATTCGTTCAAAAGCCCGGCGTCAGCCGGGCTTTTTTGTGTCCTATGCCTTGTTTTTCGGCAGCCGAAATCTATTTTGCAGAACTTGGCTGTTGGAGGTGAACTTTTCGCGGCCTCGCTCGTTGTGTCTCTGCCAAGGGAGAGCACACAATGGGAGAAATCTCAGGGGTTCGCCGCCGGTTCGTCCGTGCTGCCATGAATGCACCTTTTCTCGAAAGAGAAGAGGAGCACCTGCTTGCCGTGCGCTGGAAAGAGAACCGCGACGAAGCAGCGCTTCATCAATTGACCGCTGCCCATATGCGCCTCGTCATCGCGTTAGCAGCCCGTTTCCGCCATTATGGCCTTCCCATGGCCGATCTCGTGCAGGAAGGCCATGTGGGCCTCCTCGAAGCCGCTGCCCGGTTCGAGCCCGAACGCGAGGTGCGTTTCTCGACCTATGCCACCTGGTGGATCCGTGCCTCCGTGCAAGATTACATCCTTCGCAATTGGTCAATCGTTCGCGGTGGAACGAGTTCCGCCCAGAAGGCGCTTTTCTTCAATCTGCGCCGGTTGCGCGCCCGCCTGACCCGCGGTGGCGAGGAGCGCATCTCCTCGGATGTGCACGCGAAGATCGCCGAGGCGATCGGCGTGTCGAAGGCTGATGTCGCCCTGATGGATGCCCGCCTCTCGGCACCCGACACATCTCTCAACGCGCCGGTTCTCGACGCCGATCCGGGAAATTCCGCCGAGCGGGTCGAATTTCTCGTCGACAACAGCCCCCTGCCGGACGAGAGCGTCACCGACGTGATCGATACGGAACGCCGCGTGCGCTGGCTGCAGCAGGCCCTCGAAGTGCTCAACGAGCGGGAACTGCGCATCCTGCGCGCCCGTCGCCTCGACGACGAGCAGGTGACCCTGGAATTCCTCGGCGACCGGCTCGGGATTTCGAAGGAGCGCGTGCGCCAGATCGAGAACCGGGCGCTTGAAAAGCTCAAGCGCGCCCTGGTGGAGCGCTATCCCCAGGCCTCGGGCGCATTCGTCTAAATTACGGATTATCTAGACCGGATTTCAGCGGCGGAGCAGTCAAAAGCTCCGCCGTTTCGCGTTATTCGACGACGATCTTGTAGCGCTCGCCTGCGGCCAGGGCGGCATTGCGGTCGAGGCCGTTCAGGAGCAGGAAGCGCTCGAGCGGACGGTCGATCGGCATGCGGGCGGCGAGACTCTGCGGGGTGTCGCCGCGCTGGGCGGTGACGACCTGCAGCTTGAGCGGCCTGATCCGCCGCGCCTCGTCCTGCTGCACCTGCCTGACGCTGTTCAGGGTCTGCTGGAAGATCCCTTCCAGATCCGACTTGTTGCCGCGGGTGGCCATGATCAGGCGGTAGGTGGTGTTGCCGATCCGGATGGCGGAAAGGCGGAAGGTCCATTCCTTGCCGTTGGACAAAGCCGTGACCATGGGCAGGCCGTTCACGGTGCCGGTGGTCAGGCTTCCCGGTTCGATCGTATCCGTCCAGGTCGAGCGCAGCACGTCTTCCAGGCTCTGTCCGTCCGGCGTGTCGGCGGCATCGAAGAGCAGGCGCCGTTCGCCGTCGCCGGAGGCGCCGAGCACGGCCTGGGAGGTGTTCTCCAGGGTGAAGCTCTCAGGCGCCTCGAAGGCAACCCCGAGGCGCGAATGGATGAAGCGGCGGCCCTTCACCACGCCGTCCGCCGGATCGTCGCCATAGGCGAGGCCGTCGAGGGCGGTCATATAGGCGAGGCGTCCCGTTTCCCCGGTACCCTGGATCCCCGAGCGCCGGGCCGCCTGCAGGGCGCGGGCCACGCGGTCGTCGGTGCGCGGGTGCGAGGCGTTGCGCTCGGCCGTGGAGCTGTCCGAACTCGTGCCGGAACGGCCGAGAGCCGTCAGGAAGCGGGGGGCGCCATAGGGGTCGAAGCCCGCACGGGCCAGAACCTTCACGCCCATCTGATCGGCCTCGAGCTCCTGCGCGCGCGAAAAGCTCGCGAGAGCGGAACGCGCCTGGGTTTGCGCCACGGCGGCCTCCTCGGCATCGTTGAGCACGTTCTCGGCCACGCGTTCGATCAGGTCTGAGCGCGCCTGCAGCTCGCTGCGCTGCGAGGCATGGCGAAGGGTGACGTGGGCGATCTCGTGCGAGAGCACTGCCGCCACCTCGGAGGTGTCGTTGGCGAGCGCCAGAAGCCCACGGGTGACGTAGAGGCGGCCGTTAGGCAGGGCGAAGGCGTTGACCACGGGTGAGTTCAGGATCGTCACCTGGAAGGCTTCGTCCGGCCGGTCGGTGGCCATGACGAGCCGGTTGGTCACGTCGGTCAGCATCTGCTGGAGCTGCGGTGCGCGGCCCTCGCCGCCGAAGGCCCTTATCAGCCGGACATGATCGCGGTCCCGGTCCGGGCCGATCACCCGCGGCGCATTCGCAGGAAGTGAGACATCGCCGCCGAAGCTCGTGCAGCCGGCAAGCAGGGCTGCCAGCACGACGCTTCCGAGGATCCCGAGGCTACCTGTTCGACGTGTTGTGCTCATGCTCGTTCATCGTGGCAGGCGGTCACCCTCAAGACGCTCGATCATGTCCGGTATGACAATGGAGAAAGCCATGCCTTGCCAAGGCTGCAAAATGCCTCGGGCCCTGATCCGGCGACCCTTGAGCGCCTCGGCGCCCATGCCGCTTTCCGACATTCTTTTCCAAGTCTTCCTGGGAATGATGATCGTGAAGTCTTCTGCCCAGAGCCCCCCGAAGTTCAAATAGGTGCGTTGTGCGCGCTCGCCGATGCTTCTGATGCGACCTTCGACCAGCACGAATCGACCGGCCCGGTCGCGCAGGCGCTCCGGCTGACTGACATCCAGGGGCTTATAGCGGTCATCCGCCCAAACACCAAGGCGTCGTTGGCGGGCGAAAGCCTCGATCGTCAGCAATTCGGGCTGACAGAAAACCTCGTCGAGGCCTGGATCGACGATGGCGAGGCCGGCGGCCACCATTTCCCGGTTCCAGTTGGCAGCGGAAGCGTCGTTCGCCGGGCGGATGTGTATGGAAAAGCGGCCCCATCGGTCGGGCTGCCCCGATTTCCGCACGAGAACCGGCTGGCCGATTCTCGCACGCAGCCAGGACAGGGCCTCGTCCCGATACGGCGGTTCGTCCGGAAGCCGAATGCCGGACAAGATGGCGAGGCGTCCGGATGCAAGGCTGAGATCGCCTTCCGGCGTCATGTCCTGGAGCCGGTCGGGCTCGTCCCGTGCCGCACAACCCGGCTCGCGCCGCGCATCCGAAACGGGCTGCGCCATGACCGGGGACGCCATCGCCCAAAGTCCCGCTGCCAGAACAATGCACAGTCTCGCCCCCATGAGACCGGATCATACCGGATCCGGGGAAAACGGCTATGCTTCGTGGGCGCTTACCAGCGGATCACCACGACCCTCTGGCTGCCGTTGCCGAGCTCCACCGCCTCGGTGCCCTGCGCCTTGCGGTTCTGCGATTTCGCGTTCTCGACGATCTCGATCTCCTCCACATGCGCGGCGAAGGCCTCGTCCACCTCGGCTACGCAGAGCAGGGTGTCGGGGGGAAGATTCTGGACCTGCTTGAGAAAATCGCGAAGCGTCTGCGCCATGGTCGGCCTCCGGTTGCCTTCACCAACCGGCCCGAGCGAGGCCGGTTCCGCTACCAATCGCAAGCGTAGCAGTTTCGGGGGGGCGGCGAGAAGATTGCTCCCCAAAAAGGGCATGCAGGCGTAAAATGGCGGGCGCCGGTTGCACAGCAACAGGAGCTGAACCATGACAAGGCATCGTATTCTCGCTTGGTTCGCGTGCAGCATCACGACATTGGTCTTTGCTGGTGCGGGGTATGCCCAGCATCAGCATGCGGCTGGATCCATGAGCGATGAGGATCTCATCAAGAGCGCTATGACGGCCGCACCGCCGGCGGTCGCCAGGGACGCCACGATCGTCGACGTGTCTCCCGACGGCAAGATGCGGGTTGTCCGCAAAGGCAGCAACGGCTTCACTTGCCTGGCCGACAACCCGAACACGCCTGGGCCTGATCCCATGTGCGGGGACCCGAACGCCATGGAATGGGCGCAGGCCTGGCTCGAGAAGAAGGAGCCGCCGCACAACAAGGTCGGCTTCATCTACATGCTCTCGGGCGGCACGGATTCGAGCAACACCGATCCCTACGCCCAGAAACCGGAAGCCAACAACAATTGGGTCGAAACCGGGCCTCACGTGATGGTCGTGGGCGCCAAGGGCATGATGGAAGGGTATCCCAGGACCCCGAAGCCCGACACCGCACAACCCTATGTCATGTGGCCCGATACACCCTACGAGCATCTCATGCTGCCGGTTCACATGCCGGAGCCGATGACCCGATAACGCTGCCGCGTCAGCCGCCGCACCCGCGACCGGCGATGCGGCGGCTCCCATCAGGCAGAAGTTTGGATCGTGATGGATCGACGAGACAAGGCGCACCGCCCTGCCATGGAATGGCCGCACCCTCTGGAATGCCCTGAACGACCATGCTACACCCGCTCTCCTCAAGCGGTCCCGTAGCTCAGCAGGACAGAGCAGCGGTTTCCTAAACCGAAGGTCGGAAGTTCGAGTCTTCCCGGGATCGCCAACTAAGCTTTCATGGTTGCTCACCTTCTCTGCTCCATATGTGCTGTTAAGGCAGAGGGTTTGACACTTTCAGGCAGTGGGTTTGACAACCTTTGTCCGCCGTTTGTTCAGCTCGAACTCGAAATCCTTGACCATGCTGCGCATCTTCGGCCGCAGATCGGCCCCTTTGGCGTAGTGCCTGGCCATCTCGATCGTCTTCTGGCCGAGGGCATCCGCGATGTCGCGTTCGCTGCGGCCCATCTCTCTGAGAATCACGGCCACCGTATGCCGCAGGCCGTCGAGAGGAGGGCCAGAGCCGATCTCGCCATCCCTTTCGAGCTGCAGCGTCACCTTGCGCCAAGAGGCCCGAAAGCCGCTGTCCGTCCACGGCACGCCCGCGGAGTTGGCAAAGGATAATCGCTGAATGAAAGCGTGTTTCGTTCAGAATCTCCACGAGCGGGGCAGGGGCCGGCCAGAAGACCGGCTCTCCAGAAAGAGCGGGGGAGGGTGAGAGCATCCGTTGGTCCAAGCCCTGTGAACATCATCAGAGCAATGGCAGACTTCATGTCGGCCGGTACGGACGCCAGGACGGCCTCGCGCTCACTGTCGCTCTATGGCCGGTTTGCGTCCGGCATACCTCGAGGACGGCGAATGCCTTTGATCTTCTCCGTAGGGTTGCCCTTCAGGTATCCGCGCTCAGCGCCCCAAGCGAACAGCGTGGAGAGAAAGGATCTCATGTAATTGGCAAACCGTCTGCCTTTGCTTTGTTGCCTTATCTCGAATTTTCACCACAAGGGGGCGGTCGAAACGGGCCAGGGATACCCCTGAGAGAGGCGCAAAGCGCATTATCGTTGAATATAAGATCCGCTCAGTTGCTCTACCTCCGCTTGGAAGCGGCAATGGTGGACTTGACTGGAGCGAAGGGCGTCCGCGTATCGAATCTGATCTTGGTGACCTCCCGGATGTGGAGATCATCGTACACGAGGCAACTTCCAAGTACCAGAACGTCGCAAAGCGCTTTGGTGTAGAAAAGCCGACCCGCACGAGCGTCAGTGGCAGAACTTGTGCACCGTTATTGGATTCTAGGCATCGAATGCACCTTATTGGAAATCCAAAAACTTGCGTATTCCTTAGAGGGAAGCATCGCAACAACTAATCTCGACAATCCTCTCGATCTCCGCTTCGAGGCAAACAAGTTTGGTCCATATGCACCGAGACTAACACATCTTCTGAATGCGCTGGATGGCAGCTATCTACACTGCGAGAAGCGGTTGGCGGACGCTGGCCCTCTGGGCGTTATCTTGTTAGAAGATAGCAAGAAGGAAAAGGTTTTCGGCATATCTCACTTTCCCCGAGGCGAAAGGTTATCGGCAGGCTTTGGAAGCAACAACTGAGGCAATCGATGGCTTCCAATCACCATTGGGAATGGAGTTGCTAGCCACGGTCGACTGGCTTGTTTGTCATCGCCATGTTAGGCCCACCGTAGAGGATGCACGGAATGGTCTTCAGACTTAGCCAGGAAAGCTCACAATCTGCTGAGAGGAAGCTACGCCTATTTCATGACCGCTTAGTAGATTTGGCACTTTCAAAGCTCAAATCTACCAGCATGATTGTAGCAGTCACAGCCTAGCCTTAGACCGTACGAGCTGACAGTAATGTCGTCAATTATGACATCACTGTAAGTTCAACTTGCGTTGGTTCTAACTGAACTTGAGCCGGCGTGCGCGGGCGAACGGTCACGCTCAAGGTGAAGTTTTCCGCCCCCTAGCAAAACACCTATAGCCGGACCCTAGCGGGCTATGTCGAGAACCGATCTGGCCTCGGCCGACTCCAGCGTCGACCTTCTGAAGTTCTTGCCCGTTGGACAAGTCTGTCCGCCTTCTGAGTGTATCCCTGTCAGCTCTGAACACGGATAAGGAACCTGATAGCCTGCAACTGTCGTTCGAGCTGCGAGCGGCAATTTGGCGGTTGCTCATCGAGAACTCACGCGAGGGGTGTTCGTTTCAGTAATCTTACAACCCCCTCAAGCCATTTTGGGAGCGTGGTTCAGCTCATGGTGGTCACGATCGCAATTTCAGCGTCAGTGGTCTAAGCGGACCTTAATTGGTCACGCTCTACGTTACACTTTGACCCATTCCGACCCTTGCCAATCCGGCTCGGCTTGTTTCAATCACTTCGGCCCGGCTTGTCCTTGGACCACAGAACGCCCAAACACAGCATCATGAGCATTGACGGCATGAGTATGTCCAAGCCAGCCTGCTGACTGGGGTCATGAACGCGATGGGTGAGTTCGGGTCGGCTATGTTCACTGCAGCCTGCATTTGGCGCAGGTCCGGTTCATCGCCGTGGCCTACCGGCTTCTCGGCAAACAGCCTCGTTCAAAGCCGCGGCCGCTGGTTTGGGTTGATGATTGTCGGGCCTGAGCGGCCCCAGAGCGCCGTCGGAACGGGCCTTCAGGTAGACAAAGATGTCGGGTAGATAGCACACGACATTCTGGTCCTCTCCCATCGCCCGCATAACCCATTGCTGGGCTGGGCCTACCGTCTGCCGACCGTGAATGACGATGTCCTGGAAGGTCGCGTAGTCCATTGCTTTCAGAGGGACCAACAGAGGTGGGGCGATCGTGCTGCCCTCGCCACTCGGGCCATGGCACATATGACACGCCGCGTGATAGCGGCGATAGCCGTCGAACGTATACCAATCCACCTGTCCGCCCTGCGCTACGCGATAGGTCGGCTCGCCATTCTCAGCGTAGTAGCGCCCATCCTCGCCCTTCATCGCTTGTGCAGCTGCCTGGAGCGGGACCCAACCAGCAATCGGGATGAGCGCGCATGCGGCGCGCCATCTCTGTACACCCACTCTGTGCATGGTTGCGCCCATGTGACATCGTGAATTGGGGTCGGGAGGCGATGCATCGTGGCGAGTCGGCCGCCGAAGACCTGATCACTGATCCAGGCTGCTAAGCTGCTTGTCGCCGCTCACGAACACACGATCCTCAATGCGCTTGATCTCAAGCTCAATTGCGTTTTGTCCGAAAGCTCGCGGTATCGACACAACGACTTTCTGACCGGATAGAAGGGTTGCGATGAACCGAACAGGTGTCGCGTCCTCGCCGGAGGCCAGGGTCGCCACCACCCGGTAACCATCCCTTTCAACGGTGTAGTAGGCATTGCCCGCCACATTGGCGAGCTTGATACTCAAGCCCTCAGTCGGCGCGAGTTCAGCGGCGTTTGCGGAGCCCGTGATGCACGTGATGGCAAAAGCGGAAAGGAGCATAGCGAAGGTGCGCATGATCATACTCCTTATGTACCGATGAGTTGGATTGACTGCCTCGCGGCGGACATGGGGAATATCGCGCTCAGCTTGAGCAGCACTCCGGAAAATCGCCCACATCGGACAATGATACTGGTTATTCGTGTACGCTCACTGTGCGGCATCCGATGTGCGCCGCCACACGGAGCAAATTGCTTTTGCGTGGCTGCCACGCATAACGATACATGAAGCGATTTTGTTCGATGTTTCAATGCTGTATTTCGATCAATTGTGCATCGTTCTCCTGTCATGGAAAGCCCTTAGATCCGCTGCCTTGGCTGCTTGGCCTCGGGGACAAGGTGGGCAGTGATTCCTGCTTTCCTTTCCGCCGCAGCCAAGGAGGTCAAACCGGGACCTTGCCAACGATACGCGCCGCCGCCTCAGCGCTGAAGCCGATCTCAACCAACTCTTCTTCGAGATCCCCAACCTGATCAGGATCAAGCGTGATCGAGCTGTCTTCCGCATCTGCTTCGGTCGGCGGCTTTTGCTCATTGTCTTGCTCCGCGGTCCTGCCGGGTGCCACGGTTGCTCGAACGGCCACACCTTTGTCTCCATCCTCGTCAATCTCGGTCTCGTAGACCTTGAGTATGACCCAGCGCCCCTCGACCTCATCCGCATAGACCGTTTTCCACTCGCCCATTTTTCCCTCCTGGATCAGACCCCAGTGCTGCCTTACCTCGGCATTGTAGCGTGATGCTCCCAAGCCATCGAAATTGTCCTTGAGCGGGGTGTCGATCATCTTTGCCTCCCGGCAAGAGACGTCCATGGTCTCGGCGCGCCGCCTCGACCTCTTCTCCGGCAGCGCTGCCGCGGCGCTGCGGCGAACTCGGTCGAATCGGGCGCATGGAAAATTGCACCGCGGGCCCCGAGCTGCGATATGTATATCCTCGATGACGACATTCTCCTCACAAGATGCCCAGGCTTCACCTTCTGTGGCCCGTAACCGGGATCCGATCCTCGCTGTGCTGCGCAGGGCCCTCCCGCCGACAGGGATTGTTCTGGAGATCGCCAGCGGCACGGGCGAGCATGCCGTGTACTTTGCGTCCGCATTCCCAGGGTTGACCTGGCAGCCTTCGGATCAGGACGAACTGGCCCTGAGGAGCATCGCTGCCCATCGGGCGATCTCAGGGCTGGCCAACCTTCGGCCGCCCATCCGGCTCGATGCCGCCGCTCCCGAATGGCCCGTTGGACAGGCCGACGCAATGGTGGCGATCAACATGGTTCACATCAGCCCCTGGCGGTCGACGCAGGGATTGATGGCCGGAGCAGGGCTGGTGCTCCAGCCGGGCGGCGTGCTTTATCTCTATGGGGCCTACAGGGAGGCCGGCGCGCACACGGCACCGAGCAATGCTGCCTTCGATAGGGATCTGAGACGGCGCAATCCGGAATGGGGTGTGCGCGATCTCGAGGAGGTCGTCGAACTTGGCCAAGCCAATGGCTTGAGCCTCGCTGAGCGCATTCCGATGCCGGCCAATAACCTGAGCGTCATCTTCCGGAAATGACCTGTTGATAGGAATGTGAGGTCTCAAAGCCTTGTTCAGCATAGCCTTTATGCGCTAATTTTCCTCACCAGCCGAAGCGGTAGTGCGTCAGGTACTGCGTTTTCACGGCCATGCACTTCGGCCTCGTGTGAACAGGGCACCATCCCATGGTACCGCTTCGCGCAAGGCAATGCCTGTGGGTTCATCAAGCAACATGCCTGATGATCTTGGGCGCTGCCGTGGCCTTAGCCGCAGCCGCCCTCCCGGCATGGGCGCAGACCCCGCAGCCAGTCGATATCCGCATCGCGCTGATCACCCGGCAGCAGCCACCGCCCCCGCTATACGAGTTCGATCCGATACCCGAGGACGAGGGGTTGGCGGGCGGACGCCTGGCGGTGCGCGACAACAACACGACCGGGCAGTTCACGGGACAACGATACGCCCTCGAGGAGGAGACTCTCGAAGATGGGCAGGATGCGGCTGCGGCCGCGCGATCCCTCGTCGAACGCGGTGTCAGGTTCCTGGCGGTCAATCTGCCGGCTGCCGAGCTTCTGGCCATCGCAGATGGGCTCAAGGGCGAGAACGTGCTGCTGTTCAATGTCAACGCAACCGACGACCGCCTCCGCGGCGCCGATTGCCGCTCCAACATTTTCCACATGGCCCCGAGCCGCGCCATGCTGACGGATGCCCTGGCCCAGTTCCTCGCCTTCAAGCGCTGGCGTCGGCTCTTCCTGGTTGTCGGCCCGCAGCCGGGTGATCAGCTCTTTGCCGACGCCATGAAGCGAGCGGCCCGCAAGTTCGGGCTCGTGATCGCGGCAGAGAAGCCCTGGGAGTTCGGCCCTCTGGCTCGCGCCAAGGCCGACAGCCCGACCACGGCCGGGGCGCTTACCTTCACCCAGAACCTCGACTACGACATCGTCGTCGTGGCCGACGAGGCGGGCGACTTCGGCGACTACCTCACGTATCGAACCTGGGATCCGCGACTCGTCGTGGGCACCCAGGGTCTGACTCCAACCACATGGCACCCGACATTCGAGGTTTGGGGGGCGGCGCAGGCACAGACCCGCTTCCGTCGAACGGCCAATCGAGCGATGCGTCCCCTCGACTACCAGGTCTGGATGGCAGTGCGGACGATCGGGGAGGCCGTCACCCAGACGAAGGCGGCCGATCCCGGCACGCTGAGACAGTTCATCAGGGGAGCGGAGTTTGGCCTCCCGGCGTACAAGGGAGTCTCGCTGACCTTCCGGCCATGGGACCAGCAGCTCCGCCAGCCGCTGCTCCTCGTGCAGCCCCGCTTTCTCGTCTCGGTTGCCCCAGAGCAAGGCTTCCTGCACCAGCGCACCCCGCTCGACACCCTTGGCTTCGATCAACCGGAAACCGCCTGCAAACTCCAATGAGAAGGGGAGGATCGCCATGTCGTGGAGTTTCGCCGGCCGGAGGACAATGCTTAGTGTCCTAGGGCTGGCCTGGCTGGGCGCAGCCCCAGATGCAGGCGCCTATCCGATCTATGTCTCGAACGAGAAGGACAACACCGTCTCGGTGATCGACTCGGACAAGGTCGCCGTCGTCGCCACCTGGAAGGTAGGCCGCCGCCCGCGAGGCATCACCCTGAGCCTCGATGGCAAGTGGCTCTACGTCTGCGCCAGCGACGACAACCGCGTGGACGTGGTGGATACGGCAACGGGCAAGGTAGTACGCAATCTCAGGTCCGGGCCTGACCCCGAGCTCTTCGTCCTGCACCCGAAGGGGAACCCGCTCTACATCGCCAACGAGGATGACAACATGGTCACGGTGGTGGACGTGGAGACGAACAAACTCCTGGCCGAGGTTCCGGTTGGGGTCGAGCCGGAGGGGATGGGGATCAGCCCGGACGGGACGATCCTCGTCAACACCTCCGAGACCACCAACATGGCCCACTTCATCGATACGACGAGCTATCGGATCGTCGCCAACGTGTTGGTCGATGCGCGGCCGCGGATCGCTGAATTCTCTGCCGACGGCAAGAGGTTATGGGTCTCCTCCGAGGTGGGAGGAACGGTGAGCGTGATCGATCCTGACGCTCGCCAGATCATCAAGAAAATCGGCTTTCAGATCCCGGGCATCACGAAGGAGGCAATCCAGCCGGTCGGAGTGCGGCTGACCAAGGACGGCAAGAGGGCCTTCGTTGCCTTGGGTCCTGCCAATCGCGTGGCAGTGATCGATACCGAGAGCATGGAAGTCAAGAAATACCTGCTCGTCGGCCAGCGCGTCTGGCAGCTCGGCTTCACGCCCGACGAGAAGCTTCTGGTCTCGACGAACGGCGTCTCCAACGATGTCTCGATCATCGACGTGGAGACCGAGAAAGTGCTGAAGAGCGTGAAGGTCGGGGGATACCCCTGGGGAGTCGTGGTCGGGCCGAAGTGAGCGGGCGGTCTCTTACGCTGCAAGCCTGGAGTCCCGATGGAACCGCCCTTGCAAGAGGCGATTGTCATGGCGTGCAATTCCTTAGAGGAGGAGCGCACATGAGGATGAACACATTCCTGCTTGTCAGTGCGGTTTCCCTGGTAGCGACTGTCGGAACAGCGGTAGCCGGACCCTGCACGGCCCGGATCGACGGCTTTTCGAAGCAATTGGCCAGTCGTGACGCCGGCTCCGGTCCGACTAGCCCCGGTGCCTCCCAGACGATGCCAGGCGGTAACGTCAGCACGACTGGCGCCATCCAGGTGCCAAAGGCCGGAGAGGCACCGGGCACCGCGGCGACGCCCGCGATGAATACCCTCACCCAAGGCCTCGCAACATCGCCTTCGGATGCCCGCGCCCAGTCGCAGGGCCAGCCCACGAGCGCGCAGGTTGCGCAGGGGGCAGCGCCTGCTACCGGATCGGACAACGTGCGTCAGGCGATGGCGGCCCTCGACCGGGCCCGCACGTTTGATCGCGAGGGCAAGGAGGCCGACTGCATGAGTGCAGTGCAGGAGGCTGACAGACTTTTCGGAATGAAGTGATCGCGCTCGACGGAGAACAGTTCCCCAGGTCGAAACTTGCACGCTTATCTTGCAATTAAGCAATGTGAGCGGTCGACAGCAAAAATTGCTAAACTGGGCGAATTATTCTACATTAGGCTAATCTTCGGTTAAGCCGGGCTGGCGTTAGCTGCGCCGTCCGACGCCAGCCAAGCTGAGCTCAATTCTCCCCTTGGCGAGACGCCGCATAAGGCAGCAAACGCTACCGAAGCCGAATGATCCCATGAGTACGCCGCGTGAGCGGTCGGCATTTTGTCGGCCGCGTCTTGGCATAATGCGTGCATTGGGAGGAAACAAATGCGGAGAGTCGTACTTGCGACCGTGCTGCTTGGCACGGCGTCGGCCTTTGCGCCGGCTTCTGCCAACGAAGACCTGATGAAGATGACCCAGGACTCGAAGCAGTGGGCCATCCAGACGGGTGACTACGCCAACACCCGCTTCTCCAAGCTCAATCAGATTACGAAGGACAATGCGAGCAGGCTTCAACCCGTTTGGACGTTCTCGACGGGCGTCCTCCGCGGACATGAGGGCGGGCCGCTCGTGATCGGGGACGTGATGTATGTTCACACCCCATTCCCCAACAACGTTTTTGCCCTCGACCTCAACAATGACGGCAAGATCCTCTGGAAGTACGAGCCGAAGCAGGATCCCACCGTCATCCCGGTGATGTGCTGCGATACCGTCTATCGCGGGCTCGCCTATGCGGACGGAAAGATCTTCCTGCACCAGGCGGACACGACGCTCGTCGCGCTGGACGCGAAGACCGGTGCGCCGGTCTGGTCCGTCAAGAACGGCGACCCGAAGAAGGGCGAGACCAACACGGCGACCGTCATGCCCGTGAAGGACAAGGTGCTCGTCGGCATCTCGGGCGGCGAATTCGGCGTGCGCGGTCACGTGACCGCCTATGACATGAAGACGGGCAAGCAGGTCTGGCGGGCCTACTCGACCGGACCGGACAACGAGATGCTGGTCGATCCGGACAAGACGACCCATCTCGGCAAGCCGATCGGCAAGGATTCCAGCCTCAAGAGCTGGCAGGGCGAGCAGTGGAAGGTCGGCGGCTCGACCACCTGGGGATGGTACTCCTACGATCCCGAGACGAATCTCGTGTACTACGGGACCGCCAATCCCTCCACCTGGAACCCGAAGCAGCGCCCTGGCGACAACAAGTGGTCGATGACCATCATGGCCCGCGACGCGGACACCGGCATGGCCCGCTGGTTCTACCAGATGACGCCCCATGATGAGTGGGACTATGACGGCGTGAACGAGATGATCCTGGTCGATCAGGAGATCGGCGGACGTCCGCGCAAGCTCCTGGTGCATTTCGACCGGAACGGGCTCGCCTACACCCTGGACCGCACCAACGGCGAACTTCTTGTCGCGGAGAAGTACGATCCGGCCGTCAACTGGGTCTCCAAGGTCGAAATGGACAAGAACAGTCCGAACTACGGACGCCCGTTGGTGGTGTCGCAATTCTCCACCGAGCAGCAGGGAGAGGACGTCAACACCAAGAACGTCTGCCCCGCTGCGCTCGGCACGAAGGACCAGCAGCCGGCAGCGTTCTCGCCGCGGACGGGCCTGTTCTACGTTCCGACCAATCACGTCTGCATGGATTACGAGCCGTTCCGTGTGAACTACACGGCGGGTCAGCCCTATGTCGGTGCGATCCTGTCCATGTTCCCGCCTCCGGGCGAGACCAACATGGGCAACTTCATCGCGTGGGACGCCAGGACGGGCAAGATCGCCTGGTCGAACAAGGAGCCGTTCTCGGTCTGGTCAGGCGCCTTGGCAACTTCAGGCGACGTGGTCTTCTACGGAACGCTCGAAGGCTACCTGAAGGCCGTCGATGCCCAGACGGGCAAGGAACTCTACAAGTTCAAGACCCCGTCCGGCATCATCGGCAACGTGACGACCTACGAGCACAGGGGACGGCAGTACGTTGCCGTTCTGTCCGGCGTCGGCGGATGGGCCGGCATCGGTCTCGCCGCTGGCCTGATGGGTGAGCAGGGAGCCGGAGCCTGGCAGACCGCCGTCAATCCCGGTCGCGAGGAGAAAGGCGACAGGGCCATCGAAACGGCCGGTCTCGGCGCGGTCGGCGGCTATGCGGCGCTTTCCAACTACACCACGCTCGGCGGCACACTGACCGTGTTCGCCCTGCCGACGCAATGAAGCCGGAGCACGGCTGAGGATGAGACGCCTAGCATCGCGAGCCGATGCTAGGCGTTGTCCGCTCAGCGGCAGGCTTAAACAATCCGAAGGCTGGAGCGAAAGAGTAGAAGCGATGGCGAATAATCGCGGTTGGGGCAGCGTTGCGGCTTTGGCGGCAATGACAGTCGTCGTGTTTTCACCTGCCACCCTGTACTCAGCGGAAACGGCAAAGAAGGGTGAGGACGGGAAGTACATGACCGCCGACGGCACGCCGACCTATAACGTCGGGCCGGATGGTACCGTGGACTGGTACACCTACAGCGGTTATCGGCGATACCATGCCGACTGCCACACGTGCCATGGCCCGGACGGGCAAGGAAGCAGCTATGCGCCGGCATTGGCGCACTCGCTCAAGACACTCACCTACGAGCAGTTCATGGACGTGGTCGTCAACGGACGCCAGAAGGTCGACGTCGCGGAGAACCAGGTCATGCCGGCATTCGCCCAGAACGTGAATGTCATGTGTTACATCGATGATCTCTACGTCTACCTGAAAGCGCGGGCGGACGATGCCGTTCCTCGTGGACGCCCGGCGAAGCGCGAAGACAAACCCAAGTTGGCGACGCAAAATGAAGATTCATGTCTCGGACGCGGCGGTTGATCTGATCGCAGCGGTCGGCATCTCGCTGGCCGCTTTCCTCATACCGCCGAGCTCGGCTGCCGCGCAGCCGGCGGATCTCGTGTCGAGGACGGCTTTGCGCGTCTGCGCGGATCCAGCCAACATGCCGTTCTCGAACGAGGCAGGCGAGGGGTTCGAGAACAAGATTGCCGAACTGCTGGCCGCTGATCTGAAGCTGCCGCTCGAATACACATGGTTTCCGCAGGTGACGGGGTTCGTGCGCAACACACTCGGCGCCAAGCGTTGCGATCTCGTGATGGGATACGTCGCTGCGGGCGAGGTCATCCAGAACACCAATCCCTACTACAAGTCAGCATGGTCATTGATCTATCCCAAGGACGGAAGCTTGAACGGCGTCGCTTCTCTGAACGACGATCGCCTCAAGGACAAGCGCGTCGGCATCGTTGCAGGGGCCCCTCCGGCCACCGTCATGGCGACGAACGGACTGATGGCCCATGCGAAGCCCTACGCCCTCATGGTCGACCGCCGCTACGAGTCTCCCGCCGAGGAGATGCTCAGGGACATCAAGACGGGTGAGATCGACGCGGGGATCCTATGGGGGCCGATCGCAGGCTACTACGTGAAGAAGTCCGGCATGCCGCTCGCAGTCGCACCTCTGCTGAATGAGACGAAGTCGGTTCCGATGACCTACAGGATCACGCTCGGCCTGCGGCATGGCGAGACCGAATGGAAACATCGCCTCAACGATTTCCTCGATGCCCACCGACCGGAGATCCAGTCCATCCTCCTGCAATATGGAGTGCCGCTTCTCGATGAGCAGGACAAAGCGATTACGCAGCCCTAAAGCATCGGACCCAAAAGTGGATTTGCACTTTTGGGTCCGATGCTTTCTTCTTGAATGAGGGCATCGGATGGAAAACCGGATCCACCTCTCCGTCCGATGCCCTAGCAGGCGGTTGAAGCATCCATGCGAAGAGCCTCCATGCTTGCGGTCCGAATGAGCATCCCAACGAGGCGGCCATGAAGAGCGACACCGAATATCTACGTCTCACCATGGAGATCGCCAAAGAGAGCCGGGCCACTGGCAATCATCCCTTCGGGGCGCTCCTGGTCGGCCCGGAAGGCGAAGTGCTCATTTCATCGGGCAACACCTTCGCGCGGGATCGCGGCGTCGGCCATGCAGAGTCAAACGTGGCCCGCGCGGCCGCGCTTCAATACGACCCGGCTTTTCTCGAGCAATGCACGCTGGTGACCTCGGTCGAGCCGTGCTGCATGTGCTCCGGGGCGTGCTACTGGGCTGGCATAGGGACCGTGGTGTACGGGCTCAGTGAAAGTCGGCTGGACGAGATGACCGGAGACAACCCGAGGAATCTGACCCTCAATCTGAGCTGTCGCCAAGTGTTCGCCGCCGGACGGCGTAATGTAGCGGTCCGTGGCCCATACCCTGAACTCGAAGAGGAGATCGTAAAGGACCACAAGGATTTCTGGTGACGGAACTCATGGTCGATGGCCTGGTGTCGATGAAGTTGCCGTAGCACCTGCGGCGCCCTCGACGAACCGATGTGCAGCACGGACAGATCTGTTTCAAACGCTTTCAGTTGAGATGGCGTGAGATCTCCTGGCCAAACGCGTAGACCCGTTGCTCCAGCAGGACCGGACTCTCGCAGACATATGTCAGCGCCTGATTGCGGTCATCGTAGATGCGCGTGTCCCATTGCAGCTTCTGCTCCAGCGCGATCCTCTCCGGAGTCGGATTGGTGCTCTGCGCGAGGATGCGGCCTGTCTCGCTGATCTGGTCGGCAAGGGATTTCTGCTTGCGGGCAAATCGCTCGATACCGTTGATGAGGCGACGTCGCTCCGTATTGATGAGCTCGAAGACCCCCGCGAAGAGCAGGGCCAGCTTTGCATCCTTATCCGTTCCCAAAGCATTGCTGAAGCGTTCGATCGCGGTGCTCGCCTCCTCGAGGCTTGTGCGGCGTGATGCGAGTGATCGTACAAGGGATGCGACGGCTTGATCGTCACGCCAAAGGCTCGTTGCCGGGTCGATCGGCGGCCCGGCCCACATCTGGGCGACACTCAGCTCCACGACCCGGCGCTGGACACAGGGCCAATCCGCCTCCGCTGCCACCACCGTCTCCGCTGAAAGCAGGCCGACCATGACGAGACCAATTCCGCAGCTCCAGCGTAATGGCATGGACTCCTCCGACACCTAGAGCCGTTTCCACTTGCGTGGAATCAGCTCTCTCCTTTGCTTTGCCGCATTTTTTGACGGCGAACCGGATCCGCTTCGCCGAAAAATGTTCTGGAGCATCGGACCCAAAAGTGGACCCACTTTTGGGACCCAATCCGATGTTCCACCCTTTGAAGTGCGCATCGTTCTTCGCGGAAAACCGGATCCACTTTTCGCTTGCGCAGCCCGCTGGGTCCGCACGATGCGCTAGTCGGCCATGGCCGGCGTACCGCGCCGGGCGATGAGGCCCTTGGATGGATTATACGCGAACAGCGACAGGATGAGAAAGGCAACGGCAACGCCCGTGACGACCGCCAGTGAGGTTCCGTCGAATCTTGCGTAAAGCGCAAACCGAATCGCCTCGACCGCGTAGGTGAACGGGTTGAACCGACATATCTCGTAGAGCAGGGGGCTTGCCTCCTGGATGCGCCAGAGCGGGTAGAGCGCCGAGGAGGCGAAGAACATGGGGAAGATCACGAAGTTCATGACGCTGGCGAAGTTCTCGAGCTGCCGGAACAGCGAAGACAGCAGCAGCCCCATCGCCCCGAACATCAGGCCGGTCACCACCAGGACCGGGAGAAGCGTGAGATAGCCCATGACGGGAGCCTCGACCTCCCAGAAGTATGCCACGAGCAGAAACGCGTAGACTTGCAGGATGGAAGTGAAGACCCCGGCGAGGAGCTTCGCGCTGAGAAGAAACCAGCGCGGATACGGGCTGACCAGCAGGATCCGCATGGCGCCGACCTCGCGGTCGTAGACCATCGAAAGCGATGATTGCAGCCCGTTGAAGAGTTGAATCATCGCGACGAGACCGGGCGTCACGTAGACCTCATACAGCACGTAGGTCTCGTAAGGCGGGATGATCGAGACTCCGAGGACGGACCTGAACCCGGCCGCGAAGATGAACAGCCAGACGAGCGGCCTGACCAGCGCAGACAGGAAGCGGCCTCTCTGGCTGAAAAACCGCAAGGCTTCCCGCCACACGATCCCGGCGAAGCAGGTCGCATAGCCGCCCGGTGACAGAGGGCTTGTCCTCCCACGGCCGCTCATTCGGCGGCCTCCCGACCGGCAGCGGTCTTTCCGGGAGCATTGACGAGTTTCAGGAAGGCCGTTTGCAGATCTGTGCCGCCCGCCTGGGCCAGCACGTCCTGCACGGGTCCCTGTGCGAGGACTCGCCCCTTGTGGAGCACGACGAGCCGATCGGACATCTCGATCTCGTCCAGCAGGTGCGTCGCCCAGAGGATCCCGCGGCCTTCCTCGGCCACGAGCCGCCGCACTTCCAGGATGAGGCCCTGGCGAGCCTCGACGTCGAGGCCGACCGTCGGTTCGTCGAGAAGGAGGAGGGCGGGATCGTGGATCAGCGCGCGGGCGATCTCGATCCGGCGCATCTGCCCACCGGAGAGATTGCGGACCTTCTCGTCGATACGATCGGAAAGGGCGAACTTTTCCAGGACACGGGCAGCCCGCGCGCTTGCCCGGCTTCGGCCTATGCCGTGCAGGGCGGCGTGATACAGAAGGCTCTGGCGTACGGAAAGATCGAGGTCGAGGGTACGTGCCTGGAACACGATGCCAAGCCGTGACAGGGCTTCAGGCGAATCCCGCCGGACGTCGAAGCCGAAGACCTCGATCATGCCGGACGAGCTGTCATAGAGGCGTGTTACCAGCGAGAACAGCGTTGTCTTGCCTGCGCCGTTCAAGCCCAGCAGGGCCGTGAAGGAACCGGCAGGCACCGTCAGGCTCACGTGATCGAGCGCCGTCCGTGCGCCGAAGGAGTGGCTCACGCCATCGATGCGGAGTGCGGGCTGCGTCATCACCCCAGTTCCTGGTCCTACGAGGGACACGACACGTGTCCGTCGGCCGGGGAGGATATCAACATTCCCAGCCTGTCGACGTCAAATAGGCGTTCAGGTCCGTAAAGACAGGTTCCGGCTTGAGCGTTGATCTTGAGGTGCGGTGCGGCTCGTCGTAATCTTCCGACCGGAAACCGAGAGCTCGTCAGAAAGCCGCTCATCGTGGGGCATCCAACCCGTGGCTCTAGGAGATTCCTATGGATCCACTTCGGCGTGTGCTCCTTGGAGGTCTTGCAGCCCTTGCCGCCATGCCCCTTGCATCGCCTGGGGCAACACAGACCTCTGAACCCCTCAAGGTCGGGTCACTCAAGTTCGGGACCGTCAACTGGCTCCTCGACACCATTGCCGGAGACAAGGTCGACGTCAGGGAGAGAGTGAGGCTCGAGAGGCTCGAGCTTGCCTCCAATCAGGCAACGACCGTCGCCCTGCAAGCTGGCGCGGTCGACTTAATCGTCAGTGACTGGTTCTGGGCCATGCGCCAGAGGGCTGAAGGCGACAGCCTCCTTTTCAGGCCGTACTCGAATGCCTTGGGTGCGCTGATGGTGCCAAGGGACAAGGGCTTCTCATCTCTCGCGGATCTCAAGGGAAAGCGGCTTGGGGTGGCAGGCAGCGCCCTCGACAAAAGCTGGCTCCTTTTGCGGGCCTTCTCCCGCAACAAGCTCCATGCCGATCTCGCGGATATCGCCGAGCCGGTCTATGGTGCCCCGCCGCTGCTGTCCGAGCAATTGAGGCTCGGACGACTGGACGGCGTCCTGACATTCTGGAATTTCGCGGCCCGCCTCGATGCCGCGGGCTATCAGCCCTTGATCGACATGGACGACGTCCTGACCGAGCTCGGCGTGACCCCTTCGCCCCCACTCGTCGGCTTCGTCTGGCGTGAGGAGATTTTGCGCAGCAAGCCGGATCAGGTGGCAGCGTTCTTCCGTGCGGTGAGCGGCGCCAACCAGATCCTCAAGACCGAGGATGCCGCGTGGGAGCGTCTCAGGCCTTCAATGGGCATCGAAACCGACGCGGAGTTCGTGCGGTTGAAGGAGTACTTCAGGGCAGGCATCCCGACGCCATGGGGTGATGCCGAGACCAAGGCAGCAGAGCGCCTCTTCGGAATTCTGAGCGAACTCGGCGGGCCGGAGTTGGTCGGCCCCAGGACGCGCTTCGATCCGACCCTGTTCTGGATGCCGAAGGGCTAGCATGAAGAAGCAATCGGCCAGGCGATCGACGCATCTTGCCTGGTCGGCGCTGTCAATCGTCGTTTTGGTCGCTGCCTGGCAAGTCGCGGCCTCCTTCTCGGATCCGCGTTTGCTGCCGGGTCCCGGCCGGGTCGGCGCAACGCTGGTCGCGGCCGGGCTCGATGGATCCCTCTTCACGAATATCGGTATCACGCTGGCGCGAGTATTCGCGAGCTTCGTGCTGGCAATGACGATCGGTTCGGCCATTGGCATCGCCCTCGGACGCGTCGTGCTGTTGAACCGCTTCTTCGATCCCTGGCTGATCCTGTTCCTGAACCTTCCGGCTCTCGTCATCATCATTCTCTGCTACATCTGGCTGGGCTTGACCGAGGTGGCAGCAATCATCGCCGTGGCCATCAACAAGATCCCCAACGTGGCAGTCACCTTGCGCGAAGGGGGCAGGGCGCTGGACCGCGATCTCCTCGAGATGGCTTCCGTGTACAGGATTGGCCGATGGAGGACCTTGCGCCATGTGATCCTGCCCCAACTGACACCCTACTTCATGGGTGCCGTGCGTTCGGGTCTGGCACTCGTGTGGAAGATCGTGCTCGTGGTCGAGCTCCTTGGCCGCGGCAGCGGAGTTGGCTTCGTCATCGGCTCGGCATTCCAGCTCTTCGATGTCTCCACCATCCTCGCCTACGCCCTCGCTTTCGTCGCCGTCATCCAGATGATCGAGTTTCTCATCCTCCAGCCATGTGAGCGGAGACTGAACCGATGGCGGCGATGACAGGTCTTGAGATCGAGATCGATGACAAGACATATGCGCCATTGGCGAGCGCCCCGACGCGCCGGATATTCGATGGGTTTCAGTTGACGGTCGATCCGGGAGCGTTCGTGTGCCTGCTTGGCCCGTCCGGTATCGGCAAGACCACGTTGCTGAACATGATCTCAGGACTGGACACGGATTACTCGGGCCGGATCGAATTTCGTGGCGAGCCGCGCCCGCGCATGGGCTACGTGTTTCAGACGCCACGCCTGCTGCCCTGGCGGACGGTGCTCGAGAACATCCTTCTCCCCTTGCCGTCGACGGAGGCCGCAAGGCGGACAGCGGTCAACCTGCTCACCGACATGGGAATGTCCGACACCCAGGATATCTATCCGGAACGTCTTTCCCTTGGCATGCAACGGCGCGTTGCTCTTGCGCGCGCGTTTGCCCTCGAGCCCGATATCCTGCTGATGGACGAGCCCTTCGTATCGTTGGACGAGACCACAGCCGACAAGCTTCGCGATCTCCTGATCGAGATGCTGGCGCAGAGGCCAGTCACCGTACTGTTCGTCACGCATGACAGCCGGGACGCTATCCGGATGGCAAGCCGCATCATCGTCCTGTCCGGCTCTCCGGCTCATGCCGTCAAGGATATCCAGGTCGGGCTGAGCCATGGGGAACGCTTGGACAAGGGAGCGATCGAGGCCTTCAGAGGCCGCTTTCTGGCGCAATCTCAATGATTCTGATAGCCTTGGCACCAACCTTTGGCGGCTTGCTGGCCGTTCGGATAGGAATTCTCTATGGCGTTGATCTTCCTTGTTTGTCTGATTTCATCGCCCGATACCTGCAAGGAGGAGCGTTTCAGTCTGGCATTTGAAGCTGCCAGCGAGCTCGGCTGCATGACAGGAGCGCAGCCCAGGATGGCAGAGTGGACGAATACGCATCCCGGTTGGCGCGTCGCTCGCTGGAAGTGCATTCCTCTGGATCTGGAGGAGCACCACATCTGAAAGATCCGGCACCAAGCTTCTGACGGGAAGCTTGGCCGCCTTCGTCACTTTGGATCTACATTGTTCCACTGCCAGTCGACAGGAATCCACGCGAAAGCCCCACCAGCTCTCGTGACATGGCCGAGACCTGGATACGGCAGGTGGTAGGTCGAGATAAGCGCCTTTTCGCTCGCGCACCGCTCCAGGAATGCCCGGCGCGTCTTGGCACCTTGCTCCAGATCAAGATCGAATCCGCCGCGCCAGTCCGGGCGCTGTAGCGCGACTGCACGGTTCCCAACGACGTCCGCCGTGCACAGGAGATGATCGGAGCCGGAGGCGATTTCAACCGAGGTGTGCCCAGGGGTATGGCCGGGCGTTGCGATGGTCGTGATGCCGGTGGCCGCCTCGCCGCCAGGTTTTACCGTGCGGACGCGGTCCTTGATCGCCGCGACCGTCTTCATGTTCTGGTGGTAGATCTGCTCCCAGAAGGCATCATTGGCCAGCGGGTGCTGAGGCTGCATCCAGAAGTTCCACTCCGCCTCGCCGACGACGTATTCTGCGTTCGGGAACGTGCGCTCCGCATCACCATCATCGGTCACTCCCCACATATGATCCGGATGGAAATGGGTGATCAGGATCGTGTCGACCTGCTCCGGCTTGATCTCGGCCGCAGCCAGGTTCTCGAGCAGGCGGCTCGCCGTCGGCTGGAACTTGCCGCGGGAGCCTGCATCGACGAGCACGAGGTGGTCGCCCGTGTTCACGGCCAGAACGTTGACCTGCAAGGTCGCATTGTCCGTCGGCTGGAAGTCTCCGGCGAGCACCATGTCGCGGTCCGCCTTGGCCGCTTCCGGCCAGAGTGCCTCGCACGGAAACGATATCGTGCCGTCACTGACTACCGTGATCTGGAACCGGCCGAGGGGGAACCGATAGAAGCCCGGCACCTGTGCGCTCGACGTTGGCGCACGGGCTTCGGCATCGCCACCCGGCGTGCCAACCAGGAGCGCGGTTGCGGCACCTCCGGCACCAACAAGAAAGTCACGACGATCCAACATCATCCTCGCCTCCCTTGATGCAGCATTGCAGCGAGGCGGCAGAGATCGCGGAGGATACAGGTGCCGCTCCGCAGACGCAGTTCGGCTCAACTTCCACGGTTGTGGAGCGACCATCCTAGCATACCTGAAGGGCCCGGTCCCCGCCCACGGCTTCCGCACAAAGCGGGAAACGCCACGATTGCCTGGCATTCACCCGCACCGAAGTGTTTGATATGCTGCGCTCGGATCCCAAGGGGAAATTGCGCATGTCCTGGGCGAATGTTGGCTGGAGTTGCGGCCTCCTTCTGGGTCTGCTGACGACCTGTCCGGCGGGAGCCCAGGATGAGGGCGTCAACGACTATCCGACGACCGCCCGTGCCGACTACGTCTTTGCCTGCATGGCGGCCAATGGGGGATCGCGGCTGGCGCTGGAACGCTGCTCATGTTCCATCGACGTCATCGCATCGATCTTCCCGTATGAGCGCTATGTCCAGGCGGAAACCGCCCTCAGCGTAGGCCAGCGGCCGGGGGAGAGTTCCGAACTGTTTCGCAACAATCCCTACATGCGGGATCTTGTCGCCGATCTCCGCCGCGCGCAGGCCGAAGCGGAAGTGGAGTGTTTTCCCTGAATCGATGCCTCTTTTTAGTAATTCCGGCGTCGCGCCGGGAGGCATCATCCCAGTGGTTTGAAGCTCCCCTTTACGCTATAAACTTAGGCATTCCCTACTCGAATGCCTGGAGCAACTTGACGAAAGGGGAAACGCCATGGACATGCGCGCCGCCGTCGCCTGGGAGGCTGGCAAGCCGCTCACCATCGAGACCATCAGCCTTGAGGGCCCGAGGGCGGGCGAGGTGCTCGTGGAAGTGATGGCAACCGGCGTCTGCCACACCGATGCCTATACCCTGTCCGGCCTCGATTCCGAGGGCAAGTTCCCGGCGATCCTCGGCCATGAAGGCGCGGGCATCGTGCGCGAGGTCGGTCCCGGCGTCACGACGCTGAAAGCCGGCGATCACGTGATCCCGCTCTACACGCCCGAATGCCGCAACTGCAAATCCTGCCTGTCGCGCCGCACCAATCTCTGCACCGCGATCCGCGCCACCCAGGGCCAGGGCGTCATGCCCGACGG
>Ga0182747_1000173_pt1 | contig 70285 bp, 61 predicted proteins | sample eDN3rd30CBELigBY_FD_128526 | JGI IMG/M metagenome (GOLD analysis project Ga0182747, IMG submission 128526) | Enriched backyard soil microbial communities from Emeryville, California, USA - eDNA 3rd pass 30_C BE-Lig BY (version 2) (version 2) | ecosystem: Environmental > Terrestrial > Soil >... | reverse complement strand
TGGCATCAAAATTGATGTCCAAAATTGTGTTTCTATTATAGAAACGTTTAATTCATTAACGTTTTGTTGTTCAGTTTTCAAGGTTCATTTCACTGTTTTTCAACAGCAACTTTATTATCTTACCAACTTTTCATTAAGTTGTCAATAACAAATTATTTATTGTCATAAACTTATATGTCTATGGATATGTCTATGGAATAAAACTATTCAATTACTAACACATCTTTTAAATCAATTTAGCTGATGTATCAGCAACGTTTATTACTATACCATCTTCAAAAATAGAAAACAAGTCGAAACAAAGAAGTAAAACTATTTCATGTATTATGACTATATTCATTTTTACTATATGAATCTGAAAAATAAAAAAGTGTTGATGAAGAACATTCATTCTTTCATCAACACTTTATGAATTTCTACTATTATAGAGTAATTAAATAAATCAAGAAGATAACCGCAAAGACGTACATGATTGGATTTACTTCTTTAGCTTTCCCTTTGAAAATCATTGTAATAGGGTAGAATATAAATCCTACTGCAATACCTGTAGCAATTGAACTTGATAAAGGCATCATAATCATTGTTAAGAATGAAGGAACAGCAATTTCAAAACGATTCCATTCAATTTGACCAAGAGAAGCAACCATTAATACTCCCACAACAATTAATGCAGGTGCAGTAACTGCTGAAGTTACTACAGATAAAACTGGTGAGAAGAATAGAGCTAATAAGAATAAACAACCAGTTACAATAGAAGCAAAACCAGTTCTAGCTCCCGCTGCTACGCCTGAAGAAGATTCTACATATGATGTAACAGTTGAAGTACCAAAGATTGAACCTACGATTGTTGCAATTGAGTCAGAAATCAACGCTCTACCTGCACGTGGTAATTTATTTTCTTTTACAAAACCAGCTTGATTTGCCACAGCTACTAAAGTTCCTGCATTGTCAAAGAAGTCAACGAACAAGAAAGTTAAAATAACAGATAACATTGATAGTGTATAGAAATTAGCATCACCGAATGCACTAAACAATGCACCAAAAGTTGGCGAAACACTTGGTGGAGCTGAAACAACTGCTTCAGGTAATGCTACAACTTTGAAAATCATACCTACAATCGCTGTAATGACCATTCCATAGAATACGCCACCTTTAACTCCTCTAACTAATAGAATCACAGTTACTACTAAACCAAAGATTGCAAGTAATACATTTGGATCATGTAAATTACCTAGTCCTACTATTGTGGATTCATTTGCTTGAATAATTCCTGATGTTTTAAATCCGATATATGCAATAAATAAACCTATACCTGCTCCAACAGCTAATTTTAGTTCCATTGGAATCGCGTTAATTAATTTTTCACGTAAACCAGTTAAAGTTAATAATAAGAAGAAAACACCTGAGATGAATACTGCAGCTAAAGCATGTTGCCACGGACTTCCACTACTTAATACAACAGTATAAGCAAAGAATGCGTTTAACCCTAACCCCGGAGCTAGCCCTAACGGATATTTAGCGACAATCCCCATAACAAAACATCCAACTGCTGCTGATACTGCAGTAGCTACGAATACCGCACCATAATCCATGCGTAATTCAGCTGGTAACCCCTCTACATCCGCTAAAGTTAATGTTAGAGGATTTACTACTAATATATAAGCCATTGCAAGGAAAGTAGTTAACCCACCTAAAAATTCACGACGATAATTTGTTCCAAGTTCATTAAATTGGAAATACTTTTTCATTATGATCCTCCGTAAAATCGTCTTCATGCCAAAAATAAAAGACATACACCTTGTTGTTGTATGTCTACGAATTTATCCAAAACAGAATAAACAGAGTCTATCCTTCTGGTTTAATCGTAGTCAAACTATTTAAGGTAGTTTGGTAGAAACTTTCGAGCCATATTCTCGACATTATACGACGAAATATTTAATTTAATTTACTTTAGTAATATATCATCATATTTTTGAATTATCAACCCCATTCACGAACATTTTTTGAAATATATTTTCAAAGGTTCGTTTTTATGAAGATTTTTTGTAAATTCTCGGAATTATCCATAACATATTTCAGCATCCATATTAATAAAACTTTTACAATAAACGAAGTATCCTTCCACAAACATAATCTACCTAAAGAAAAAGTACTATTACTAGTAATCATCCGAATTTCCCTTCTAAGAAACATATATTTGAAATCTTCAACTTCAAAACTAGAACACAGAAACAAAAAAACTCCCTTCTATTTACTAATTACGTAAATAAAAGGGAGTAAATTTTTGATAGTCAATCGTCGTAGGCAAATATTTTCATATCACCAAAAATGTAGTCTAAACCTTCGAGTGAATGGTGATGGATATAGTCCTACTCCCACTCAATCGTTGCAGGTGGCTTAGAAGTAATGTCATACAGCACGCGGTTTACGTGTTTTACTTCATTTACGATACGTACTGAGATTTTTTCTAATACGTCCCAAGGAATACGTGCCCAGTCTGAAGTCATACCATCAATAGAAGTTACAGCACGGATACCAACTGAGTAATCATATGTTCTAGCATCGCCCATTACGCCAACGGAACGAATGTCAGGTAACACTGCAAAGTATTGCCAAATATCACGGTCAAGACCAGCCTTTTTGATTTCTTCACGTAAGATAAAATCAGCATCGCGAACGATTTCTAATTTTTCTTCTGTTACTTCCCCAAGTACACGAATTCCTAAACCAGGACCAGGGAATGGTTGACGCCACACAACTTCTTCAGGAAGACCAAGTTCTAAACCTAAAGCACGTACTTCATCTTTAAATAGTGTTTTTAAAGGTTCGATTAACTCAAATTTCATATCTTCAGGAAGCCCACCTACGTTATGGTGCGATTTAATAGTTTGTGCTGTTGTTGTACCTGACTCGATAATATCCGTATATAAAGTTCCTTGAGCAAGGAAGTCCATATCTGTTAATTTCGATGATTCTTCATCAAACACATAGATAAATTCATTACCAATAATTTTACGCTTTTTCTCTGGATCTGAAACACCTTTTAATTTGCTCATGAAACGTTCACGTGCATCAATTTTGATAACTTTCATATCGAAGTCTTCTGTGAAAGTTTTCATAACTTGTTCAACTTCACCTTTACGGTTTAAGTTGTGGTCTACGAACATACAAGTTAATTGATCTCCAATGGCTTTATGAATAAGTACAGCAACAACAGATGAATCAACTCCACCTGATAATGCACATAAAACTTGTTTGTTTCCAACTTGCTCACGGATTTTTTGCATTTCCATTTCAATAAAGTTGGCCATTGACCAGTCACCTTTTGCATGACAAATATCAAATACAAACTGACGTAATAAGTCATTACCATATACAGAGTGGCGTACTTCTGGGTGGAATTGAACTGCATATAAACCACGTTCAACATTTTGCATTGCAGAGATTGGACAAGATGCGCTTGTTGCAATTACTTCAAAACCTTCAGGGACTTCTGTTACAAGGTCACCATGGCTCATCCATACGATTTGATCTTTTGGTAAGTTACCGAAAAGTTTATTATCTACAGTAACATTAATTTCTGCTTTTCCATATTCACGATGGTCAGCAGGCTCAACTTTACCACCTAATGCATGTGACATTAACTGCATACCGTAACAAATTCCTAATATCGGTAAACCTAAATTAAAGATGGCTTCGTCAACTTTAAATGCTTTTTCGTCATAAACAGAGTTTGGTCCACCAGAGAAAATGATACCGGCAGCATTCATTTCTTTAATTTCTTCCGCTGTAATCGTATGCGGATGTAACTCAGAGAATACACCAAATTCACGAATTCGACGGGTAATTAATTGATTGAATTGACTACCAAAGTCTAGTACGACGATTTTTTCTTGTTCTTTTAACAATGGAGTAGTTGACACGTTTTACACCTCTTCTATAGTTTGAAGACTGCCTGCCAAAGTAAATCACTTTATAAAAAAACGCGTTCAAAAAGATACCTTTCTGACGCGTTCATTATAAAAAGACGGGTAATTGAGTATAAAAATATAGCACAATTTACCCGCCCTCATAGATAAGTTATTTCAGGTAACTTAGTAGAAACATCCGAACCAGATTATCAGATTTATATGAAGGCAGCCTATCATTATTATTTTCCCTAAATTTTAACCCGACTATACTCTAAAATCAACTGCTACTGCGATTGATTAAATATTCCCAATCTTCTTTCAGTTTGTCGAAGTCAATTTTACCTTCGTAATTTCCGTAAATATGTTGCTCATATATCTTCGTTATATTAGACATAGCACTCGTCCCAAGACTTTGGTCTACCTCTTTTGCGAAGGATTTAAGAGTTTGATCAGTCTTCCGTTTGTATCCTCTAAATTCAAGCACCTTCAAAAGTTGTGTATACATCGTTTCTAAGGATGATTCATTCAATTCCTTATTTCGATTCAACTGAATGTACAATTTAGGAAGCCATTTTTTTCGGTAAATTAATAATAATAATCCTATAACCAGTATCGAAAGATTAATGAATACAAATAGTATGTGATTTTTATTAATCATATCTACCAAATCAGCAAAAAAGTTTTTATTATTTGCTTTAGTTGTTTGTTGCTGTTCTCTTTCTCTCTCTAACTCTTCAACCGTTTGTTCTTCTTCTTCAAGATTTAGCACATCTTCTTGGTCAGTAGACTCAATATCAAATTCAATCGAACGCATATTAGAAAACCCAACTGTTGGTTCAAAGTTGACCCAGCCGACCCCAGTAATATATGCTTCAACCCAAGAATGCGCATTATTATTTGTTACCTCATAAGTTCTTATAGAACCATTTGAATCTTTCAAATCGCCACCCATGAAGCCTTTTACCCAACGAGCAGGTATACCCACTGACCGTAACATGACGACCATGGATGATGAAAAGTTATCACAATAGCCCATTTTTGTTTCAAATAAAAACTGATCTACATAGTCCTGTTCGGCAGTAGGGATCGCTACATTATCTGTTTCATATCTATAACCATTTCTAGCAAAATAACTTTCAATAGCCCTAGCCTTTTGATATGGTGTTTTGGCACCTCTTACAATATCATTTGCTAATTCCCCAACACGATCAGGTAATGTCTCAGGTAATTGTAGATAAGGTGCAAATTGAACTGAGTCAAGCTGTTCTGTAGGTTCACTTTGCAATTGACTATATAGATAGGTCGGCTTACTATACACTACATTATATTGCTCTAATTTTAAGAGTTTATTATCACCGTATGGATATAGTTTTTCTGAGTCGGTATTCATGATTAGCCCAAGTTCTTGATAATCATTTATTAGTTCTGGATCCAATTCAACTCTCTTCATGCCGTATGGTTGCATGATAAAGTCAAACGGATAAAGTTGCGTAATATTTGCTACCTTCTCATCTTCTACTAAACCTGTTGGTAACGAATAATTAATATCTTCATTCACATCAAAATAAGCCGACTCATTTGAAGTGCTTTCAGATTGTTCCCAACCTTTTGATGTATAAAAATCCTTTGTCTCAACACGCCAATATTGTTTAGAATCTGCTTTTGCAATAAAAACAATAGTATCGTCTGCTACAAAGGCACCTCCAAGTCTACTATCATTCGTTCCATATCCCACTTTCGAAACACCATTACCACCTGCTACTCCGTTCCCTTGACCAGTGGCCGCTTTAATAAACGGAACTGGATCTGGCCATTGGGGTTCTGACTTTGGTAACATGGTACCAAAAATCGTCGCTAACCCAATTAATAAAATGGCAGGTGTAAGTAAATCAAAATACTTACTCCAACGTAGTGTAATGCCAGATTGAATAGTTAAACCTTTTACATATAAAAAAGCAGAGATTAATAATCCAAGTAAAACTACCTTCACTATTGCAAACGAGCCATCGTATTCTGTAAACGTATCTAATGTAGCAATAAAGAAAATTGTTAAAATGAGAAAATAAAAAATGGATCTTCTTACAGTAATCCAATAATGAATTAAATAAATTAACATCCAAATTAATATGAAAAATAAAAAAGTTCGGAATGGATCTGTAATTTCTAACCATTTACCACTAAAGATGACGACAAGATTATATTGCATTTCTGAAAGTAAAAACCAAAGTCCGTCTAAAGAAAAAATTGATAAATCCTGATAGACCTTCGATATAAACCATGCAATATAAACTAGTTTAACAATCCACGAAATAACAAAATGGATATTAAATAAACTAATAACTAAACAGATTCCGATAAACGCAAGAATGAATTCCATGAAACCCGTTTTTGTCAGATTTAGTATGGGAATTAACCACTCTTGTAATATGAAAAAAATAACCAAATAATAGAGTGCTAGTTCTGTATAATGAAAATTCTTTATTTTCACGGCTTCGACACCTCCGTGAATGCATTTTTAAAATGTTCCTTTGAAAGTGAAATTACTTTTACATTTGGATAATTTTTTTTCGATAATACGTTCCCTTGACCTACAACAAAACAAATTGCTCCGCGCATGAAATTTGCACTGTTCATGAAGAACTGCGACATTTCTTCTGAAAAATTGGAAGTAATGAATATTACAGTCGATGAACTTAAATTCTTTAACTCTTTTGTGAGAATTGAATAAATAGATTCATTTGCATCTGGTGAAACAGTGGCTAAATGATTTAACACCTTTTGAAATTGACTTTGAGATTTGATATTTGGATAGAATTTTCGTGTATTCCCATAAGACAGGAAAGAAATATCACCTTGATTTCTTACAACGCTGCGTAATATAGAAGCAGTTAAATCAACAACATCTTCGAAATTGAAAGAATTCGTTCGATCAATACATAGAAAGATATGCTGTGTTGTACGGTCTTCAAATTCCTTCGTTCGCAATGTTTCGTTTTTTGCGAATGATTTCCAATGAATCCATGAAAATCGGTCACCTGCTTGATAGTCTCGAACTCCCGTTACCATACTTGTATCTTTTACAATAGGTACCACTGAAGCAATACCACCTTGATCGTATTGCATTTGAATTTGTTGATATTTAAGTGTTGTCACCCTTGGATACACAATAAAAGATTGCAAATCATGTACTCTCTTTACTTTAGTCGTCCACCCAAAAAGGTCTGTTATAGTAAATTCTAATCCTTGAAATGTAAATTGCCCTCTATTTAAGTTTCTAATTTCATACGTCCACTCAAAATTTCTTTTCCAACCTACGAAAAATATATTGCTCATTTTACCATTCGATTTCTCAATAAACTGCTTATCTAGCTCCATTTCTCGAACAGTTAAAAAGAACAATGGAAACCATGATTTATTTTGAAAACTGATAGTAATATAAGCATTATCGCCTCTTTCAACAACGGTTGGCTTAATTACTCTTTGGACATTTTGAATGTTAATTGGTATTACAGATAATAGAAATGAGTACAGCAAAAAAGGGATTAGCGCATAGAAAAGGAACCAGCTTACAAAACCGCCTTGAAACATTGCATAGCTAAAAGTAATAATCATTAATATAAGTATGAGGATTAGATTACTTATCTTTTTTAAGACGGGATTTACTATTTTCATTTTTCAGCGTACCTTTTAATCGGAACAATTGCTTTGTTCATAATACGATGTAAGATGGTTTCTTGAGTAATCCCCTCATATCTTGCTTCAGGTCTTAAAATAATTCGGTGTGCAAATACATACGGTGCCAAGTACTGAACATCATCTGGAATGACATAGTCTCGATTTTGCATTTTTGCATATGCTTGTGATGCTTTCATTAATGCAATTGAAGCACGTGGACTTACTCCTAGGTAAACCTCGTTTACTTTTCTAGTTGCTCTTGCAATTTGTACAATATACGCTTTGATAGAATCCTCTACAAATACTCCTTTTACTTCCTCTTGTAGCTCTATTAGCTCCTCTAAAGAAATAACGGAATCAAGTGATTCAATTGGTTTATGATTTTCAGCTCGACGAAGTACTTCTACTTCCTCTTGTGGTGATGGATATCCCATTCTAATTTTTAACATGAACCGATCTAGTTGAGCTTCGGGTAATGGATATGTACCTTCATATTCAATCGGATTTTGTGTAGCCATAACAAAAAATGGTTTCGGAATGATAATTGTTTGACCATCAATAGATATTGAAGCCTCTTCCATACTCTCTAATAATGCGGATTGTGTTTTTGGAGAAGTTCTGTTTATTTCATCAGCAAGTATAATATTCCCTAAAATTGGACCAGGTCTAAATTCAAATTGCAATGTTTTTGGATTATAAATTGATACACCAATTACATCTGACGGTAGTAAATCAGGGGTAAATTGGATCCGTTTAAATTCCGCGCTAACGGACTTTGCCAGAGCACGAACCATCATAGTCTTTCCAACACCTGGAACATCTTCAAGCAGAACATGGCCACCCGCTAGCATTGCAATAACACTTAACTGAGCCACTTCCCTTTTACCAATCATCACTTTTTCAATATTACTTATAATCGTTTCTATTTTTTGATGCATAATTACCAATCCTCCCAATCAGGCGCCGCAGTAGTCAGAATTTACAAAAAATATATTTAAAGCATAACGAAATCTAACGTTGAAAACAACTAATTCATTTTGATGGCATATAAATTTACAAAGAATAACTTAGATTATCTATACATAAGCTTTCTAATAAATGTTAAAATTATACAATTAACCCTCAAAAAAGTATATCCTACTCCATTCAAATTGTCTTTTTCTCTCTTGCTATAAAATCCTTTCATCATACATATAAAAAAAGCCTGCATCCATTTTAAGATACAGACTGAAAAAATATGACTATTATATTGATGAACGATACGTGCGAATGTGGGTCTTTCTAGTCGCCTGATTTAGCTTTTCATTCTGTCGTAAGAGGGCGTTATGAAGAAGTGCCATCGAGTTGGCGTCACTCTGAATTCCTTTAATCAAAATCCCTTTTCTTTTTTTCCTAATTAATTTTACGGGAGCATTTTGCTTTTCATGATTCTTTTGATTCTCTTTTCCATTACGATGATCTTTAGATTTTTTCCTATTTTCTTCTCCTTCATCAAGTAATCGAAAAATGCGTTCATTTGTTTGTAAATACTGTCTAGAATTTCGAAAAATACTATTCGTTACTGCATGTACGCGCGAAGTTCTCATGATGCAATTACCTCCCTCCAAATAATCTTTCTTAGCTATTCTTAATATCGGTCTCCATTAGATAAATTAAAGAAACCAGACCTAATAATCCTAAGCCTGGTTCATGTCTATATTACTTCCAAAAGTCATCAAAAATGGTAATTGGCATATGCCGTTTATGTTGAGATCTTAAATAATGACCTTCAATAATTTCACGTGCCTTTTCTGGAACTTCTTTACCTTCTAAGTAATCATCAATTACTTCATATGTTACACCTAACGCAGTCTCGTCTGGTAATGATGGTCTTTCTTCCTCTAAATCCGCTGTTGGTGTTTTCAAATAGAGATGATCTGGACAATCTAAATAAGCTAAAATTTGTTTCCCTTGGCGTTTATTCAATCTAAAGATCGGTGTTAAATCAACACCGCCATCGCCATATTTAGTATAGAAGCCTGTTAATGCTTCGGCTGCATGATCAGTACCAACAACAACCCCATGATTCATGGCTGCAATGGAATATTGGACTTTCATACGTTCACGAGCTTTTTCGTTTCCTTTAGCAAAATCACTTAGTTCTAGGCCAGCTTCTTTTAATGATTTAACACTTGCATCCACTGCAGGTTTGATATTCACTGTCACTATTTCAGTTGGCTTTACAAACTTAATTACATCTTGGGCATCTTGTTCATCTGCTTGAACACCATAAGGAAGTCGTACTGCTATATTTTTATATCGTTGCTCTCCAGCTTCTGCATTTAACTCATCTACTGCGAGTTGAATTAATTTACTAACTAATGTTGAATCCTGACCTCCACTAATTGCAATGACAAAAGATTTTAGAAAGGAATGTTTTTTTGCATATTCTTTTAAAAATTCTACTGATTTACGAACTTCTTCTTCAGGATTAATCTCTGGCTGTACTTTCAATTCCTCAATAATTTTTCTTTGTAAGTCCACCAAGCCTATACCTCCTCAAAGATTTTCCATTGTATGAACCATATTTCGAACTTCTTGAATGTTTCTCATTTTGTTATCCCAACATTTTTGACTTAAATCTACAGGATATTCTTCCGGGTTTAAAGAACGTTTGTATTCATCCCATAGTAAATCTAATCTTTCATTCGCATAATTCTGCATATCCATTACAGAAGGACTTTCATAGATGACTTCACCTTGATCAATCACTTTTTGATGCAGATTTTGTGCTTCAAAATTGGTAACAAATTTTGAAATAAAGGTATGAACTGGATGGAACATTTTAATGCGCTCTTCTAATTGTGGTGTTTCATCTGCCATCGTAATATAATCGCCTTCTGCTTTTCTATTTTCTTTGTTAAGTATTCGATAAACGGTTTTTAATCCAGGTGTTGATACTTTTTCTGCATTTCCAGTAATTTTAATGGTATCTTCAAGTTCACCTGACTCGTTTTCGATTGCTACTAATTTATATACAGCACCTAATGCAGGCTGATCATAAGCAGTAATTAGCTTTGTACCAATTCCCCAGGAATCAACCTTGGCACCTTGTGATTTTAAATTTAATATTGTATATTCATCTAAATCGTTCGAAACGATGACCTTTGCATCTGTAAATCCTGCTTCATCAAGCATTCTTCGGGTCTCTTTAGATAAGAATGCAATATCTCCACTATCAAGTCGGACACCAATAAAATTGATTTTATCTCCCAATTCTTTTGCAACACGAATAGCATTTGGTACACCCGATTTTAACGTATTGTACGTATCTACTAAAAACACACAATCTTTATGTCTCTTTGCGTATGAATGGAATGCTTCGTACTCACTCTTATAAGCTTGAACCATTGCGTGTGCATGTGTACCAGAAACAGGGATATTAAACATCTTACCTGCACGTACGTTGGAAGTTGAACTGAACCCACCAATAATTGCCGCGCGAGCACCCCAAATAGCCGCATCCATTTCTTGTGCTCTTCTTGTACCAAATTCTGCAGCAACATCATTTGGAATAATATGTTTTATTCTACTTGCTTTTGTGGCAATAAGCGTCTGATAGTTTACAATATTTAAGATAGCCGTTTCGATCAATTGGGCTTCAGCTAATGTTGCTTCAACTCTAACCAGTGGTTCATTTGCAAAAACCACTTCACCTTCTACCATGGAATGCATAGTACCGGTAAAACGGACTGTTTTTAAGTAGTCTATAAAATCTTCTTGATAACCTAGATGTTCTAAATAAGCTATATCTGATTCACTAAATCGAAAATTCTTTAAATAATCTAGCATGCGCTCTAATCCCGCAAAAATCGCATAGCCATTTCCAAAAGGTAATTTTCGGAAGTATAGTTCAAAAATAGCCTTACGATTATGGATTCCATCAGCCCAATAACTTTCTGCCATATTTATTTGATACAGATCAGTGTGTAACGTTAAGCTATCGTCTGGATATTTTGATTTCATAAGAATCCCTTCTTCCAATATCATAATTAGTCATAGTATACACTATTTGTAAAAAACAACAACGATATGAATACCTCACAATTTAATTAAAAAATACATAAAGGATATAATTATAGTATCTATTTTTTACCTCCAAATACAGCAGCACTTTCAAGTATTTTGATTGGTTTATATTACCCTACCCTATTTAATGAGAGCGCATTATTTATCAAGACACACTAAAAAATTTTTGAAAATTTAATATATATTGAATTTTAACTACATTGATATAACTATGTTATAATTTTAAAAAAAAGAAGGAGCTAACATATATGCCATTATTAAGAGACTTTTTCATTCATCTATCTGAAAATCAAATGTTAAACAATGCAGCACAAAAATATGGTTTAAAATTAGGTGCTCAAAGTGTTGTAGCTGGTACTAACATTGAAGAAGCCATTGAAAGTATGAAAGAACTAAATAGACAAGGCATTTCATGTACTGTTGATAATTTAGGTGAATTTGTATACGAAAAATCAGAAGCAACAAAAGCAAAAGAACAAATTTTAGCTGTTATCGAAGCAATTCATGCAAATGGTGTAGAATCTCACATTTCAGTAAAGCCATCTCAACTTGGATTAGATATTGATTATGATTTTTGTTACGATAACTTAATGGAAATCGTAGGAAAAGCTCATGAATATAATATGCATGTTAACTTCGACCAAGAAACATTTGAACGTTTACAACCTACTTTTGATTTAATGGAGAAAATTTCAGAAACTTACGATAACGTAGGAACTGTTATTCAAGCTTACTTCTTTAATGCAAAAGAAAATATCGAAAAATATAAAGATTATCGATTACGCATTGTAAAAGGTGCTTATAAAGAACCAGCGGAAGTTGCTTATCAAGATAAGCATGATATTGATTTAAACTTCATTGAGTTAATTGAATATCATTTATTACATGGTAAATTTACATCCATTGCTACACATGACCATAATGTAATCAACCATGTAAAACAATTCGTTAAAGATAACAATATCTCTAAAGATAAATTTGAATTCCAAATGCTTTACGGATTCCGTAAAGAAATGCAATTAGACTTAGCTAAAGAAGGTTACAATTTCTGTACTTATGTACCATTCGGAAGTGACTGGTATGGATACTTCATGCGCCGTCTAGCAGAACGTCCACAAAACCTAAACCTTGTAACAAAACAAGTGTTTACTAAGAAAACAAATACTGTCCTTGGTGTAGCTGCTGCTGCATTCATCTTAGGCCGTTTAACTAAGAAAAAATAACAATTAAAAAAAGGCTATCAATCCTAATAACTAGTGATTGATAGCCTTTGATTCTATTGTAAAGGATGTTATTTGTTCCAACCTTTTTCCTTAAATCTCGAAATCGCTTCAATTCGATTTCCAACACCTAATTTATCTAAAATCGTAGAAATGTAATTTCGTACAGTTCCTTGTGATAAATACAGCTCTGAAGCAATTTCTTTCGTTGTTTTACCTTCTGCAACTAGCTCCAAAACTTGACTCTCACGTTCAGTAAGTGGATTTTCACTTTCCTCTTCGTAAACAAAATCCACAAGTTCTGGTGCATAAATTCTTTTACCATCAATAATTGTGCGAATCGATTGTACCAGTTCTTCAATTGGACTATCCTTTAATAAGTAGCCTTTTACTCCTGCTTTACGAGCTCTTTCAAAATAGCCCGGTCTTGCAAATGTTGTAAGGATAATAATTTTACATTGGCTTTGCAAGGAATATAAATGTTCAGCAGCATCTAATCCTGTTTTTACAGGCATCTCAATATCCATAATACAGATATCTGGTTGCAGTTGTTCAACTAGTTTAATCGCTTCTTCACCATTTTTTGCAAGTCCCACTACTTCCATGTCATCTTCCATATTAAGCAGTGATTTCATTGCACCTAAAAGCATGCCTTGGTCTTCAGCAATCACTATTCGTATCAAATCATTCACTCCTTTCTTGATGTGTAATGGCTAGTGGAACACTTATATTTAAGGTCGTACCTTTACCACTTTCAAAAGTAACTGAACCATTGATAAAATCAAGTCTCTCTTCCATTCCTTTTAAGCCGTTACCATAGAAATTACCACTTTGGTCTATCCCTTTGCCATCGTCATGGATTTTGATGAAAATTTCATTATCATCTTGTCCGATCGTTATTTTGCACTTTTTAGCATTACTATGCTTTACTACATTCGTTATTCCTTCTTTTATACACATACTTAAAACATTCTCTACTAAAACTGGCATTTTTAAATTATGAGTTTCTCCAACAATGTCATATTTTATATTCGCAGCTGTTAATAGTTGTTCAACACGAGCTAACTCTTCTTTTAATTTAATCGTGCGCATGTTGGAAACCAACTCTCGCACTTCCTTTAACGCAATACTCGCTGTATGACGTATATCTTTCAATTCAATAACTGCATCTTCTGGGCTTTTTGTAACTAAACGGTTTGCAAGGTCACTTTTTAAAACGATCAGCGAAAGCTTTTGGCCAAGAGTATCATGTAAATCACGGGCAATACGTTGACGTTCTTCGTATATAATTAGCTCCGCGATTCTCTCTTTTGCAACCTCAAGTTCTCCCTCTAAGTTTTCCCTTTTGTTTCGACTATACAATGTGAATGGTAGTAACACTACTCCGAGCACTGTAATAATAAGAAATGGTGTCTGCGTGAGAAATAAATGTAAATTAATGAAATACCCGAACACAATTGATAAAACCGTAAATCCTATATGTAAACCATACATGATATAAAATCCTACTGCACGACGGATATTACCGATGAAGAAAGCAGTAAATAACGATAAATACACATATCCAAACATCAATGTCATAATGACATTTAATACCATTTCAAAACTAATCCACATATAAACGAGGCCGTTTTTTGAGTTAAAAGAAAACCAATGAGATATAAAATAAACAAGAATTAACGAAAGACCTATGATTATTTGTATATAGGAATATGATCGAATAAGAAAATAAAAAGGCAGAATGCAAAAAATAATCCATACATAAATACTAATCCAGGGGTTTTTCGGAAATATCGTATACCAACTTTGCATTATTAACCTCACAGCTTAATCTTTTTCCTTCTATTATAACAGTACATCAAATCTTTACCACTTTCTCCTTTATGAATGAATGGAAAAGGAAAGTCTCAAAAGTACAGGAGCACCTTTGAGACATCTTTTCCTTACACTTGAATTGATTTATTACTTTTCACACGAACAGACTTTTCTACTTCTTTAAATGAAATAAACTTCTTCTGTCTTGGATCGTAAAGTTTGTATCGTATTGACTCTAAACTTGTTTTCAATGTAATTGTAGTTGCTTTTTGTAATGGTGGAATTGACTCATGAGCCTCTTCTAATTTATAGTTCGGTACTCTAGGTGCTAGATGGTGCACGTGATGATAGCCAATGTTACCTGTTACCCATTGTAATACTTTTGGTAACTTGTAGTATGAACTACCTTCGACCGCTGCTTTTATATAATCCCATTCTGGATCATATTCAAAATAGGAATCTTCATACGTATGTTGAATGTAGAATAACCATATTCCCATAGCTCCTGACACGAACAACGTAATACCATGAACTAATAAAAACGATTGCCAACCTAAGAAGAAAATAAGCGCCGCGCAAATTAACAGAAGCATTATATTTGTAAAGTACGTATTTAGACGTTCCTTTTTCTTCGCACTTTTCACATTAAAGCGATTTAACACTAAAACTAAATATAATGGTCCTAAACCAAACATGACAATTGGATTTCGGTATAAACGGTAAGCAAGTCTTCCAAACTTTGACTTCTCTAAATATTCGTCAACTGTAAGCATATCAATATCACCGATACCACGTTTATCAAGATTACCACTTGAAGCATGATGGATTAAATGTTCACGTCTCCATTTCATATATGGAAAGGAAGTTAAAATCCCAGTAATGTTACCAACTATATCATTTGCTTTTTTATTTTTGAAAAATGATCCATGCGTACAATCATGGAATATTATGAAGGTTCTAACTAAAAATCCTGACGATAAAACACTACAAGCTACCGCAATCCAAGGAGAAAAATGTACTAGATAGTACCCAGCAATCCAAAGGAACAGTAGAGGAATGACGGTGTTTATTATCTGAAGAATACTCTTATTCCGCTCAGCCTTTGCAAATTGTGCAACTTCTTTACGTAACTGTTTTGTTTTTTCTGCATCAGTCATAGTCAATTGTTTTTCCCTCTTTCTAGCTTTATTATTGCTTTTATCTTACAAGTAAAAATCCATGTGTAGTAGGAGCAAACATCACTAGATATTCATTACAAATGTCATAGTACACGTTCACTCCAACATGAATAGGAAAGTATAAAGATAAAAGAAAAAAACTATCCCAACAATAGTATTGGAATAGCCTTTTTCAATATGCGTGACAGTTGTCACATATGACAAGTGTCATATTAGCTAGAGAGCTAGTACTAGTTTTTGATTACAAATTATTAGTTTCTCCCAATATTAGAATTCCTTAGCAATAGACTATTAAAGCGAACAAGTGCGTTTTATCAAAGGATTTTATTGCTCAGTAGGATTCGCTGGACCATTTAAATCTAACTGATAAAATACTATATCTAACCATCGACCAAACTTGTAGCCAGCATTTTTAATTTCCCCAGTATAATAAAACCCTAACTTTTGATGAGAAAGGATACTTCCTTCATTACTAGCATCAATGCAAGCAATCATCGTTTTAACTTCACGTTTTTCTGCTTCGGCAATTAAGTGTTTCATTAATTTTGTTCCAATGCCTTTGCGATAGTGATCTTTATGAACATAAACTGAATGTTCTACAGAGTATTTGTACGCAGGATATGGACGGAATTGCGAATACGTAGCAAACCCGATAACTTTTCCATCTTCTTCGAAAACATAGCTTGGGTCATTATTCTTTTGCTTATTTGTAAACCATTCAATTCTTTGTTCAATTGATTCAGGAGAATATTTGTACAGTGCTGTCGTATTTAAAATAGCATCATTATATATTTCATTTACTGTTTCTAAATCTTCAAGTTTCATTGGTCGAATCACGCCCTAACACCCCTATACTCTAATTTTAATTACTAATATTACATTTACTACGACAAATTGTGAAGAGATTTATAGATTATTTTCAAGAATTTGTCTATGAATTTAAGGCTCCTTATTAAAGGACATGTCTATCTTGGCATCCTTTTATCCTTTAGACGCCTTATAAAGTTCATTTCCTTCCGATTTCAAACGACTTTTGTCAATTAGACGCCTCATAAAGTACAATACCATTCAATTTCTGCTTCCTAAACACACATATAATATATATTTATTACCAATCCATTAAACAGGAAAACAAAAAGCAGGGACTCAATCCCCGCTTTCATAATAAAACTAATTACACATTAAAATATCTCGCATCTGGATGAGCAAAGACAATTGCTGAAACACTGGCTTCTGGCTCCATCATATAACCATCTGTTAAATGAACTCCAATTTGTTCTGGCTTCAATAATTTAAATAATTTTTCTTGATCCTCTAAATTTGGACAAGCAGGATAGCCAAATGAGAAACGTTGGCCTTGATATTTTGCGGCGAAGCGTTCTCGCATTGTAAAGTCAGTCGCATCTGGGAATCCCCAAGCATCACGAATTTCTTGGTGAATTCGTTCTGCAAAACCTTCCGCAAGTTCTAATGCAGTTGCATGTAAAGCATGGCTTTCTAAGAACTTGCCCTCTTCTTTTAATTGGTCTGCAACAGCTCTTACTCCATGTCCCGCTGTTACGACCATTAACGCCACATAATCCATTTCTCCACTTTCCACTGGTTTTAAGAAATCAGCTAAACATAAAAACGGCTCAACACTTTGACGTGGGAAATGGAATCGTTCGATTTCTGTATTCGCATCTTCAGGACTATAGATCACTACATCATCTCCATCTGCTTGTGCAGGGAAGAATTGATACATACCAGATGGTTTCAACAGACCTGAAGTTAAATAGCCATTAACCAGTTCATGTAATTGGGTAGCACGTTCTTCGTTTTCAGCTAATGCCTTTTCCACATTTCCTTTAAATCCTAAATGGTGCCCAATTAATGTTCGCATATTCACATAAGGGTGAAGATGTGCCACTGAGTAGTTTTTCGTAATATGTTGGACTAAATCATTCGGAATGTATACCGGTGCATCTTGTACAGTTCTTGCAACCTTAACCGGTGCAATTTTTGCTGGACGTTCTGCCCGTTTAGCGTCGGCAAGTAATCGAGCTGCTTTTGACTCTTCAAGCTCATTAATCAGCAATTCCCGTTCTGATTCATTCATTAGACGATTCGCTTGGTCCAACCCTTGCATTGCATCTTTAGAATATATAACTGGTCCATCATATTCTGCTGCAATTTTTGTTTCTGTAAATCGCTTGGATAAGGCTGCACCACCTACAAGTATTGGTGTATCAATTCCAGCTTCTTTAAAGTCTTGTGCAGTTAATACCATTTGTTGTGCAGATTTTACTAATAAGCCTGATAACCCAACAATGTCTGGCTTTTCTTTTCGAATTGCTTCAATTAACTCTGCTGGAGTTACTTTAATGCCCAAGTCAATTACTTTAAAACCATTGTTGCTTAGAATGATGTCTACAAGATTTTTACCAATATCATGCACGTCGCCTTTAACTGTAGCTAAGACTACCTTACCTTTTCCAGAACTCTCTTCATTCTTTTCCATGTACTGTTCGAGATGTGCAACTGCTGCCTTCATAACACCTGCACTTTGCAAAACTTCCGCAACGATTAACTGGTTATCATTAAACAAGCGACCTACCTCAGCCATACCATCCATTAATGGCCCATTAATAATATCTAATGGAGTAGCAAAGATTTTTCTTGCCTCTTCTAAATCCGGGATTAACCCCTCTTTTGTTCCTTCAACAATGTAATAGGCTAAACGTTCTTCTACTGTATCTGGAAGCTTCGCAATTGTTTTTTCTTTCTTTTTATCTCGATAAAAGTCAGTAAATACTGCTAGCGTTTCATCGTTTGTATTGAAGATTAAGTCATTTGCTAACTTAATTTCTTCTTCCGGGATTGAAGCATAGCGTTCTAATTTTTCCGTATTGACAATGGCATAATCTAAACCGGCTTGTGTACAATGGTACAAATAAACAGCATTTAATATTTCACGTCCAACTGGTGGTAAACCGAAAGATACATTACTAACGCCTAGAACCGTTAAAACATTCGGGAATTTTTCTTTAATTAGACGAATTCCTTCTATTGTCTCTTCAGCCGCACCTATGTATTGCTCGTCTCCTGTACCGACCGGGAATACAAGTGGATCAAAGATGATATCCTCTGGTGATAATCCCCATTTTTCAGTTAGCAATTTATATGAACGCTCAGCAACTTCTAATTTTCGGTCGCGTGTTACAGCCATTCCTATTTCATCAATTGTCCCTACAACAACTGATGCACCGTATTTCTTTACAATGGGCATGACTGCATCAAATCGTTCTTCTCCATCCTCTAGATTGATAGAATTAATGATTGCTTTCCCTTGTGAATATTTTAATGCTTCTTCAATAACACGATCATCTGTAGAGTCAATCACTAACGGTACTTTTACTTTCTTCACGACTTCTTGCATGAAATTTTTCATGTCCTCTAACTCATCACGGTCAGGGTTAGCTAAACAAATATCAATTACATGGGCTCCATTTTTCACTTGAGCTCTTGCAATTTCAGCCGCTTCTTCAAACTTTCCATCAATGATTAACTGTTTAAATTTACGAGAACCAATTACATTTGTTCGTTCTCCAATAAACAATGGTCTCATTGAATCATCGTATTGTAGAGGTTCAATTCCTGATACAACATGGCCATGGGTATGTTCTTTTCGAGGTCTAGGTGCATATCCATCCACCGCCCCACGAATCGCTTCTATATGAGCAGGAGTTGTACCACAGCACCCTCCTACAATATTTAACCAACCTTTTTCAGCAAATCCGCGCAATTTTTTGGATAATGAATCAGGCGATTCATGATAATGGCCCTCTTCATCAGGTAATCCGGCATTTGGGTAGCAACTAATATAGCTTGTTGATAGTTCTGAAAGTGAACGAATATGATCTGTCATAAATTCTGGCCCTGTAGCACAATTTAACCCAACAGATAACGGATTAATATGTTCAATTGAAATATAAAATGCTTCAATCGTTTGCCCCGCAAGCGTTGTTCCCATTGGTTCTATAGTAGCCGAAATCATTACTGGTAATGTAACACCCGTTTCATCAAATGCTCGTTTTACACCAATTGTTGCAGCCTTTACATTCAACATGTCCTGACTTGTTTCAAGTAATAAAAGGTCTGCGCTACCTTCTATTAATGCTTTTGCCTGTACATAAAAGTTTTCAGTTAACTCATCGAACGTAATTCCACCAGTTACAGATAACGTTTTCGTTGTTGGCCCCATAGCACCTGCAACAAATCTTGGCCACTCTTCAGTTGTATATTCTTCTGCAGCTTTTTTTGCAAGTTGCACAGCAATCTTATTAATTTCTTCTGCTTTATGACCTAAGCCGTATTCATTTAATACGAGTGGTGTTCCCCCGAACGTATTTGTACAAATAATGTCAGCTCCAGCCTTTAAATATTCACGGTGTATATTTGTTACTACATCCGGTCGAGTAATAACTAAATTTTCATTACAGCCATCTAGTGCCTCTCCACCAAAGTCTTCAGCTGTTAAATTTTCTCGTTGTAGCATTGTACCCATTGCACCATCGATAACTAATATGCGCTTGTTCAATTGTTCTTCTATCAGATGGTTAACCATTTACTTCGACTCCTTTTGCCTCTACATCGAGTTGTTTTATATAATCCATTAGTTGATTTGTTAATTCATATCGTATAAATGGTGTTATTAAGTAAATACCATTGAAATATTTTGTTGCCGTATCTAATAACTCTTTAGCAATAGCCAGCCCTTCTTCTGCCTCACGCGCTTTATCACCATTGCATGCTTGCATTCTTTCTAATACTTCATCTGAAAGTTTTATACCTGGCACTTCATGATGTAAGAACTCAGCACTTCTAAAGCTTGTTAGCGGCATAATTCCAATATAAATCGGTGCTTCAAGATGCTTCGTCGCTTCATAAATTTCAACGATTTTTTCTTTTGAATAAACAGGTTGAGAAATAAAGTAATCTGCACCATGCTCAATTTTCTTTTCTAATCTACTAACCGCTCGATCTAACACACGTACATTTGGATTAAATGCAGCTGCAACGGAGAAATTTGCTTTTTTACGGAGTGCTTTCCCAGAAAACGAGATTCCCTCATTAAGTTGTTTAATTAATGAGATTAACTCCATTGAAGAAACATCATACACACTTGTTGCACCAGGGAAGTCTCCAACTTTTGTTGGGTCACCTGTGACAGCTAATATATCATGTAGTTCTAGAGCATTTAACCCCATTAAGTGAGACTGTAATCCGATTAAATTCCGATCGCGGCAAGTAATATGGGGCATAGTGCGTATTCCATTTTGTTTTAATATCGCACCCATTGCTAAGTTACTAACTCTTGGAGAAGCAAGTGAGTTATCTGCCATCATGATTAAATCTGCACCGCTGCTATAAAGAACTTTCGCACCTTCAACAAAGGCATCAATTTCTAGGTGTCGTGGTGTATCTAATTCAACGATAATCGAACGCTCACGTTTCGCCTTTTCATGAAGAGGTTCTGTATTCCTTGGTTCAGGTTCACGAATTAATATCTCTTTAATAGGTTTAGTCGTTTTTTGTTGAATTGGAGTTCGATTTGCTAATTGTTTCTTAACTGCCTCAATATGTTTCGGTGTTGTACCACAGCATCCACCAATCAGACGTACACCTTGATTTGATAATTCAACGGCAGCTCGAGCAAAATAATCGACTTCAGATTCATAAATTACTCTACCTTCTTCTAAATCTAACAAAGAAGCATTAGGGTATGCAGATAAATATGCATGTTTTGGAAGTTCAATCGTTTCAAATGCTTGAATTGTATGATAAGGTCCTAATTTACAGTTTACACCGACAAGATCTGCACCTATATTTTCAAGTTCAATAAAGGCATCATTTAATGTTAACCCGTTACTTAATACGCCAGGCTCTTGCATTGAAACTTGCGCAATAATTGGAATATCCGTCATTGTACGTAACATCTTTAGCGTTTCAGTTAACTCTTCAAAGTCATAGTAGGTTTCGAGTAATAATCCATCGAGGTCACCATTTATTAATACTTCAGCTTGCTTACGCACCGATTCCAAAATCTCTGATAAGGAAGTTTCCGTTTTACGGACTCCTCGAATCCCACCAATTGATCCAAGTACAAATTGTCCGCCTGCTTTTGCTGCACGTTTTGCAATATTTACTGCAGCTGCGTTTATTTCAATCACTTTTGATTCAAGGCCATATCGAGCAAGTTTAATTGCATTTGCACCATATGTATTGGTTTGAATAATATCTGCACCAGCCGCAATATATTCAGCATGGATTTTTTCTATAAGTTCAGGTTTAACTAGGTTCATTTCTTCATGGCAATAGTCTAAACCATAAGAATATAATAATGTCCCCATTGCGCCATCAGCTGTTAAGACTCTATTCTTCAACTCTTCTTTTAGCCCCATAGTTTCGTCTCCTTAAATATAAAAATAAAAGCCCTCTATAAAATAATAGAAGGCTTAACATGTAAATATGAAACTCCTTCTTATCTATCGGGTTCTACCGCTGGATTTAGCACCTTACAAAAATGTTGGTTGCTGAAGCTTCATAGGGCCAGTCCCTCAGCTTCTCTTGATAAGAAATCTTATTATTCTATTATTAATTAAATACGACTCGGCATATTTAACATTCTTCTCAACCCTTAGTTCAATTGAACGCTTTAGTTAATTGAAGTTTTAAATCTTAGTTTGTATCATATCTTAAAATTCTAAATACTTCAACACTTTTATGTTATAGTAGCATTTCTGCAACTTTATGCGCTGTTTCCTTGCCATTATCAATACATGCCCCAATGCCAACGCCAAAGTAAGAACAACCTGCTATCAACACATTAGGATATTTTGACTCAAATTGATTTAAAACATCGCCCAACGCTTCATTATGCGCTAAGTCATATTTCGGCATTTGATTAATCCATTTCGTTACATTAACAACTACAGGTTCCTCTTCTATATTCAAGCTTAACTTAATATCCTGAAGTGCAACTTTTACTAGTTCTTCTTTTGATAATTGCGCAATTTCCTCATAACGTGGATTACTGCTCTTATAAAATAATCTTACAAGCAGATTTCCATTAGAGGATGTATGCTTCCACTTTCTGCTTGTCCATGTTGATGCATCACATACTAAATCGCTATTATGAGATACGATAAATCCTGTACCATCAGCTGGAAGAATAGAATCCGACAAATCAAAACCTAAATACATCGTAATTGCTGATGCATTTGTAAATTTCGCTAAGTATTGATCTAACTCGTGATCATCCATTAAAGTTTGAACTGCTTGGTTTGGTAGTGCAAGTACAACGAAATCAGCTTCTAATGTTTGACCATTTGACAATCCAACTTCATAACCATTTTTTGTACTTTTCACATTTGTTGTTTCTGTATTCTTATAAACTTCTACTTCATCAAGAGCCTCTTCTAATCGATTAATTAGTGCTGATAAGCCATTATTAAATGAAATAAATTTCTTATTTGCAGCTCTTTCATACTTTTCACGGTTAGCTTCGAAGCCCTTCATAATACTTCCATACTCATTTTTATAATCAACTAAATAAGGTAAAGTAGATTTAAGAGATAGCTCATAAAGATTTCCAGAATAAACTCCTGCAAGAACTGGCGAAATTTGTTTGCGTACAATTTCTTCACCTAAGAAATATTCGAGAAATTCGCCAATCGAGCTTTCTTTCGTAAATTTTGTATTGGGAATTTCAGCATCTTGTAGTACACGTTTTTTTCCTTCTTCGGAAATTAATGTACTTGCCATTAACGATTCTAGACTCATTGGTATCCCAAAAGTAGAGCCTGCCGGAATGGCATGCAACTCGTTATTCGTATGGATATATGATATACCTGTCTCGTTATAAACTAGTTCTTCTTCAAACGCTAATTCACGTACTAATTCAAGTACACTTGGATACCTAGCAACCATTGAGTCAGCGCCTGTTTCCATTATGTAACCTTTTTCATACGCAGTGTGCATTTTACCACCTAAGTATGAATTTTTTTCTACTAGTACTAATCGCGCTTCAATATTTTCTTCCTTCAACTTTTTATTGAGGTAATACATTGTACAAAGCCCTGTAATTCCTCCACCAATAACTGCTACCGTTTTCATATACACAACTCCTCTTGTGTCTATTCAATTTGTTACTTATAGTATAATCCTTTTCATTAAATAAAAAGTGTTGGTACTATTACAAAATTAGCAACTTGTAAAGCGAATGGTTTGTAAAATAAAATATTACTTTCCATATTTCAATTCATGGCCGAAAAAAATTAACTCCCATATCCACGGGAGTTAATTTTCTATATGATTCATTTGTCGTTCGGCCCGCTGTCGCCATTTCTTTGCTTTTTCTAAATCTTTCTTAACATCGATTCCCTTTTCATAAATCCTTGCAATATTAATTTTGGATTGCACATCACCGAGAAGTGAAGCTTGTTTATAATAGGTTAAGGCTAACTTTCCATTACGCAAGACTTCGATTCCATTTTCATAAATAAAGCCTAGATTAAAAAGAGAATCTACATGGTAAACTTCTGCTGCTTTTTTAAACCACTCAATTGCCATTTCAATATCTGTCTCTTTACCTAATAATCCATCGAGGTAAATTGAGCCCATACGATACTGAGCCTCTTCGTCACCTAGTTCTGCCGCCTGAAGGTAATACCGAAATGCAATTTCTTCATCTTCTTCTACGCCAATGCCTTGGTCATAAATTATACCTAAAGTAAACATTGCCTCAGGTACATTTCGCTCAGCAGCAAATGTAAACCACTTTATCGCCTCTTCTTCGTCGATTTCAACACCTTCACCATTAAAGTACATATCAGCTAAATTATTTGCAGCATCTGCATGCCCTTTCTCGGCTGCTTTTTTGTAAAGCTTAAATGCTTCATCATAATCTTCTTCCATTATCTCGCCATCAATATAACAATTTGCTAATAAGTATTGAGCTTCAGTATTGCCTCTAGATGCTGCACTTTGTAACCAAAAAAGATAACCATCAAATTTATTAATTTCCTTATAAATATTAGCCACCATTAACATAGCTTCTTCATCCCCATTGCGAGCTAAGTCAAGCTGGATTAATACATCATTGATTTGTAGTTCATTTAAGGAACGATTGGATTCATGTAATAATTGTATTAATAATTCTTTATTTGCGTACAAAGAATACCACCTTTATTCGGTTTAATATGATGCAATTTTAGGCGAAAAAAGTTGAACTTATTTCTTAAGTTCCCGGCTTCCAGTATAATACTCAACTAAGTAATTTTTAAATTCCGTAGCTGCTGGAGATAAATAACGATCTTTTGCCCAAGAGATACCAATTTTTCTTTCGCAAATTGGTTCACTCACACTTATTTTCTTTACATTATATTCATTTAACCCTTTAATATTTGGAATTAGGGAAACTCCTAGTCCCGCACCTACGAATCCGGCAACTGTATGCATCTCTTCCCCAGCAAATGTTGTATTTGCCTTTATTCCAGCCTGTTCTAAAAAGTGATCAACAATCTGGCGTAATGCGTTACCACGCTTGATGGAGATAAACTGTTCATCCTTTATCTCTTCCAAACGTATTGTGTCGCGACTTGCAAATTTGTGATTGTTCGGCACAATTACAAACAGTTCTTCACTCCACAACTCAACCCACTGTATATCCATTATTTTTGACTGGATTCTTTGAGATAAACATAAATCAAGATTTCCATCTTCTAGTCCCTTCAACAAATTATAGGAAGCACTTTGAGTTAATGAAAATTTCATATTTGGATATTTTAATGGTATATGGGCCATTAATTCTGGAACGACGGACATTCCTAATGTATGGATAAATCCAAGAGAGACTTCACCATACCCAGGACTTACTAATTCACTGATTTCCTCCTTCGCTTTGACAAATTCCTTTAAAATAATATCTACACTTTCTAGGAAAAGCTTGCCATAGCGATTTAGGGTAATGGATCTTCCTTGCCGATCGAAAAGAGGAACGCCCAATTCGTGTTCTATATTTGAAATTGACTTGCTAAGAGCTGGCTGAGAAATATTTAGCTTTTCCGCAGCCTGTGTCATATGTTGCATTTCCGCTACAATTTTAAAGTATTCCAATTGTTGAATTTCCAAAGAATAACCTCTTTCTTATTGATAACTATTTGGAATGAATTTGATAAAAATAATAAATTGTACTTATGTATGGATACTAATATAATAGCATTAACATTAAGTTTGCATATCAAATTTTCAATGAAAAGACAACTAATTTTTAGTTAGATTTCATTTCTATGACAAATTAATGACAATAAAAGGAGTTATTAAAAATGAAAATCATCCCGCCAAAACCATTTACAATAGAGGCGAGCAAACGCGCTGTTCTATTACTTCATGGTTTTACTGGCAACACGAATGATGTTAAACGTTTAGGTCGTTATTTAGCAGAGCGTAACTATACTGTACACGCTCCTTTATATAAAGGACACGGTGGAGATCCTGAAACACTGATTAACACCGATCCAATCGAATGGTGGAATAGTGCTTTAGAAGGTTATGATTATCTCCGTAGCCGTGGTTATGAAGAAATTGCAGTTGCTGGCGTTTCACTTGGTGGTATTTTTTCACTAAGACTTGGTGAAGAACGTCCAACAAAAGCAATTGTTGCAATGAGTGCTCCAGCTATTGCAAAAAGTGTAGAAAGTTTGCAAAATCGTATCGTTGACTATGCGATTAAATATAAAAAATTATCTGGCACATATGACGAACAAAATGATAGTCCTGTAAAAGTCGCTCAGTATGTTCGCATGCCATCTTTGCAATATCTACAAGGTATCATTAATGATACAAGTTCAAAGTTAGATACAATTCAAACACCAGTCCATATCTTACGTGGGCTTAATGACGATGAGTATTACTGCGAAAGTGCAGATGTTATATACAATGCTGTTAAATCTCGTATTAAATCAGTAAAAAGTTTTATAAACTCTGGTCACATTTTAACTTTAGATAAAGAAAAAGAACTTGTATTTGAAGAAGTTTACCGATTCTTTGAAAGTTTAAAATGGAATGACTAATTTTTCGATAAATTTTAAATTTTCTGTTTAAAATTTATAAAATTGGCTACATTAGTATTGTATCCCCTAGCAAATTCCCCAATTTGCTATAAAATAAATGTCCTTTGTGGCATTACATCCCTATAAAACAAGCTACATTTAAGATTCCCCGTCTTAAATTGTAGCTTGTTTTTAATTTGAATCAATTAATTAACAAGAAGAATTTACTTGCTCATATTTTGCATCGGAATGGGTACTACTAGCTTCTAAAATGAGGTATCAAGCTAATGTACCTTTCCATACTTTCCTGCACCACCAACATCAATCGTTAATTGCCCTTTTCGAGCTTGATCAATAAGTATCGCTATTTTTTCCGGAATGACTTCTTTCAATTGAATCAATTTGACAAAGTGTAATATATTCATTTCGGTCCCAAATGCTCCTAACAGTCGCTCAATCATTTTAGGTCCAACACCTGGAATAAAATCTAATGGCACTTGATGAATATAAGGTGGTCTTGTTCGCGTTGGCTTTTCTAAGTCAGATAGTTCGTCTATACGAGTTGAAACACCTTTGATAAATTGATGACTTCCACATTTTCTGCAGGTTGATTCCCCTTCAATTACGGGTTCACTACAATTTGCACAAGCAGTTGAATGATATTTACCTAGTAAAGGATTTAAACCATAGTTTGCAAGAACTTTTCGATTTCCTTCTTCTAGTAGTGCAAGATGAATTTCTTGAAATGATGCATCTTTCAGCTGAACTTTTTGATATTCTCGAGCTAATTTCCCAAGCGAATGCGCATCAGAATTTGTAACAAATGTATACTGCTCTAATTCTCCAATCCTTTTCACCATAATTGAATCAGAACTTAATCCTAGCTCAATACCATCTATTAACGTTGGGTCAAATACTTCTTTAAGGCTACTAATGACACCTTTTCCGTATAAACTTTTAAAAGGTGTAAAAACATGTGCAGGAATAAATAACCCACCCAATTCCTTTACCTTTCTTTGTAATGTAATCCCTTCACAATAGATTCGTTGAGAGCTTAGTTGGATGTTTTTCAACTTAGAACTCATCCAATGAGAAAATTCCTTCATTAATTCTATAGTCGGAAAGTATGCTAACACATGAATTGGTCCATGACAGTTTTCGTCATAAATTTCAATCTCAGATCCAGGGATCAATGTTGTATTTTGATATCGAAGTCCACCATCCATTAATTGAACGATCTCACCTTTTTCCATTAAACCCTCTATCTCTTCAATTACTTCTGGAGAATGACAATCAATAATTCCAATTATATCTAACCCCTTTTTGGAGCTTGCTGTATCAAGAATATTTTTTAATGTAAGATTTCTACTTCCTGTTATTTTTACAGGTTTTCCACTTTCAGTTCTACCGATATGGATATGTAGGTCTGCAAAATAATGATTGTTCATATGAATCCTTTCTTCTAAAAGCTTTTATTTTTAGTCTTTCACTTTTAATAGATCAAATACACTTTGGAAATTGGCAAACTGACAAAAATATAGCATAAAAAAGATCGACCTATTCAAAGATCGATCTTAAAAAATATATTTGCTATTTAATTCCCTCTGGGATAAACCAGTATTTACTTTATTTTTTTGGCTTAAACGAAATAAATCATAAAATCTGTTATGCTTTTTCTGAAATTAAGTATTCATAAGTGATATAAGCATATGATTTTTGTATATTTGTTAAAGCATGTTCATCAATATCAAAGTTTCCATTATGATGAGCAAATTGTGTTTCCTTGTTTTCATTTCTAGAACCAACCTTAAAGTACGTACCAGGTTTTTCTAATAAGAAATATGCAAAATCTTCTGCTCCCATCGATGGTACTTGATCTACTACAAATTCAATTCCATAACCTTTTATTAAAGCACTCTTCACTCTTTCTGTTTGTGTTTCATCATTATATAAAGCAGGATACCCTAATACATAATCCATTTCATATTCCAAATTATGAGCTAATGTAATTCCTTTTGTTATTTGTTCAATGCGATTCTTTAAATTATAACGAACACTTTCTTCATAGGATCTAACTGTACCTTCAAGCATTGCAGTTTCAGCAATCGCATTAAAAACTGATCCAGAATGAAACTGGCCAACTGTCACAACTGCAGATTTTAGTGGATCAGTATTTCGACTAACAATTTTTTGCAAGCTACCTACTAACTCAGCTCCCGCTACAAGTGCATCAATTGTGTCTTGTGGATGAGCACCATGACCTCCTAGACCTTTTAAATTAATTTTAAAATAGTCAGCAGCTGCCATTTGGTAGCCCGAACCAACTGCAATTTGACCTACAGGAAGAGAGGAATCTAAATGTGAGCCAAATACATAATCAACGTCATCTAATATATTATGAGCGATCATATCCTTTGCCCCGCCAGGTGTTTTTTCTTCGGCATGTTGGAAGACAAAAAGGATATTTCCTTTAAGAAGATGTTGATAATTTACAATAGCTTTGGCAAAGCCTAGTAATGCAGAACTATGTCCATCATGACCGCAAGAATGAGAAATCCCACTGTTTTTAGATGCATAACTAACTGTTTTCAAATCCTGGATTGGTAATGCATCAAAATCTGCGCGAAAAGCGATTGTATTCCCTGGATATTTTCCTTCTAGACGTGCAATAAGTCCTGTCCCACCAACATTTCTTTGAACTTCAAGGCCAAATTCTTGTAATTTTTCTGCTATAAAATTACTTGTTTCATATTCTTCAAACGAAAGTTCTGGATTTTGGTGTAAATGACGTCTCCATTGAACAACTTCTTCATATGAATTATGGATATCTTGAATTAAAGAATCAAACTGTTCCACTGTATGTTCCACTATACTCAATAAAATCGCACCTCAATTCACTCACTATTCCAATGAGCTAACTATGTTTTAATATACTAAAGTAGTATAGTGCATTAATATTCGGAATTCAATAAATAATTTGAGATTTTTAAACTTTTGTAGTTGATTGTATAAATAGAAAGCGTGTTCTAAATAAAAAGTGCCCTAAACTATAAAATTAAGGGCATTTTCTAAAATTTAATTTGTAAATTTATATTCTCTAACTGTTCCTGATTGGTATTTTATCTGTAATTCAATTTCAGTAAAATCATCGGTTAAGTTAAATGCAGTTAATATTTGTATTACAATTTCGCTTTCATCAGAATTTTCGTCAAAGTTCAATAGTTCGAAGTTTTTTAGAAGTGCATTTTTTGCATCTTCACCAGTTAAATGTACATTATTTAGTTCATCATCAATTTTTGCAGTATCACCATTTTTATCGTTTGTATATTCCACATCAAATGAGATGTTGTTCTTATACTGAACTTCTAAATCAAAGTTTGGATACTGGGTAAGTGCATTAATTTCCTGTTCCCCATTATTTTTAACTACTGTTCGTTCATTTGCATGTTGATTTTTTACTGCTTCTGTATCTTCTTGTGTGATTGTTTGTTCATTTCCTGATCCATTATTTGGACCATTTGAATTTGATTCTTCTGTATTTTGCTTTTCATCATCTGATGTACATCCATAAACCATCGATATAAAAATCAATAGAAACAACTTTATGATATTTTTCAAATACTAAACACCTCTTATATTCATAAATTAATTTTCATATATTTTCCCCTACAATCTCATTTCCATCCTATTCACCTAGTTATGTGCTATTGAAATTATTTATACTTAACTTTTCTCGTTCATTCTATTATTTTCGAATATTATTGAAGAAAATCATATTTTAATAATTCAACGCGTTGAATTGCTAAATTTTCTGTTGATTCTGACAATACATAACCTTATAATTACTTTACTATAGTAATAAATACATCATAGATTTGAGGATAATAGATATGAAAGACTTTATTAGTAAGCTTTTAACCGGTATGAGTGTAGCCATTGTTGTTGCTTTAATTCCTAATGCATTACTTGGTGAAATATTAAAACTTATTATTCCACACGCACCAATGTTACAAGGATTATTGGATGCGACTGTCATCATAATGAGCATGCTACCTGTTCTAATGGGGATATTGGTAGGGATGCAGTTTAAACTAACACAAATTCAAACTGCTAGTGTAGGGATTGCTACAGTAGTCGGAAGTGGGGCTATTTCGAAAACAGCCGATGGCGCATTTGCATTGAGTGGTATTGGGGTTGTAATTAACTCAGGGATTACTGCTGCTATTGCCGTACTATTTGTAATGATTGTTGGAGAAAAATTAAAAGGTTACTCAATCTTATTAGTTCCAACTTTAACTGTAATGATTCCTGGTATGATCGGTTATATCATTTTGCCACATGTTAGATATGGAGCAGGTTTAGTAGGCGATGCCGTATTATTCTTAACAAATTTACAACCAGTTATCATGGGCGCTTTACTTGCAATCGTATTTGGTATCATCATTCTTTCTCCAATTTCTACTGTTGGTGTAGCAACAGTTATTATGTTATCAGGTATTGGATCTGGTGCTGCAAACTTAGGTATTGTTGGAGTTGGTATGGGATTATGTATAGCAAGCTATCAAGCAAACTCTCTTGGAACAGCTTTAGCACATGTTCTAGGATCTCCTAAAATTCAAATGCGTAATTTCTTTATGAAGCCTATTATTGCAGTACCTATGTTAATTACAGCAGCAATTCTTGGTGGACTAGCTGGCGTTTTGAATGTACAAGGCACTCCAATTAGTGCAGGATTTGGACTATCCGGTTTGGTAGGTCCATTAAATTACATTAATTTAGCAGAAGGTGGTTGGACTGCTAGTAATATCGCCATTATGTTAAGCATGTTCTTGATCTTACCAATCATCCTTAACCTGTTCTTTATCTATATATTTAAAAAGAAACTAAAAGCAATCAAAGATGAAGACTATAAATTAGATTTTGAATAAAAGGAATCTGACAATTTAGCGGATAAATCCGACAATCTTGGCTACTTATCCGACAGATTTCCCGGGAAATCCGACACTTTCTTTGGGGAATCCGACAAATTGGATCTACGGAAAAAATAAAAAGTAGGGATTATCTAGAAAGTTTACATTCTAGATAATCCCTTTTTTATTCTTACGCCTTTTTCTTAACAGGCTCTTTTCTTTTTCGCGTAGTTGGCTTTTTACGTGTTTTATCAAGTGAAGCTTGTAATGCTGACATTAGGTCTGTCATATCTGAAGGTATTTTTGTTTCTCTTTCTGAAGCAGTAACGGTTAACTCGCCAGACTTTTTCTTTTCGATTAATTCTAAAAGTGCAGTTCGGTAATCATCCTGATATTTATCAGGTTCGAATTTTTCAGTAAGCTGTTCGATAAGCATGAGTGCAGTATCCAATTCTTTTTGCATTATTTTTTCTTCACTCGGAATATTAGGAACCTCTTCAGCACTGCGAACTTCATCTGGAAAATGTATTGTTTCCATAAGCAATGTGTCTTTATAAACACGGACAATGGCAAGCTGTTCTTTGGAACGAATCGTTATTTTAGCTACTCCAATTTTCCCTGATTCTTGTAGTGATTTACGTAATAGTGCATACGCTTTTCCTCCACCATTATCAGGTGCTAAAAAATAGCTCCTTTCAAAATAGATTGGATCGATTTCCTCTAATTTTACGAACTCAATGATTTCAACAGCTTTATCTTCACTTTCTTTTCTTAAATTTTCTAATTCTTCATCATCTAAGACAACAAATTTATTTTTAGAATACTCATATGCTTTGACGATTTCCTCATTTTTTATTTCCTTTTCACAAACAGGACACACTTTACTATAGTTAATTGGGCTATTACATTCTTTATGTAACTGCCTTAACTTAATATCACGATTTTCCGTTGCAGTATGAAGCTTAACTGGAATGTTCACCAAACCAAAACTAATGCTTCCTTTCCAAACTGTATGCATTTTCTCACCTACTTTTTTGCTTATTATCTGTTCTTTTAGTTCTTCTATGTATAAGTACACGAGATATCCAAAAACTAATGGAAAAAGAGGTTTTGAAATTGAAACCAATGCTTTTAACTGCCGCTGAAGAAGTACCTACAGGTGATCATTGGATATTTGAAACAAAATATGATGGCTATCGCTGTCTTTTATATTGGGATCAGCAAGGAATCAAATTATTTAGTCGAAATCAAAAAGAATTAACGCACCTGTTTCCAGAAATCATTGCACAATGTGAAGAATACAACAATATTATTTTTCCCTTTCTCCCACTAATTTTAGATGGTGAAATCTGTTACCTCACAAATCCATACAAAAGTGAATTTTCAACTGTTCAAACTCGTGGAAAAATGCGAACTGAAGATGTTATTTTAAAAAACGCGCAAAGCTTTCCTTGTCATTTTATTGCTTTTGATGTAATCCAATATAAAGGATTAGATATATCTCAATATCTACTATCAGAAAGAAAAAGCCTTTTAAAATCAATATTTGAAACCATCGGGGCTAATGGCATTGTAAAAAATGACAAACACCAATTACTTCAATTGATCGAAATTTTTAGAGATGAACAAACAGCTTGGCATAGAGTAAATAAGTTTAATGGTGAAGGTGTCATTGCAAAGACAGTGAATAGCGTTTGGGATAGTGGCGTGCGTTCAAAACAATGGTTAAAATTAAAAAACTGGCGATTGGTCACAGTAATTCTTACTATGTATGACAAAGAAAACGGTTACTTTCATGGCTCAGTGTTTAAAGATAATGAGTTAGTAGAAATTGTTAATTTTAAACATGGGCTCTCGGAAACTGAAAGTGATACTTTGGTTTCTTTTTTTCAAGAACACGGAAAAAAGGTATCTGCTGAAGTTTGGGCAATCGAACCATCTATCTGTGTAGAAGTAGCCAGTATCGACTTTGATGGAAAGAAGTTAAGAGAGCCTAGATTTAATAGATTTCGTTTTGATGTTGAACCTGATGCAATAAACTGGAGAGCAATGCAAAGATCACTAAATCCTCTACCTGAAGTAGTAGAAATCACTCATCCAGAGAAGCCGGTCTGGCCAGCTCTTAATATTGTAAAAGATGACTATTTGGTTTACTTACAGCAAGTTGCACAGTATCAACTCCCTTTCTTAAGAAATCGATTACTGACAGCAATTAGGTATCCACATGGTGTACCAGGGGAAAGTTTTTATCAAAAAAACGCTCCAGAATATACACCAGATTTTGTTCAAACCAAATTACACGAAGACATTCATTATATTGTTTGCAATAATATTGAAACATTACTTTGGTTAGGCAATCAGTTGGCCCTAGAATTTCATATCCCATTTCAAACCATTGATACCCATGATCCAACAGAGATTGTTTTTGATCTCGACCCACCTTCTGTGGATGATTTTCCGCTTGCGATAGATGCAGCTTTAAAAATGAAAGACATGTTTGATCAATTTAACTTACAATCTTTTGTTAAAACTTCCGGAGGAAAAGGTTTACAGGTTTATATTCCAATTCCAAAAAATACTTTCTCTTATGAAGACACACGAATTTTCACTGAATTTGTTTGTATGTTTTTATGTATGGAGGAGCCGAACAAATTTACTACAGAACGCTTGAAAAAGAATCGGCAAGGTCGATTATATTTGGATTATGTGCAGCATGCAGAAGGTAAGACAATAGTTGCACCATATTCAGCAAGGGGTAATGAGCTTGGATGTATAGCAACACCACTTCGTTGGGAAGAGGTGACTTACAAGTTGAGGCCAGATTTATTTACCATTCCAGTAGTTTTAGAACGGTTAAAAAAAGAAGGCGATCCTTTCTTACATTTTAGAAAAGTTGGAGATAGCCAAGATTTTGAAATCGTACTGACAAATTTAAAAAAGTTAATACAAAAAAGAAAGTAACCTTCACCAATATGATTTGTCCGATTGTATTCATTACAACTGGGGAAATCTAGGTGAAGGTTTTTTTAATTTAGAATAGACTTACTTAATTTTGCTTGAATAGTTCTAGAATGAAATAGTTGATAACATAAAACAATGATAAGGATCACATCAACTAAATCTCCACCATAATACATTGTCAGTCCTCCATATTCCGCATCAAGCTTTGATACACCTCCTGGAGGATTCGCATAAATCCATTTAGATAAAATACTATGTCCTGCCATGTATAATATTAATACAATTGAACGCATCAAAAAGGATGTTCGATGTGGAGTTGGGTCGATGTAAACAATTGATATTGTAAAAAAATATCCCGCTAAAAAAATATGTCCATGAACAAGAATGGAGATCATTATTGAGTGATGCATCATTTCAAAAAGACTCGTTGTATAAAGAATCCATAACCCACCTAAATTTAAAATACCAGCAAGAATTGGATGGCTCATGATTTGTACGTATTTACTTTTAAGTAACCTACTCACTTTTCTTGCTGTCTTGATAGGAATAGATCGAAGTAACAATGTCATCGGAGCCGAAAGTACAATTAATAACGGCCCTAACATTCCCAATATTAAATGGGTATACATATGGTAAACAAAATGAGTATGAGATTGTTTTGCAAGAGGCCCTATTATGGCAAGCACAATACTCAGATTACCAATAATAAATAAAATAATTCGATAAAATGGCCAATCTCGAAATTTCTTATTAGATGTTTCTACTGCATAAACATATAAAAATATTGAGACGATAAAGGGTATGAACCCTATATAGGTGAGTAAATTAAATGAATTTTCATGATGATGCAACTTGGCTTTCACCTACTTTTTTACTTTTTGCTTTTTCAGAATTCAATACTAATACACCAATCACAATCATAATAGCAGCAATGACATTCCAAATTAAATCATAGTAAAATATTTCAACGTTATAACGAATTTGATGCAGTCTCATGAGTTTATGCTGAATAATTCCGTCATATAGTTGAAAAATTCCAGCCCCTAATATATATGCTCCAAACCATCTCTTCTTTTGCCAATTACCCCTTCTTTTCAAATTACCGACCATAAATAAAGCTGCTACGGTTGCAAACCAACTAAAGGCATGAAATAAACCATCTGAAATTAATCCAATACTTGTTGTTGATAAATCGTAAAAATGATGCCAATGGAGAAGTTGGTGAAATAATGCTTCATCAATAAATGCAACTGCTCCTAATCCAAATAAAATACCAGACCAAAAATTCATAGAGTCAATTGTGCGCTTTGCTGTTCTCATATCTGACCTCGTTTTCATTATTTTCCATCACTACCATTTTCACCATTTACCATTTAATTTATAATATTTTCCTTTATTATTTTTTCTACCACACAAAAAAATGGCCCCTATTTCGGAGCCATTTTCAAAAAGTTATTATCTTTTTACCACATTAAAGTTTTCACTTATTAATAACCAATTTTGTGGGAATGGGAAGCCCAATTTCCAGTAACTAATGCCTCGTATTCCAAGCCGCTTCATCAAGTTAAACTTTGCTTGAATCGACCGCGCATCTTCAAACCAAACTTTATGAGCAGCACCTGTACTACTATCCACGTAATTAAAGTTCGGAGCTTGTGCCTCATAATCATATGCAATTGCTGCATTATGTTCTCTAGCAATTTCAATAGCTCTTTGAGGACTAACTGCCCTCGCATACTCTCCACCTTCTACAAATGGCAACTTCCAATCATACCCATAGAGATTTTGGCCCATCATAATTTTATTTGCAGGCATTTCAGTAAGCGCGTATCTTAACACATCCTCAACAGGACCAATTGGAGATACAGCCATTGGCGGACCACCAGAATAACCCCATTCATATGTCATAAGCACAACAAAATCAACAATCTGGCCATGTGCTCGATAATCATGGGCTTCATACCATTGGCCAGCCTGCTCTCTACTTGTCTTTGGTGCTAATGCACTGGAAATTAAGAAGCCCTCATTATGCAAATAATTTGCAGCTTTTCGTAAGAAATTGTTATACGGCACTCGTTGATCTGGTGGTAAAAACTCAAAGTCAAAATGGATATCCGTCACACCGCCAATTCTACGTGCCTCATCTACTATGTTCTCTAACAGTACATCTTGCACGGCAGAACTTTGTAAAATCGCTCTACCTAATTCTCCACTAAACTGGCCGTCTTCTAAATTGGTTACAACTAGCATTATGGAAGCGCCAGTTGCACGAGCTACTTCTGGAATTCCATTTGTTGGAGTTGGATCTAGGCTACCATCTCTCCTTGCTTCATAACTAAACGTTGCTAGATACGTTAAATTTGGGCCCACTTCTCTTGCTTGCGTTAATAATTCATCGCTAACAGATTCCCCCGTTGGTTCAATATAAATATTGACCTCAGCATTTCTCTTTTGCATTGGAGGAATATATAGCCTCATCCCAACCGTTAAAGGCTGGTTAACGTTGATACCGTTAACCTGTGCTAGCGTATTTGGATTTGTTCCAAAACGTTGCGCTATCGAATATAACGTATCACCTTGTCGAACCCAATAGAAACTTCCCACAATCGGGATTACAAGCGCTTGCCCAACCACTAGTCGATCATTTGCACTTAATTGGTTTGCTTCTAGAATCGTTTGATAATTGACACCATAAGCTTGTGAAATCCCCCATACAGAATCACCTTGTTGAACTACATGGATTTGGATGTTAACACTCCTTCTATCACATTTTCACAATTCATTAGCATGTAAGGCATACATCGGTTCATTTTATGATTCATTTCGACAAGTCATAACAAAACGAAATAAAAAAGAGCTGACAGAAATGTTGTTGATTTCTGTTAGCTCAATTCGTGATTAGTTCACAATATTATGTTCATATAAATAATCATAGGTAATATCAATAAAGACAAATTCCTTCGAACTAATAGCCATTGAATAAGTTCTCGTTAACTCACCTGTTTCAATATCGCTATATACAGAAGATAGTTGACCCTTTTCATCATTTCGCATTTTGATAATATTGAAAAGGAAATAAGGTCGCCAGCTCCAGTTCTTACCGATTGCATTGTTTCGTACATTCCAAACTCCATCTTTAAAGAAGATGTTCGGAGATGTTTGGAATCCTTCTTCGTTGCAAATATAAAAGCGAAATGCATATGCCTCCAACTTTTCCGATAATTGTAATAGACTATCTACATTGTCGCTCGATGGTTTCACTTCTTCTACAATCGTTGTAATCGTCTTTTGAAGCTTCTTCATTTCATCGTATTTAACTTTTAATTGCTTCTTTTCAGCAGAGATAAATTGTTGGCATTCATTTCGAAACTTTTCCTTTAAAGTATAACGTGAAATAAATTCCTTTACAGGTTTTTGTAAATTATCTCCTTTAAAATATCGGGCTCCACTTTTCCATGCGTGATGTAGTTGATAATCTGTTTGTATATTTTCAAACATTAATGTTGCTCCAATTTTTAAGGCAAGCGATTGAATCGTTGTGAAGACATGATTTTGCGCTCCCCAATTATTGTAGTTCAACTGGGTCACATTAATTTTCAGTACAGTTGGTTCTAGCAACAATATTTGATCGAGATTACTTTTTGAGCCAATGTTATCTAAAGCTACCTTTACTCCATAGGTTTTGATATATCGTATGGGATGTAATAACTGCTCGAAATCTCCTTTTACTTGATGCTCAGGAATAACTAAATAAATACGGGGCATTAAAGACTCATGTAAATGCTTTTTCAATAAATTAAAATAAGATTCACCAAAGTCAGACATTAATAAATTTGGATTGCATGGTAAATACAAACTTACATCCTTCAGTTGTTCTAGGGAAGCTTTTAACGATTCTTCCACTATATAATTTTGAAATTCTAATCGTAAATCAGCTGGGACTGTTTCATCATATATAAACTTATTTAGTTTATTTTGTTTCCCCTCAAGCTCAAACCCAATGACTTCGTATCCCACTAGCACATGTTCATCTGCACTATAAATGGGTTCGTAAAGTAATTCTAACGTATCTAGTTTCTCTAAAACGTCTAGAACATTCATCTACTTAAACCCCCACACACATAATTCTTAAAACTCATTACTATATTATATATCTCATTATACACCAATCATTATGTTAGAAAAAGTGACACTAATGTATATTTTTAAATAATAATTAATAAATATACACTCCAACACTTTATCTTACATCATTAGTTTCTAGTATATGCAAGATAACCGTCTTTTTGTACTAATAAACACTCTAACAAATGTGTTGCCTTATATTATATGGTAATAATTATTAAGAAAATTTATAAATAAAACAACCACTTCTCATTGGAGAGGTGGTTGTTTATTATTTACTCTGCTTTTTTCATATTTTTAGGGTTTACTACTCGTTTAAGGAATAACGATAAGATAAATGCTATAGCTGCAATAATTGTTGCAACTAAGAATGATAGTTGAATTCCTTCTAGTAAGGCTTGTGATTGGATCGTTTTCATAAATTCTTCAGTTAAAGTACCGTTAGCAGCTGCTTCCGCATATAAATCTTCACCAACTGCTGTGCTTTTTGCAGTCATAATAGAAACTAATACTGCAGTACCAATTGCTCCAGCAATTTGTGAAATTGTGTTATTCGAAGCAGTACCGTGAGGATAAAGTTTTGCCGTTAATGAATTTAATCCATTTGTTTGAATTGGCATCATGACAAGGGCAATACCAAGTGCGCGAACTGAGAAAACACTAATGATATATAAATAACTTGAGTCCATATTTAATTGGGATAACATAAACGTAGTAACAATCATGATTGACAAACCAATAATTGCTAATGGTTTTGGACCTATTTTATCGAATAATTTACCAGTTACAGGGGACATAAATGCCATCACAAGTGCGCCAGGTAACATCATTAAACCTGAAACAAACGGTTCAATTCCTCTTACACTTTGTACATAAGCAGGTGTTAAAATCATACCACCCATCATTGCCATTGATAAAACAGCACTAATAATTGCAGCTAAAGCATACATTGGTGATTTAAATACACCCATATCTAATACAGGGGATTCAAGTTTAAGTTGTCTAAGGACAAATAATACAACTCCAATAACCCCAATAACCAATGCTGAAATTACTATTGGGCTTGACCAACCTTTATCTCCAGAAGTACTAAATCCGTATAAAATTCCACCGAACCCAATTGCTGATAAAACTAATGAGAAGTAATCTAAAGAAACTTTTCTTGTAGGTAATACATTTTTCAGTTTCCAAATACTTAACAATAAACTAACAACAGCAAACGGTAAAATCATTGTGAAAAGAACACGCCAATGATGATGTTCAACAATATAACCAGATAACGTTGGACCAATTGCTGGTGCAGCAATCATTACTAATCCAAATACTCCTAAAGCAGCACCGCGCTTTTCAACTGGGAAGCTAATTAACATAACGTTCATTAATAATGGTCCCATAAATGAAGCACCTACTGCTTGTAACATACGCCCAGCTAATAACACTCCGAATACTGGTGCTAGTGCAGCAAGCAATGTACCAAGCACAAAGATGATTGTTGAAACGATGAATAATGGTCTTGTATTGTATCTTGTTATAAAGTAAGCAGATGCAGGTGTTAAAACCCCACTTACTAACATATAACCATTTGCTAACCATTGAATTGTTGTATAATCCACATTTAAGTCAACCATCATAGTCGGAAGTGCGACATTTAATAATGTATTATTTAAAAAGGCAACAAAAGCGCCGACAAATAAAATTACGATCATTAGATACGGGGGCTTTTGTGCAGTCTGTTCATTTTGCATTTACATCGTTCTCTCTTTCTGTTTAGTTTAATGGATGAAATTTATTTTATACTCTTAGTCTACTTTTTTCAATACATTTAATACGATAGTTTAATAATTACTATTTTGAAAGGGTTTTCAGACTGAACCTATGGTATAATTATTTTAGAATAAAGGACAAAAGGAGATACCAATGAATAAACGCAAACGTCAAATCATTAGATCTGCCCGAAAATTATTTATTGAAAAAGGCTATAATGATACTTCTATTATGGACATTATTGCATCAGCTAATATATCTAAAGGCACTTTTTATAATCACTTCACTTCAAAAAATCAATGCTTAATTGCCATATTAGAAGAGGCACGTGAAGAAGCAATGAATCGAAGATATGAAGTGGCCATGAATAAGGACCTTTCTGATGTTAATGTGCTTATCGAACAAATATCGTCATTACTGTACGTAAACCGAGAACATAATTTAGTTCAAATTTTCGAAACGATAACAGGCAATACCGACCATGATATAAAAAAAATTATTGAAAAGCACTATATACTTGAAATACATTGGCTTTCTAACCGTTTTGTAGATTTATTTGGTGAAGAGATACGAGAAATTTCGTTTGAACTAGCAGTTTGCGCAATTGGGATGATGCAATCGATGTTTCGTACATTCATGTATGCCACAGGTCAACACACTGCTCCTCTTGAAAATGTCATTAAATCCGTTATTAAAAAAATTGAAATGATTGCACCTAAATTAATGGATGAGTCACACTTAATTATTACCTCTGACATTACAAAAGTATTACTTAATAAAATTGAGCATATGCCTATATCAAAAGACTTAATTATAGAACAGTTAAAAGGTTTTATTAACAACTTATCAGATGATGATCCTAAAAAGGGATTGGAATATGCTACGTTTTTACTGACTGAGTTAGAGACTAAAAATGAAAGCAACTCAATATTTGAAGCAATAGTATCTACATTTAATCGTTTTTACAACAACAGTCACCACGAAGCTGAGGCACACCAAATTGCCATAAATATATGGCGTTATCTTGATACGATTAAAGAAGTTTAGAAGTAAACTAGAACACCACATTACTCTTTCTAGTTGAGTAATGTGGTGTTTTATTAAGCATTATCATTTTTCTTTTTTGAATGTAAATCACTATCAAAATCCTCGGAAAACTCGGTTTGTAATTGATGGTGCACACGTGAATTATTATTAGGGAAGTCAACATTTTCAAATACATGATCTCTTAAATAGCGATGATAATAAAGCTCTCCAGCTGCTATAAAAAGAGATGTTAATACTGCTGCAGATAATAATGTAACGCTGTCTACATCAAATAAGTATGAACCGAACACCCATACTACTAGAAAGGTAAGTACAAGATCAATTCCCGCAGCTATCATATTACCTACTTTGGGCAATACAAACATATCTCCTATAAATGCAATAATAGTTAAAACAATACCAGTTAATATACTATCTACAAGTGATACATTAAAAAATAATCCTAAAACGATGGCTAACGTTCCTACTGTCAAGGCAACTTTAATAAAAAATGCTTTCGTATATTGCATTAGGCATTTTCTCCTTTTATGCTTGTTTAGTTTTTAGGATTTCCTATTTTTATTCATTCATACTTGAAAGGAATATAACTTGTTTGCAGCATTAGACCATCTTATTTTAATAGCTGATTTGCATTTAGATTTGACCTACAGTAAATGCTTTTAATATGTAAGTACTTCTTGTTTACTCAACTCAATTGTTTCTATAAATTTTTCAATGGTAGAAGTTAGATAAGTATCTGCTCTTCGAATAAAAACAGTTTTAATTTTGCTGTATTTATCCGGAAGTGTATGGCATTGAATTAGTCTACTTTGTTCCATATGAGAGACAGCAGATTTTGGTACAAATGAGACACCCAGTCCCATTGCAACACTACGTAGGATTGTTTCTAATGTACCGAACTCCAACACTTTCTTAGGTGTAATACTTTGGTCTTTATACCACGTTTCAAGGCGTGCACGATATCCGCACCCCTCGCTAAAGCATAAAAATGGCTCGTTTTTTAACTTTTCTATTGTAAGGTCACGCATATCAGAGATCAGTACAAGCTCTTCTTGAAACACTTCATGCGAAATTAAGTCTGGATGAAATTCTGACTCTGTAACAAACGCTCCATCCAGTTTATGATTTACGACTTCTTCTTCTAAATTCTCTGTAACTCCAGTAAATAACGATAAGTCGACATTTTTATATTTTTTAATATAGGTTGATAATATGATTGGTAAATGATAAACCGTTTCAACTGTTCCAATTTCTAACTTTCCAGTTGGTTCATTTTTATTCTGAACAGCTTTTTTCATTTCATCTGTTAACAGTAAGATTTGTTTACTATATGATAATAACTTTTTGCCTTCTGGTGTAAGTGTCATTCCCCGTCGATGGCGGTTAAATAATGGTGTATTTAGTTCTGACTCGAGTTTTTGAATTCTTGACGTGATATTAGACTGGACATAATTAAATTCTTTTGCAACTTTAGAGACTGTCCCCTTTTCAGCTACCATTTGAAAGATTTCTAGATCTTTAAATTCCATAAATGACGCCTTCCTTTTTTTAATTTATATTCAATTTATGATATCAAATAAAATGATGATAATCATTATTATTATTCGTTTTACGTGATACTTCAATCGAGATATGATTGTCTAAGATTATCGAATGAAGGGTGTATGAACGAATTGAAAAATAATGTTTTAGTAGGAGCAGTTTTATGTTTAATTGCTGCAATTTCTTGGGGGGCAATGTTTCCGGTAGCACATGAAGCTTTTAAGCATATAGACCCCTTTTACTTTACAATTATCCGTTATGGATCGGTTACTTTAATTTTAGTTGTAATATTACTGTGTAAAGAAGGAAAGGAAGCTTTTCGATTTGAGGGTAGAGGCTTTCATTTATGGTTTTTCGGTACAATGGCTTTTACAGTTTACAATCTTTTTATCTTCTGGGGTGAAGATCTTTTAGGTGAGCCAGGAATTATGGTTGCATCTATTATGGAATCGCTTATGCCTATGATTTCTATTATTATTGTATGGATGATTTTTAAGGACCGTCCACATAGCTTCACATTACTATGTGTGCTCGTGTCATTTATCGGTGCTGTCCTAGTAATTACTAAAGGTGATTTTAAAACATTTTTAGGAGCGACTGATCAGTTTATTCCTACTATGCTGATCTTACTTGCAGTCATTGGATGGGTAATCTATACGATGGGTGGAAGTGAATTCAAAGGGTGGTCCGCACTACGATACTCTACTTTAAGCTGTTTACTTGGAACAGTTACAGCCATTGTAATAACAATAGGAACAACAGTGTTTGGCTATACATCTGCACCTTCAGTAGGCGAATTAATTGTAGTTAGCCCTCATTTATTGTTTATGATTATCTTCCCTGGGCTTATCGCATTATTAGGTTGGAATTTTGGTGTGAGTATACTTTCACCACTAAATGGTCTTTTGTTTATTAATTTTGTACCTGTAACTACACTTACAATTTCAATCATCCAAGGTAATAAAGTGACAATGTTTGATTTAGTTGGTACCTTCTTAATCATCGTTGCGCTAGTGTCAAACAATCTAATGATTAGAATGCTACAAAAGAAAGAAGCAACTCAACATATTCAAACTGGTTTACAGGAAAGAACATCGTAAATTTATAAGACAAATAATCTATTCATATATGAAACAATAAGTCGGTAACTTTACAGAATGAAGTAACCGACTTTTTATTTACTCCTAACTTTATTGTATTGGGAGTCTTTACTTATTTCTTTAGATAAAAATAAACAAGATTATCTTTCAATTCTGGTTCTCTTATAAAATTTAGGCGGTTCATTAAGTTTAATGATCGTACGTTATCAGGTTCAACGGTTGCATCTAACATATGAAAGCCTACTTCATCTAAACCATACTGTATCACTTTCTCCATAACTTCCTTCATGAGACCTTTACCCCAATATGAAGGAGATAAGTCAAAACCAATTTCAGCTATGACTCCACAGGTTGATTTACGAAGGTAATGAAATCCACATGTTCCGATAAACTCATTATTTTCCTTATAATATAGTCCCCAACTACATCCTGAGTCTTCTATATGATAGGTAATGATGTCTTCTGCTTCTTTCAACGTTTTACAAGGTTCAATATCCATAAACTCTGTAATTTGAGGATTGGAAAAATGGTTAAATACTACTTCTGTATCTTGTAACGTCAATATACTTAAAAAAACTCGATCCGTTTCAATAGTATCATAATGAAAAAACTCATTTGGCTTTGTCATAAAGATTCACTCTCTCACTCTTAACCATCCATATAGATTTTCAATAGGTTAATAAAATTTAGTTACAGTACTTATTTCACATTAGGAAAATTTCCCATTTCAGTCAATCATTTATTTATTTGTATGGTAGATGAAGTATCTAAAGAAAGAGATAACACCATTGCAATCTCCTATTTGTAGTTTTATAGCACTTTTCTCAAAAAAAAATCACCTATAAGGTGATTTATGAAGCCTATTATTCATTTGCTTTTAATTCACTTTCTGTAACCCATTTGTGATTCTTTACTTGTTCGCCTGTCGTAGAAGTATAGTCAACCATATATACAGTTGTTTTTTCAGCAGAATCAATTGTGGCAGTAGCTCCTTGCATTCCTTCCATATGGCCGGAATTAATCCTTACTTGAGTACCAGGTTCTAGAGCAGCTTTACTAACGCCATCAAGTTCCTCATGAATAACCCATTTGTGATTTTTAACTGGGTCACCTCCATTAGTAGGCGTATATGAAACTGTGTAAACAACCGTGTCATAAGCTCCGACAATCGTTGCCTCTGCCCCTTTCATACCTTCCATATGATCTGATTGGATGATTGCTTTACTTCCAACTGGGAATGTTGGACTTTCTGCATCTTTTAATCCTTCAGGAATTTCCCCAGATTCTGAGTGATTCATATTGGAATGATTCATTCCTTGCGTTTCCTCAGTATTATGTTCTGCCATATGACTATTCTCATCTTTAGCTGACTCATTTGATGTTTTATTATTACCACCACCACAAGCAGTAAGTGTTAAAGCAGTTATCAATAAAATTATTCTAGTCATCACTATTTTTGTCATATTCATTCCTCCAAGTAGTAAGACCTTTTCGTTTATTAGTATTTGCCAAAATTGATTAATAAGAAGCAATATGAAAAAAATATACAGAAGCGATTACTAAAGATCTGATTTTAACAAATGCAAATTGCTAAAATGATTCAATAAATAAATAAAAAAAGACTTCTCAAAAGTATTTACAACTTAAGAGAAGCCTCCCAAACTACTAACCATTTATTTTTTCTCTACTTTTTCAATAGTCACTGTTTTTTTAAAGGCGTGATAAACGTTATGACTAGTGCAATCACTGATAAAATCATCATGAAGTAATAGGATTCGCTAGATGCAAAAATTGATGCTAATTCCTTCACTCTTTCAGTTATTCCTTTGTTCATTAAAACCGCTGCTTGGTCTGTTGCATTTGATGTATATATTGTTACTACAACCGCTGTACCAATCGCCCCAGCAATTTGTCGTACCGTATTGTTTACTGCAGTACCGTGTGTTACTTGTTCCTTAGACAATGCACTTAACCCAGCTGTATTTAGTGGCATTGTAATAAAGCTTAACCCAATTCTTAAAAAGATTGTTCGAATCATTAAGAAGGTATATGTAGTATCTTCCGTTAAGTTTGTGACAACCCACATTGAAGGAATAACGAAGATTAACCCAATAATGAATAATGGCTTTGCACCAAAACGATCATATAGCTTTCCTGTAACAGGCGACAGGAATGCATTCACTAAAGCCCCTGGTAATAACAATAACCCTGCATCAAACGCCGAAAAGCCACGACCATTTTGTAAATAGATTGGCAATAATATCATATCCGCGTATAGCATCATCGTAATAATAATGTTAATGAAGGACGTCATTGTAAAGGTTTTGTTTTGGAATACACGAACATTTAAAAACGGATCCTTTGCTCTTAATTGACGTATTGTAAATAACGCCAATACAACAACACCTACAATAATCGTTGTTAATACAATCGCATCATCCCAACCATGACTGCCAGCATTACTAAATCCAAATAACACTAATCCAAAGCCAATTGTTGATAACACGACACTAAGATAATCTAATTTTGCATCGGATCCTTCCGATACATTAACTAAATATTTGAGTGCTAATAGAATAACTAATGCTACAAGTGGAATTAAGCCGATGAATAACCAGCGCCATGATAAATAGTCAATAACAAAGCCAGATAATGTAGGCGCAATTGCTGGAGCGAATATCATCGCAACTCCTAATAGCCCCATTGCACTTCCACGCTTTTCAGGAGGGAATATCACCATTACAATACTCATCATTAGTGGCATAATAATCCCTGCACCTGCAGCTTGTAACATTCTTCCCATTAGTAAAATTGCAAAGTTCGGTGCAATAGCACAGATGATTGAACCGATTAATAAAAATAGCATAGAGCTAATGAATAATTGACGAGTTGAAAATCGCTTCATTAAAAAAGCAGTAACAGGAATTAATACCCCGTTAACAAGCATGAATCCTGTGGCTAACCATTGGACTGTCGTCTCATTAACACGAAACACTTCCATAAATTCACTTAAGCCAACATTTAAAAGTGTTTGGTTTAATATCGATACGAAACCACCAAGTAGCAATACAAAGAGTAATAACTTCTTATTTATTTCTTGTGCCATAGAAACCTATAGACCTCCCTTTACTTTATCGACACTGTGACGATAAAATGAATTGTACGCACTTTTAGGTAAGGAATCCACCATCAATTTTTAAAATTATGTCGACTAAACAACAGTTTTCTTTATTGTGTTGTTAAAAGGCTGGTTTATTAGATATAGGAGGCAATTACATGTCTGTAAAGAAAGAGGACCCGCGCACTACTCGCTCTAAACGGTTATTGAAGGAGGCGGCAAAATCATTAATCATTGAATCACAAGACTTACATGATTTAACTGTTCAAATGGTAACAGCAAAAGCAGAGTTAAATCGAGCTACCTTCTATTTACACTATTTGGATATGCAAGACCTACTAAAACATGTAGTTTATGATTTTTTAGATGATTTAACTAAAACATTGTCACCATTATTACAAAAGAATACCCTTGATTTAGATGACCAGATGCTTGCTTTCTTAGATTACTTTTATCAACATCGGAAGTATTTATCCGTGTTATTTGAGGAGAATGCTTTCCAGAAGAAACTACACAACTTCATAGTAGATTTTGTACAAGCTAGGCGTGATTTTCGACAAATCGTAACAGAGAATGCTGTTTCCAAAGAGATCATTGCCTCTTCCCTGCTCGGTATTTTAATGTGGTGGATTCGCGAAGGAAACCATCATAGCTCAGAGTACATTGCACAACAAATTTCGATGTGGATGACTAGGAGACCTTAAATGATTCCCATGAGAATGACCATAATCGGGAATTTATTTTCAGAATTAATAAGAAAGGGTTGCTTGAAGTAAATCTTCAAGCAACCCTTTCTTATTATTTGACTAGTATTCTACTACAAGCTTGATACGTTTAAAGATTCAACATAATATTTGATTAAATTACCTACGAGTTGATCAAGAGGTTTAAATGTGTAGCCTAAACTAATCGCTAAACTTGTATCTACGGAGAATGAACCTCCCATTTCATAAGGTGAAATATTCATTTCCTCACTAATTATTGCTTTCTTATTACTAATTTCTTCAATCATTGTAACTAGTTCATCTAGCGAAAGGTCTCCCTGAGAGCCAGGATTGATTGGCCCTTGGAAAGTTGAAATCCCCATCTCATATAAAAAATTTGCTGCATCTATGGAATCGATAAAACAAGCTCTTGATGATGGGTTAGGGATCCCAATTGGTTCTCCAAGTACAATTTTTTCAACATGGAATTTTAAACGTCCAGTATAATCATCCTCTCCAATTACGATTGGAAAGCGAACTGCAACTACTGGAACATTGGACTTTTGAAAAAGAATGGCTTCAGCAGATCTTTTTGCCTCTTGGTAACCAGAAATCCCTTGATACTCATTTCTATTTTTTAACAGAGGCTGAAAGTTTAAAGGATTAAATTCCTCTTCTTTTCTCATCGTTCCATAATCATATACCGCTTGACTTGATGTAAAAATATATCGATTGATTTTCCCATCAAGTACTTCAATAGCATCCAGTGCTTCTTGGGAGGAATAACAAGTTTGATCGTACACTACATCCCAATTACGATCATTAAATGCGTGTTCTAAAGATGCTCTATCTTCTCTTTGAATCGTTAATCTTTCAACTTGATTACCAAATGGGTCAGCTGTTTTCCCTCGTGTTGCAATTGTTACACTAACTCCTTTATCCAATAAAAGTTGAACTAGGTTTTTACCAAAGAATTGTGTTCCACCTAATACCAATGCTGATTTCATACTAGGATCCTCCGATTATTAATATATTGATTACATTATAGATTTTTAAACTTATTGCGGTAAAAAGTTTAATCTCCTTAAACTAATATAACTATTACTTTAGGATTTTTCCATTATAAATCCGTTTAATTATCAAATTTTTCAGAATAAATGTTTTGCTATATCAAAATGAATTTCTTTTTTATATGATCTAAATAAACAAAAAACTGCCTATACGATGATAAGCAGCATCTTGGTCGAAATTAAGCTTGACGACTATTTTTAATAAAGAATGAGCCTATTAAACTTAAAATAGAAATGATTAGTACAACGATGAATGCATAATGAACACCATACGCCAATGTATCAAGAGGTGCATTCTCTCCGTTAATTTCAATATACCGATTTTGACCAATTGTAAACATTGTAATCGCAATAGCAGTACCTAATGCACCTGCAACTTGCGTTAATGTATTCATGGCAGCTGAACCATCTGCATACATTTTGGGTGGTAATTGATTCATAGCATTTGTTTGCGCAGGCATAATCGTCATAGAAATTCCTATGAAGAAGACTATTAATAATACAACAATTTGCCAAACTGGTGTAGTTGCGGATATGACTATTACAAAGAATAGTGCACTAATGGCAATTAACGTATAGCCAATACGTGTATAGATTTTTGGCCCAACTTTATCATAGCTTGATCCTACTATTGGTGACATGACAATATTTAACGCATTACCAGGTAACATTAATAATCCTGCTGCAAGCGCTGCATATCCTAATACGCTCTTTAAATATAGTGGAATCAATATGGCAACTGATAGAATCATAAATAAGTTACATACCATCAGTACTGTACCTAATGCGAACATTGGATGCTTAAATACACGTAAGTCAATCATCGGACTTACCATTTTGAATTGACGTGCAATGAATAAAATTAATACAACAATACCAACTACAAAAGGTAACCAGACAATTAATTCGGTAATGGATGATTCTGCTAAAGTCGCTAGTGCAAATACAACTCCACCAAAACCTAATGTAGAAAAGATTAAAGATAAAAAGTCAATTTTTGGACGAGATAGATCAGATATATTCTCCATTTTTGTAGCACCAAAAATTAATAATAATAAGTTAAGTACAATCATTATCCAAAAAATAAAGTGCCAGCTTGAAACACTAATAATTAAACCAGCAATGGATGGACCTAGCGCCGGGCCAGCAGTTAAAACTAATCCAACAATCCCCATTACAGCACCACGTTTATGGATTGGGAAAATCATTAATACTACACTAAACATTAATGGTAAGAAAATTCCTGTACCAAATCCTTGAATTAATCGACCAATTAATAACACTGTGAAGTTAGGGGCGATGGCGCCTAATAATGAACCGATTAACATAAAAATAATAGCAGCTGTAATTAACTGTTTTGTAGTAAACCAACGCATTAAATATGCCGATAAAGGTACTAATACTGCTAGAACTAATAAATAGCCGGTTGTTAACCATTGGGCAAGACCAGGCTTAACACTATAGTCTGCCATAATATCTGTTAATGCCATGTTTAAAGCTGTTTCGCCAAATAAACCGATGAAAGATCCAATCATTAAGACCGCAGCCATTAATTTGGCATGTTTTACTTCCAAATGGGAACTCATTAAATACTTCTCCTTTAAATTTCAATGTATTGACCAATTTGCAAAGCATTGATTCGCATAGGCTCGGAAGATTTCTTCATAATGCTCAGTAAAATACTTCCTTCAATTAATGAAGTAAGTAATAGTGCCTTTTGCTTTGCATCTTCCAAGGGCACTCCTCTTTTTTGTAATTGCATTGAAATGACATCTTCAATTTGAGTGTACAAGTTCCCGCATTTTTCACGTACTTCATCACTTACAACACTAATTTCACTTACCATACTTGTAAATGTATACCCGACAATTTTGCCTTGTTCTTCATACATGTTGATTAGCTCAGCAAAAATAGAAATGATCGCTTCTTTGAACGTTAGATGTTTAACGAAATGTTGTTCCATTGCCTCAATAACATCTTGTTGAACCTTCTCTAAGCATGTGATCAGAAGCTGTTCTTTCCCTTTAGGAAAATGATGATAAAAAGAACCTTTCGAAGTGTTAGTTAAAGCAATGATTTCAGTAATGCCTACACTTACGTATCCTTTTTCATAGAATAAATTGGTTGCTTCCGTAACAATTAACGATTTTGTATCCATTGAAAATGCCCCTTTCCGAAGGACTAGACAAACCGGTCTGTTTTTAAAACTCTGTTTAATATACCAAAGTCAAAAATTTATGTCAAACGTTTTTTCAAAATAATTTATATCAGTACTAATGCATTCACACTGGAGATTTATTTCTGTTTCAGCTTGAATGAAACTGACTGTTTAGTTTATAATGGAATTAACTTCCACAACCGGTAAAATACATCATGCCTTCTACACTCACCCGGAGCGGACAGAACAAAAAAATGAGTGAAGGGACGGTCAAGTATGAACAAAACCGTACAAACTTTTTTACAAGAGTTTAATGACCAATTGAAAGTTTTACATCGAGAAGGGACTGAAGCTGGTTGGATGTTCCAAACGACAGGTGACCCGGAATGGGCGAAAAAAGATAGCGAGGCAGACACAAAACTAAATGTATTCCTCTCAAATAAGGAAACATATGAAGAAACAAAAAAGTATTTAGAGAATGAAAGTTTAACAGATATTGAAAAACGACAACTAGTTATGATTTTAAATTTAATGAGCGAAAACTTATTGCCTGAAGAAACTCTTGCAGAAATATCAAAAAGCGCATCTAAATTAAATGTTATGTTTAATTCACATATCCCTGAGGTAGATGGGAAAAAATATTCTGCTAATGACATTCGAAATGTGTTAGTTAATAGTACGGATTTAGAGTTACGTAAAAAAGTTTGGTATGCAAGTAAAGAAGTTGGAAAAGTTGTTGAAAAAGATCTTTTAGAACTTGTGAAAAAGCGAAATAAAGCTGCTAAATTATTAGGATATGAGAATCATTTCCAAATGAGTTTTGCTCTACAAGAATTGGACCAACAAGAAGTATTTTCGATTTTTAATAATTTGATAAGTGAATCCGATAGTGCTTATCGTTCCATGAAAAAGGAACAAGACGAAAGATTAGCAGAAAAGTTTGGAATCCAGCCTTCTGAAATTCGTCCTTGGCATTATGTGGATCCATTCTTCCAAGAAGCTCCACCATCTGATAAAACAAACTTAGATAAGTTCTTTAAAGGTAAAGATATCCTACAAATGACGACTGATACCTTCCGTTCCATGGGTATTGAAGTTTCAGATTTATATGAAAAAAGTGACTTGTATCCTAGAGAAAAGAAAAACCCTACTGCTTTCTGTTTAGATATGGACAGAGAAGGAGATGTAAGAGTTCTATGTAGTCTTGAAGAAAATTCTTATTGGATGGATACGAATTTACATGAATTTGGGCATGCAGCTTACTTTAAATATGTAGATTCTGAACTACCCTACCTGTTACGTACGGTTAGCCATACATTAACGACTGAAGCAATTGCCATGATGTTTGGAAAAATGGCAAAAGATCCAAGATGGTTGAAACAATTTACAAATATCGATGAGGCAACTATTGAAGAGCTTTCACCTGAACTAACTAAATTCCAACAATTATCTATGTTAATTGCTGCTAGATGGATTATTACTTTTGTATTCTTTGAGAAGGAATTATACGAAAACCCTGATCAAGATTTAAATTCACTGTGGTGGAAGATGGTTAGCGACATTCAATTAGTTAACCCACCAGATACAACAGACCAACCTGACTGGGCTTCGAAAATACACTTTACATTTACTCCAGTATATTATCAAAACTATTTACTTGGTGAGTTAATGGCTGCCCAATTACTTCGTTATATTGAGAATTCTATTTCTCCAGATATTTTCACAAAAGCTACAGGTGAAATGCTAGTCAATGAATTCTTCAAACCAGGTGCTCTATATCATTGGAATGAAAAGATTAGAAGAATTACAGGCGAAAAATTAAATCCTTCTCATTTTTGTGACCTTTACTGCCAAATGGAACAAAAAGTTTCGAAATAATCTATTTTTCGAAGTTAGGATAAAACCCTAACTTCGATATTTATTACCTAAACTCATCTCTAGAAGAATAATCATTTTTATTATTGGAGGGTTTTATTATGGTAACAGAAGAAATATTGAAGATTAGAGAGCTGGGAATTTACACTAAAAGGATGGGTTCTGGAACGCCGCTTGTCTTTTTACACGGAGGACCTGGTGGTGAACACCGATACTTCCTTCCCCATTTAGAAGGTTTATCTGAAACATTTGAACTGATTTTCTACGATCAAAGAGGTTGCGGACAATCAGAAGAAGATCAAAATAATAACTATAGCTTTGAGGAAGAAATCGAAACTCTGGAAGAACTTCGCAAATCTATGGGATTGGAAAAGTTAAATTTAGTGGGTGAATCTTGGGGATCTATGCTTGCCCTTCTTTATGCGTCAAAATACCCTACCCATGTAAATAAACTCTTTTTAACTGCAGCTGTTGGCGCTACTGCAGAGGGGTATTTAAATTTTGGCAAACTATTAGAGAATCGGCTTACACCTGAAGATAAAGAATTAATGGACCAATTAATGGTTAAATACCGCGAAGGCACAGTAGATATTTCCGAAATCTTTAAAGTTATTGATGCCTACTATTTATACTCACCTAAACATTTATCTAAAAAGACAAAAACAAAGAGTAATCCAGTAGTAAATAGCATTCTAGGTAAGGAAATAGTAGATAAATACACTGATTCTTTAAGTTACGACATTTTACGTTCAATACCTATTGCAGTTGCCCAAGGGGAACATGATATTATTACTCCTTCACATCTAGAAGAATGGCTATTACCTTACTTGCCCCATGCACAAATAAACGTGATTGAACAATGTGGCCATTGGACGGTTATAGAGCAACCATTGGTATTGGGTCAATTAATGAAAGAATTTTTCGAATCAAGCAAGTAAGAAAGAATTATTTTATTTAGTCAATTGTGGTTTACGCTTTATGTCAGTACCGGAATTTAATAAAGAGAGAATTAATAACATAACTTTTAAGGACCAATTGCTATCATTGGTCCTTTTTGATTGGTCGAAACGATTAATATGATATGAATACTGTCGGCTGCATAAGGGGTTGATCAATCATTAAGGTTAAACCAGTAACCTATTAAGGAATGAATCTTTTTGTCCATCAATTAAATTTTGATATGGTAAAGTAGAGTGTAAAATTTTATGTGTAATGACTCCATGCACATACGACCAGAATATTTCCGAAAGTAAGGATACGTCCAGATTATTCTTAAACTCGGCGTTTTTCATCCCCTCATTAATTACATCAGAGACGATCTTTACTTTCCCCATTCTTATTTCCTTTGCCATATCCTTGAATTCTATTCTTCTTGAAGAATAAAGTTCAAATTCAGACTGAACTAAAAATGACTTCAACATAATTGAATCTACATCCTGGCCAAGATATTCAGTAAATAATGCTGTCACTTTATCTTTTGCAGTTTTATGCCTTGAAACAATTTCCTCGATTTGTTCAATTAACTCTTCTGCATTTTGTTGTATTAATTGAATATATATTTCTTCTTTACTTTTAAATAGCTTATAAATCGATCCTTTGCTAACTCCTGATTCATGTACGATATCATCAATTTTTGCAGAATCAAAGCCTTTTGAAGAAAAACATTCTAATGCACCCAACAAAACCTTTTCTCTTTGTTTTTCTCTTTGCTCTTCCTTATCCAATTTCATATTGTCCTCCTGAAAACCATTAGTTTAATACAGACGAGAGCTAAATGAAATAAAAGCCAAACAGTTTCGTTTGGCTTAATTACTCCACTTACAAACTTTTTATTTCTACAAGATACATTTCTTTCATTTCTTGTAATACGTCGTAGTAACGGAAATCTTTATTAATGGTTTGTAACGAAACACCATCAATAATCAACCAAAATTTATGAGCATATAAGTTAACGTCAATAGTTTGATTGATTTCACCTAATGCTTGACCTTGTTGTAATGTTTCCTTCATCAAATTCAATAAAAAGAGTCCTCTTTTATTCAGTAAATCTAACAATTTTTCTGATCGAGTACAATAGAAGGTGAATTCATAAAACACTAAAGTTGCACCTAATCGTTTTTCTGTAAAAGGATCTAAGTTCAGATAAACATCAAACAAAAAATTAATCTTAGCTAATGCTGAGTTTAATTGAGAGAATTCCTTCGTAATATTTTCTTTATCTCGTTCTGTTGCATTGTTTAGTAGTTCTAAATAGATTGCCTCTTTACTCTCGAAGTAATTATAAACTGACCCTTTACTAAGGCCACAATGACCACCAATATCGTCAACAGTAGTACTAATAAAGCCTTTTTGCGCAAAACAAGCTAATGCACTCGATAAAATCTTCTCTTTCATTCTATCTTTATAATCTTGTGTCACAATAGGTGCCATTACTAAACACTTCCAATATCGTTAATGAAAACATCATTATTATTATTAAAATACATTGTTATACATGTTTATATTACTATAATCTACCTATGAAAAACTATCTAGTCAGTTTAAAAATAGCCAATCTTTTTTCTATTTGGCTAAGAACGATCTTTCGGGATTATATAATATTTGTATTTTTAATTAATTACTTAATTAAAATTCTACTTTGGTTAGGTGTAGAATACAAACAAATTGTTTTCCAATGAATTGGCATTCTATATAGCAAATGGAATAATATACGAATACCTCTTATGTAATAAACGAAGAGGCTAAACATATGTCCTTTGGACAAATGTTTAGCCTCTTTTATAATGTTTAAATTAATAAAACTGGGTTGCTTCCACCATACTAATTGTATTGGATGGATGGTAATTACATCATGCCGCCCATTCCGCCCATGCCACTCATATCTGGCATTGCAGAAGCTGGTTCAGGGATGTCTGCAACTACTGCTTCAGTTGTTAAGAATAAAGCAGCTACTGATGCAGCGTTTTGAAGTGCTGAACGAGTTACTTTTGCTGGGTCAACAATACCTGCGTCAATCATGTTTACCCATTCGCTAGTTGCAGCATTGAAACCTACTCCTATTTCTTCACGTTTTAAACGGTCTACGATAATAGAACCTTCAAGACCTGCGTTGTTAGCAATTTGACGAACTGGTTCTTCAAGAGCACGTAATACGATGCGTACACCAGTTGCAACGTCACCTTCAACTGAATTTAACACATTTTCTACCGCGCTATAGATGTTTAGAAGTGCAGTACCACCACCTGATACGATACCTTCTTCAACAGCAGCACGAGTTGAGTTTAATGCATCTTCAATACGAAGTTTACGTTCTTTTAATTCTGTTTCTGTTGCAGCACCAACTTTGATAACTGCTACACCGCCAGCTAATTTAGCTAAGCGCTCTTGTAATTTTTCTTTATCGAATTCAGATGTTGTTTCAGCAATTTGAGAGCGAATTTGGTTAACACGGCTATCAATTGCATCAGTGCTACCAGCACCTTCAACGATTGTTGTGTTGTCTTTATTTACGACAACTTTTACAGCGCGACCAAGTGAAGTTACATCTGCAGTTTTAAGTTCTAAACCTAGATCTGCAGTAATTACTTGACCACCTGTTAAAATCGCTACATCTTCAAGCATTGCTTTACGACGATCACCAAAGCCTGGAGCTTTAACAGCAACTACTTGGAATGTACCACGTAATTTGTTCAATACTAATGTTGCTAAAGCTTCACCTTCGATATCTTCAGCAATAATTAATAATGGACGACCTTGTTGTACAACTTGTTCAAGTAATGGCAGGATCTCTTGAATGCTAGTAATTTTCTTATCTGTAATTAAGATATATGGATTATCTAACACTGCTTCCATTTTATCTGTATCAGTTACCATGTAGTGAGATACATATCCACGATCGAATTGCATACCTTCTACTACATCTAACTCTGTAGTGAATCCTTTAGATTCTTCAATTGTAATAACACCGTCAGTACCTACACGTTCCATAGCATCTGCGATGAATGTTCCTACTTCGTCATCAGCAGCAGAAATAGCAGCAACTTGTGCAATTGCTTCTTTGTTTTCTACTGGACGAGAGATAGCTTGTAATTCTTCTAGTGCTGCAGCTACCGCTTTGTCGATTCCTTTACGGATACCTACAGGGTTTGCACCAGCAGTTACGTTTTTAAGACCTTCACGGATCATAGCTTGTGCTAAAACTGTTGCAGTAGTAGTACCATCCCCAGCAATTTCATTTGTTTTAGATGCTACTTCGGCTACTAATTTAGCACCCATATTTTCATATGGATTTTCTAATTCAATTTCTTTTGCAATCGTTACACCGTCATTTGTAATTAATGGAGAACCAAACTTTTTCTCAAGAACAACGTTTCGACCTTTTGGCCCTAATGTTACTTTTACAGTGTTTGCTAATTTATCTACACCTTGAAGCATTAAAGAGCGAGCTTCTTCTGAGAATTTAATGTCTTTTGCCATTTTCTTACCTCCAGTATTAATAATCTATACATATTAAAAAGTTAAGCTTACACGTTATCCCGTGCGAGTATTCTTACATATTTCTAATTTCTTAGCCAATAACTGCTAAGATGTCACTTTCGCGTAAAATTAAATATTCAGTTCCTTCATATTTCACTTCTGTGCCTGAATATTTTGAGAAGATGATAGTATCTCCTTCTTTCACTTCAAGCTCGACACGTGTGCCGTTATCTAGTACGCGACCAGTTCCTACTGCTACAACTTTACCTTGTGATGGTTTTTCTTTTGCTGAATCCGGAAGAACAAGTCCTGATACAGTTTTTTCTTCCACCTCAACTAGTTCGATAATGATACGATCACCTAATGGTCTTAACAAGTGAAACAACCTCCTAGAATATTATTAGTTTTATTTTTTAGAATTCTTATTAGCACTCTCATCAATTGAGTGCTAACACAATTATTATAATAATGAATTCATTTTTTATTTGCAAGTAAGAAGCATAAAAAATTTTGAATTATTTACATCTTCAACTACAATATAAGAGTAAAGGAAGACTTTTACACGCACTATCATATTCTAGCTATATCTAGATGCTTTTAAACAGCGGTTTTAGTTTTAAAAGAGAGGAAGTTTAACAAGTGAATCAATCGAATAAAATGAAAACACAAGCAACGGCATTATATATATTACTTCTTTACATTGCATGCCAACTTTCTGGCCTTCTATTATTTATTCCAGGTATGAGAGATATATTCCTACAACTTATTAGTGGAAATAGAAATGAAGCCGGAGTGGTTCTTGCAGCATGGTGGTCTACCATTTCATTTGCCATCACATTCATACTTTGTTTAATTTTTATTAGCCGAAATAAGAATTTTTGGAATGTATTTAAAGGAGAAAAAGCTTCAATTGGTGAATCAATCGGTTGGGGTATTGTTGGGTTCTTCTTAGTACTAGTTGGGCAAACTGTAGCAGCTAATATAGAAGTTGCGTTAGGAATTGAGATAGGTTCAGAAAACACCGAGACAATTATTATGGTGACAGAAATTGCTCCTATTATGATTTTATCTACTGTATTATTTGCCCCTATATTAGAGGAACTCGTATTCCGTCGTGTAGTATTTGGTTCCATTATTCAAGCTCAAAACTTTTGGATAGCCGGTATTATTAGTGCAATTGTTTTTGCAGCTATTCACTTAGATTTTACACATATCCTAATCTATACAGTTTCTGGTTTTATTTTCGCCTTTCTATACTATAAAACCAAACGATTACTTACTTCCATTATTGCACACATGCTATTAAATGGATTTGTTACAATTGCTCAAATTTATTTTGATGATATACAAAGAATACTAAAAGAAATGCAAATGATTTTTCTTTTCCATTAAAAAAGTGTAGATAAAATCGGCGAGATTTTATCTACACTTTTTATATGATTATGGATGTTGATTACTCATCTTCTCAATTTGACTACGTTGTTCAGCAAGCAAAGCTTCAACTTGTTGTCGATTGCTTTCTTCTTGCTCTTCACGCTGTCTTTGTTCTTCAGCTACTAGGAACTTTTTATATCCTAATCTTGCTATGATAATACTGATTTCGTATAAAGCAAATAACGGTATTGAGATGATTAAATATGAAACAATGTCAGGTGGCGCTAGTAATACCGCAATAACAAATAATACGAAGTACGAGTATTTACGGAACTTAGACATTAATGTTGGGTTTAGTATACCTAATCTTGATAGGAACAACACGACAACTGGAAGTTGAAATAGTAGCCCAAATGGTAAAACTAATTTAAATAGAAATGAAAAATATTCATTAATCCCTATTGTTTGTTCAATATTTAGCTTTTCTGACAAGTTCATCATAAACTGTAGAACGCTTGGGAAAAGAACAAAATACCCAAATGCTATTCCACCAACAAATAATAAAAATGCATAAGGAATATATTTCAAAGTTGCCTTACGTTCTGTTTCATGTAACCCAGGCGTAATAAAAGCCCACAATTGATATAAAATGACAGGTGATGTAATAACAAGTGAAATAAGGAATGTCACTTGAAGATAAACTGCAAGTGGATCCGTTACATTAAACGCATTTAATGTTAATAGATCTGCTTCTTGGCTCCTATATTGTATAAATTTAATCACTGGTTCTGCAAAATAGAAACCAACGAATAATGATAATACAAAGATAACCGCACAAACAACAAGACGATTTCTTAGTTCCTCTATATGTTCAATAACAGTTAATTCTTTTGGATTCATAATCTTGACATCCTTAACTAATTAGCTTTTTCTTCTTTATTTGAATCTTTTACTTCAGCTTGTTGAATTGTTGTATCTTTATGATCAATTACAGGTTTCTTTTTGTCATCTTCATCATCAATTAAACCTTGAGTACCCTTTTTAAACTCACGAAGTGTAGTACCAACTGCTCGGCCTAATTCTGGTAATTTTTTTGGTCCGAAAATTAATAATGCAACGACTGCAATAATGATTATAGCAAACGGTGTTACGGCATTTAAATGCACTACCATGACTATTACCTCCTCTATTCTATGTATCATTTTATAGTAATTCAAATTGTATTGCCATTAGATTAATGTGACATCTTTTCGTCCTAACTATTCCGAATTAAATAAATTAATGCCTCTAATTCTACAGATAAATCTATATTCATTACCTTCATAGTTTCTGGTACATTCAAACGAACAGGTGTGAAGTTTAGAATCCCTTTTGCATCGATATTAGCGAGTCTGTCAGTAACTTCTTGTGCCGAACGAGAAGATACGGTTAGTATTGCCATTTCCGCATTATATTTAACGTACATTTCTTCTAATCGATCTGGATGAAACACAGGTATTCCATTTACTTCATGCCCTTCCAAAGGTGCTTTTGTGTCAAATGCAACTACAATTCGTGTATTATGGTTTTTTTGGAAGTTATATTTTAAAAATGCATTTCCTAAATTCCCTACCCCTATTAATGCAACATTTGCACCCTCATCTTGATCAAGAGTTTGTCGAAAGAATTCAAGTAAGTACAAAACATCATATCCGTACCCCTTTTTCCCAAGTGCACCGAAATATGAAAAATCTCTTCTAATTGTAGCAGAGTCGATTTTCATCGCTTCGCTTAGTTCTTGTGACGAAATTCGTCGTTTTCCTTCATTCGCCAAATTTTGCAGGAAACGATAATACAATGGTAATCTTTTGGTTGTTGCTTGTGGAATTTTTAGATCTTGTTTCACTTACTATCCCCCATTCAATCCCGCCCCGGCGAAATTGAAACTGCCCGAGTACGCTTTACTTTTTTGTCACTGGCAGTATTTACTTTAGAATTGAATAGTTACTAGGTTATTGTCTAAACCACTATTCAAATTATGTAAGATCGCCGATTGGTTTTTCTTAATTATAAACGAAGTTATCCCTGTAAGGTAAAAGATAGAAATCTTTTCAATATTACTAAACATGTTGAATTAAGTAAAGCTTTCACATTGCAAGAATCCTTTATCATCCATTACACTAATGATAGTGAACTGAGGTGTAATCATGATTGTTTTACAAGTAAATCAATTATATAAATCTTTTGGAACCGATGAAATATTAAGTGGGATAAAATTAGAAGTCCAACACCGTGATCGTGTTGCATTAGTTGGTCGTAATGGTGCCGGGAAATCTACACTCCTAAAAATCATTGCTGGTCAAATGTCATATGATTCGGGAGAAATTATCATCCCAAAAGATGTTCAAATAGGCTATTTAGAGCAACACGCAGGCTTAAACTCTACCTTAAGTATTTGGGATGAGATGATGACCATTTTCTCTAGTTTAAAAAGTCAGGAAGCAAAACTACGTAAACTCGAAGCAAGTATGGCAGATCCTTCTGTTTATGAAAACAATGAGAATTACCAACGAATTATGGCAGAATACGATCAACTGCAACATGACTTTAAAGATGCTGGTGGTTATCAATATGAGGCTGATACACGATCCGTCCTTCATGGAATGCAATTTTACCCTGACGATTACAGCAAACCTATCTCTTCCCTATCTGGAGGTCAGAGAACACGTTTAGCACTTGCCAAACTGTTATTAAGCAAACCTGATCTATTAATTTTAGACGAGCCTACAAACCATTTAGATATTGAAACACTGACATGGTTAGAAAATTACTTAAAAGGCTATGAGGGAGCAATATTAATTGTTTCTCATGACCGCTATTTTTTAGATCAAGTTGTAACTATTGTATATGAAGTTTCAAGAACTCACATTTTTCGATATGTAGGAAACTACAGCTCGTATTTAGACGAAAAAGCGAAAAACTATGAGCGAAACATGAAATTGTATGAACGAGAACAAAGTGAAAAGGCTAAATTAGAGGCTTTCATACAAAAAAATATCGCCCGCGCATCAACTACAAAAATGGCGCAAAGTAGACGAAAAGTTCTAGAACGAACTGAATGGATGGATTCACCTGATGGGGACGAGCGATCTGCTAATTTTGGGTTTACTATCGATAAGCAAAGTGGGAATGACGTACTATCTATTGATCATTTAACTATAGGTTATAAAGGAAACACTATCTCTAAGAATATTACAATGAGACTTTATCGTGAGGATCGCATTGCCCTAGTTGGTCCTAATGGTGTAGGAAAATCTACGCTATTAAAAACGATTGTAAAAGACTTGCCAATTATGCAAGGTGATATTCGGTACGGAACAAATGTACAGATAAGTTATTATGACCAAGAGCAAGCAAAGCTTACAGGAAATAAAACTGTTCTGAAAGAGTTATGGGATGAATGGCCACTAATGAATGAGAAGGATATTCGAACGATCCTAGGTCGCTTTTTATTTAGTGGTGATGATGTGTCGAAACCTGTTCATTCATTATCAGGAGGCGAAAAGGCCCGACTTGCTTTAGCAAAGCTTATGATGCAAAAAGGAAATCTATTAGTTCTTGATGAACCGACAAACCACCTTGATTTAGATAGTAAAGAAGTGTTAGAAAATGCTTTAATTGATTACCCTGGTACTTTACTATTTGTATCTCATGATCGTTATTTCATTAATCGAATTGCGACGAAGGTTATAGAACTTTCTTCTAATGGCGCTTTTGAATACTTAGGTGATTATGATTACTATCTAGAGAAGAAACAAGAGCTTGAAGAGCTTGCTCAGTTAAAGGCCGCAGCAAATCAAACTGTAGAAGTTGCTGTTAAAAATACCACATCTCAAATTGATAAGGAAGCCAAAAAACGCGAGCGTCAAATTCGTCGTTTAGTAGAACAAATTGAATCTGATATGGCTGACTTAGATGAGCATATTAAGCAAATAGAAGAAGATCTATGTAATCCTGATATTTTTCAAGATCATGAAAAGGTGATGAATCTACAATCGAATCTTGGAAAATTAAAATCAGATTACGAAGAATTTGAATTACAATGGCTTGAGTTAAATGAGGAGCTTGAGAACATTACTAATTGATACAATCAATAATAGGAACAGTTTTGGAAGGTATACTTTCAAGATTGTTCCTTTCTTTTTATAAGAACATTTTAATATTCGTCAGTAAATTACATATATCTTGGTCAATAGACAAATTTCGCAAAAAATACTCCACATTTTTATTCACACCATGAACTTAGTAATATCAACATATCAACAAAGTTTTCCACATTATCCACATCTAAAATTTCGTTTTTCCACAATACGATGTGAAAAAATAACCCCAATATCTAGTTTTATCACAGGTTATACACAAGTTATCCACAGTTTGTGAATAAGTACGAATGTTCGTATTGACATTTTGATTAAAAAGCCCTTAAATCTGTGGATAATTTTTCAGAAAAGTTATAAAAAATTAAGATAAGAAATTAACAGAGATAATTTGTACAAAATTGAATAAAATCGTTTAAATTTGGTTTTTTAAAATAAAAGAGTGCTATAAAATTCATAGCACTCTCTTATATCATTGATTAAACCCAACTTTTTAACTCCATCCCTGGATTTCCATTCATCGACAAATTTCCACGTTTCCCAGCTGCATACATGAATGATCCTGCAGCACCAATCATGGCCGCGTTATCTGTACATAGATTTAAAGGAGGAACATAAAATGGGATACCTTCTTTTTCAAAGGCTTTTTCAAGACTCGAACGTAAACCTTTATTAGCAGAAACACCACCAGCGGCAATTACTTGTTTTACTTGGAACTCTCTAGCCGCACGTAGCGTTTTTGTTGTTAATACTTCCACGACACTATCTTGAAAACCTTTTGCAACCTGTTCAGGGATAATAGTCTCTCCGCGTTGGTCCATATTATGTTTATAGTTAATTACTGCAGATTTTAATCCACTAAAACTAAAATCATATGAATCATCGAGCCATGCCCTTGGGAATTCCACACCTTCGCTCGCTTCGTGTGCAAGGCGGTCAATATGTGGCCCACCTGGGTATGGGAGATTCAGTACTCTAGCAACTTTATCGTAAGCTTCTCCTGCAGCATCATCACGCGTTTCACCAATTACTTCGAAGTGTCCATGATCTTTCATTAAAACAAGCTCTGTATGACCTCCAGAGACGACAAGTGCTAGTAATGGGAACTCCATTTTTTGTACTAGTGCATTTGCATAAATGTGTCCAGCAATATGATGGACTCCTATGATTGGTAAGCCATTTGCAAAGGCAAATGCTTTTGCAGCGTTAACACCGATTAGTAATGCACCTACTAAGCCAGGTCCTTCTGTTACAGCAACTGCATCCAAATCTTGCGGTTCCATCTTTGCGTCTTTTAATGCTTTTTCAATCACTAGTGTAATTTGTTCGACATGATGTCGCGAAGCTATTTCTGGTACAACTCCGCCAAAGCGTGTTTGACTAGCAATTTGCGATGACACTACATTTGAGATGATTTCAGATCCATTTCGAATAATGGATGCAGCAGTCTCATCACAGCTTGTTTCAATCGCTAAAATTATATTTTCGTTTTCCATTATAAGTTCACCCACAATACTAGAGCATCTTCTAGATTATCTGAATAATATTCTTTTCGAATTCCACCATCTTGGAATCCTAGTTTCCGATATAAATTTTGAGCTACGGTATTTGACACTCGTACTTCTAGACTCATTACATCTACATCTTGATTTTTTGCAGAAATCATTGCTTCTCTCATCAGTCCTTCACCAATTCCATGTCCTCTTACATTTTGAGAAACAGCAACATTCGTAATTTGAGCTGAATCAATAACAATCCACATGCCACAAAATCCAACGATATTACGTGATTCGTCTTCTGCAACAATATAATGAGCAAAATTATTTTCCGTCATTTCATAGTAGAAAGAATCTAAGGTCCATGGTGCTGGGAAAGATTCCACTTCAATAGCATGTACTGCTGGTACATCTTCTACTGTCATTCTCCGATATAAAACCATTTAAACCTACCCCTTCTTCTGTTCCTTAATCCACTCAGCTTCTGCCTGCGCAAGTCGATGGTATTTTGGAACAAAGGGATGTACTTCTTCTATTGAACTGAGTGGTTCATTCTCTGCCAATTCAATTAGTTTTGAAGCCCTTGGTAAATGAAGAGTCTCAGGTGCAAACTTTGCTTTTCCTCCTAATTCTTCAACAATTTGCTCTTTAAATCTAGAAGCATCGATTCCTACAAACATAACAGGTTCATCGTATTCCTTTAGAGCGCTTAATAGCTCTCTCATTGAATAGTGATGGTCTTCTATTACTGGTTCGAGATGTAATCCTCTATATACGCCAGCATAAACATTTTCTCTTCTAGCATCAAATAGAGAACAAACTAACCCGTTAAATAGATTTGCATTTGCTGCAATTACCTTTAAACTAGATATGCCTACAAGTGGCTTATTTAAAGTCCAAGAAAGGGTTTTAGCAATTGTCACACCTATTCGAATACCTGTATAGGATCCTGGTCCTTCTGATACTGCAATTGCATCGATTTCTTTTGGTTTTATATTTACTTTTGCAAGCAACTCTTCTATTACTGGCATTGCTGTAACAGAGTGGGTTAATTTAATATTTTGTACAATCTCCACTAAAGTTTGTCCATCTTTTACAACGGCAACTGAAAGTGGAGAATTAGAAGTATCAATTCCTAACCAGATCATTTTAATAGCCCCTTACACAACTCTTCATATCTTTTACCAGTTGGTTTCAGAATGAATTTTCTGTTGTTTTCATCAATTCGTTTTATTTCGATTGCTAATCTTTCCTGAGGTAAATAATCTTCTATAAGATGTGCCCATTCAACTACTGACACGCTGTCTCCATAAAATATCTCGTCCCAACCTAAATCCTCATCACTATCAGAAAGACGATATACATCTAAATGATTTAACGGAAGCCTACCTTCATACTGCTTCATAATTGTAAAAGTTGGGCTGTTTACCGTCCGTTTAATCCCTAAACCTTTTGCAAGTGCCTGTGTAAAGGTTGTTTTGCCAGCACCAAGATCACCTTCAAGGGTAATCGTATCATTTGCTTCTAATAAATTTGCTATTTTAACTGCAAGCAAATTTGTTTCTTCTAGTGACGCAATATCTATTTCATACATCATGGTTTTATCCTCTCAAAAATTACATTATCTTTAGTTTACCTAATCGTAGCAATATGTTCAAAAAGAATTACCTATACTAATGGCGAAAAGCCGACCCACAATTTGTTTAGAGCCAGCTTTTTGTAAATTGCAATATTAATTAGGTTGATTTTTATGATAAATGAACTTGCCAACTAACTGATCTTCGTAAAAGGTTATGATGTAACTTTTCGTCAAGTATAACTCGTCTTGCCAAATAAATGAATGATCTGTAAGATGATTGCCCCTACCCTTTGCAATTTTAACAACATCCATATAGGACATTCCCTTTTGAAGTTGTTCAAATTCGCTCTCATTCATAAATTTCTGCCATCTAAACGAATTCGTTTCTTCTATATTATAGAATTTATTTATTTCATACGTATAATTCATAATCAACAAAACGATATTTACAACAACAATAAAGGATAGGACCATTATTTTTTGTTGTAGTTTTTTTGATTTCAACCCTTTTCACCTCATGTAAGTATTAGAAATACTAATATATTGATTGTTCGGTTAAGACATGAGTGTGTTTTTTTACAATATTAAGTCCATTTATTTTGAAAATGCAGTAATAATGAGGTAAAGGCGAACTATCTTGTATTTATTAATTTCAGTCCAACTATGACTTAGATGAGGAAAATATCTAGTAGAATTAGTATGCAAGAAAGAAAAAAGCCTTTAACAAATTAACATTTGTTAAAGGCATAAACGTCATATATGGCGGTCCCGACCGGGATCGAACCGGCGATCTCCTGCGTGACAGGCAGGCATGTTAACCGCTACACCACGGGACCTAATATTCTAACCTTTTCTATTATAACAATGCTAGTTTCATAAAACAACATAATTCCCCATTATTATAGAAAAAAGTTAAATATTGATACAATTAATGGAGTTGTCATTACAAAGACAACCCCATTTACTGCATTTCTTATGATTGTAATACTTTACTTAAGAAGCTACGAGTACGTTCATGTTTTGGATTCGTAAAGACATCACTAGGATCTCCTTGTTCCACAATATAACCGCCATCCATAAAGATCACTCGATCACAAACGTCACGGGCAAAACCCATTTCATGTGTTACGATAACCATCGTCATTCCTTCATTTGCAAGTTCTTTCATTACATTTAATACATCCCCAACCATCTCAGGATCTAATGCAGATGTTGGCTCATCAAACAACATAATCTTTGGTTCCATTGCTAATGCTCTTGCAATGGCAACACGTTGTTGCTGACCACCTGATAATTGGCTTGGATATGAATTAGCTTTTTCCTCTAGTCCAACCTTTTTTAGTAAAGACATTGCTAATGCTTCTGCTTCACTTTTCGATTTTCCTTTAAGCTTGATTGGAGCTAAAGTAACATTTTGTAATACTGTTTTATGTGGGAACAAATTAAATTGCTGGAATACCATCCCAACTTCTTGTCGGAATTTGTTAATATCAGAGTTACTATCTGTCATTTCATGTCCATTAACTAAAATTGTCCCTGAAGTAATTTCTTCTAAGCGGTTTAAGCAACGTAAAAATGTACTTTTACCAGATCCAGATGGCCCTATTACACACACAACTTCTTGTTCATTGATTTGTACTGAGATATCTTTCAGTACTTCAACTTTCCCATAATTTTTCTTTAAATTGCTTACTTGAACAATGCTCATCGTAATTTAAATCTCCTTTCAAGGAAGTTACTAAGGAGCGTTAATATGTAAATGACTACGAAATAAATGATACCTACAGTGGTCCACATCGGAAACGCTTCGAAGGTTGCAGAAGCTTGGACTTCCCCTCGTTGAGTTAAATCTGCAATTCCAATTACAGATAACAATGAAGTATCTTTCAATGTTATTATTGCTTGATTCGTAAATGTCGGTAACATTCTTCGCAATGCTTGTGGAAGAATAATAAAGCGCATTGTTTGTCCACCAGAAAATCCTAAAGAACGAGATGCTTCAGTCTGACCTTTATCAATTGATTGGATCCCCGCACGAATATTTTCTGATAAATAAGCTCCCGCATTAATGGCGATGGTAATGATACCCGCTACTTCTCTATCTAAACTAATAAACGAAAATGAGTTCAAACCAAAGTAGATAAAGAAAATTTGAACTAATAAAGGTGTACCGCGAATAATATTTACATATATTTTTGCAATCCATTGAAGCGGCTTAATATTTGTTAACCTCATTAAGGCTACAATAAGACCGATGATAAAACCAAGAATAATAGCAACAACGAAAATATATAAAGTTGTTCCCAATCCTTGCATTAAATAAGGCAACGCGTTTAAAGCTGCATCCATCTAAATCCTCACTCCCTATCTGAAAAAAGAAGCACGCAAGAAGCGTGCTATTTGTTTACTTCAAATATTTATCTACGATTTCTTGATATTTACCGTTCTCTTTTAAGTTTTTAAGACCATCATTAATTTTAGTTAATAGTTCTTGATTTTCACCTTTTAATACACCAATACCATACTGATCATCATTTAAACGATCCCCAACAACTTTCAAGCCTAAATCTTGTTGTGCGATAGCGTAAGAGATTACAGGGTAATCTTCAAACAATGCAACTGCATTTCCATTTTGAACTTCTAGGAACATTGATGGACTATCATCAAATTGAACAATTTCGAAACCAATTTCATCTACGATAGATTCTGCATAATTTGCACCAACAGTACCTTTTTTAACAGCTACTTTTTTACCTTTTAAGTCTTCTACTGATTGAATGTCTGAATTGTCTCCGTCAACTACAAGAGAAACACCAGCATCAAAATATGCGTCTGTAAAATCTACTACTTTTTTACGTTCTTCTGTAATACTCATACCGCCCATTGAAACATCTAATTGTCCTGCTTGTAGAGCTGGAATGATTCCTTTAAAATCCATAGCTTCTAATTTCACTTCAAAACCTTGATCTTCTGCAATTGCATTTATTAAATCAACATCAATACCTACATATTTACCATCAACTTCATATTCAAATGGTGGATATGTTGTATCGATTCCGACTCTATAAACTGTCTTTCCAGACTCACTTGTATTCCCTGATTGACTGTCTGAACCACATGCAGCTAAAACTACTGCAAATAAAGCTACGACTAATACTAATAATGACTTCTTCAAAATTTATCCCCCTAAAATGCTAACTTTTTAACAATTCCCAATTTTGAATCGTTAATTTCATGATAGTTTAAAAAATTACTAAAATCAATATTATCTTTAGATTAATATTTTCTAAAATTAATATATTAATATTATTTAGTAATTCGTGTTTATGATAATTCAGAGTATTAAGAATATACTAATAATTTATAGCGCAAGCATTCGTAGAATCTTTTTTTATTTTCTTAAAATAATATTTAAATAAAGTTTCTATTAAAGTTATATTTTCACCACAAAAATAATTTCCTTCTTGAAATGTCAACTTTATGGTTTTAAATACGCATCGCATCTTCGGTTTTCAAGGTAGTTGGCAATAAAAAAATATCACTAACATTAGTGGTGTCAGTTACGAAGAGTCCTACTCTCACAGGGGGTGCCCCCAACCACCATCGACGCTAATCTCAAAGCGCGATGACCGTCGGATTTCTGCGTCACCTGTGTCGTTCCGGTATTCATGTCATAGTACTTTCCGTTCCTCACTCCTTGGTTCCTTGAACTCCTTGGTCCTCCCACTTCTAGAATCTTTGCTTATTTTGCTTTTCATTTTATAAAATAGTTATTACTTCTCAACCCGCACCGATTGAACCTTCGGTTCTTTTAGTAGTTGGGGCTTTTTAAACATAAAAAAACACCACTAACATTAGCGGTGTCATTTTGCGAAGCGACGTCCTACTCT